>Ga0307508_10005884_pt1 | contig 11575 bp, 12 predicted proteins | sample 9_EM_MG_FD_203089 | JGI IMG/M metagenome (GOLD analysis project Ga0307508, IMG submission 203089) | Populus trichocarpa ectomycorrhiza microbial communities from riparian zone in the Pacific Northwest, United States - 9_EM | ecosystem: Host-associated > Plants > Roots > Unclassified | place...
CCGAGATGTCTAGCGTGAAACGGTTCGCGCTCGTGTCGAAGCTCGTGACGGTCATGCACGCGCCGTTGATCGCGATGCTGTCGCCGAGCTGCACGTCGGCCAGGTAGCCGTTTGGCGTCTCGATCGTGAGCCGTTTGCCGTGCGAAGGATCCGAGCCCAGCGCGCGCGCTTCGGTGATGCGGCCGAGGCCGCTGATGATGCCGGTGAACATCGGGCGATTATCTCAGGCGAGCGCCGGGCGCGCGATGATGCGCAGATCGTCGCCGACCGTCGTGACGCTCTCGAAGCGCAGCGCAAGGCTGTCGCTCAAGGCCTCGAGCGGCCCGAATGCGGCGAGCTCGCGGCCGACGCCGAGCAGCTTCGGCGCCATGTAGACCAGGAACTCGTCGACCAGGCCTTCGCGCACGAACGAGCCGTTGAGCTTGTGGCCGGCTTCGACGTGCAGTTCGTTGATGCCGCGCGCGGCCAGGTCGGCGAGCATCGTGGCCAGATCGACCTTGGCGTTCGCGCCTGGGGCGAGCGCGATCTCGGCGCCGCGTTCGCGCAGTGCCTCGGCGCGCGCCTCATCGAGGACGGCGGCGTAGATCAGCGTGCGGCCGGGTGCGTCGAGGATCTTCGACGCAGGCGGCGTCTCGAGGCGCGAATCGACGATCACGCGCAGCGGCTGCAACACCGTCTCGACGAGCCGCACATCGAGCCGCGGGTTGTCTTCGAGCACGGTGCCGACGCCGGTCAGCACCGCGCCGGCGCGCTTGCGGAACGCATGGCCGTCGGTGCGCGCGGGCGCACCGGTGATCCACTGGCTCGCGCCGTTGTTCAGCGCGGTGCGGCCATCGAGCGACACGGCGGCCTTCAGGCGCACCCACGGCCGGCCGCGCTGCATGCGCGAGAAGAAGCCGATGTTGAGTTCGCGTGCTTCGTGCGCGAGCGCGCCGGCCTCGACCGCGATCCCGGCCGCCCGCAGGCGCGCCGCGCCCTGGCCGGCGACGAGCGGGTTCGGATCCTCGATCGCCATCACGATGCGGGCGAGGCCGGCCTCGATCAACGCGTCGCAGCACGGCGGTGTGCGGCCGTGGTGCGAGCACGGCTCCAGCGTGACGTGCGCAGTCGCGCCGCGTGCACTCTCGCCGCGCGCGATCGCGTCGCGCAGCGCCATGACCTCGGCGTGCGGGCCACCGGCCTGCTGGGTGTGGCCGCGGCCGAGCACGCGGCCATCGGCCGCGGTGATCACGCAGCCGACGCGCGGGTTTGGCTCGGACACGCCGATGGCGCCGTGGGCGAGCGCCAGCGCCTCGTGCATCGGTGTCGCGTGGGTGGTGATGAAGCTCATCGTGGCGACGATGCTACCGCGCTGCCAGCGCCAGCGCGGCACTCAGCGTCGGGTCGCTGCCGGCGATGATGGAATGCAGCGCGACCTGCTGTGCGCCGCCGCTGCGATCGGTCCAGCCCACGGTGATCGACGCGGCCTTCGCGTGTGGCAGCGCGGTCGCGTCGATCTGGCGATCGATCCGGTAGGCGGTGCCGGCGTCCACCACGCGCGACGTGCTCTCGATGGCGTCGAACGATCGTGTGGTGCCCGCCGCGGCGGCGAGCGTCGCGAAGCCGCGCAGGGTTTCCATGTCCTGCTGCGCGAGTCGCACCGCTTCGGAGCGCTGGCGCGCCACGTCGGCGTCCAGGCGCAGGTGGCCTTGCAGCCGGGCGATCGCGATCATGCCGAGCGAGAGCACGAGGAAGGCGACCAGCGCCTCGAACAGGCTGCTGCCACGTTGGGCACGAGGGGTGGGGGTGCGCATGATCGGAGTCCTCAGAAATCGCGCCAGCTGCCGCTGACGCGGGCGAAGCTGCCGGTTTGGTGGGTCAGGCCGGCGAGCACATCGGCATCGAGTCGGAAGTCGGGCACCGCGGGTCCGGCATAGGTGCCTTCGTTGAGCACCGCGCCCTGCACGACCGCGCCGCTGCCGCTCAACGTGACCGACGCGGCATGGAGCGCGCCGACGATCGTGACGCCACCGTCGAGCCGGGCCGCCCCGCTGGCGACGATCACGACCGGCTGCGCGACCGAGCCGAGGGTCAGCGGCCCGGTGAGCGTGAGGTCGCCGTCGATCCACAGCAGCGCGCTGCCGGCGGTGATCGCCTCCGCGATCGCGGCGCCGCAATCGGCACCGCAGGCGATGCGCGCGACCACCGGCTGGCTGCGCCATGTCGGCTTGTCGATGCCGAAGGCGGCCGCGAAGAACTGGTCGGGCGTCTGGCTCGCCGCGTCGCGCGGCGTCAGCGCGGCCGCCGGCGGGTTGCGCAGGCCGGCGAACAGCGCGAGCGTGACTTCGGTTCGAGCGGTCGCGTCGGCCGCCGCGGTCGAGCCCGGCAGGCATGCGCCGGCGAGGCTGGTGCAGCCGGTGGCGCTGACGCGCACCGTGCCGGCCCGGCTCGCGGGCTGGAACTCCAGCGCGAACGCCGGTGCGGGGGTGGTGCCGGTGGGTGCGCTCAACACCGCGGGGCCACCCGCCGGACAGCTGCACGACCAGCCACCGGGGCCACGCACGCAGCTCGGCCGCAGCGCCGTCGCAGTGACCAGCCCGGTGACGCGATCGAGGCTCAGCAGGCGCTCGCGAAAGCTGCTCGCGGCGGGGTCGGTGCTGGGCCGGCAGTCGGCGCCGATGCGCTGCGTGCTGTTGAGCTGGGCCTGGGCCCATTCGAGGCCGGCTTCGGCGGCTTCGAAGGCCTGAGTGGCGCGTGCCTGGTTCGCGGCGCTGCGCTGCTCGAACACGAGGTGGCGGTTGAGGGCGAAGGCCGCGAGCGCCATCGCGAGAAACAGCAGCAGCGTGACGATCAGCGCCGCGCCGCCGTGCTGGGAGTGGCCAGGGGTGTGTTTCATCGTGGGACTCAGAGATTGCAATTGCCGATCACCGCATCGCTGCGAATACGCACCTGGCTGCGCACGCTGCGGGTCACGCGCGCATCGCTGACCAGTGCCGCGCTGATGAGCACCGCGAGGTTGCGCACCTGCTGGTGCGGTGGGCACTGGCTGCTGCCTGCGGCACAGGCGGTCGGGCAGAACGACGCGAGACTCACGTCCTGCAGTTCGGGCGTGACGCCGAAGGCGGTGACTGTGAACGTGCCGGCGTCGGTGAGCGCCTGCCAGTTGCCGGCGCCGAGTTGGAGCTCGATCGCGCCGTTGCGCAGCCGGAAGCCGAACTGCTCGTTGCTGTCGACGCTGTCGTTCTCGCTCGCGTCCATCGAGTAGCGCAGGCTCACCGCCTCCGCGCTCGTCGTGCTGGGGGAGAGCGCGGCGTATGGATTCTCGCCCGCGCCAGCGTGGCCCCAGTAGCCGGCACGCCGCAGGTCGCGGGTGATCACGTCGGCGGCGGTGCGCAGGTCCTGCGTCAGGCGCGCCTCGAGCACCAGCGCCCGGTTCTCGCGCAAGTGGCCGACGAGCAGCGAGCCGCCGGCTACAGCGATGAAGAGCGCGATCGTGACGCCGACCATCAGCTCGATCAGCGACAGGCCACGTTGGCGGCGAGCAGGGTGGTTCGTCATCACAGGCTCCAGCAGCGGCGGTTGATCGGATCGGGGTTCGTGACGCCGGCGTCGACCCCCGACGCGTAGACCAGGTTCATGCCGACCGCGCGTGCCACCATGAAACGGCATTCGGCATCGCGCGCCTGCGTCCCGGTGGCGGTAACGAGCAACGCGTAGCCGTCGGCGCCGAACGCGGTGATCTGCAGCGTGTAGTGGCCGGCCGACGAAACCGCCGCCGCGCCGATCTCGGCGAGGTCGCCGTAGCGGGTGCTGCGGCTGCGCAAGCGTTCCTGCGCACCCTGGATCTGCGCGACCGCGGTGAGCGCGTCGGCGCGGCGCGCCTTGCGCAGCTGGCTGTCGAAGCTTGGCAGCGCGATGCCGGACAACACCGCGGCCACCGCCATCGCGATCAAGGTCTCGATCAACGTGAAGCCGCGTGCGGAGGAGGGCGTGTGCATGACGGTGGCCAACGCTTCAGCAGGCGCGGTAGCCGGGCACCGCGGGTGCCGGCGAGCACGAGCGCACGCGGCCCATGATGTTGACGATGTGGCGCACTTCGCGGCCGCTCGCACCGACGATGCGCACGGTGCCGGTCGGGGTGCTGGTGCCGTGCATCGGATCGAAGCGCATCGAGCCGACGTTCGCCACCACGACCGCCTGGTCGGTGTCGGACACCGCCACGGTCTTGATCTCGCGGGCGTCGCCCTGGCAGAGCGCCGGGCCGGTGCCGTTGCAGGCGCAATCGCCGGCGTTGCCGGTGTGGATCACATAGCAGCTGCCGCCGGCGCGCGGCAGGAAGCTCAGGCGCAGGGTCTGGTTGCGGGTCACCGCGGCGGTGCGGATCAGGTGGATGTCGTTCGCGAGCTGGCTCGCGGTGTTGTCGAGGCGCCGCGCCGCGATCAGGTCCTGCATGCCGGGCGCGGCGGTCGTCGCGAGCACCGTGCTCACGGCGAGCACCATGCAGGTCTCGATCAGCGTGATGCCGCGTTGGCGGATGAGGGCGGTGGTTTTCATCTGGGCTCCCGGTGGTGAACGGATGCACAGACTTTAGAAAAAGGCGCCGCGCGCCGCGCCCCCTCGAGGTGGGAACGCGCAGGCCTCTTGCGGGTTCCCCCTTCGCCTCCCCCGTTTGGGGGCGCCGCTCAAATGTCCCGGATCAGCTGCCGGAATTCATCCACGTCCTCGAAGCTGCGATACACCGACGCAAAGCGCACGTACGCGACCTTGTCGATGCGCTTGAGCTCGCGCATGACGAGTTCGCCGAGGCGCGTGGACGGCACTTCCCGCGCGCCGCTGTTGAGCAGCTTGTCCTGGATGCGCTCCATCGCCGCGTCGATCTGCTCGACGCTGACCGGCCGCTTGCGCAGCGCGAGCTGCATCGAGGCGCGGATCTTGGTGGGGTCGAAGTCGGCCCGCGTGCCGTCTTTCTTGACGACCGAAGGCAGCGCAATCTCGGCGCGCTCGTAGGTCGTGAAGCGCTTGTCGCAGGCGTGGCAGCGGCGGCGGCGACGCACCACGTCGCCTTCGTCGGAGTCGCGGGTCTCGACGACCTGCGTCTCCTCGTGGCTGCAGAACGGGCAACGCATGCGCGCCTCCGGCCGCCGGCCGCGTCAGCCGGCTCAGCCGCCGTAGACCGGGAAGGCCTGGGTCAAGGTCGCGACCTTGGCCTTCACCGCGGCGATCGTCGCGTCGTCGTTCGGCTTGTCGAGCACGTCGGCGATCAGGTGCGCGGTCTGGCGCACCTGCTCTTCCTGGAAGCCGCGTGTCGTCATCGCCGGCGTTCCCAGGCGGATGCCGCTCGTGACCATCGGCTTTTGCGGGTCGTTCGGGATGCCGTTCTTGTTGCAGGTCATGTGCGCGGCGCCGAGCAGGTTCTCGGCTTCCTTTCCGGTCAGGCCCTTCGGGCGCAGATCGACCAGCATCACGTGCGACTCGGTGCGGCCGCTGACGATGCGCAGGCCGCGTTCGGTCAGCGTGTCGGCGAGCACGACGGCGTTCTTCACGACCTGCTGCTGGTAGAGCTTGAACTCGGGCGACAGCGCCTCCTTGAACGCCACCGCCTTGGCGGCGATCACGTGCATCAGCGGTCCGCCCTGGATGCCGGGGAAGATTGCGCTGTTGATCTTCTTCGCGATCGCCTCGTCGCGCATCAGCACGATGCCGCCGCGCGGGCCGCGCAGGCTTTTGTGCGTGGTCGAGGTGACGACATCGGCGTGCGGCACCGGGTTCGGGTAGACGCCGGCGGCGATCAGGCCGGCGTAGTGCGCCATGTCGACCATGAAGTAGGCGCCGATGTCCTTCGCGACCTTGGCGAAGCGTGCGAAGTCGATGCGCAGGCTGTAGGCCGAGGCACCGGCGATGATCAGCTTGGGCTTGTGCTCGTGGGCCAGGCGCTCCATCGCGTCGTAGTCGATAGATTCGTCGGCGGTCAGGCCGTAGCTGACGACCTTGAACCACTTGCCGCTCATGTTCAGCGGCATGCCGTGGGTCAGGTGGCCGCCTTCGGCCAGGCTCATGCCCATGATCGTGTCGCCGGGGTTCAGCAGGCCGAAGAACACCGACTGGTTCGCCTGCGAGCCGGAGTTCGCCTGCACATTGGCGTACTCGGCGCCGAAGAGCTGCTTCAGCCGGTCGATCGCGAGCTGCTCGACCATGTCGACGTATTCGCAGCCGCCGTAGTAACGCTTGCCGGGGTAGCCCTCGGCGTACTTGTTGGTGAGCTGCGTGCCTTGCGCGGCCATCACGGCGGGCGACGCGTAGTTCTCGGAGGCGATCAGCTCGATGTGGTCTTCCTGGCGCTGGTTCTCGCGCTGGATGACGGACCACAGATCGGGGTCGATGCGGGCAACAGTGGATTGGGCGCGGTCAAACATGGTTGGCAGTCCTGGTTCAGCGGAGTCCCCGAGGCTTGCGCGGCATGCGTGCTGCACACCACCACGGGGCTGCCCAGGCGAACGGCTGAACGGAGCCGCCAACAGCGAACCCCGACCGCGCTTCCCGGTGGTAACCCACCTCAGGCCCCGAGCTCCGCGAGGAGAAGGAGCCGCATCGCCAGTCGCGCAGCCCCGCCAGTGTAGCGGAGCAGGCGGCCGTCGGCGGGGTTCAGCGCAACATCGCCACCTGTTCGGGCGGGTGCGCCTGCTCGGTCACTGCGGGTGGCGCAGCGGGCTTGGCCGGCGCGACCGCATTCGTCGCCGGCGGACGCAGCGGCACGACCTTGCCGTTGGCCACCAGGCGCAGCGCGTTCTGCTCGCTCAGCACCTTGCCGGCGTACCCGCCGTCCTCGACCAGATTGGCGGCGCCGACGTAAAAGCGCAGACCGGCCTCCAGGCTGCCGGCGCGCGCGATGCATTCCTTCAGCACTTGCACGCCGACGCGCAGGTTGGTGACCGGGTCGAATGCGGCGTGGTTGCCGCCGAACGCTTCGTACTTGTCGTTGTGCACCTTCGTCATGACCTGCATCAGGCCCTGGGCGCCAACCGCACTCTGCGCGAACGGATTGAAGCTGGATTCGACGGCCATGATCGCCAGGATCAGGGTCGGGTCGAGGTTGGCCTTCTGGCCGACGCTCCAGGCCTCTTGCACCAGGCGGCTGACCGGCTCCGGGGCGACGCGGTAACGGCGTGCCAGCCATTGCGCCACCGCGGCTTGCTGGCGGCTGAGCTCCTTCGGGTCGGAGGCGGTGGCGCGGGCGATCGCGTCGGGCTCGCTGAGTTCGAGGGCCAGCAACTCGGCCGGCTGGGTCGGCAACTCGCGCGCTTCCTGGCGCGCCTGCAGCCAGCCCAGGGTCCAGGCCTCGGCTTCATGGCGGACGTCGGCGCGTCCGGCGGCGAACAGCAGCACCGCGGCCAGCATCAGACCGATCAGTGCCAGTGTGTTGTGGCTCACTTCGAGCATGCCGTGGCCGACGTCGCGCAAAAACACCGAGGCCGAGGCGGTCGAGGCGGCGCACAAGCGTCGCGCCGCCGAAATCAAGGGGCTCGTTGAAGCCATCTGTCACTCTCCTTCACCTGCCGTCTCATTCTTCTGCGCACCGGGCTCTGGGGCCCGGCGCCTCGGAGGCGGCGGCGATAATTGCTGGCTGAAGCGCCGGCCACAGATGTGGAAAGGGCACACGGCGAACAGCCTGGAATTCGTCAGGTATTGCAGGTGTCATCCCAACGATGGGCACCGCGGGTTATCCCTAGCGACTCAAAGAGAAGAGAATCTAGCAAGGGTCTTCATAACCAGTCAAGCCTATCAAATTGGATTTAAATTACAAAAAAATATGAAATACCGCGATCTGCGTGACTTTATGACCGGCCTCGAACAGGCCGGGGAGCTCCGCCGGGTCGCGGAGCCAGTGTCTGCGCGGCTTGAAATGACAGCGGTCAGCGACTTCGTTTTGCGCGCCGGCGGGCCAGCCCTGTGGTTCGCGCAGCCCGCTGGTTACAAAATTTCGGCGCTGACCAACCTGTTCGGCACCCCAAAACGGGTCGCGCTGGGCATGGGGGCGGCCGACCTGGGCGAGCTGCGCGACGTCGGTCGACTGCTCGCGAGCCTGAAGGAGCCCGAGCCGCCGAAGGGCCTGAAGGACGCCGGAAAGCTGCTCCAGATGGCCAAGGCGCTGTGGGACATGAAGCCCGCGACGGTGCGCAAACCGGCCTGCCAGGAGGTCGTGCTCGACGGGCCGGACGTCGATCTCGGCCTGCTGCCGGTGCAGACCTGCTGGCCGGAAGACGCCGGTCCGCTGATCACCTGGGGCCTCGTGATCACCCGCGGCCCGCAGGGAACGCCGGCGGCGCGGCCGCGCCAGAACCTGGGCATCTACCGTCAGCAGGTGATTGCACGCAATCAGGTCATCATGCGCTGGCTCGCGCACCGCGGCGGGGCGCTGGACTTTCGCGACTTCGCGCTCGCCAAGCCCGGCCAGCCGTTCCCGATCGCGGTGGCGCTCGGCGCCGACCCGGCGACCATCCTCGGCGCGGTCACGCCGGTGCCCGACACCTTGTCGGAGTACCAGTTCGCCGGCCTGCTGCGCGGCAGCCGGACCGAGCTGGCCGATGCCGGCGTCGGCGATGCCGGCCTGATGCTGCAAGTGCCGGCGACCGCCGAGATCGTGCTCGAGGGCCATATTCCGGTGGCGACGACGGGCTTCGTCGGGGTCAGCGAACACGGTGTTCAGCTCAAGGAGATCGGCGGCCACCTGCACGCCCTCGAAGGCCCGTTCGGCGACCACACCGGCTATTACAACGAACAGGACTGGTTCCCGGTGTTCGAGGTCAAGCGTCTGACGCACCGCCGCGACCCGATCTACCACTCGACCTACACCGGCAAGCCGCCCGACGAGCCGGCGATCCTCGGGGTGGCGCTGAATGAGGTGTTTGTGCCGATCCTGCAAAAGCAGTTTCCGGAGATCGTCGATTTCTATCTGCCGCCCGAAGGCTGCAGCTACCGCATGGCGATCGTCAGCATCCGCAAGAGCTACCCGGGCCACGCGAAACGGCTGATGTTCGGCATCTGGAGCTTTCTGCGCCAGTTCATGTACACCAAGTTCATCGTCGTGGTCGACGACGATGTGGACATTCGCGACTGGAAGGAAGTGATCTGGGCCATCACCACCCGCATGGACCCGGTGCGCGACACCACGCTGGTCGACAGCACGCCGATCGACTACCTCGATTTCGCGTCGCCGGTGAGCGGCCTGGGCGGCAAGATGGGGCTCGACGCCACGAACAAGTGGCCCGGTGAAACCGCGCGCGAATGGGGCCGGCCGATCCGCATGGACGCCGCCGTGCAGCAGCGCGTGAACGGCTTGCTGAACGCGATCATGAAACCCGCCGCGAGACAAGAGGGCAGGCGATAGTCGGTGGCGCTTGAAGCGGCTCCACGCGTGGTCTAAGTTTGTAGAGCCTGCATGCAGGCACCTCAACCGGCACAGTCACTGCGCCGAAGGAGCCCCGGACCTCATTCCTCCGGATCTCCAAATGGTGGCGAGAGCCACCCGCCCCTCTGGTCGAAAGGTCAGGGGGGTTTGTCTTTGGGCGCGCCCATCTCGTCGCGCAGGTGCGTATACAGGCGCTGGAACTGCTCGTGCCTTGCGGCCAGCGATTCCCCCCGCTGCGCATCCGGCGTGAAGCTGTCGGTGATCGGCGGTGCGGTGCACACGGCCGCAACGCTCTCGCGCGTGCGCGCCAGCCGCCCCAGCCGTGCCGCGCCGAGTGCCGCACCGACCTCGGCACCGCTGCGCCGGTCCAGTTGGCGCCCCAGCGTGTCGGCCAGCACCTGGGCCCACGGAGCACTGCGCGAGCCGCCGCCGACCAGCGTGATCGTGTCGATTTGTGCGCCGCCGTCCAGCAGCGCCTGCTGGCCGTCGAGAAACGCGAACGCCACGCCCTCCAGCACCGCGCGCGCGAGATGACCGCGGGTGTGATCGTGCGTGAGGCCGAAGAACACACCCGAGGCATGCGGGTTGTTGTGCGGCGTGCGTTCACCCGAAAGGTAGGGCAGGAACAGCGGCACGGGCGCGCCGGTCGGCAGCGCCTCGGCTTCCGCGACGAGCTGGGCTTCGCTGTCGGCGTGCGTCAGCGTGCGCAGCCAGCGCAGCGCGCTCGCCGCGGTGAGCATCACCGTCATCTGGTGCCAGGTGCCGGGGAAGGCATGGCAGAACGCGTGCACCGCGCGCGCCGGGTTCGGCGAGTACGCGGCGTTGGCGACGAAGTAGACCCCCGACGTGCCGAGCGACAGAAACGCAGTGCCCGGTGCTGCCACGCCGATGCCGGCCGCGCTCGCCGCGTTGTCGCCCGCACCCCCGGCGACGACCACGCCGGTCTGAAAGCCCAGTTGATCAGCGATCGTCGGCAGCAAGTGGCCGCTCGCGTCGCTGCCTTCGACCAGTCGCGGCATGTGCGCGCGCGTCAGGTGCGTCGCCTCCAGCATCGTGTCGGACCAGGCGCGCTTCGCGACATCGAGCCACAAGGTGCCGGCCGAGTCGGACATGTCGGATACGGCCTCGCCGGTCAGCAGCAGGCGCACATAGTCCTTGGGCAACAGCACGCGGGTGGTGCGCCTGAACACATCGGGCTCATGTTGCTCGACCCACATCAGCTTCGGCGCGGTGAAGCCCGGCATCGCGATGTTGCCGGTGATGCGCCGGCTGTCGGGCGCACGCGCCTCCAACTCGGCGCATTGCGCGTGGCTGCGGCCGTCGTTCCACAGAATGGCGGGACGCAGCACCTCGTCGTTGGCGTCCAGCAAGGTCGCGCCGTGCATGTGGCCCGACAGGCCGATGCCACGCGTCGCGGCGTATTCGGTGGGATGGGCGCTGCGCAACTGCGCGAGTGCATCGACGGTGGCGTGCCACCAGTCGGCCGGGTCTTGTTCGGACCACAGGGCCTGCGGGCGCGAGATCGGCACTGCGCTGCGGGCCTGGCCGATGATGTGCTGGGCGTCGTCGATCAGGACGACTTTGACTTCGGACGTGCCGATGTCGATTCCGAGATCCATGGGGGCCGCCTGGGTGAACTGCGATGTGCAGTCCGCATGCTAGCCGCCCGTGGCGGCAGGCGTCTCACGACGCCTGCGATGAAGATGAGTGCACCCGGTGGTGGGATACCGCCGCCACCCGCCGCGCGGGTGCTCGGCCGCCTTGGGGCGGCCCGGCGGTGGCCGAGCTCAGCGCTTCGCCGGCGTGCCGAATGCGGTCTTCGCGGCGGTGGCGAAGATGTACAGCGGTGTGGCCTTGAACAGCTCGCGCAGCAGCGACGACAGGTCGGTCGAGGCAACGGGCTTGAAGGCGGCGGGGGAGTAGGTGGTGTTCGACATGGTGCTTCCTGGTTGCGTTGAATTGCGTTGAAATCTGCTGGACTCGATTCTAGGGTTTACCCTCTGCTAGTCAAGGTAAACCCTTGCCTGTTTTCTTGACCTGAGTCAATGATTCGAATCTTTTTTGCCGCCGACAATCAACTTGCTCCGGGGTGCACGCATGACGCGTGCTGAGATGGTGAATCCAAACCCGCGAACTTGAACCGGTTAGTACCGGCGGAAGAAGAGCTGTCACTCCAAGACTTGCGGGCCA
>Ga0307508_10005886_pt1 | contig 11570 bp, 17 predicted proteins | sample 9_EM_MG_FD_203089 | JGI IMG/M metagenome (GOLD analysis project Ga0307508, IMG submission 203089) | Populus trichocarpa ectomycorrhiza microbial communities from riparian zone in the Pacific Northwest, United States - 9_EM | ecosystem: Host-associated > Plants > Roots > Unclassified | place...
TCCGACAGCAGACGAGACGTGGACGAGATCGTTTTCGGATCGCTGATCTATTTGCGGACGAGCGCTGCACGGATGCGATACTTACGTTTCTGGAAACGACTGACGCGGGACGGCGAGCTAGAGAGGACAACTGGAAGAATGGGAGTGAGAGCTCTCTGGAGGTGGATGGGGATGGTGTGGAGATGGGCGATGAGGAGGAGTTGATGGAGGCGGAGGTGGAGGGTACTGGTGGTGACGGAGTGTAAGATAGCCTGTTAGTAGGCCAGTAGGGCCATAGGGAGAGCCGCATAGCTAGACTCGCGGACGGATATGGGTTGGTGTTGTTGTTGGCGTTCGCCGTAGTCTGCAAAGGCTCATAGACGCGAAATAAAATTGATGTCCCCCCCCCCCCCCGGTGCACGCTCGCGCGGAGATTTGAGAGTTGGAACGCGAAAAGTAAGTCCCCCCGCCCCGCCAACGACCGTCGCCCACCTCCACCACTTCCGGGCTCAGCTCACCAGCGGTAGCATGGTCCATTCACGTAACTACCACACATCCTCCGCGGTTTCACGCCACAGCATCAACATCGATTTTCCAGAACAGCTCTCCGCTACAGCACCCTCTACCCACCCGTCCGCGACGATTTCGGGCTTCTTCCCTCGTTGCCGCCGGGTACCCATCCTCCTGCACCACATGTTTGCCTACTGCGGAATACGCATGCTTTATCAAATGGTTCACCCCTACCGTCCCCGCGACCTTACACTTGCACGTCGGACACTGACCTCCCCGTTGCTATCACAGCTCCCCCGACACCACCACCCGAAGGTTGCATGCCCAGCTATCGGCACAAAGGTTGACTCACGTGTACCTGCTGCGGAACTGGAGGCTCGCACTCGCTCGTTGGTCGAGTGCAAGCCTCCATGCTGCATTTATGACTGTCCTCCCTCTCCACCTCACATCGCGGAACCAGCTACCCCTCACTCGCTCGTTGGTTGTGTGCGAGCTTCCATGCTACATCTACGACTGTTCTACACGAGGCGCTCGACGGCGTCAACACCAATGATCCCAGATCATGGCGAGATTATGTACAGTCCTGTTCCTGTCCGCTATCCGCGCAGTGGCGGCACGTTGCTAGCACCCCTTTGCCCTCCGCCCAGGCCTGACCCAAGAAGATGAAAAGCGCACCAAGGAGAAACCAAAGGAAAGCAACAAACGAAAGCCATGCCCGTCCCCTACTCCGTTCCCGCCGATGCCATGAAGTCTGGCGTGCGTTGGAAAAGCTCCGCCCCGCCCGGCTCCTCAGCCCCCCCCACCCTGCTCCTCCATCCACTCCTGCTTATCCATCTCTGATACTGCGCTCACGGCATCATCCTCCACCAGCGGCAGGGCCAGTCTTCCCACATCCGTGGTGGCGAGGAAGTCTAGCACCGCCTGCACACACCTCTTGTCCGCCAAGATGTCCCGTACCTTCCACCTGTCCTTCCGCTTCCCGGTCTCCCTCTTCAACTCAGCCCAGAGGCCCTTCTGCTGCCTCTTCCACTCAGGACACTCTCTGAAGAGATGCTCCCGGGTCTGCACCGCATACCTGCACCACCAGCATCGTGGGGTGGGCTGGCTCGTTGTCAAATTCAGGTACTGTCCGGTTAGGCACTGCCCTGTCTTGATCTGGTAGAACCTCGAGGCGAGTCTCTTGGTGCTACCATCCACTGTGCCATCGGGTTCCTGGCTCTTTGGCAGTCGGTATTTCGTCCTGGATGTGCCGAGCCTCCGTCCACTTTTTCTCCGATATCTCCCGCATGAGATTGGCGAGGGACCTTGGGAGGAGGGCCCCCCTCGCTCTTGTTCTGCTGGCTTGGCTACGCCTTGGCACCTCGGAGGTGCTATGCTCCGCTGCCGCCTGTTTGGCCCACTCGTCAGCCTTCTTGTTGCCGACGATACCTTAGTGGGCAGGGCACCACCGGATCTCAATGGTAATGCCAGGCCGGGCCTATCCTGGTATGTCGCGCGTCCTTGACGAATACGGGCTTCTTCCACAGTTACTGACTCCTTCATTTCGTCCTCCAGTTCACGGTTGCGCACCGCGGTGTCGCTAGAGTGATGTGCAGAAGAGATGGTTAGATATCTATTCTAGGACTGGTGCCGCTACTCTAGATACACGGCATGTGATCGGACTAACCATAGATACAGTGTGACACACGATAACAATTCCCCACCTTACTGCCCCTGCCTCCTCACGTGCTGATGACCAATCAACGAAACTAAACTCCACAATAGGCATGTTGAATGCCGACCCTCGGCGGTTAATCATTGCTTCTCACCCTCAATGAGCCGCTCCTGGCAGGCCGCGTTTCTCGGCGTTGATCCCCTCGGGTTCCAGGCCTTGCTGTGGGACATCAGGACCGCGTGATAACAGCCCTGGATCGAGCGATCGACAGACCGCTGGGACATGTATGGAAGATGCCATAAAAAAACTAGTTTCTGCATGCGAGCAGGGTGGTGCCTATCGGACCATGAGTGTGAGATCGGAGGGAGAACTTAGGGAACCGGAGGAGGGGAGCGAGACAGCGCTGGAATAGCTGGGAGTGAGGACGTCCTTGGGACGAATTTCTTTGAGGACACGCGGACCTGCTATCCCCTCTCACACTCCATCCTTCTCTCCGGACTACCAGCGAGAAACGCACACATTCGCTTTTGGAACGTCTCCATCCACTGCATCGGCCCGCGCCGCTGCGCCGCCTGCAGCTTGACCCACCTCGATCAATCCGTCAATGACAGTCCAAATCCATTGACTTGCAGATTGCGAATCCGTCGACTTGCAGGTTGCCAAGAGTATAAACCCTCCCCCCTCGCGCTCGAACTCTTCTTTCCACCACTTTCTCTCTTCATTCCTCCTCTGCTATCTTGCGATACGTGAAGCCTTCCTCGTCCAGCATCTGTCACGGCGGGTAGCTGCGGCCAATGGATACTCTAGCCCTGCGATCGAAAACAGTGTTCTACATAGTCCAGTCCGTCCGTCGTGAGCCTCGGACTGAACTGGACTTTATCTTGGCAGTCCGTCCGGCGGCACTCTTTGGACGGACCAGTGACCAGTCCAAAACAATCGTCGGCCAGGCGGCAGTGTTCTACATAGTCCAGACCGTCGCGACGGGGTCAGTCCAGTCCCGTCCACCAGTTTTCGTGGACTGGATGAAAACAGTCAGTCCAGTCCGCGGTTCCTCCCGACTGCCGTCGACGAATACTTCAGCCAGATCGGTACTTATCCGGCACCCAGTTATGAACTCACTGTCACCTACAAGGAAAAACATTCAAAACAGCTATCTCGACCCCAGCCATACGATCGACAGGTAGCATCGATTTGACAGCGCCCACCAAACCTCAAGTATGGCAAGACCACGCGGCAAGAAGTCCCAAGCTCGCGGACCGCAGAAATCTCACGCACAATCGACAGCCACAAACGCCCCCAAGATCACGCTATCAGACCGCCGGTGTCGGATGGGAGACGATTCTCTCGAAGCTTTGGAAGGCTTAAAGAGCTGGCAGAGATATGGGTTGATTGCAGGGAAACGGAAGGACATTAAAGCGGTGGAGGAAATGTTGCATGCACTTTGTGAGGGGGATTTGCAGTAGTAGTGCTTAGATATGTACCGTGAAATAAAAATCACATTCCTTTATGCACCGCCTTTATTTCGCCTTCAATCGATGGCACTATCCTCAAAATTTGGAGCAGGCTTGGCAGTCGACTGCAGTCCACTGCAGTCCGTTCAGTCTGAGCATTCGCCGGACTGCCCCCGTCAAGTCCAAGCCTCCGGACGGACTGCCACCATGCAGTCCAGTCCCGTCTGGGGGTATGGACGGACTGGACTATGTAGAAAACTGCCGGACGGACAGCAGTCCGAAGCCAAGAAACGTAGAGAAAGCTGAATTTACAGAGCTGAAACGCTGGCAACATCTCCGAGGTTTCGCCATCGTCTCTAGAGAGTCGGTTGAGTAGAAGCAGGCATGATATCACAATGGTGTCCAAGATGAGTGCTCAAAAGGCAGGCCCCCGAAAACGGGTGAGAACTCGTGATGCGTCACTACGGCATAACAATGTTTGCGAGTGGGATCGTGGGTTATGGATCGCAGCGACGCCCGATGTGCAGCAGCCTCCGGAATTACCTTGTCATAATGCACTTTACCTAACGCCTTCCGCCAAGGCGCTGGGACAAACTTCCGCCAAGACCAAAGCCTAACCTTCGCAGTAGGCGTTGTGGCCCCGCTGTGAACGCTAGTGTCGATGATTCGTCATCGGCACGCGCGGCGACTGGAAGTGCGGTGGTGGGGGCGTTAAGGTTTGGGGAGCAGGGCCTGTTTACTTTTCTTTCGTTTGGAGACTCTTTCTCCTTTTGGTTCTTTCTTCGATTGCTATTCCCTTCATCTTCTCTTCCGCTAAGGACTATCGCGTTTCCTTATTAAGAAGTCTTTATTCTCCCTGCCTCTGGCGTTCTTCCGACCGTGCCAATTCTCGCCGTCACGTATTCCCCCCGAGTCGCCGTTGCTATTTGCCAGTCGCGAGGTTCCGCACGTTCGACTCCGGGAGATGCGTCATACGACAATGTTCCTCTTGCTCGCGTGGCTGTCGCTCTTCTCAGCGTTGCAGGCGGCCGCTGTTGCGGTGCCTGTGAACGTCACAGATCCGAAGGCACAGGAAATCCTGCAATAGTAGGTTCATGCCTTCTACTTTACGAAAATCCGCTGATAGATGTCAGCTGTCTCGAATGGTTCGACTTCGAGGATCACGTACGGCCGCGACCACAGGGATTCGCAGTGCAAACCTATCGTGATGCACTGAGGTCGTTCTATCCAAAGGAGATACCACTGCGATATTGCTCGTACAACATACCCTCTCCACAGATTACTTCGCTGGTCCTGGACGCTGCTGCAGTTCGCAGCTCAGCAGCTATCCGTTGGTGTGACAATCTTGTCTCAACGCGAGCAGTGCCTCCGGGTGAGATAATTGCTTGCCTTATCCGCCTACTGGCTACAGATGCTAACTGGAGATCACTCAGTATATCATTTCGACAAGCTTGGGGCGTTCCTGGACACGTTCGTGACTGTTTGCTTGCCTCCGAAATCGCATGGGATTCCTGCTTCCAACGAATTGCAGCTGGGCGACCCTGGTGGTGCCATCATGGCGGGAAGCAATGTGGAAATACGTAGCCGCCAACATCGGAATGCGTCCTACGTCTTGTTCGCCAACCTCATGTTGACCAAGACGGTCGAGGTTGTCAACGGCAGGGTGCGCGTTCCGTCGGCGATCGGTACCACCGAGGTAATTGCGATGGTAAGCCCTGTCACCGGTTCATTAACGCTTTGTTTGGGATACCAGCTGATGTGCATGAAAAGAGCCATCAATGGCTAGCCGACGAGACCGTCATGTCTTCCGTAGGAATTGTCGAACTGGTGGAATCCGGCGCACTGCTGGGTAGCAGCAACAACGTCGTCGCGGCCATTTGGATTGTGTTCGGCAGCATTCACGTTGTTCTGTTCGCCGTGCTCATCGTCCCACGGTGGGCCTGCATCCCATGCTCCGTGGAAACACGGACACGCATACGAGATACCACCGCCACCATTCACGCGATCTTGTCGATAGTCGTCATCTCTCTCCTGGGTCTCGACCAAGGCCCCGCGAAATTTACAAGCACAAAAACGGAGGCTTGGAATCTGCTCGTTGCCACGGGACTGTACCTGGTCCACGGGTGCTGGGCGTGGGCTTGCTTGTTCCGGCACGTCTCTGCACCGACCAATCTACGGGTGCGGTGGCAGCACACTCGGGGACGACATCTGATGGACACAACCAGAAAGGAGATGTCCCGGTACAGGAGTGGGTTGGCGGCGCCAGCCCCTGCAGTGCTCGCCGTACCGCGCGTCGACGAAGAGCTCGGCCCATTGGGGGACGTCTACGTCGCTGCAATCCGCGCAGGTAAATCCGAACAGGTACGCGACGTAGGCGGGTTGAGCGCCTTTTTCGGGCCCAGTCCAGGGGCGCCACCGGTCGCGGAAGCAGACGGGCGACCAGTCACCCCGCAGGGCTACGGGGACGCGGCCAGGGACGCCCTCTACCGAGCACAGGGCGGGGCCGGTGGCCATGCTCGATGCTGCGGAATGTGGCATGTGGGGGGCCTCTCTATTGAGGACAAGGAGAAATTGTGGAACTGGGCGTTAGTGTACACCGCGCTGGCGATGACGATCGAATTCGCGGCGTTCGGGTTTTTGTCGTACGCGGATGTGCTCCGCGCGGTGGGCTGAGGTATCCGGTTATTGCGCGCTCCCGCCTTTGTGTTTCAGGTAACTGGCACTCCGCAATCACTTTCCCAGCGAGACTACAAAACTGACACTTCGAAGATTATCCTTTCCGTCTTCATATTCTATACCATTCAACCTAATTCTAACCCATCCCACTTACCTAACTTGTAACCTATCTGTTGGAATTGCTTCTCGTTGCTAGAGGCGTGATGCTGGGCGGGGTCGAACGGACGGGGTGGAACGGACTGAGTACCCCGCCGGGTAAGAGAGTCAGCGAGAAAAGGGGTGCTCAGCAGTTGTGGTTTTTTTTCTCTTGTTGTTCTTTACACTCTTACAACCTTCTTCATCGCAATCGACGTCTTTGTCACCTCTACTCCCTCCATGCCGTGAAGAATCTTGTCTTTCCCTCTCCCTCCGCTCACGTGCCCACGTAAACGACCTAAATTATCATAGGTTATGAGCCCGGGCGCCGGTCCGAAAATGTGAATATACAATCGTGAATGCTGCCACTGCGCCCTCCGTAACTCTCCCACCACCGCTACATGCCTATTCTCCACGGCGCTCGCTCGCCGCCGCCTCCTTCCACTCACGGAGCCAGAGTATCACTACTTGCCACGAGTGGAAGCGCTGCGCGGCGCTCAGGGGATTGATGGCTTGAGATTGTAGCGGTAGCGTTTTGGATGGCCGAACCAACAGGCGTGGAAGCAAGTTCCGGATCGATCAAATTGGACATCTCGACAGATCTCTGTGTGTGGAGACGAAAGGAGTGGTGCCAGCACCTATCTCAGACGACAAAAGTTAGCGAAAATCATAAAAACTGAAGACAGGAATATGGTAATGGGTATTGTTCTGATACCAGATTGAGTCTGCGGCTCTGGGGCAGCAAACCAGGCAACGGATTCATTCATAAGATGTGGTGGAACATTTTGCAGTAATTGTTGAAACTGAGGAATAGTGTAGAGCGTGTTGGCTGTGGTGTAGAGCTGTCTGGAGATTGATGGGGGGGGAGGAGCTGCCACTGTTCCTACCCACACCCACTTTCCGAAGCCAGGAAGTACGGTTTTCTCCCCATATACCACCATGATATATCATCCAAACGGCGACCAGCCGAGCCGCCGCCAGCCATGACAGTACACTACTTAGAGGGCGACTCCGGACCAGGCGGGACACGAGCCGCGTCCAGTAAAGAGAATGAATAAAGCGAGCGATTTCTCATTGGACCGCGTTGCGGGGTTGAGAGATCGGCGTTACGTCAATGCGCCAGAATTGATTATTCCAGGCATGGCAAGCGAGATCTTCACTGTTAGCTGCCTAGGCCCATGCAAGTGCTGGGATAACAGCAGTCGAACCCCATGCAAGTTTTAGTACTACCTGAGATTCTCCTTACTGAAGACAATTGACGGTTGAGCTTCCGCTAGTGCGACGCAGCCTGAGTGAGAAGAGAAAACGCTGCTCGTCGGGATCATGGTCTGTCATCACAATGACTACAGCATTAATTCCCGTTCCTGAGAAGGCTACCTATTGCGATGCTCTTCTCAACACGAGACGGCAAGAGAAGACGAGGCGGAGAGGTGCCTGGACAGGAAGAGAGGCCGGTGAAGGGAAACGGACTGGATCCAACCCCCTCGATCGCCACAGCATCAAGTTCATGATGCAAGCAAGGAAAATTGAGTGACAGGTGGTGAGTGGGCCTCCGATCGGCAGAGCACTAATCCCGACCGGCAAGCACCCGGCGATACCTCAGCCAGGGAAGAGGTTTTGCCAGGAATAGTTTCGACCGAGGTGGATCGAACTAAAATCTGATTTCAGTGTCCGGACCGAGAAAGTAGATAACGCATGACTAGACATAGAGATGGTTAATGGCATATATGAACAGCGGAGTCCCACCAGCGGGAGTACTAGCTGATCTTTTTGTAGGATAGCAGACATGAAATATCACTCGCGTTTTCTGTTTTGGTTAGATTATTTTCTATTTGTGGTTAGCGCCGGTACAAAACACCCCCTCGCCATACAAAAATGGTCAACATTCAACCGTAAATAGTGCTCCACCCTCGCAAACCCTGGTCGCGCTACCCTTGTCGCCCCGCTTCGACCGGCCCTGCCCACTGCGCGGACTGCGGACAGGAACCGGTGTGTACATAATCTCGCCATGATCTCCAAAGGTTGCAAACGAGTAACCACGGCGTCCCGACTACAGCTACACCCGAATCTGCCTGTGCCGAAATCGAAACATCGTACCCCTCCCTTCGAATGGGCCAGACACCGCGTTGGCTCACCAGCCCTGAACGTCGCCAGGGTAAAGAGGCATCTTCCATGATCGTCACCTTTATTGGCGAAATGACGAAGAAGTCTCTCGGTGCTACCAGCCTCGCCGCGAATGCAGTATTGCCGAATACATCGCCTTCGGCCCTGCCACCCAATGCAACAAATGCCAGACCTTCGGGCACCCGACCCAGCGCTGTACCGCCAGCAACCACACCTGCGCCGTGTGTGCACAACCCCACCCTACAAAGGATCACCCGTGTGACGAATTGCAGAGCAGAGCACTCTTGCAACCACCCACCGATCCGCTGCGCCAACTGCCTACAACCACACAAAGCCTCCGACCGAAGCTGCTCCACCTATGTCAAGATCACGTTGGGAATGCGCCGCGACAACGCGGCAACCACCAATACGACGATGGCCGCCTAGAGGGCACCAAAGAAGGTAATGGTATCGCACTATCTCCTTTACCGAAGTTTCCATTCCACCGCAAGTCTCCTACAAGAGTGTATCTACAAAACGTTTTGATTTCGGCCAATGGAGGGGGGACTGGTTGTCATGAGTCTTTCTGTATGGTCGCGCGTGGTCAGGATTTCCTTGGTGCTATGTTTTATTTTTTGGCGGTAACGGGAAAGATGGAAACCCCACGGGGGAGGTACGGTGAGGAGGAGCGCATAAATCCTGTAGTGATGAAGCACAATAGATCGAAGTTGCATATTATCGATACTAAAAAAAATAAATCTTGTTGCTTACGTCGGGCGCGCTTTGTATTTCAATCTCCTTGGTGCTTATACTTCTCCTTGGCGGACGGGAAAGATGGGAGCCCCACGGGGGTGGTACGGCAGGAGAGGCGCATATAGGCCGAAGCATGTCGTCGGGGCGGGGCCGTGCCCGGCGGCTTGCCTGACTGCTCACTTGCATCACTCGGGGCGGGGGTGGGGGCTGGTCGAAGCATCGGTCGCTTGGCAACTGATTGTTATTGCTCTCGGTTTCTTGGCAGGACCATGCCAAGCACCAATCACATAGGGGGGGGGGGTGACAAGACAGTAACAGCAGAGCTGGAGTGGAAAAGGGGGTGGTTGCCAAGGGGGGGAAGGCGGCGGGGCGATGAGACAGCGGCAAGGCAATCGTAGGAAGGCTAGGAATCAAGTAAATCCGAGGCGATGGCTTTCTTTCTAACACATAGAATATCACTCATATCTTGGCGTGCACTCAATCACGGCCACGCCCGTCCAAGTTCCTCCATAGTAAATAATATCGCCATGATCCAGTAGTGATGCATGCTAGAGGAGAGGAAGTCTAGTACTGCCCGGCTGCACCTTCCGTCCTTGAGCAGGTGGTCCCGGGTCTGAGTTCGGTACCCGCGCCACCAGCACTGCGGGGTGGCCCGGTTCTTCGTCCAGTGGAGGTACTGCCCAGATAAGCAGTGCCCCCTCTTAAGTTGGTAGAACCGCGAGGCAAGCCTCTTGGTGCTGCCGGCCACCGTTGGGCTTCTGGCTCTTTGGCATGCGGTACTTTGTTTTGGAGGTCCGGCCTCCAGCCCACTGCCCACTTCTTCTCCGAGATCGCGCGCTTAAGGTTTGCGAGGGATTGTGGGAGTGGCACGAGGTGCTCCACCCCGCGGGTTCCAGGCTTCTCCGCCGCAGCCTTTTCCCACTCGTTGCCTGGGAGCCCGGCACCACCGGATCTCGATGGTGATATCTGGCCTGGCCCTGCGCAGGTTAGCGATGGCTCTGCTGTTACTGTCTCGTCGCCCCGCTTCGATCGTTTCGCGTTGCATCCATCGTCGCGATGCTGCTCTTGATATGACTAGCACAGTTCAGTGAATCAGATACATCGGGTAACAGGTGCAATATGACGCGGCTAGTAGATAGGTGGCGAGCTTCGTGACGCGCCGCTCTCAGAAGGCGTGTAAGACGCAACGACCTCATGGCAATATTATGCACAGTCCTTTTCCCGTTCACCGTCCGCAATTAAAGAGACCGAAGAAACAGTAACCATAAAGACAGATGAGGAGAGAAAAGGAAATGAGGAGAAACACGATAGGAAACCCCTCCCACTTCCTCGTCTTCTTTCCCCGGATCCCCACCCTGCTCCCACCTTCGTGGTGCGCAAAAATCTAGAATTGCATGGGTGCACCGCTCGTCTGCGAGAAGGTCGTGGATCGTAAAGCGGTTCCTCCCTCTTCCTGTTTCCTTTCGCACCTCCGCCCACAGGGTCTTCTGCTGCGGTCTCTTGTATTGACACCACCAGCAAGGCGGCTCGTTGTGGCTCCCCTTCCTCTCCGCCCTGGTCTGCCCTCCAGGATGATAGTTCATGACCGAAGTTTGTGAGCCGCGGTTTTACCTCTCACAACACACTGCAAACCTCGGAGGAGATCGAGGACGGGCGAGGAAGACAAGGAAGAGAGGGGGACCTGTGGCGGGGGTCGGTCGAAGCAGGGCAACGAGACAATGACAGAGGGCTGAGGCGGGTGGAGCTAGCAGGCTGAAGATGTTCCCAGGGTAACGCAGTCCGGGGAGACATGGTGAGGATCGGTATCACGAGTGGGTGGCTAGCTCCACAGTACCGCGGGGGTTTGGATAGGAGGGAGGTTCTAGGGTCACAGGTCCACGGGTACCCGGGAAGTGTCACGGCACCTGTCACGGCACCTGTCACGGAACGGCACCTGTCAAAGAAAAGTGTCGGCGCTTGTCGGAATGCGGGAGGATGGAATGCCGGATGAAGGGAAGGAATGTGGGATGAAGGGAATTGCTTGTGAAATGACCGGAATTGCTTTAGCGCGGGGCAACGGAATTCTCTATAAAGATCGTTGCCCACTCTTTCTTTCTTTCTTTCCTTCTTTCTTCTTTCTTTCTTCTTCACGCAACAACTTGTATATCTCGCTCTCCCCTAGCGATAGAACTTGTCACGACTCTGTTGCGGTGCACTCGCTAGCACTCGTTTTTGTGGAGGAAAGTGGAGTGATTGGGGTGGTGTCGGCGCTGCTAGCTTTTTCTTTGGTCGTCTAGTTCTTTTCCTTCTTTCTTTTACATAGTCTTCGT
>Ga0307508_10005887_pt1 | contig 11569 bp, 10 predicted proteins | sample 9_EM_MG_FD_203089 | JGI IMG/M metagenome (GOLD analysis project Ga0307508, IMG submission 203089) | Populus trichocarpa ectomycorrhiza microbial communities from riparian zone in the Pacific Northwest, United States - 9_EM | ecosystem: Host-associated > Plants > Roots > Unclassified | place...
CCGCGGTCACCACGGTCGCCGCGGTCGCCGCGGTCACGCTGGCCGCCGCGCTCACGGCGGTCGCCCTTCTGGCCGCGCTCCTGGCGGTCCTGACGGTCGCCGCCCTTGGCGCCCTTGCCCTCGGCGGTGTCCGCCGCCGCGTCGCCCTTGGTCTCGGAGCGGACCGAGGCGTCACTCCGGGTGTCCGTGCGGGTGTCCACGGCGGTGGCGGTGCCCCCCGACTCGGCGGTGGCGGTGGCCGGCGCGGTCGCCCGGCGGCGACGGCGCTCACCGGCCGGCTGCTCGTCGGCGGCCGGCTCCCCGGACTGGCCCGGGATGTCGATCTGCTGCTGGGCGTCGGCCTTGTCGGCCTTCTCGGGCTTGCCGCCCTTACCGGCCTTGGCGCCCTTGTCGGCGTCCGCGGCCTGGTCGGTCTTCTCGGCCTTGGCGGCCTTCTGGTTGCCCGCGTCCGCGCTGTCGTCGCCCGTACGGGCCTTGGAGGTCGCACGGCGCTTCGGCTTGGTCACCCCCTCGTCGGCGGACGGGGCGGCCTCGGAGCCCTGGGCTCCGCTGCCGGATGCGGCCTGCTTCTCCTTGATGACCTCGATCAGCTGGCTCTTGCGCATCCGCGCGGTGCCCTTGATACCCAGGCCCGAGGCGAGCTGCTGCAGCTCTGCCAGAACCATGGCGTCGAGGCCGGTGCCCGAGCGGCGTCGCCGCGGGGCAGTGCCAGTGGCAGCACCGGTGGCAGGCGCGGGAGCGTCCGTGGCGGGCGCGGCGGCATCGCCGACACCGCTGTCGGAGGTGCCGGAGGCGTTCACGCCCATCAGATCGGTGGTGTCGCTCACGAAGGGTCCTTCCCTGGAGCGGGCGTCGGCCTGTCTGGCTCGGCGACCGGTTGTGCTGTCCGGCTGTGGTCCTTCCGTTACGGACCGGGCCGGGGCGGTGGTCCGCCGGTACGGCGGAGAGAACATTCATGGTTCCGACGCGGCAGAGTGGTTCATGCGAATCCGCCACGCCGATTCCGGTGCGTGCACGACACTGCTCAGGCAGGCTGCTCAGGCAGTGTGGGAGGCTCCCGGAAGAAGGGTGGTCCCGGAGGGGGACACTTCGCACCGCGCCTCCGAGTACATCCAAGAGGCTTCGAGTGCAGACTTGAGGTTAACACTACCGGATCCAACAAACATTCCCCCTCTCCGACCGGCAATCGAGTTGTGCGGGGCCCGGATGACGCCCCGGGCGGCTGGGTCAGCTGAGCGGCAGGACGCTCGCCCCCCCGGCGTCGAGAGCCAGCCGGTTGGCGGCCCACCCCTCGCCCGCCAGCCGTGCGACTTTGTCGGCCGCACTGTCCTCGACCAGCGCGAGCACCGTGGGGCCCGCGCCGGAGACGACCGCGGGGATGCCGTCCGCACGCAGTCGGTGCACCAGGCTCACGCTGTCGGGCATCGCCGGAGCGCGGTATTCCTGGTGGAGCCGGTCCTCCGTCGCCGCGAGCAGCAGCTCGGGACGCCTGGTCAGGGCCTCCACGAGCAGGGCCGCGCGCCCCGCGTTGACGGCCGCGTCCACATGCGGGACGGTGCGCGGCAGCAGTCCGCGGGCGGTCTCCGTGAGCACCGGCTTCCCGGGTACGAAGACCACCGGAACGATGGAATCGGCAGGGTCCATTCTGATCGCCCGGGCGGCTCCCGCGTCCGTCCAGGCCAGGGTGAAGCCGCCGAGCAGACAGGCGGCGACGTTGTCGGGGTGGCCCTCTATCTCGGTGGCCAGCTCCACCAGCGCCTCGTCGTCGAGTTTTTCGGCACCGCCTATCGTCACGGCGCGCGCGGCGGTGATCCCGGCGCAGATGGCGGCGGAGGAGGAGCCGAGCCCGCGGCCGTGCGGGATGCGGTTGGCGCAGACGACCTCGAGGCCGCGCGGCTGCCCGCCCAGCAGGTCGAAGGCGGTACGGAGGGACCGTACGAGCAGATGGCTCTCGTCGCGCGGCAGGCCCTCGGCGCCCTCGCCCGCGATGTCGACGTGCAGACCGGAGTCGGCGACCCGGACCACCACATCGTCGTAGAGCCCCAGGGCGAGACCGAAGGCGTCATAGCCGGGACCGAGATTGGCGCTCGAGGCAGGGACGCGCACTCGGACGGCGGCGGCGCGGAACGCTGGACCGGCCATCGCTCGATGACTCTCCTTGTGTGACGTGAGATTGCTCGAAGAGGTACGGAACACCGCGGGGGCCGTGACAGGACGGCGACGCCGCACAGAGATGAAGGCTCTGCGTCGGGGCGGATTCAGTACAGCCTATCGAAGGAAGGTTCTGTGGCGACATAGGGCGCACGGGAGGCGCACGATGCGTGTCGCACTCCCTGTCGTCGACCAGGTCCACTCTACTGGAGGGTTTCGCGCGCCCTCGTCGTTCCCGCGCATCTCGTCCACCGCTCGAGTGGATCTTTAGATCGCCCGCCAGACCGCCTGGCGGATCGCCCCGCGGATCGCCCCACGGGGCGGGTGGGCGGGCCGGGGTGCCGTCGTCGGACACCCCGGCCCGCCTGGCGCGTTACGCCATTACGCCGCTACGCGCGCGCTACGTCGCCGCGTGCGCTACGCCGTTTACGCGTACCGCACCGTTCACACGTACCGCGTCGCTTACGCCAGTCCGAGCCGTACGGCCGCCGCGTCGGCGTCCACCGGCACGATGACCGGCTGCGGGGCGCCCGCGACCGCCCAGTCGGGGTCCTTCAGGCCGTTGCCGGTCACCGTGCACACGATGCGCTGGCCCGGGTCGACCTTGCCCTGCTCGGCCGCCTTCAGCAGTCCGGCCACGCTCGCCGCGGAGGCGGGCTCGACGAAGACGCCCTCCTGGGAGGCGAGCATCCGGTAGGCCGCGAGGATTTGACGGTCGGTCACCTCGTCGATGAAGCCGCCCGACTCGTCCCGCGCCCGCTCGGCCTGCGTCCACGACGCCGGGTTGCCGATCCGGATCGCGGTGGCGATGGTGGCCGGTTCCTTGACCGGCTCACCGCGCACGAAGGGCGCGGAGCCCGACGCCTGGAAACCCCACATCCGGGGCGTGCGGGAGGACGGGCCGCCCTCGGCCGCGTACTCCTGGTAGCCCTTCCAGTAGGCGGTGATGTTGCCCGCGTTCCCGACCGGCAGGACGTGGATGTCGGGCGCGTCGCCGAGCATGTCCACGATCTCGAAGGCCGCGGTCTTCTGCCCCTCGATACGGGCCGGGTTGACCGAATTGACCAGCGCCACCGGGTACTTCTCGGACAGCCCGCGCGCGAGCGTCAGACAGTCGTCGAAGTTGCCGTCGACCTGGAGGATCTTCGCGCCGTGCACCAGCGCCTGGCCCATCTTGCCCAGCGCGATCTTGCCCTGCGGGACCAGCACCGCGCAGACCATCCCGGCCCGTACGGCGTACGCCGCGGCCGAGGCCGAGGTGTTGCCGGTGGAGGCGCAGATGACGGCCTTCGCACCGGCCTCCTTGGCCGCGCTGATGGCCATCGTCATGCCGCGGTCCTTGAAGGACCCCGTGGGGTTGGCGCCCTCGACCTTGAGGTGGACCTCGCAGCCGGTGCGCTCGGAGAGCACCTGCGCGGGGACGAGGGGCGTCCCGCCCTCGCGGAGGGTGACGACGGGGCTCGTCTCGCCGACCGGGAGGCGGTCGCGGTACTCCTCGATGATGCCCCGCCAGCCGTTCCACTGTCGGGTACCGGACATTCGAGGCCCGGCGTCAGCAATTGCGTTCATGATTTCCCTTTTTCTCCGCTCGCCCTCTACTCGGCCTCTGCTCCGCCTCTGTCACCCTGCTACTCGCCCTCGACCCGCATGATGCTCGCGACATCACGGACCGTGTCGAGCCTGCGCAGTGTCTCGACGGTCGCCGAGAGCGCGGCATCGCTGGCGCGGTGGGTCACGACGACGAGGGACGCCTCGCCGTCCTTCCCCTGCTGCCGGACCGTATCGATCGACACGCCGTGCTCGGCGAAGACTGTTGCGACCTGAGCGAGAACGCCCGGTTTGTCGGCCACATCGAGGCTGATGTGGTACCGCGTGACCACCTGGCCCATGGGGCTCACCGGCAGTTGGCTGTACGCCGACTCGCCCGGCCCCGCGGTGCCCGCCAGCTTGTTGCGGCAGGCCGCGACCAGGTCACCCAGAACGGCCGAGGCGGTCGGCGAACCGCCCGCGCCCGGTCCGTAGAACATCAGCTGACCTGCGGCGTCGGCCTCCACAAAGACCGCGTTGTACGCCTCGCGCACCGACGCCAGCGGATGGGCCAGCGGAATCATCGCCGGGTGCACCCGCGCGGTCACCGACCGGCCGTCGGCGGCCCGCTCGCAGATCGCGAGCAGCTTGACGGTGCACCCCATGCGCTTGGCCGAGGCGATGTCGGCCGCGGTCACCTCGGTGATGCCCTCACGGTGCACATCGTCGAGGGTGACCCGGGTGTGGAAGGCGATCCCGGCCAGGATCGCGGCCTTGGCGGCGGCGTCGAAGCCCTCCACGTCGGCGGTCGGGTCGGCCTCGGCGTACCCGAGGGCGGTGGCCTCGTCCAGCGCCTCGGAATACCCGGCTCCGCTGCCGTCCATCCGGTCGAGGATGAAGTTCGTGGTGCCGTTGACGATGCCGAGGACACGGTTGATGTTGTCGCCGGCCAGCGACTCGCGCAGGGGCCGCACCAGCGGAATCGCGCCCGCGACCGCCGCCTCGTAGTAGAGGTCCGCGCCGCGCTCCTGGGCGGCGGCGTGCAGCGCGGCGCCGTCCTTGGCGACCAGCGCCTTGTTGGCGGACACCACGCTCGCGCCGTGCTCGAAGGCGGTGGTGATCAGCGAGCGGGCGGGCTCGATGCCACCGATGACCTCGACCACCACGTCGATGTCCCCGCGCTTGACCAGGGCGGTCGCGTCGGTGGTCACCAGCTCGGCCGGTACGCCCTCGCGGACCCGGCCGGGGCGGCGCACCGCGATCCCGGCCAGCTCGACCGGGGCGCCGATGCGCGCCGCGAGGTCGTCCGCGTGCGTCGTCATGATGCGCGTCACCTCTGAGCCGACGACTCCACAGCCCAGCAGCGCCACTTTCAGCGGACGCGTACGCATCATCCGACCTCGCTTCTCATCCATCTAGGTGGTGCACCAGTCTCTTGCACTGGAGGGGGTTTCCTACCCCGGGTCCAGTATCCGAGATTTACTTCTCGCTAACCGACATCGCTAACCGACATCGAGCCGCAGGAGGTCCTCCTCCGTCTCCCGCCGGACGATTTCCCGCGCCTGACCGTCCCGGACGGCGACGACCGGCGGACGCAGCGCATGGTTGTAGTTGCTGGCCATCGAGCGGCAGTAGGCACCGGTGGCCGGGACGGCGAGCAGATCGCCGGGCGCCAGATCGGCGGGCAGGAAGGCGTCCCGTACGACGATGTCACCCGACTCGCAGTGCTTGCCGACGACCCGGGACACCATCGGCTCCGCCGTGGACGAACGGGAGACCAGCGCCACCGAGTACTCCGCATCGTAGAGCGCCGTACGGATGTTGTCGGACATGCCCCCATCGACGCTGACGTACGTCCGCAGCCCGGGCAGCTCCTTGACCGTACCCACCTCGTACAGCGTGAACGCGGTCGGCCCGACGATCGCCCGCCCCGGCTCGACCGACAGCCGCGGCACCGAGAGCCCGGCGCTCGCGCACTCCCGGGTGACGATCTCCCGCAGCGCCTTGGCGATGTCGTGCGGCTCGCTCGGGTCGTCGTCCGGGGTGTACGCGATGCCGAGGCCGCCGCCGAGGTCGATCTCGGGCAGCTCGACCCCGTGCTCGTCCCGGACCTCCTTGAGCAGCCCGACCACCCGGTGGGCGGCCACCTCGAAGCCCGAGGTGTCGAAAATCTGCGACCCGATGTGCGAGTGCACGCCGATCAGCTCCAGCCCGTCGAGCTTCAGCGCCCGCCGTACCGCCTCGGCCGCCTGCCCGCCCGCGAGCGGAATGCCGAACTTCTGGTCCTCGTGGGCGGTCGCGATGAACTCGTGCGTATGCGCCTCGACGCCGACCGTGACCCGGATCTGGACCTTCTGCCGCTTGCCCAGCCCGTGCGCGATGTGCGCGACGCGCACGATCTCCTGGAAGGAGTCGAGCACGATGCGCCCCACACCGGCGCTCACCGCCCTTTCGATCTCCCTGCTGCTCTTGTTGTTCCCGTGCAGCGCGATCCGCTCGGCGGGCATCCCGGCGGCGAGGGCGGTGGCCAGCTCCCCCTCGGAGCAGACGTCGAGGTTCAGCCCTTCCTCGTGGAGCCAGCGCACCACGGCGCGGGAGAGGAACGCCTTCCCGGCGTAGAACACGTCCGCGTCGTCCCCGAACGCCTCCCGCCAGGCCCGGCAGCGGGCGCGGAAGTCGTCCTCGTCGAGGAAGTAGGCGGGCGTCCCGAACTGCTCAGCGAGCGTAGAGACATCGATCCCGCCAACGGAGACGACACCGAGGTCGTTCCTCGTCACCGTGCGGGACCAGACGCGGGGGTCGAGCTGATTCAGATCGGCGGGCGGCGCGGCGTAGTGCCCCTCGGGCAGAACATCGGCGTGGCGGGGCCCGGCGGGGTGGGCGGAACGGCTCATGCTGTCTCTCTCACGGGGTTTCGCTGTTCAAAGGCGTTTCGGAGCACTGATGCCAAGCAGGCGGAGGCCATTCGCAAGCACGACGCGCGTGGCCTCGGCCAGGCGTTTTCGCCGTGTATCGGCCCGGCTGAGGTAGGCATCAGCAGTGGCGACAAGGTGACGCGCGAGCCGATCGGGCGCACGGTGCCGGGCGGCGGCCTCGACGGTACGGGGAAAGTCCCCCAGCAACCCGAGCAACGCCAAGTCGTCGGGGCCCCCGACTCCCTCATCTCCCCCATCGACGGACCGATGGGTGACGGCATGCGCGTACCGCACCCGGAAGAGCGGATTCCCCTCCCGCTGCGCCAGCAGGTGCGCCGGATCAAGATCAGGAAGATCCCGTGGCGCAGCCCGCAACACCCCCCACCGAGCAGCATCGGAACCAAGCCGAGTAAGCAGCTCGCGGGCCTCGATCCCGGCAGCCCGTACGGAAATGACCTCACCACCAACACCTACGGCAGCGGTTCCCCCACACCCCTCGACAAGCCCCACGACCACATGCAGCACGAGCGCGGCCCGCACCTCATCGGCGGGCGCGAACCATGAATGCACCCCGGCGAGCCCGTCCCCAAGCCCGTAGCCATCCCCCTGCTCAAGAATGACCCCGAGCAGCTGATCATGCTCCCCGGCCTCAAGGGTGATGTTGAGAAAACCAGGCCCGGCGATGTCGACGGCCGCGATCCCGGGCGTACCGACGAGCCGCCGCCGCAGCACCTCGGCGATCCGCGCGGCAGCCCCGCCACCACGCCCCCGAGCCAGCTGCAGGGCGACATTCGTGGCGTAATCCCCGCACCCAGGCCGCGGCGGGGTCTGCACCTTCACCCGATCCGGCACGGCGACGCACAGCTCGTCGGCCTCAACGGCGCGACGCACGGTGTGCAGCACAGTGCGGGAGAGCTGGGCGGGTGTCACGGCACCAGCGTATGGGAGGAGGGGGGTACCTCCGCGAACCGGTTTCGCCCCTCGGACCGCCGCATGCCCGTCTTACGAATGTTGTGAGGTCGGGAGGCCCACCGACCAACCCAAAACCTCGGCTAGCCGGTGGGCCCCACAGCCGGCTCAGCATCACCGGGCGCCGCCGCCCCAGCAGCCCCTTGCCTCATCAGCCGCCCCACGAGCTTCACCAGCTCGGCGGGCTCGAAGGGTTTCGCCAGAAAGGCATCCACCCCCAGCACCCGCCCCCGGTCCACCTCCACCTGCGTACACGCACTGATCATCGCGACCGGCAACTGCCGGGTCCGCGCATCAGCACGCAACCTGGACGCCGTCTGCAGCCCATCCAGTCTGGGCATCACGACGTCGAGAGTGATCACATCGGGCCGCACCTGGTGAACGATCTCCAGGCACTCGGCACCATCGGCCGCGGTCACGACCTCGAAGCCCTCCAGCTCGAGGTTGACCCTGATCAGCTGCCGGATGACCTTGTTGTCGTCGACGACAAGGACCCGGCCGGACAAGCCAGGCACACCCTGAAGAGTAGGCGCGCCCCCACCCCCGCGTCCGCGTTTTGCCCACTTCCACCACGTCCGAGGGATCTTCCCCCCACTCCCCCGCGCCCCGCCCTCCACATGCGGTATACCCCCCTCCGCTCCCACCCCGCCCGCCCCCGATAAACGTTCATGACCACCCTCGGCGAGCTGGTAGTGTTCTACCCGTCGCCGCGAGCAGCGGCGACAGGCAAGCCCCCGTAGCTCAGGGGATAGAGCAACGGCCTCCGGAGCCGTGTGCGCAGGTTCGAATCCTGCCGGGGGCACCGGAAATCAAGGCCCTGAACTGCAGAAACGCAGTTCAGGGCCTTTCTTGTACATGCCAAAACGCACACGGCCACCTTGGCCATGACCACTCCGTCCAGCAAGCCTTCGACCTGCGACTTTGCGGTGCGAGGCGGATGAAACCCCAAATGTCCAATCCCACACAATGGCTTCGCGTGGGACATTCATGGGACGGGAAAGCCGCAAGGCGGAGCCGACGTCGGAGGACACTTGCTGTGACCTGCGCGTTTGCCGACAAGGACGGTCGGAAAACATACGGACGAGCAGGCCGTTTGACTTTCCGGGTCAGTGCCGGGCGCGGCTGTGACCAGGCATTTCGTCGAACGTCACGCTCACCGCCCACGCGGATGCCGGTGTCGGCACCACGACGCGGCCGGTTACGGCATGCTGGGCGTATGAGCAGGTACGCAACCGCGAGGATCTACGCGCTTCCGGAGTCGCTCGACGAGTTGGTCGCGCCGAGTTCCGGCACCGTGACCCTGCCCCGGCACATCGACTGGGGCCCGCACTACGAGTACGACCTCGCCGACGAGGCCGACCTGTTCCTTATGTACGAGCGGGTCATCCGGGAAGCCCAGACCGCAGCCGACCTGCGGGCGTACCTGGATGGCGATCTGTTGCGCCGGCACTGGACGGACCTGTTCCTGCCCGCTCCGGCCCGTGCGGCGTGGCAGGCCCGCTTCCCCGAGCTCGCACCTGCGGCGGCTGCGGCGTAGTGGACGAGCTGCACCGCCGACTGATCCGCATCGGGCTCGACGCGCTCGCCGACGACTTCGGCTACGCCTTGGCGGGCGGCTACGCCGTCCAAGCCCACCAGATCGTCAACCGAGTCAGTGACGACGTCGATCTCTTCGCTCCGATCAACCGGGCCACCACCGAGATGCCCGCAGCCACCGAACGCGTCATCGCCGCCTACGAAGCCGCGGGCTTCACTGTGGAACTGGCCCACCAGAACCCCGAGCACACCTACACGCGGCTGAACGTCACCGATCCCGTCAGCGGTGTTCAGAACAAGGTGGAACTCGTCGCCGAGTTCCTCAACCACCCGCCCGTGCCCTCCGAACTCGGCCCGGTCCTGCACTCCGATGACGTCGCTGCGGGGAAGACCACCGCCCTGGACGGCCGGGCCGAGGTCCGCGACGCCATCGACGTCGACGGCCTCCTCAAGGCCGGATACAGCCGCCAACGCCTGATGGAGCTGGCCAAACAGAACGACGACGGCTTCGATCCGCGGATGTTCGCCGACTCACTCGCCCGCATCCAGCGCTACACGGACAAGCAATTCGCCGCCTACGGCCTTTCTGCCACCGAGGCCGGGACCTTGCGCGATCGGTTCGCGGACTGGCAACGCCAGCTCACGGCACGGCAGAACGAGAATCCGGCCCAGTAACGACCCGGGCTACAACGCTGTGCAACCATCATCTCCGGAGTTCAGCCGTATTCGTCCAGTAGAGTCTCGATGCGCTGGTTGGCGATCGCGGCCCGGCCGTACAGGCACTTGGCGTACTTGGTCATGAGGACCTCGACACTGTTTCCGGCGCGTTCCGCGACCTCCGTGGGATCGACGCCGGCGTTGAGCCAGGTAGACAGAGCCGAGTGCCGCAGGTCGTAGGGGCGAGCCGCGAGTGGAGTGCTGAGCAGGCCGGGCGGCAGGGCCAGCTCCCGGGCTTCGTGCCAGACGCGGTCGTACGTACTGGAGGCGAGGATGCCACCGCGTTCGTTGAAGAACAGCCGCCCGTCGTCGGCGGTACCGAAGGTGTGGACGCTTTCTCGCCACAGCGACACCAACTCGGGCGGCAGCGGCACCGGGCGGGTGTCCCCCGACGGGCACCCCTTCAGGCCACGCTCGTCATGGAGGCGCCCCGTGTCGGTCCACTTCTTGCCCGCCTGGGGGCGAGTGATGTGAAGAATCACCCTCCCCCAGCCCTCCGCTGGCAGTACGCAGTCCGGCAGGGCCACGGCGACCGCCTCCTCGGGCCGCAGCCCGGCGTAGTACATGCCGGCGAACAGCCCGACCAGCCGACGTCCGCGGGCCCGCCGGTGGCTGCCGACGTAGGAGACGGCGCAGAGCAGGGAGCGGGCCTGGGCGGGGTCGGCGACCACCCGCGGGTCGACCTGCTTGACGGTCTTGGCGATCCGCCAGTTGACATTGGCCATCGGATCGCTGCAGAGCCTGCCCTGCTCGATCGCGTACCGCACGGCGTTCACGAGGGTCATGCGCTTGTGCCGCTGCGTCTCGGCCGCCGCGACTGTACCGTCCTGTTTCAGGCGTAGGGCTTGCAGCACGGCCCGCATCACAGCCGGATCCATCAGGTCGGTCAGCGGGCGTGACGCCCTCTCGGCCCAGCGCAGGGCAAGCCGCACATCTGAGGGTGCCGTCCGCAGCTCCGGCCGGGGCACGACGAACGCCCAGTTTCGAAGCGCCTGCCGCAGCAGCTCGTCACTCGGGCGGCCTCGTACGTCTCGGAGCATCGCCAGGGCGATCGCGCACAGTGCATCATTGGTCTCGTTGCGTGTCTTCGCCGCGACCTGCGGCCAACGCATCTCCAGGTACTCAAGAGCAAAGGCGTACCAGCTGATGGTGACCGAGCCGTGGCCGGTCCCTGCAGCGGCTGGCACATCATCCGCATTCTGCCGGACCGCCCGGACCAGCGCAGCACCGAATCCCTCGGCCAGCGCCCTGACGTCCGTCGCACCTCCCGCAGAACGGCTTCTGCCAGACCTAGCCGCGATCACCGTCCTCCCACCACATCTGCTTCTGGGGACGCCGCGTGTACGCGATGCCGAACTCCTCATGACGTCCACCACCTCTCTGACCAGGTAAACGCAGAAGAACCCAGGGGCAATGGCGCCCTCGAGCGGCGGCACTCTGGCCGTGAACAACGAGGACCGATCAAGGCTGCTCTGCGTGACCAAGCGGGCACCGAATGCTCGCCTTGGCGCGTGCCGACAACCTACGAGTGGTCGAGTCGTCACCACTGCGGCCCCCTGGTGAAGGCGCCTCACCCTCAGAGGGCATTTGATCTAGGTGTATTGCCCTGTATGCCCTAGTAGGTTCCTCGCCAGGTTGGTGTGGCCTCGTCCGTTATGCGCTTGGCGAGGTTGTGTCGATCGAGGCGATATTGATCATCGCCTCGGAGCTGGCCGGGAGCGTCTCGTAGTCGCGGGCGAGGCGCCGGTGCATCA
>Ga0307508_10005889_pt1 | contig 11567 bp, 10 predicted proteins | sample 9_EM_MG_FD_203089 | JGI IMG/M metagenome (GOLD analysis project Ga0307508, IMG submission 203089) | Populus trichocarpa ectomycorrhiza microbial communities from riparian zone in the Pacific Northwest, United States - 9_EM | ecosystem: Host-associated > Plants > Roots > Unclassified | place...
TATGTCCCTGTTGTCGGTTCGCCACAGACGTAGAGGTCATACTGTAGGGTGAAATTCTCCATGCCGTCCGCTCGGTTTATTTCTCTGATTCTGGTGGTTTTCTTCGTTCTCTCCCTCTCCTGCGCATATTAGTTACTCACGGTCTTGCTGAGAGGGAGCTTCGGTTAAATTTTACTTCTGCTTCACCCCACCGTTTCTCTACGGTAGCGCACAAACGGGCATCCAAAACGGTAGGTCTTATTCGCACCAAACCAAATCCGCACACCTCCCCCATATGCAAGAATACGTACTGAGTAGTTCAACTAGATAGAGACGATATGCTAGAATATTGTGTTATGTTATCACCTCGAATGGCGATTTTTTTTTTTGATATTGCCCTCATATGGGCTCGGCGACATAAAACATCAAGCAATCCACGATATAAACTGAGCACGGCACGAAAGTTGTGGAGCAGCGAGCCCCACGATATGATTGCCTGAGAGCAGACGTTTCGGTTTCATTGTGACGACGTGGACGGCTTCTGAGGGGTCTTCGGCGCACCTGCACTAGGTGCGGCCGCGAAGAGAGGTGGCGGTACAAAGCTCGACAAACCAAAGCTCTTCGGGAGTTTTGGAGCAGGTGACAGCTGCTCTTGGGCCTTCAAAGCCGCAGCTCCTCCGCTTGTAGAGGAAAACGAAGGCTGGCGAGACGGGGAGGATAGAGGGGAAGTCCCAGTTGAAGCTATCGACATATACGTCTGGACCATCGTGTCCAGGCGCTCGTCCGAACGTGCCAGCCGGACCTTCATTTCTTCCACCTCAGAAACGAGGAGCTTCTCCCTCGAATCACGCTCCGCAAGAACTTGTTGATGGTGTTCCTCTATTTCGTGTACGCGAGATTCATACACAGCTTGCATGTTCCCTGCGTCTTTTCGCCACAGCAATCGCTCCGCGGCCAGCTCCTTCCGCATCTGTTCGATCACACCAGCCAAGTCGGTTGATGTCGCCGTTGACGCCGACAGATCCAGCGCCGGTGGCTCGAAGTTCGGGGCAGCTGTGGGCGGTGGCAGCGATGGCGACATGTCAATGTCCATCCGATGATCTGGCGAGACATCCGCCGTGGGGCTGGGCTGTGACGGACGAGAACGGGGCGTCGGAGGAGACGGAAGTGGCTCTGGCTCGACATCCGTGTCCGTTCTTCGGTCCAATTCAGCAAATTTTAGAGGACTTTGAGGACCTCGAAGCGGGGGGAGTGGTGCAAGTAAACCATTAGACTGGAACACCTGGCGCACAGGAAAAGGAATGTGAAATAGGTCAGGAGTGATTAGCATAGCAAGGAGGCTCACTGGTACATTTGTCTTCGGGGATGAGGAATGATCGTCCGTTTCTACTCCGTCCATGCGTTGGACAGGAGACTGTACGTCAGTGGTGATGTCATTTTTTGACTTTGATTGTTTAGGCGTTTTCTTCGTAGGCAAAGCTGGTGGTTTTGAATCACTATCGGGAAGCTGTGACGTCGAAGCTTTCAGAGAAGTCCTAGGGTTGGTCCTGCGCGGCTTTTTCGATCGTTTGGCGGTCGCTTCAGGTTGATCGAGGAGCAATGAACTTCGTTTTTGAGCCGTGGGTTGCGACTTGGCAGGCTGAGTGTGAGGGGAAACGGGGCCTTTGGACTGGGACTCCGTGGTGTTTTCATCCTGGAATCAGTTCAGCTCCAGGGAGCTGCGACATGAAAAGTAGATAACATACAAGGTATTCTTGGTCATACCAGCCAAGTTTGGTTCGGGTTTTGTCTGCTGGAACACACGCGGTGTATGTTTGCGCCGCACGTATCAGGCGGAACAACGTGTGATACATGTCCTCGCTTCCAGGTTGATGCGCGGACTTGAACCGTTGCCTGGCTTGCGTATGCCACTGATGCCATGCGCTGTCATCCCCTCCTTCACCATATATCAGCAATGCTTCAACGGCGTGCGTGTGAGCACTGAGATGATGGTGGAAACAGGTGGTGCGGTGACAATGCCTGCACGGCACTAGGGCTGCGAGCGCCGCAGTATGTGTAGGACGCATTTTGTTGCCATTACAACTTTTTGGTACCTGATTCAATTTGGTTAACAAGATGCGGTGGCCTTAGTAGAGAGTATGGCATTACTCTGTCACCAAGGGATACCCCTTTTTGCAACAGCCGTCTGAGGTTGATGCCGGCTCTGAAGATAGGTATGGGGTTCGTTCTCAGGGGCACTCCATGGCTCTCGTAGTCCCTGTGTATGCTGTCAAACAATAAGAAGCTGTTGACGGCGAGGAAACCCACTTCAGTTTGAGCTTTGGCTGCCCTAGCGCGATAGCAGCTTGATTACGGATTGCCAGGAGCTCATCCCACGGGCGTGAAATGCGTGGTTCCATCAAGGCGCATTGACAGCTTCGACCCTCGACATAACATGTAGGACACGTAATATAACTTGACGAGGGTTCGGATGGGTGGGCGCACTTTGCACATTCAAAGTACGCCTGATAAATATCAGCGGCACAGCAATCTTGATGATGTGCACAATGAGTCCCGAAAAAAGTGACATATAAAGATAATGACTTGCCGCATGTAAGCCGCAATCCAACATCTTCGGCCAGATGTTTCTTGTGTTCGTGGTGATACTCTTCAACATGAATGTCTGTAAGGAGCCGTAGCAACCGAGTAAAGTAATGGCCTTCATTTTCTGTCAGCTGCGCTATCCGCGAAGTGTAGGACTTGACTGTTTGCTCGATGAGCAATTTGACGCGATAGATCTCTGGACGCCCAACCCTGCATCCAAACCAGCATCTGTCAGAGGCTGAACAAGGCCGCCGCTGTACGGTTTACCTCCGGTAGACGGGAAGCTCTTCCAGCAGCGCCGCCTCTAAGCTGCGCAAAGGCATTCGGGACCATGCCACTTTCAAGCTGATACCGCCGTGATTCACAACCTGTATCAAAATGTTTCAGTGGCATCATTTTAACAGCGGTGGTATCGGGCTGACTTGATGACACGATTGCCGTGGTACCAAGACCAGATCTCCCAGTTTCTGTTCACAAACATAAACCTGATGCACGCGTGAGCTCCTGCATCGTCAGGCATCAAGGCACACAAATTCACCTTGAAGTCACCTTCGGTAAACTCTGGAATTGTAGTATAATGCGCTTGGAAGTCAAGTGCCTGTCCAAGTTTCTTGAGAAAGAACTGAGACACCGTCGAGGCATCTTCAGCTGCTGTGAGGAACCAAAATGCCGACGCAGTCACATCCTCAGCATTTTCGTCCTGCTCAGGCGTAGCATCCGTGATCGAGGAGGTATGGACCATAAGATTGTAGCCTGTCGAGGCAGACGAATCCTTATGTATTGCAGTATAGGTGTCACCAATCCCTAGATAGCACATGATGGTCTGCACACCAGCGGTTGGGCTCTCCGATTGAAACATCTCATATGATGAAACTTGCCTCAGGGCGTTCCTGCAGCAATGACATATTAGACGGCAGGACAATGCGGAAATCATTATAGATCACCTCAGGATTCATGCACGCGAATGTGTCTCCGTCGCGGAACGGTAGGCATTCTGCGGGCAACGCATTTATCTGCCCATACCATTCCTGCGGAAAAATGATGTCTTTCCCATACAATCGTTCCTTTTCTAAATTGTTCATCTTAGTGTACAATTTACCGCTTAAAATAGTCAAGTGCGCACCGTACTCTTCGGCATATTCTTTCGATGTTCTGTACGCGTCGAGAAGTTGCGATATGGTCATAGGTCGATCCTCCCGAGCATAGACGTCCCATACGTTCTGCGCTAAAGCCGGTTCGTTAGGGTGTGGTACTGGGCAATTAGTTTGGAATTCCTGACGCTCTTCGAACTTGCCCGCCAGCCAGTCCGCCGACATTAGCTCCGGGTCCCACCCCTCCTTCAGATGCCAGCCTTCGACAATAAGGGGCAGTCCCTTGTGTTCATGGTGAGAGATGATATCCGAAAGATTCTCTGGCGACAGCGAGGCGGAGACGCGCGTTACTGGAACGAAGTTAGTTCCAATTGAGAGAAGGCCATCTAGAGTCCAGTTAAGTGAAGTTGGTCGACGAGAATGTTGGCGGTCGGCATCCGCGTCCTGAGGCTGCCCGTTTAACTCAAGCGACCCTATAGGCGACTGCATGAGAGGAATTCGAATGAGGACCTAAATAACAACCAACAAATCACAATCAATGCGTCCCTTCCTACCTGCCTGCCAGATATGGCGCCTAAGCTGACAACCTTTAAGGCAGCTATTGCGCAAGTATAATGGTGAGTGCCGCAACATGCGCATATTCTGACTTATTTTATGGCGATGAATTGACTAAGCATTTATATATCCAAAGATTCCGGGCCAACAATGCGGCAAATGCATTTATCGCGTCATTTGTTATCGGTGTCTCGGACTTAAAGCATCCGCGCTTGTAATCGCCTCCATTGATTATGAGGTCGGCTCAGAGTTCAAGGGAACGACTTGCAGGGCGCCGTCCGAGTCAGCCACAAGGGGCGGGGACACAGTACATTCTATTACAGGTACGTCACCGAATAGCTGAACTGCTGAACGATGATTGTAATACTCCCAGAGTGGGGCCGTTCGCCAGATTTTCTGGCGGGCAACGTCCCGTCACTCCTTTTTGTTCAGGTTGACTTGCGGACACATTTAGCAACAGCGAAGCCAGTTGCAGCTGCTTTTTGCGCCGATGGTTCTAGTTTCCTAAGTGGCCAGATGGTGCTTCTTCTACGTATTTAGGGGTATATCATCTGTGAAGGAGATATCGCGAATGTCGGTCGGGGGGTCCCAGAATTATTCGACTGTCTCAACGCGGGGCCACCGGCCGAAGATTTGCGTCAACTGTTTGTTAATTACCTGCCACGGCCGCCAGTAAGTTTAATCGCATCTTCACGAGCTTCTATGTAGGTCATCACCTATCGCATTCACGATGAAATTTTATATAAGCACTGCAATTGTGGGGCAACCTGGTGTTGCAATAAAAGTCTGCTGTATGAGGTATCTCATTGTGTTCAAGAATTGGTTTAGCCGCACTGCAGTCTTTTTGCGCAAACGCCTAAATCGACGCTGTTCAGCGATCAGCTTCTGTCATCCATTCGCGTTTGAAGATGGCTCCGCCCGAGGGGAATCTTAGTTTCTTGTTTCAAGGGAACTGAACTTCTATATGAAATACAGAGCTGGGTGTGTTGGCAGCCGTATCCCAAGGGCGTCGCTGGCATCGGAAACTCGACCATAGCGAATACAATGGCAGAGCACAGAGCCAATGACGGGACACTAGGAGAATTAAAAAACAGCAAAGCAATTTCTCACTACGGTCGCATATCATCCCTCTGTCACTTTTCTGTGCTGGCTGGGGCTCTCAAAATGGACCCTGAAGTACTAGTCCTGGAGCGTGTTTCTATACAACGGTTTGTCGTTTCGTTGGCATAGCCACGGCAAACACCGTTCAGGGAAGAAATGCATCCTTGTGGTAATTAACGTATTATATGAGTGCAAGGAGGAAATGGTGCAAAGGTAATTCTGTCTTCTGCAAGAAGCCCACAGATTATCTCGGCATCCATCAACAAACCGCGTATCTGCGAGTTCAGGGACAGCCCTTATATTGTTGAAGGATATCTGGTCTTCGTCTGTTTCGTCATATCGGTGGCTGTATGGGCTACGCGTATCGCGCACCTGCCGTTGGAAATAAGGATTGTCTCGGCGAGATTGGCTGACATCGGCACCAGGCCGTCATGGCCAGAGCAACTCGGATAAAGCTCTACTCAGGACTCCGAACTGCTTCATCCGCTTCAGGAAATATCTCCCATGACCCTCTACTGATGGCAACTGGTTCGGTAGTCACTGCACATGTTTCTTGCGGCGCGAAAACACGTGTCTTGAGCGATGCAATCACCCCTAAACTACATCGCTAGGGATGCACCACTTCACGCCAAATCATAACTGCTTCCTTCACGATAGACATGCAGAGTGCTCCTCGACAAAGCGAGAATCGGTGAACACAATGGGGACAAATCGCAATTAAGCTGTTCAGCAATCTGACTATTACTACGGCTTAGCAGGCGGAGAACAAAACTTCAGCAATGTAGCAAAGCGCGCGCGAGGCGTGTACGACATGTAGCGACTTAGCCGCTTTCCGCCATCATAGTGGTCACGCATAACGCACAAATGTGCGAATGGCGACAATTAAGGCGATGGTCAAAATAACGGTGACTAGTTCAATTACTTGTGGTCAGCGATCAAAGATGATGGAAAAGAATGGATAGGGGTCTCGCACTATATTTGACCGTATGCAGTGCAGAATTGGGGAGACAGTTCGGAGTCGTCGTGGGCAAGGGTAAACCTTCTATTTTGCGAATATCATGAGCCCATTCATCACGCTGGAATGGCGGCATCACAAGTCACATACCTGCCGGCCCATTACTGCGCAGTATTTGGAGGCAAATGGCGTCAGCGGGGGGCGCAGCAGCCGACAAAGCGGCATTGACTGTAATTTCTAAAGGTTGGCTCAGCTGCAGTGAGAATCAATTAGAATGGAACGTAAACAAGTGGGAGCATGGGGAAGGATTTTGTCCGTGTACTCACCGCATCGAGAGTTGAGGAGAGGCTGAAGGGTTGGTGGTCAGCACCCTGTGCACCCGATATAGCATGGGCTCGTGTGGGAGAAGAGGGACGCAAATGAGCTTGCAGCGGCCGTTGGGGAGAACTACCGGTAGGCGTAGGTTGCGGGGAAGGGGAACCGTCAGGTATCGTCAGCTCTTGAAGGCATTGCGGTCCTTCAGGTTGTAAAGCGGATGGGTTGGGTCGGGCATTGCGGACGCGTTCAACAGCAGCGAAGGCGTGAGGGAGATCGTCGCCATGCATGAGAGGTACGCGCATCTTGGAGGAGATGATGCTTCATGATCCCTCATCTCGACAGTATTTTTAAAGAGCGACGAGGAGGGTGGTCAAAATATTGATGCTGCATTAGGCAAAAAGTTAAGAAAGTTTGTTCTGGCAAAACGTTTAAGCAAAGGTTTTATGACATATACAAAAAGTTAGAAGGTTTGCTCTGGCAAAACGTTTAAGCAAAGGTTTGATGACATAATACACAACCACCGCCACGACTTGATATACAGTAAGGAGTAGCGTCAACTTAAAGGCGGCCAAGACTGCGTGTAGTTATCTCTTCTCGCTCCCTCCCATTTGCGTCCGCAGCTTGACAGCATCATGGCAGAGCCTTTCGATGATGACACGCCCGGCCTGAGTGATGACTGTCCAGACCAGGGGCAGTGGGCTAACCAACCTCAGAGAAGCTCGATTCGATTCAGTTCAAAGCAAGGTAGCACGTCTGGGCCAGTACGCGCTGCGTCAGCTGGACATTACAACATTGATAGCGGCTCGAAAGTGCACCGCCGGAGCTCCAAACGTATGTGGCTCCTCCATCATATCTTAAACATATTCGTGTGGCGTTAATATCTGACTCTACTAAAACACAGCGTGCGACAACTGTCGTAATGAAAACGCAAATGTGAAGCTGGGAAAAGTGCAGGAGAGCGCTGTCGTAACTGCGAGTTGAACGCGTTAAGTACGGCGCACTGTGAAAGATGCTCGATCGCACGCTAATCGTCTATCTCTAGCTTGCAATTTTACAAGTATGTCATTCACTTCATACCTGCATATTTCAAGTTGACACCACTCATCAAACGCACGCGTGGTTAGGCTCTGGCCGCAAACGGTACGCATTGTTCTCAAGTAATTAGTGTTGAAGATACGCCGTTTCTCAAACATCGCTTGGAATATCATCAGTGGTCCGCAGAAAGGGTATATCGATGAAATGGAGACTCGACTTCATCGATTCGAAGCCATTATTGGAGCTTCTTTACTTCTCGCTGCTCCTATGGATGCGCGTGCGAGTACACTTCTAGACGATCTGCGTGCCGTCGATGGACTGGCTCGAGGAGTCATTGACCAAGTAAATCACGAGCTATTTGGCCCCACAGCACGGGGCGTAGGAGCTAGTAATGAGCCGGGGGCAATGAGAATCGGGTCAGCTCCACAGGGTGCGAGCGTCAATGTCAGCATGCCCGACGGTCTGTTTCATTATGCGCTGACGTGTTTGACTTAACTCATTGTGTTTGTATCTTGTCAGATTCTTCGATAGTTGACCCGTACAAATGGCAGGATATGCTAGAGGACGCTATTACGCACTCAGTGCATGCAGTGCCCCAGCCTTCTCGTGCTGGCCATGCTGCTTCCCACCATACTTCTCCACCGTTGCCTGCTCTCGCCCGCCAACATTCATCCTCAAGCATAGCGCACTCTGGCGACCTCATTGGAATATCAGCCCGCGCGTACCCCGACTATGATTTCCAAAGGCAATCTTTAGAGGTGCAGGGGATGGTTGCCGAGTTGTTCCACAATGCACCTGCATTGGGGGGAATTCGTGGCCCAGAGGACGTCGAAGACATGCCTGACGAGCAACCACTACTCGCGCTAAGGTCGACTGACCTTGCGAAGCGAGGTCTCGAGACATGCCTGCGATCCCCGAACTATAGCAATGGCTTAAAATATCGTGCGCTCGCTTCTCTGCCCTTTTCTTCAGCTGTGTAGGTAAGATCGCGTTGACGTTTTCTGACTAGCGGTGCATCTCACGCATATTAGTGTTACATTCGCGGGAAGCTTCTTGATTCGGCTAGTACGACTTTTGTGAGTAGCCCGAAACGGAGTTCAGTCGTGTTGCTGCAAATATTCATGTGCATACGTCCAGCCCCGACAATATTGATTTGCGCAAAGTAATGCTGGATGTCGAAGAGCTCATCTCCGCATTATCATCAAGTATGTGCCCCGATTGTGCCGTAGTGGCTTATATACTGACTGTCGTTATGCAAACTCTCTTAGTTCCTGCGACGCGATATGCCCGAATACTGGATTTCATGCTGACTCACGCTCGCCAGCGTAATATACTCCCAGCACGATCACCTCGCCGTGGCCTGGTTGAAGGGCCTGATAGCGCCCCCCCCCCCATCTGCCCAGACTTCTGAACATCTAATGCCTTTGCAGACTGATATCTTCCCCCTCGCTAATCCGATCTATCAGCAACTTATGGAGCCCGACAGTGGCGATCGTACTATACATCACCAGCAAGCTCAGAGTCATATGATACCTACAAGTGGCTTGCAACCCCCACATACTAGTAGCAGGTTGCCGAATCCCCCATCGTCCATACCTCCTTTCGAAACCCAAATGCCCGCACATGCTACCGTTTTCGGACAGCAGCCATTTGAGGGCGGTGAGTAATCCGTTTAACCTCTCCTTTCTCAACAACTGTGGTCTAAGGGTCATAACTGACACGTAGCAACTTGGACTTGGGACGTTTCAGAAACGGTGTTCAGTGATCTCGAGGCGTTGTTCATCCCGCCATGGGATAATGAATTGTATCCAAACATTCCTCAGATCTGGTAGCATAGGTGTATACCCTGCAGGATGGTACCTGTGCCGCTTCTGTTTCGATTATCCCGTAGTGTCAATCTGACGACTCCGTCATGATATGTATCATGCAGCAATAATCTACTGTCGCACATAATACCTCTTCCATGCTCCTTCGCCAAATTTAGGCGTCGTTGATCCCGCACTGAATCTGTGAACCGTTCGTCGTTGATTAAGTTTCGAGTGAAGTCCCGAAAAGGAAATCCAGCTTCATCACAGTCGTCCAACCTGAACTCTCACTGTGTCACCACTCGTGCAATAACGATGCAAAGTGGACCTCCAAACCCCCGTCAGACGTAGTGGGCGGACGTAAACTACAACATTGAGTAGGAGGGATCATGGACTATGTTCTGCTTGGTCCCCCACTCCACCCGCGACTCCCAAGCGCCGCTCCCCAAAAAAGCGTACTCGAGGGGAAGAAGATGGTAGCGAGTACAAAGAGGGACTTATCACACCTAACAGTAAAGGCCCATCCGCCGCTTTTTCCGATCAGTCACCTCAAAGGTCTCTGTGGCCAACTACGTCGTCGTTACACACTCCACCTGTCGGAGTCCACCACATCACCCACAAACAAACCGGGAAAGCAGATCGCTCAGTGGGATGATATCCCTAAATGGTCAAACAAGAAATATTGTCCGCTCCTTGAGAAGCTGCAATAGAAAGAAGTGCTTGATCAGGTCCGCTGCATTCACCGAACATCCACCAGCATAACGTGCTCTGATCGTTTTAGCAGATTACTGGGTGGGCCAGTGGTCCCTTGGCGAGTTTTCCGCTTCTTTGCCGCACTCGCTTCACACCTACTTCCCCGACACCTCTCACCAACGGCTCCTGGACTACGTTGCCCTGTCCCGAATTTGCTCAACCAAATCTTCACACTGGCACCCGACGTATGAGGTGCGTTTTCACCTGTGAATTGCATCATAGTAAGTGTGCAACAAACCGAACAGGCTATGCATGTGCGGGCTGGCATGCATGACCGCAGCAAATTGTTCAGGGTATATTTTTAGCCTTTTGGGGGAGATTGCTTTAGTGGCAAGCAACGGAAACAGCCTGAGGCAGCGTGACTACAACACGTGACTGTTTTCATGCCCTATGTCAGACATCCCTGCATCATCGGTGTCATCTTCTGTGATACACATTGTCCATTCTGTTCCATGCCGAGCGTTTGAAAAGTCAATCTTGACGTCAGGCTCGTATCCGCCGATGAGCTTCCGCATCTGCGGCCACCAAAGACAGTTGCGATATTCTCCGGGTATCCAAATCAAGAAGTTATCCAACTCATCAACAATCCATCCTTCGGAGTTCCAACGAAGTCGTAGATCAGAGTCAGCAGCGGGTGGAGACGATGGTGACCCATTGATGGTGTCCGAGTTGTTTACTGGGTACTTGAAGTTTAGTATAGGCTGATGGTCAGCATTTCCTGAAAAAACACCGGCTGTTTTAGTCCCCTTTCACGGCTGCAAGCAGTTGGCAGCGGGAATGGCTTACTTTGAACGGCTGTGGCCGCCTGTTGATCTTGTTCCCTCGAAACAAGATCCACGCCCTTTTGGCTGTGACTGGCCTGCAGGATATTTTGATCGATACGAGACCAGAGTCAAGGCGCCCTAAAACGCTCGCTTACCGAAAACGGCTCTCCAGCGCTGACCTCCAACCTTGCCCTGAAATCCGACTCTCCGATTGCCGAAGCGTTTAAGTCCGACCAAATGTGGCTACCTTCGGATGGGGGGGCAATAGAATGATTGGGTGCACCTGGGTTAAGATCCCATACACGGATTGTCATGTCGAGCGAGCAGGAAATGATGCGTTGGCCATTAGATGAATACATGACCGACCTGAGGCCAGAAGAATGGCCATGAAGAACCTCCCCCGTAGCCTCGCCCGTTTCCGCATCCCATATCCGCGCTGTCAAATCACCCGAGCCTGAAGCAATGTGACGACCACTGGGCGAGTATGTAACAAACTCCACAGCTGAGGTGTGACCTTGGAGGGGCTTGCCAATCGTCTTGCCAGTCTCCGTGTCCCACAAACGCATTGTACAGTCTTTCGAGCCCGAGACAATGCGACGTCCGTCGGGTGAAAATGCAATCGTCCAGA
>Ga0307508_10005891_pt1 | contig 11567 bp, 12 predicted proteins | sample 9_EM_MG_FD_203089 | JGI IMG/M metagenome (GOLD analysis project Ga0307508, IMG submission 203089) | Populus trichocarpa ectomycorrhiza microbial communities from riparian zone in the Pacific Northwest, United States - 9_EM | ecosystem: Host-associated > Plants > Roots > Unclassified | place...
CTCGGTCTGCGCGAGGCGGGGCCGCGGCTCGTCCTCGTCGCTGGTCAGATAGGAGTCTATCTCACGGAATTCCATCAAAAGACGGGCATTTTTGATCCTAGGGATCACTGAGTGGAGGCTGGTGGTGCTAGGGTGTGCTCACGTGTTGACCCTCACCCACCTCGCGCCGTGTTCAGCGACGACGTCTACCTTGACAGCGCGGCCGGCAGCTGTCGAGAAGGTGCGATATACGGCGGTGGGGTGGCGAGCGTGGACGAGTTCGTCCCACACGGCGGTGAGATAGGGTGCATTGGTAGATAGTTGTGGCTAGGAGTGTGTAGGTGAATGCGGGGAAGAAAGAAGCGAAATTACCTGGCTGAGCTCGTTGCGCAGGGATCTGAGGCCGGGGAGGTCGTTGTGGTGTGGAAGTGGTGTTGCCGCGACTTCCATGACCGACTCTGCGCGACACCGCTCGGCCACGCTCAAGCCCGTCCCCCGCCTCGCCATCCCGCCCCGCCCGCCGTCCCCGCTCTTCACGCCCAAGCCCGCCCACCACTCCGGCTTCCGCGCCCACCTCGCCCACCTCCTCCCACGACACGCCGCGTTCACCGTCACACTCACCGTCCACCAGCTCCACAACGTCCCCCTCGTCCACGGCGAGTTTGGCCTCCGATGGAAGATCAAGGGCGTCACCTCCAACGCCGGAAACGGCATACTGGACAGGGTCAAGGCCAGAAAGGCAAAGGCCAAACTCTGCGACCGATCCCACTCCGGCACCACCATAGCCAAGAGCAGCGACACCGACAGCGCGTCCCTCCTCGACGCCCCCTCCGATGCACAGAGCGCCCCCAACGGCCATGCCAACTCTCCCAGCCCGCACCCACAACGCCCCACCATGCACGCCCACCCCTTGCCGATCCCTGCTGTCATCGTGTCCACCAACCATCCCTCGCCCCCGTCGATGGCACGCAGTACCAGCTACACATCGTCCATCGCAAGCGCGAGCAGCGCTTCCTCACTGTCCTCGGCCTCCAACGGTCACCCCGCCCATAACCCGCCCGGCTATCTTTCTGCAGACTGGTCCCGAGATACCGCGACGAAACTCCACTATTCCCCCGCAAAGGGGATCACCCCGTTTGTCAAGCTCAAGGAACACAGCGTCGTCTGGGAAAAGGCGCTCAAGTTTGTCGTTGAAATGAGCGTCGGCAGGGACAATGACGAGCTCGGCGACTGTCTGGCCAAGCTCATCGTCATGCAGGTAGCCCTCCTCTCTTTCCTCTCCATATAACCTGCTCACCAGCCCTTCAACGTAGCGCGTGATCCCCGGGGACCCAGATGCGCCCCACAATCCGCGTCTCGGAGCCGTCTACCTCAATCTCGCACAATACGTCGATGCTGGCGCCGTTACTCGACGCTATCTCCTCCGCCAAAGCAAGACCAACGCGACGCTCAAGGTCTGCCCACACCCCTTTCTCTTCCTCGCCCACTCACACGTCTGCACAGCTCACCATCCACCTCGAACACACCGCAGGCGAACTCACCTACATGGCCCCTCCCCTCCCCAAAGACGAGATCCTCTCCGGCGTCACTGGCTTCCTCAAATCTTCCGACATTTACCACACCCGTCCGCGCACGTCGGACCTCTACATGCACGTCCCCTCGGATTCCTCGTCCGAGGACGACCCGGACGGAGTCTCTGGCTCTGACGCCTCCTCCATCTTCTCCGGTTCCGGTGCATCCAACGTTCCCAGTCAGACACACAGCCACGATCACGCCCACTCGGACAACCACCGACACGCGACGATCAAGAAACACAGACGGCCCTTCGAGATTGCCAAGTTGCCGACGATCAACGATCCGAGGGGGACCGAGAAACTGATCGAGGCGCTGTTCAATCCTGTGCCTGTGACACAGCCCAGCAAGGTCACCCCGTTTACGTACCTCGTCGAGGTTGACGGGGAGGGTGATGGCGAACACGGATCGGACCGGGTGGTGGGTTACGCCGCGGCTGGCCACGAAGACCAGGGTGCCCGACGTGGTGTGATAGACGACGACGACGGATCGTTGTACGCCGATTCGCAAGACGAGAGCGAGGGCGAGGGCGAGGCGGGTGGGATGAAGAGCGACTATCACTCGCTTCGGTCACACCCCTCGGTGCAGGGTTCTCTGCGGAGCAAACGCTCGACCCGATCGCTCGCGAGCAAGGTCGTATTGAAGCGCGAAGATGGCGAGGTGGCGGGGGTCAGCACGGGCGTCCAGCTACTGGGTGGAGCGACAGAGCGGCGAACGTGGTGGCAAAAGGTGCTCAGTCCGCCTAGTGCTGGGTGATGCTAGACCTTGTTCATCTCGCTTTCACATTCGTCTCTTTTGGTTAATGGTTTAGATGGATGACACTGGTGGGCTAGATCGCAAACTATAGGTAAATATTTATGTTAGATCCATTCGTCGCTTCTCGCTTTCCTTGTCCTGATAGCTTCTAGTCACCTAGGATACTTACTTCTAGTCATGCATCGTCACATATCGAATACAGGCTGTGCAAGCGATACGCGCGGACGATCTACATGACCACCGTCACCACTCGGAACTGCCGCTCGACGCGAAACACACCTCAAACGCTCACGACGCCGCAAACAACCCCCTCATCAACCCCTCCTGCACCTCGCCCGTCCGCCGCCTCGTCCTCGCCTCCTTGATGCCCTGCGCCCTCTTCTCCGCCGCCTCCCTCGCCCTGGCGTCCTTGGCAGCGACTTTAGCAGCCCTCTGTGCGCGCTGTGCCTCGAGCGCGTTCTGCGCGTCCAACCGCTCGCGAACGAGGAGACGAAGCCGCATGCCTTCGTCGCCGAGAAGCGAGGGCGAGGTCTTGAGGAGGTACTGGTCCAGTCCGCCGTGCTGTTGCGCGGCGCGCGTGGGTCGTCAATGATCAGCCCGCCCCTACCTCGAGACGAAAAATAAAAGACAACACACCTTGTGTACCGTCTTCAATGCCCTCGCTGTCACTTTGACCTGCACCCGCCGACCCAACAACGCCGAGTCGAGCGTCTTGGCGTGCACGTTTGGGAGCCACGTCCGACGGGTTTTTTTGAGCGAGTGGGGGACGTTGTTGCCGTGTTGGATGGTTTTGCCGTGGAAGAGGCCCAGGGCGGCGCGTTTGAAGGGTTGGGAGAGCGCGGCGGGGAGGGTGGAGAGCGTTGGGGGTGTCGGGAACATGGGTGTATGAGGAGGGATGGGATTGCCTTTTTGGGATACCGCGTAGATGAGTCTCACTCTCAAGCGCATCGAGTCCAAGATGTTCGGTCACATCAAGAAACATATCATACGCTCATACAAAGAGATATTGTTGCCTATAATCCACCGCTTTACAAAACTGAGAACCGCCCCTCCAACTCAGGCATTCTCAAGCAGATAGTTTGCTGCAAGCTCTTCGTTCTTGTCACACGCAAAGTAAGCTTCGACGACTGCCTGCCTAGGGAAACCAAGCGCTTCAAGCTGCATCATTTGCATGAGCGAGCAGGATCACGATCACTGGAGGATGGAAAACTTACGCGCTGGAGAGCATCTCGCTCTGCTTCCGTGACATCTACCCTTACGGTTGGCGTACTGGGGGCACCATTCTCGTCTTCCCCAATTCTATCCAGGAGCTGTGTCAGAACTTCTGGGTTCTCGGTAAGCACCTGGGCGAGTGCAGGGTTATCTTCAGAGAGTCGCTGGATGAATTGCTGCCTAAGTGCAGGGTTTCGGGCAATCAGCTCCCGGAACTGGGCGACGTTAGCGGGTGCACCGGGGCCACCCAAGCCAGCACCAGGAACCCCTCCGAGCGGGCCTCCCTGTTGCTGCTGGGTAACTGTGGAGCCAGGTGTGGATGTGGATGCAGGGCGCGACGCAGATGAGGACATGGGGACATATTTGAATGTAGACGCGGATGTGGTGGCAGGCGGGGACGTAGATGCAAGGCCCGACCCGGAGGACATTGGGACATATTTGAATGTCGACGCGGATGTGGTGGCAGGCGGAGACGTAGATGCAAGGCCCGACCCGGAGGAGGACATTGGGACATATTTGAATGTCGACGCGGATGTGGTGGCAGGCGGAGACGTAGATGCAAGGCCCGACCCGGATGAGGACATTGGGACATATTTGAATGTAGACGCGGATGTGGTGGCAGGCGGGGATGTGGATGCAAGGCCCGACCCGGATGAGGACATTGGGACATATTTGAATGTGGGCGCAGATGTAGTGATAGGTGCAGACATGGATGCAGCAGCCGACGCAGATGTGGCTGTGGGGACCGATGCGGACGAGGACATGGGGACGTATTTGAATGTAGACGCGGACGTGGTGACAGGTGCAGATGTGGACGCAGACCCAGATGCAGGGTCCAACGGGGGTATGGTTGCGGGGACCGATGCGGAGGAGGACATGGGGACATATTTGAATGTGGACGCGGACGTGGTGACAGGTGCAGATGTGGATGCAGACCCAGATGCAGAGTCCAATGAGGGTGTGGTTGCGGGGACCGATGCGGAGGAGGACATGGGGACATATTTGAATGTGGACGCGGATGTGGTGGCAGGCGGAGACTCGGACGTGGATGCAGGGCGCGACCCGGATTCGGACATGGGAACATATTTGAATGTGGACGCGGATGTGACTTCAGGGTTAGGTGCGGATGCAGGGTCCTCTGCGGAGGAGGACATAGGGACATATTTGAACGTGGAGGTGGATGTGGTTTCGGGGTCAGTCGCGGGAACAGTGGACAGAGTGGCCAGGAAATTTTCAGGTTCGCCTAGTGCATAAAATTCTTCAACTGTAAGAAGTTTGGCCACAGGTAGTGGTGGTCTGGGCTATAACCAAAGAACTAGTCAAATGAAGGAGGTCTGGGAGGAATTTCGTCTTTACCTTTGAGATCAGGAGGACCACATAGTCCTGTTCGGTGATTTTGCATGATTCGATGGTCTTATCGTTGGCAAGACCTTTGCCTGTACGCGACGAGCGAGTGTGAGTGAGCATATCGTGGAATTTGAAAGAGATAGGCCTACCACGAAAGATGAGATTCTGCTTTTCGGCATCATGCCCTTTAGAGACATTGATCTTTGCTTTGAGCTCGCCGATGGTTTCTGCGGGGTCGGCGTCGATCTAGAACAGAGTTGAGCCAAATAGGGCTCGGAGCGGGGGTGAAGACGAACCTCGAAATCGGCATCAGGCTGCTGGTAAATCTTGAAGGTTAGCTTCATGGTGGACAAGGAGAGAAAGGCGCACACAGGATCTGAGCGTCAACGTCCACCCAAAGCCCTAGTACGCACCGCCACTTGACTCGGACTCTTTCGAGGATCTTCAGTCCCAAAAACCGTCGACGTCCCAGACCTCGCTTGGCCGGGATATGCTCTCAGAAGGCGTGTAACTTGATTATCAAGTACAATCGTGGCTAGCTGCATTGATATTGCGCTTGACTAGGGTGGGCTTCCAGTTGGTCAAGACCAACTGTAAAAAAGTGTAGGCGACGCCGCGACTTGGTGTATTAGGCAATACTAGTGTAAACACAAGGATACACTCCTCCACACCACCCCAGGGTTATCCGAGTCGATACAGGGAGCGTGTTCAATAGAGCGAAACTTTTTGTTTTGTTCAGTCAATTCCCAAACTCGCGACTAACAGTTACGTTGAATTCTCCATGTGGGCGATTGTCCCGCTACTCATCCATATCATGACGAATATTTGCGATTGACATTCTTACACTCAAGCCTCCTCGCTCTAGAGAAGTCCATGCATTGTATACACTAAATGCGTGCAGATATCACGACCTCATGACCAATACCGTGACACATCAAAGTCAATCAAAACTTGCCCGAGAACTTGCCGAGGTGAAGATACCGCGCCAAGAGCAGCAAGCCTACCGAGAACAGCAAGATTCCGCCTAATCTCCACCCTAAGAATATGTGGGCGAGAGGGACTCGGAGTACTTACCAGCGTACCACCCCACGTCCTCGAAGCCACCTGTGGCGGAATTGATGGCTCCTGATATCGGCGGTCCAGCGAGCGCGCCAAAGGCAGCAAAACTCAGGAACAACCCCGTGCGTCGACCGACGTCGCCGATGGCACCCATGGACATGGCGGGTATGGAGAGGAGAGAGACGTAGGTCCCGCACGAAAAGCTGTCGGAAAAGGTGGTGGGCATTCACGACAGACAAACAAAAATAGTGTAGGCTACGCACCCATATACCACAGCAATTGCAATAAGCGCACCTTTACTTGTCGCAAAAGGCCACACGAACGTCATGATGGCCGCCACAATAGTAAATGGGGCCATAATATTGATCGCGCCTGTCCATGCAAATCAACACCAGAGTCGATAGTCTGCTTTCGAGGCGACACTCACCAACTCGATCTGCCAGAAGTCCGGCTGCAATACGACCGAAAGCGGAGGCGCCATTCGCGATAGCGACGAGATAGAATGCAAAATCCTTCGAGACGCCCACTTGAACGGCGCTTATGGGTATGTAGGTTAACACTATCCCGGCGCGCGTTAGTCACACAAACGTTCGACCACCTCCCGGGGCATTTAACCGGTGAACTAAGGGCAACCCACCAGTATACAACCCAAGAAAGGTAGCTGCACCCGAAATGCAATAAACAGCATACGCTAGATTCTTGAGTGCAGCCCAATTGAACAAGCCACCCTTCACGTTCACAGGTGGAAGCCGTCTATCCAACGTCTGTATCATGTACCATTAATATCGATTTCATTTAGGCAAGGGATCGCAGGGCAAAGGGTAAAAACTCACAAGGTTTGCTACACCGAGTAAGAGGATCAGCATAAATCCAAAGATTCGCATTGTCCACTTGAACCTGGTCAAGTCGATGATAAGAGTGACATCGTGGAACAAAGAAAAGGGTACACATACCCGACTCCAGGTATTAAATTTTGCGCTGCGATCGGGAACACCGTCCCTCCGACTGACGACCCAATAGCAGTGATACCCAGTGCTAGTCCCCTTCGTTTCGAAAACCAATGTGATACGACTCCTAGTGCCGGTCCGAATAATATACCACTTGCTAGCTATTTGAAAAGAGCGGGAGTGAGCAGGCGTACGCACAGGGCTCACGGGATCAAAACTCACCCCGATGCCCAATCCTTGCGCCAGGAAAAACTGCCAATAAACTTTGCACTCTGCAATGAGGAAGGTGCACACTATTAGGAGACAGCTAGCAAAGAAGTAAGGTATCTTTAAATATCCGATGTCAAACAATCGTCCGGTGACGAGTCCCGGGAGAAAGACAAGGGCATACTTGTGCCGCCCATGCAGTGGGAGACGAAATTCCGGACCCGAAATAAACGAATGTGCATCCGAACGTCAGAGACGTTTCTCGTCTATCAGAAACAACCTACCTGCATAGAACCGATCCATGCACTGCGAACAATGTCATTGAAGATGGGTAGGCAGCGAACAACGGGGGGCTTACATATCTGACGGGCTGTCATTAGGAAGCATCACCTCTTCGTAATATGCTTGAAAGATCTATCCACGCATGAGCCAATGAACCGATTCCAGACGCATCAGACACTCACCCCCCAGGCGTTGATATATCCAAACCTGTTCCTCGTCAAAGAAAATTAGCTGAGACGCACGAACCGCAGGCAAACCAAAAGCCACCAACGCTGCAAAAGTAGTCAAACCAGTCCTGCACGCACGACCCACAGTCGTTTCTGTCAGCACCCGACACACTCTGTAGAAAACGGTAGCCGACGCACGCAAGGATGACGCTCCACGCCTTGAGACCCCCATCTGGTGGCTCACCCGCATACTTGGCATATTTCCCCGTGAGCTCTATCGCACCCTTTTCTGGGTCTTGACTGCCTGATGTTTCGATTTCGTCATGAAGAGTCCGCAACTCCGGGGAAGAGAGATTGGACGAGAAAGACCCTGGGGTCACAGAAAAAATACTCTCTCCAAGTCCATCCCTTTGAACTTGGGCTTGACCCTGACATTGCAAAAGATTCATAGCGCCTGTTAGAACCCACAAACAGGCCCGGCATATACGAAAGACGACCAAGCGTCAGTGAGAGATTGGAACAAAAACGGAGGGTTGGGAGACGAACAAAGGGGTATTTGATCCGATTGACGAGGCGTATAAGAAAACTGCGCAAAAAATGGCCTCCGTGCGTGCGGTATGCACAATTGGACGTTACATACTTTATATTGAGTATAGCTTCATCCTTGAGCCGTGCGCGGGATAGACAGTCATTTAGTTCCTTGTTGCCGAGCAGGATATAGTCAGCAGGGGTTAATGCTGAGTGATCACATGCCCGAGGTTTGACTTATGGAGCTGGTGTTATCAGGAGCACGAGATGTCAGGATGTGACTGGGAGAGGGGTACCAAGACGATCATGAGGGGTGTCAGACCTCCTATGATTGGCTGGGTCATGGATGCCCCGCCCTTTATGTAACCTAAGGGACACCAATGAGGGCACGCCGCACGGTATGACAGCAGGCTTACTCACCCAATCAAATCCCAAGTGTGTCGTCCTGCCAGATATGCAGCTTTTGGTCGCGATCCTTGTTTCACAAATATACTCTTGACTCAGCGAACACCTCGATGCGTAGATAGAGCTAGCAGCTGGGCCACCCAACACCCTGATCGGCCCCGGATGTTCTACCTGCCCGGGCCCCGTTTTGAGTCCAGGAGTGAATTCGGCCTGTGTTTCTCAATCGACACTGGCAGCCTTTTCATCATGTTGACCGAACCTACCCAAGAGTGGATCTGATTGCATCCTTTACCCGTGACCAGTGGTTGAGTAAAACGTTTCCGAGTGAACGTTTCCAAAATTGCGCCACCCAATAGAGGCCGGCATATCGCGTGGGGCCGGGGCTCGGCTGGTGGCGGTGGACGCCCACCCATCGCACCCTGCTGCATGAGGGTCTGAAATTGTACATACATGGGCCACGCACGACCCCAGCATGTTAGATGGGGTTACACGCAGCGATTACAAGTAATGCAAAGCGAGAGAGCAGATAAAGATACTTTAGAACTAGGCACCGAGATGGACACGAAGGATCCGTTGATCGAGTGGCACATCGACAGATCAAGTTTCATCGTCATGTTCAGCGCGAACGCTGCACGGGTATGAATCACTCAAGACGGCCAGACTCGTCCACCTTATATTTGTAGAAAGTCGACGTGATCTTGTTCGTCTCACCATCGTCCACCGCTCACATCGTCCCAATCACAGAACGGAACCCAGCGAACTGCATCGCCGACGCGAGATGGATCACCTCGTCCGGACTCTCCAGTTGTGCGGCATGCAGAAAGATACGTAGACTCTGGGTTCTTCAAATCGCACCCGATGATACGTTGGATCGTAAAGTGCCCCTCGCGCAGAACGAGTGCGGATTCGAACGACTTCTTTGGATTTGGGAGGCCATGACATGCAAGGTGCACCCAGTCGTTCTTGCCGAGCTCTTCAATGACCCTGGAAATGTAAGATCCCTCTCCATCTATGCGCGTGAATGTGGCGAGGCCGTCCACGCGCTGACCAATGTTGTCCAGTTCCGCACCGACCGAAACCAGTTCACTCTCGCCAACCGCTTTGGCTTGGCCGATGGCAATGAAACGCTTTTATTGAGCTGCAGGACTCGAGGGATTACAACCCTCTCCATTTTGAGATTGAGATGGCAAAGGCGTTGATGCTGGTCCGCACCAGGGAAATTGATGGTATTGGGAATGAGCAAGGCGAGCCGCATGAACTCGTCTGCCAGGGTCCTTCCTGTCGGACCAGATATGACAAGATCTTCAAGCGGGGAGCGGAGGCGGTAAGCTGGGTCCAAAAGACACCCCGGCCTTGTTCAAGAAGCTCGACCGCATGGGCAGGAGCACGTTCATGAAGACATGCGGAGAATGCGTCCACTGCGAGTGATGGCGTGAGGTTCTTGACGACGGCAAGATGTTGAGGCAATGACGGCAGAGTGGTCAGATACTGAGTAAGTAATTGAAGAGAGGTTTCATATGCAAGAAGTATGGTGGGATGCCGGAAACGTCGAGCCATACGGATCCACGCTCTAGCGACAGAAAGATCGGTGGTAGACACAATTTGAGACACATGTGCAAGTTGTATATAGAGACTGAACACCTCCGCTTTATCCTTGCACTGCTTCAAATGTGTGAACCGATCATAGAGGAGGCGTGCAAGGTTGTTCAAAGATATTGACCGATCAGGGTGTCCTTGTGAACGGAGGTTGAGTGCTTCTCGATCGAGAACAGTGGCCTCGTCGAGGTCCTTCATCCCCCCGAGCTGGTTGTATCGACTGGAGAGATGATTTCCAAGGTTGTTCAAAGACCCCGACCGACCTGGGTGTCCTTTCGGGTGAAGGTCGAGCGCTTCTCGATTGAGGACAATTGCCCCGTCGAGGTCCTCCATCTCCCCGAGCTGGTTGTACTGACTGGAGAGATGCTTTGCAAGGTTGTTCAAAGACATGGACCGATCTGGGTGTCCTTGCGGGCAGAGGTCAAGTGCTTCTCGATCGAGGACAATGACCTCGTCGAGGCCCCCCGTTCTCCCGAGCTGGTTGAACCAGGTGGAGAGATCAACTGCAAGGTTGTTCAAAAGCCTCAACCGATCTGGGTGTCCTTTCGGGCGAAGGACGAGTGCTCCTCGATCGAGGACAATGGCCTCGCCGAGGTCCTCCGTTCTCCCGAGTTGGTCGAACCAGGTGGACAGATCAACTGCAAGGTTGCTCAAAAACTTCGACCGATCTGGGGGCCCTTGAGGGCAAAGGTTGAGTGCTTCTCGGTCGAGGATGATGGCCTCTTCAAAATCACTCGCCGCTCCAAGCTGGTTGTAGCGATCAAGGAGATGATGTGTAAGGTAAATCAGAGAGAAAGCTCGCTTTGGGTGGCCGGGTGGGTAATGTTGTAGTGCTTCGCGATCAAGGTCGATCGCCTCCTCGATGCAACTCATCCCCCCTCCTTGCTTAAACTCGGTGACAAGAGATTTTGCCCGGGAATGCAACCGTTCAACTGGTAGGTACATCATTACGATGCTCCGTACATCGACAGAGAGACACAAGTACCTTTTGAATCCATCCTAGCCCGCCGAGCTCGATGCAACACGATGAATTGGCAAAGCGCAGGTATGTGGCGTACGGGTGCTGGGTAAGCACCAAAAAGGCTTAAACGATACACAGGTTTTATGACTGTCGCGTGGACTGTGTTCAGCAAACATTGAGCAGCAGTCAGTGCCGTAGTAGGTGGCGCAAAGCTCGTTACCCAAGTCGTTGCCAGAATGCTACACGCGCGCAATGTTGGTCAAGCCGAGATCCGCGATGGACCGCGGGCGACGGCTCCGCCTCGGTTGAGTGTAGTGCCAAGGGGTTTTTCCTCCTAGGGCAACCTAAGGTCATATGCGTGCACGGACGACAGGGATACGGTGGTACCACCGATCAGCTCGATGGAGACCAGACCCGGGCGAGGGCTTTTTGGAAAGGAACAGCGATGCGATCAAGGACAGATGCGGTCAAAGACAGCTCAATGAGGAGTCCTTGTGGGCGTCACGAGAGAGCTCTGAGGAGTTTCGATGTCATTCATGAGGGATTCGA
>Ga0307508_10005892_pt1 | contig 11566 bp, 11 predicted proteins | sample 9_EM_MG_FD_203089 | JGI IMG/M metagenome (GOLD analysis project Ga0307508, IMG submission 203089) | Populus trichocarpa ectomycorrhiza microbial communities from riparian zone in the Pacific Northwest, United States - 9_EM | ecosystem: Host-associated > Plants > Roots > Unclassified | place...
TTTTGTCTTTTTTTTTTTTTTTTTTTTTTTCTTGCCCCCCCCCCCCCCCCCCCCCCCCCCCCCCCTCTCCCGCGTGGTGGCGGGGGACAGCGCAGAAAGTCAAATCCCGCTCGCTGCTGCATCTCGCGAGACACCCGCACAAAACTGGCAAGTTTGGCGGGGTTGACGTCCGAAGAGACGAGCCGGTCAGCAGCATCAGCAGAAGAAGCGGCGGTGCCGGCGGTGGTGGTGGTGGTGGTGGTGGTGGTGGTGGTGGTGGAGGAGGAGACTGCGGTCCGCCGGTTGGATGCTGGGCGGGGGGCAGAAGGCGATATCTGCAGCAGGGATGGCTGGAACTGCACTCCGTTGCGTGCTGGCAGGAATTATTGGCTGGCGTCCAAACTGCCGAGCGAACCAAGCCCGCCGCCCAATCACCGCCCATCGCGTCCGAACGACGACGAAGGGCCCCGCGTCCGGAAGGCACGACTGTTGGCTGGAGGCCTGCTGCTGCCCACGCTCGATCCTCATCCTCACGCTCGCCGCTAGCCTCGCCTCACCGCCCGCCCGCACCAATCCGCGCTCCTCCGACCTCCCTCGCCCCGCAATCCGTGGATTCACAACAGAGCACGTCCGCAGGTATCTAGGAGCTCGCCATGTGTGTGTCCCCACGTATCGACGGAGGTACTGGCACCTACATGCTTCTGTGGATACATACATACATACATACATACATGCGCACATACATAGTGGATGGATCTCTCCCCGATACATGCGTGCGTCGTCGCTCTGGAGAACACGGACTTCTCGTTAGCTTCCAGTCGCACGTTGGGGGTCCCCCTAATGCATGTCTTGACTTGAGGATATGTATCCGCGCCGTGCATGGCCAGATCGTGATATGTAGATATGTACATAGATGGTTATGTGTGGGCGCTCATGGTACGTGACCGGCCAGGACTGCCACCGTGCGGAAGCCGTGACTGACGCCGCAAACGGCGGGCACTGGATCGACCGCCGTCGCCGGCTTTCTGGAGGATCCCAGTGCGATTGCCGTGCAGCCGCGCTCCCGGAAATTCCCTGGACACGAAAGTACGCAGAGGGTGCGTAACCTACATCTCGGTAGCTGCTGGACAGACAGCCACAGAGGCCCGGTGCCGTGGCCCACGGAGTATTGTATGTACCTATGTACTAGTAGAGTACATAGACTACATATCTAGACTACATAGACTAGTTACATAGACTACATAGACTACATAGACTACATAGACTACATAGACTAAGATAGATATCCAGCTCGGTGAAACCGTCCTGCGACCCGTAGATAGCGGAGCCCCCTTGCTCCCGCCCCCCCTCTTCCTCCACGTCGATACATATCTACATGTCATACACACCACCTACATAATGTACTCTTCACCCTTCACTCTGCATATCGCCCGCCCTTCCCTTCACTTCCGGACCTATCCTGCCTCTCGCTTGCAGTGTTTCGCGGCACAACAGTGTGCAGTGTGCACCGCAATTCTTTTTTTTTTTTTTTTTTTTTGCTCGATACCCGCTCCTGCCACGGCCCCAGATGCGGATCGGAAAATAGCAACCAGGCAAGTCTACATACATATGTATGTAGCTTTGTAGAGCCCCTACATACTCTACTCTACATAAGGCATGATGTATGTACCTAATGTATGTATCTACTCCATTTATACGTGCACCGCCGTCCGCAGGGAGGTACCGGATGTACTGCTGTACTGGGTACTTCGCTGCAGGTCTGTAACTAGCAGCAGTCATACTTATGTGCTTACATACTCTAGATGCTTGCTTCCCTGTGCTGCACTCACTTGCTCGCTTACCCACTCACTTATCTACATACATACATACTCTGCATAGATATCAACCCATCATCCGCACTCACTGGCGTCGCGCCATGTCCCGGGAAGGAATGACTCGCCGGCAGCGTGGCGCCCACAGCCGCAGTCTGGATTCGAATCCCCTCCAACCGCAATCGAGCAGGACGACGGCGATGCCCCACGGCGGCGTTGGGTGTGTCCACGCGCATGGCAGATGCGATACATAAACACAAACACAAACACACACACACACACACACACACACACACACACACACACACACACACACACACATAGCCACGGCGCCAAGAATGCGCGGGCACAACAAACAACCTGCCAGACCCGGGAAACATCGGCCGGACGCAGCTGAGACGCCGCCGCGAGTCCGCGCTGGTTGGCTCTGCGGCAATAACACACAGCAGAGCGCAGCATGCGTGCTCGCGTACGTAATGCACTTACGAAAGCGTGGATACATATATCTATGCTTGATTACGTATCGAAGTGCATTCGCTGCGGAACACCGCTCGCCCGTGTTTCAGTCTAGCACTAGATATACGTCGTATCTATGTACATAGGTAGGCAATGCCGCGTGTTGGAGATTTGAATGTGTTTGTGCAGGTTTTTCTTTTTTTTTCTCTCGCTGACCGGATGCAACCGCATGTGCCGCTGGTGTGGGCGCGTTCGTCGTGGCGGAGGCCGGTCAGCCTCTTGCGGTCCGTTTGACCGTGCCCGGACACGACACTGCCCACTCGCCCGCCCGCCCGCTCGGATACGACGGAGGGGCCAGCCACCAATCCCCGCCTCGTGATTCGTCCGTGCCGTCCTGTACGCAGGGCTGCGGCAGATGGCGGTATGTACGCAGTGTGTGTATCTACACACTCCAACTCCATGATTCACCCGCACCGCACGGCGGCCATGGCCGATTGCCAACGGGGCAAGTTGGGCCCGCCTGCCTGTCCGTCTGTCTGCCCGTCTGCGGTTGCCCCCCCCGATCAGGTGTGTAAACATCGACGCAGCGCAGCAACCCCGCGGAGAGCGTGCGGAGGCCCCGTTGTATGGATGTTGTGCTTCACCGGCTGCGGGTATCGATCGGTCTTGCCATGTGTCCGCCTTGTGTCCAGCGAAAAAGCAACAGTTGCGTCCTCCTCACTCTCGCTGCTCCGCGCCCCTCCCGGCCGGTTGCGCAACGGATCTCGGCGCTACTCTACATACATACATAGGGCACCCACATGCGCCGTGAATCTCCCCCAGTGGCTACAGATCCATCTCCAGCCCCCGACGCGATCCCACTGTCGGCGAGAGCCCCACGGGTCCGCCGAAAACGCAGAAAGGCAAGGAAGAGGAACAAGAGCGGCGGAATACGGTATCCGGGAAAGCGCCATGTGCTGGACGGGTTACTTCTAGAGCAGAGTAGAGTACATAGATATCTGGATATCCAGATATGTACATATGTAGATAGTTGCTCGGCGGCTGGTCGGAAAGATGGAGGACTGACATCTGCACATAAGACGGCAGCACAGAACTCGCCGGCGCCGAAACGGGAAGGTCCAACCCTAATAAGCGACGTCTGGAGAGAAGGCCCCCATCCAGATGAGTGCGGGGGAACTTCGCCGAGTGACAACGCATCAGGAGTCTGCTGCGGTGGTCCCACCACTCGCACCCGCACCCGCACCCGCACCCGCACGACTCGCACGGGCGGGCGGGCTGGTCGGCATGGCTGGGCCGAGTCTGGCGTGCCTTGGAGCTGCGCGTTCGTCCTGGCCGGTAGCCGCGGTTTGCCAGCTGTGTATGTATCTGGTTGTCTAGAGTAGAGTAGGGTACATATGTGCCTATCTATTCTAGGGCTGGCGCCACTGACGTAGGTAAGTATTCTATATCTATGCACCCGTGGCACGGTCCGCGCTCTGACTAAGCATACAGGCTGCCACGCAGCGACAACACGGCCCCGTGAGTGCTGGCTGGTGAACGGGCGGCCAGCGGAGGCGATGCCCCACCCGCATGCGTCGTGGCCGTGGGCTGCCGGCGGCGAACTGCTGGTCCGGGCGTGGCGTGCCTTCCAGCCGCAACCACAACGAGCCCCCGGTCGGCCGTGAGGAGAAGCCGCTCCGCGCAAGCAGAACCATCGTGAATCAGACCCCATCCCGGCCAGCAGCGCCCCGCAGCGCGAATATGGAAGCCCATCGTCGCGCGGAGAGCTGAACAGGACCACGGACGCACGCCGGCATCCAAAGAGAAAAAAAACAAAACTAAAAACTAAAAACTAAAAAAAAAAACTAAAACCCCCCACCTCCAGGCTCCTGCATGCCGTGGGTAAGTTAAGTAGGTACTTGGGTGTGCTCTGCAAGGAAACAAGCAAGTTTTCGCCGATGGTCCGCTCGGCCCGCTACAGGATCCGCACGCTCACCCTGACCCGCTGTGCCGTCCCGGCCGTAGGACAGGTGCATGCGCTCTATGCTATCGGGAGCCTACTCCGCAGCTCGGCGCAAGCTCCCGCCGCACTCACTCGCTCGGTCGGTCTCTCTCCAGCTCCGAGTGGCTAAAGTGGCAATTTTTTGTTTTTATTTATATATACATAAGTAAGTATTTATTTCCCTTCCCGCCGCTCGCAAGAAGGTTTCGGCCGGAATGGGTGCCGTGTTGCCGTCCTCTCTCTCTCTCTCTCTCTCTCTCTCACTCTCTCGCCGCCCACCGTGGAGTACGGCCCCGACCGAACGCGGGAGAAAGCACGTATGTACATATGTACCGTACGCACGCCGGCGCAACGGGCTACAGGTAGAGCAATTGCCATACACAACCCGAGACCCGAAACCTGAGCTCGAGGAGCGGCGAGCCGAGTGACGCCGTAGAGGGGCCACACCACCTTCGGCCTTGCAGACCCGGGGGGCAGTTGGTGTGGGAGCATGTGCGGTCACTCGTGCATGGTGCTGGCTGCGACCTGCGGCTTCAAAACTCGGTGCTGACGGCATCCCAGTGGAGATTAGATGGCGCCCAGCACAGGAGGGCATTTTGCGGGAAACGAGTAAGTAGATACATGGGGAAACTTTTCTACAGACGAACTGGAGGGGCCTGGTGTGGAAGGAGTCATCAGACTGGGCTTACGAGCGAGTAAGAGACAGAAAAAAAAGAAACCGACGTTACGACATCCGGAATCGAGATATTCAGCCACATCTTCCAGATCCATGCGTATCTGCAGCTCCGAAGACGATCGCGCGAGAGACGATATGTACGTACCTACCACCTGTATGTACTACATACCAGCTAGATGGGTCGGATGCAGTAGATGAAGTCTCTCTCTCTCTCACTCGGTGCTGGCTGCTGGCGGGGCCGACAAACAGAAGATTCTGTGGGCGGGAGGTGGGGGAGGGAAACGGGAAGGGTGAAGGATCCGGGACCTCTTCGCCGGCGAGAGGAGCAGCCGGGCGATTCTGGAATTTCTCGCTGTCCGCCCCCACCGATGTGGCGGCGGGAGGATTCCGGATCCGGCCGCGGAAGAGGTGAGGACACACAGAGTGAGGCATCGGCGGGAAATATCGGCTCCTGGGGATCTCTGAGGGGACCCTCAGATCCGGAGGGCGGGAATCGAACGGAGTTCCGGAGAGATGGCACTGGAATGCCCACAGCACGTGGCTGGCCACACCGACCCGGCGCTGGAGGTACGGGGCTATTCGGAGGGTTGGACGACTGGAGGCGTGACTTGCGGTTGTACGACCGAACGATCGTGGAAGAGTGACGGCGGGCTTGGAGCGGTGGCAGAGCGTGCTGTCTTTTATTATTGTTATTATTATTCGATCAATACTCGCATGCGACCATGTCCGACCATGGCGAGCCCCAGGATCGACGGAAGAGAAGGCATTTGCGCCCATCGAAGGGCCCCGAGAAGCCATAAAAACCAGCGAGGCGTTAGAGCTACCCTTGGATAACTCGATACCTCGAGGATTGCTCGTCGCAGGCTCCAACACGGTGAAGGCAGACGAGCCAAAACTCTCTCTAGCCCCTTGTTCGTATCGAGACTCCGGCCAGGGCCCGTGTGGGTTGCTCGGGACAAATACAAAGTCCTGGACATTTTACTGACAGTCGTCCCCCCCGTCTGGAGGTTTCTATTCTATCCGGGGGGAAGATGGTGGGTTTGGAGGCATCCCAGGTCTGGGGAGCTTAGAGGCAGGCCTGAGTGTTATAGACCTCGCTGGTCTGGGTTGCTCGTGCCCACAGGAGACCAGACCAAGGCTGCATCGTGAGGAGTGGGGTGTCCCAAATCCAACTAACCTGCACTTACCGGAGGGAGCGAGCTTCGTGCCCGGCCAAGGGCGCTACCTCGGCCCAACCGATCTTGTTCCAACGGCCTCGCCAGGCAGAGCGAGTTTCGTGGCTTCTCGGGCCAACAGAGCGTGCAGTCTCACTTTACCTTCAGCGGTCACTCGGCAGGGGCGCCGAGTGCTGCTCCGTGCACCCCGACGATGTCTGGCGGTTCGCACGATTCGCACGGTGCGGATGCGGATGCGGAAATAGAAGCAGCTGCCGGGCGGCTTACGCGCCGCCCCCGCTGGGAGGGGGGCGGATGGCGCTCGTACGATGCACCTTCCTTCTCCGGCTCACTCGACCAACTGCCGCGGCGGGTCGCCGAAAGTGCCGCGAGCACGTGCAGGCGGACACTGCTGCCGTCCGTGGAGGCGTGGAGGCGTGGAGGCGTGCGGGCGTCAGCGCGGGTGAGGGGCTGCCGCGGACATCGACGAGACGCACGCCCGAGCGAGGGCCAGGCGTGGGCAGTGCGAGGGGGGCTCATTCGGCGTGAGTTCGCCCGGCATCCTCGAAGCGGGCAACCCGACGACGCCAGCGCGAGTGGGGGGTCGGCTGCTCCCCGCCCCCCCCGCCGCGCTCCGCCAGGTTTTGCGTCTATCATGTGTGCACAGGCACGCTCCAACCCATGTCATGCGGCAACGGCGCTGACACGCCGACACGCCCGGCTTACGCTTGCCTCTTGCTGTAGGTGCTCCACGTGCATAGATACTCTAGATACGGCGAGCAGGCCGGTGCGGGCCTCTCCGACGGAGTCGGACAATGTCCGCGCCGCGCGCACCGCTGTCGCCAGCTGCTCACCAGCCCAGGCCGATCCCCCCCGGGCGTAGATATCAGTGCGTCGCTGTACATACAGAATCGGGCTGGGAAATGGAACATGTCTGGCGGCGATTGGGCGAGAGCGGGAACTAGGCATGGATACATACGTATAGATACTGTGCAGTCGAGGGGGGGGGTGTAAGGAATTGTGGCAGTGCTGTCATGCCAAGGACAAAGTGGTAGTGATACGGTGCATATCGGCACGGTCGAAGTGCGTGTCTTTCATGTCCCGATACGATAGCACTATGTATGCGTCCGGCGGTAAAAACCGTTTTTTCTTTGCTAGAGTAGATACCGCCCCCTTGAACTATACCAGTACAGTACCCCCGGGGGGGGGGGGGGGGGACCAATGGAAGTGAGTGATTAACGTTCTTTCGTCGGTGCATGTACAATGTATGTATATGTAGACATGTGTGCAGAGTAACTAGGTATGTAGGTATTTATTTACCTCGGGCCAGGCAGCTCTAGCACGAATGAACCGTGTACGTGCGGCACGAAAGGATGGATATCTTTGATACATACGAAGGGGGGGGGGGGGGACGGGGGGGTTATTTTTTATTTTTATTTTTTTGCTGATGACATGTCTCGTGGAATGGAAGACGGATCCACTTTTCTTTTTTCTTTTTTTTCTTTTTTTTCTTCTTCTTTTCTTTTTCCTCCGTCCTTTTCCCTTTTCTTTTTTTCCTTTTCCGGTTGCCAATTGATCGTGGATTAGGGAAGAGGGGAGGGGAGAAGGGAGGGGGGGGGGGGGCGAGATCGGCGCGATGAATGTCTCCGCCCGTTCCATCTGCCGCATAGATAGAGTATGTATCTGCTGTACATAGATAGATAGATAGATAGACATCTACCCAAGTTCGTGCTGTGTTCCCCCCCACCCCTCGGTCGACTCCGCTCCAAGGCACGGAGCCACGCAAACCACGTGCTAGAGTGAGACATGCGCGGCTCCCCCCGTGGGATGTGTGTGGGTTATCCATGATCTCGTACTCTATCTATACATACCTACATACATGTACTCTAGGGTTTTGTGTGTGTGTCCAGCCCTGCAAGACACGCCCGTCTTTTCTAGTGCGGTGCGGGGGGGTGGAGCAAGAGGAGTGGACCGCACACTCCGCAAGATGTGCGGACCGAGGCGATGGACATATCCATCCATGGCCCGTGGGGACGGGACGGGTGTCTGTGCGAGTCGAGCATTCCATATCTATTCTGATTAAGGGCCGGCCACATCTGAGTATGTACGTAGAGTGCCCGGACAGGGAGCCGCCGCGGGCCGCCGTCGGGGTGGACGGCGGACGGGAACCACGACCCAATAAGGTCGCATGCGATCGATGGCGCATCACCACACACGGGGCTGGAACATTGCACACTATGTATACACATATGTATGATGTATGTGCAGATTGTCGATTCCGGACGACTGGTCACGAATGCTCGGCCATGACCCCGCGAAATAATCCCCACATCGTCAAAGCCAGTATTCACAGTCAGAACCTCCGCCTATTCCGTGCTGTGCCCCGGCCCTTCCAAAAGAGCGTCTGTCAGCTCAGCAGTCCGTTCCGGCGGAGAGAGAAGAACAGTCAGCAGCGGGGAAATACCTGGCAGCCGCCCTTCGGAGGAAGCGCTGTCAGGGAAAAAAGGTGGACGGTGGCCTATATCGGCGATCCCCCCCCTGCGGGGGACAGCGCGAGCATGCTGAAAAGTAGCATGAATCGCACAGGAGGTCGGACGTAGATGTTTCCGTATAGTAATCGCGTGTAGGCATATGTTATCACTCGGTCGCTAGCCCGATTAGGCAGCTGCAGTACGCCAAGATCCTCCACAGATTTGGGTGCCGGGCCACCTACATCCCCTGCTTCGAACCCGTAGATATGTATGGCCGCACGGTACCGTGCCACCGCCAATTAGAGAACGGGAATGCGTAGAAATGTGTGATTCTCTTCCGGCAGGTAAGCGTGCGTGCACTGCTTAAATACATAAATCCCTGGGGAGCAGAGGTCGGTGGCTGCACCCTTGCCCGTCTAAGTGGCCGGCAACTCGAGCGTTTACATAGATACCCGTTCCATCGGGGTGTGGAGTCGAATTGCCCGAAACGGGAGCGAACGTGAATCCAGCGCTCCCCAGAAGCGGAAGAGTGGGCAGGCACACATCCGGTCGTCGCTCGCCCAGCCCGTACGTGCGGGCACGCATATCGCCGTATCGATTGGCTGCGCGTCGTGCGTCGCTGCGCCCACGGTACGCTGCATGTCTCTGGCCCGCATTGCACCAGCTGCGTGGCAGCCCGAAAGCGGGCTGTTGCAGGTGATCGGCTCTGTTTCTGGCCTTCCCACGCTCGCCGGAACCGAACCGTCCGGTGTCGTGTGTACGATACATATGTACATATCTACATACGTATATACCCAGTGCCAGAAAGTGGTGCCTCACCGCCGTTGCGGGTTGTGGGCGCAGATAAGCACTAGTCTGTATGCATTAGGAGCGCACTAAGCCAGATGCAATTGAATGGGTGAGTGGTCATGACTAAGTTGTATTGGGGGGGAGGGGGAAGTCGTGCCTCACCCTCCGCCCGCCCACTCAATATTGCGTTGCCGCTCCTCCAGCATCAATGACAGCTTGCAATCCCGCAGGCATGCTCCCCACCAATGCATCTAACCTTTCCTCTGTGACACCCCGAGCCCAACACACGGCCAAGTACAATTGCAATGCTTCAACATCCACTGCTCGTCCCCATATCTCGCCCAACTCCGTCTCTAATTCTCCCCAGCAAGCCCCTCCATTAGAGTGGGATCTCGGGAGACTCGGCTGGCCATTCCAGAGTCTCCATCCAGTTTCAGCTCTCTGTAGGCTTTGGCATACCCTCTATGCCCTGGAGCGCCATCCTCTTGCACAATAGCCCATCCGTGTTCCTCGCAAACACTGATGCCAGAACGGCACAAGAGCAGGCTCAAAGACGAGTGTCGCTCTGCCGGAAACGGAGATTAAGATCAGACTTTGTGGTTCCTCGGAAGGCCCCCCCCCCCCCCTCCCAAGCCATCTTACTCTTCCGCCCCGAGCGAAACTTTAAATCGACGCAGTCGGGGTGATATTCTTCATCTGCTTTTCCGGATGGCCCGTGGACGATGACCGAAACCTGCCGTTGAAAAAGGAGGATTCATCCGTCCGGATAACTCTCTTCCACTCCTCCTTAGTCCAGTGCAGTCTGGCTTGACACCAAGCAACCCGTTTTTTTTTCTTCTTCTTTTTTTCTTTTCTTTTTCGGGTTGCTGTCCGGTTTCACGCCGAACTTCGTTCTTGGTACACGTTCGTGATATCCCAGTGAAATCATGACATCTCGCACGACGTGGTCCATCTCTATGCGGATTTCAGGACGACGCGCCTTCTCATCATCGTCGGATATCGGAGGTCTGCCGGTTCGTTTCCGGTTCGAAGGAGTGCCATGCTGGCTACATATAGCGGTGAATGTATCCTTGAGGCCGTTCGAGGATCGATCTGGAGCTCTCTCCCTATTTGCCTCCAGCTCCATCTGGCGTGTTCACGTAATGAAACAACCCGCGCATCCGTTCGTCCCGGGTGGTTTCTCGGTGCCTCACTCCACCTGCCGGATCACGGGCTCCCTTCTGCTTCATAGCCGAATATTTCGTGCAATGATGACTTCGCGTAACTTAACGATGACTTTTGACGGCGGACGGGGGCGGCGGACGGTTGATGATATTGCTGAAGTTCGATGTCCGCCCCTATTCACAACTCCTCGCCATGCCAACCCCCCACCCCCCCGCCGCCCCCCCCCGGTCCGCCAAGCACCTCTATTAAGCGCCCATAATGATGGTGGTGAGGCAGCACTTACATACCCTTACAGCCGTGTACATACACACCCACGAACTCCCATTCGTACGGTCCGCGACGATGCCGTTCCGAAGCTGGTGTCGGAGCTGCCCGCGTGTGGAGGAGACCCATCCTCTCTTCGCTCGGGTGAACCCCTAGGGCTGAGCCGAATCGCAGGTCTGGACGGCGCAGCGATCGGGGGGGGGGGGGGGCTTTTGCCAATGGAGCGTGCAGGGAGGCAGGCGGGCGGGCGGGCGGGCGGGCGGGCTGGCTGGCAGGAATGCGGACGGGCGGACAGGCGGACGGGCGGGGCGGGCCGTTCATCCGCACTGACTGCGCGGCCTGCGACTGGAGTCGAGGGTCTCGAGCAGAAGTCCTGCGATGGCGGTGGCGATATGCTGACGATGGCGGTGGTGGTGGCCACCACCCCGTACTCGGCATACAGGCGGCACTGGTGAGATAATGGTTACCAAGCATCAGCTAACTACACCCGCCTAACGTCCTAGATATGCAGCAGCACACGTAGATAGACATCCACGCACGAGACCGCTGGATAAAGTGTATGTGCGGATGGAGTTCGTTTTCGTCAGCTACATACGCACCGATCGGTCTGGCTCAGGCTGCTACATACTCTAGCTCTCACGACCAGCAGGCAAGCACGCACGCACGCACGCAAGCATGGGCTGCTGCGCTGCTCGCTTGCTTGGGGGGGGGGGGGGGGGGGGGGGGGGGGGGGGGGGGGGGGGGGGGGGGGGGGGGGGGGGGGGGGGGGGGGGGGGGGGCGGGCGGCGGCGGGGGGGCGGGCGGCGGCGCCGGGGGGGCGG
>Ga0307508_10005893_pt1 | contig 11565 bp, 7 predicted proteins | sample 9_EM_MG_FD_203089 | JGI IMG/M metagenome (GOLD analysis project Ga0307508, IMG submission 203089) | Populus trichocarpa ectomycorrhiza microbial communities from riparian zone in the Pacific Northwest, United States - 9_EM | ecosystem: Host-associated > Plants > Roots > Unclassified | place...
GCCCGGTCCGCCGGGGCGGGCGACGGCGGGCCCGGCTGCCGGACCCGGCGCCGAGGACCCGGCGCGGGCGGCCAAGCGGGAGCTGGGGGCCGGGTATCTGCAGTCGCTCGCGCGCGGGCTCACCGTGCTGCGGGCGCTGGGCGCGCCGGGGGAGGAGGGCGGCGGCACGCCGCACGGGCGCACGCTCACCGCCGTCGCCGAGGCCACCGGGCTGCCCCGGGCCACCGCGCGCCGTTCCCTGCTCACCCTCGTCGAGCTGGGATACGCCGAGTACGCGGAAGGCGACGGCCGGGCCTTCCGCCCGCTGCCGCGGGTGCTGGAGCTGGGCTACGCGCCGCTGGGCGACCTGTCGTTCACCGAGCTGGCCCAGCCCCATATGCGCGAACTCGTCCGCGCCGTCCACGAGTCGGCGTCCCTGGCGGTCCTCGACGGCGGCGACATCCGGTACGTGGCGCGCGTCCCCACCGTGCGGATCATGAGCGTCAACATCACCATCGGCACCCGCTTCCCCGCCTACGCGACCTCCATGGGCCGGGTCCTGCTCGCCGGTCTTGCCCCGGGCGAGCGCGCCGCGCATCTCGCCGGGCTCGACCCCGAGCCGCTGACCCGGCACACCGTGACCGCCGTGCCCGAGCTGGCCCGCGTCCTGGAGCGGACCGAGAGGGACGGATACGCCCTGGTGGACGAGGAGTTGGAGGAGGGGCTGCGGTCCCTCGCCGTGCCCGTGCGGGGCGCGGACCGCCGGGTGGTGGCCGCGCTCAACATCGCCACCCACGCGGGCCGCGGCAGCGCCGAGGCCACCGTCGAGGAGCTGCTTCCGGCGCTGCGGACCGCCGCCGCCCGCATCGAGGCCGACCTCGCCACGGCCTCGGCCCACCACCCCCTGGGGGCGGGTGAGAGAGTGGGGGCATGAGCGCAGCGACCTCCCCGGGCCCGGGGAATACCGGCCATGCCGTCGTCATCGGCGGCGGGATCTCGGGCCTCGCGGCCGCCCACCGGCTGCAGAGCGGCGGGGCGCGGGTGACTGTGCTGGAGGCGTCGGGGCGGCTGGGCGGCAAGCTGTGCGGCGGCGAGATCGAGGGCGTGGCCGTGGACCTGGGCGCCGAATCGATGCTCGCCCGGCGCCCGGAGGCGGTGGAGCTGGCGCGCGCCGTCGGCCTCGGCGAGCGGCTCCAGCCGCCCGCCACCGCGACCGCCGCCCTGTGGACGCGCGGCGCCCTGCGCCCGATGCCCAAGGGCCATGTGATGGGCGTACCCGGCGACCTCGCGCCGCTCGCCGCGTCCGGGGTGATCTCGGACGACGGGCTCGCGCGCATCGCCCGCGACGCGGAGCTGCCCCCCACCCCGGTCGGCGAGGACGTGGCGCTCGGCGAGTTCATCGCGGCGCGCCTCGGCCGTGAAGTCGTGGACCGGCTGGTCGAACCGCTGCTCGGCGGGGTCTACGCGGGGGATGTGTACCGCACCTCGATGCGGGCCGCGGTGCCCACCCTCTTCGAACTGGCCCGGGCGAACCGGCCGCTGGCCGAGGGCGTCCGGGAGCTGGCCGAGCGGTCGGCCCAGCGGCAGGGCGGGGCCGGGCCGGTGTTCATGGGCATCGACGGCGGCATCGGGCGGCTACCGCTCGCGGTGGCCGACGCCGTACGGGCCGCGGGCGGCGAGATCCGCACCGACGCGCCGGTACGGGAGCTGCGCCGGGCCGACGACGGGTGGACCGTCGTCACCGACGACGGGGTGCTGCGGGCCGACGCGGTCGTGCTGGCGGCCCCCGCCCCCGCCGCGGCCCGGCTCCTGGCGGCCGACTCCCCGGCCGCCTCCGCCGAACTGGGCACCGTCGACTACGCCTCCATGGCGCTGATCACCATGGCCTTCCGCCGCGCCGACGTGGCGTCGCTCGCCGAGGGCAGCGGCTTCCTGGTGCCGCCGGTCGACGGCCACACGATCAAGGCGGCGACGTTCTCCAGCCGCAAATGGGGCTGGCTCCGCGACTCCGCCCCCGATCTCTTCGTGCTGCGTACCTCGATCGGGCGGTTTGAGGACGATGAGCATCTGAAGCGCGACGACGCGGATCTGGTAGGGATGTCGCTCGCCGATCTCGGCGCGGCCACCGGCCTCGCCGCCCGGCCGGTGGCGACCCGGGTGACCCGCTGGGACGGCGGACTTCCCCAGTACCCGGTCGGCCATCTCGACCGGGTCGCCCGCATCCGCGCGGAGGTCGCCAAGCTGCCCGGCCTGCGGGTGTGCGGCGCGGTCTACGACGGCGTCGGCATCCCCGCGTGCGTCGCGAGCGCCCGCACCGCCGCCGATGAGCTGCTGGAACCGCTGACGGCCACCCTGGCGCGGGGTGCCGACGGCGGAGAGTGAGAATAGGGACCATGACTGCTGCTGCTCCCGACACCCCCCAGACCCCCGGCACGCCCGAGACGACCGCGTCTTCCAAGGCCGCCAACGCCGGGAAGAAGGCCAAGGACCTCAACGAGGTCATCCGCTACACCCTGTGGTCGGTGTTCCGGCTGCGCGATGTGCTGCCGGAGGACCGCACCGGCTACGCCGACGAGGTCGAGCAGCTCTTCGCGCAGCTCGCCGCCAAGGACGTCACCGTGCGCGGCACGTATGACGTCTCCGGGCTGCGCGCGGACGCGGACGTCATGATCTGGTGGCATTCGGAGACCTCAGAGGCCCTGCAGGAGGCGTACAACCTCTTCCGCCGCACCCGGCTCGGCCGCGCCCTGGAGCCGGTGTGGTCGAACATGGCGCTGCACCGCCCGGCGGAGTTCAACAAGTCGCACGTCCCCGCGTTCATCGCGGACGAGCACGCGCGCGACTACGTCAGCGTCTACCCCTTCGTACGGTCCTACGAGTGGTACCTGCTGCCCGACGAGGAGCGCCGCACGATGCTCGCGGATCACGGCAAGATGGCGCGCGGCTTCCCCGATGTGCGCGCCAACACCGTCCCGTCGTTCTCCCTCGGCGACTACGAGTGGATTCTCGCCTTCGAGGCGGACGAGCTGCACCGGATCGTCGACCTGATGCGCCATCTGCGCGGCTCCGAGGCGCGTCGTCATGTGCGCGAGGAGGTGCCGTTCTACACCGGGCGGCGCAAGCCGGTCTCCGAGCTGGTCGCCGGTCTGGCCTGACGCGGCCGGATGATCCCCGGTCCGGCCTGACAAGGCTGGATGATCCCCGGTCCGGCCTGACGGTCACGGCATCCCGGGCGCCCCGGAACCTCCCGGGGCTCCGGGCAGCGCGGGCTGCTTGCCGGAGTCGGGCACCGCGGCCGGGCCGGGTTCCGGTTCCGGCGCCGGGCGCGGGGCGCAGAAGGCCGTCCGGCCCGGGGTCTTCCCGGTCAGCAGATACGTGTCGACCTTGCGGTTGACGCAGTCGTTCGGGCCGCCCCACAGGCCGTGGGTACCGGCCTTCCGCTCGGTCACCAGGGAGGCGCCGGGGAGCCTGCGCCACAGCGCCTCGGCGCCCGCGTACGGAGTGGCCGCGTCCCGTTCGGCGGCCAGCAGCAGCACCGGCGGCAGCCCCGGCCGGGCGGTCACGTCCATGGGGGTGTCGTGCTCCAGCGGCCAGTAGGCGCAGGGGAGGTTCATCGCCACGTTGTCCCAGGTCTCGAAGGGCGCACGGCGCGCGAGGGCGGCGTTCTCCCGGTGCCAGCTCGCCCAGGCGCGCGGCCAGGGAGCGTCGTTGCACTCCACGGCGGTGTAGACGGCGTTGCCGTTCTCCTCGGCCTCCGCGTCGCCGGATTCGGACGCGGCCAGTGCGATCAGGGGCCGCGGATCGCCGCGCAGATAGGCGGCGAGGGCCCGGGCGCTGGGGTCCCAGTAGGCGTCGTTGTATCCGGCCCGTACGAACGCGTCCTGCAGCTCCCCGGTGCCGACGCGGCCGCCCGCCGGTTTCCGGGCCAGGCGGTGGGCCGCCTTCCGGTACGCGGCGAGCACCCGGGCGGGGGTCTTGCCGAGGTGGTAGACGGCGTGGTGCCGGGCGGCCCAGCGGCGCCAGTCCGCCCAGCGCCGCTCGAAGGCCAGGGACTGGTCGAGGTTGTTGCGATACCAGATCTGCCAGGGGCCGGGGTTGACCACGCTGTCGAACACCATGCGGCGCACATGGCGGGGGAAGAGCGTCGCGTACACGGCCCCGTAGTACGTGCCGTACGAGGCGCCCACGAAGGTGAGCCGCTTCTCGCCGAGCGCGGCGCGCAGCACATCGAGGTCGCGGGCGTTGTTGAGGGTGCTGATGTGCCGCAGGGCCTTCCCTGTACGGCGCAGACAGCCCCGGGCGTAGGTGCGCGCCCGCGCGCGCATCGCCCGCAGATACGCGGCGGAGGGGTGCTGCGGGGAGCTGGTCGGCGTCTTGGCGAAGGCCGCCGGGCGACGGCAGGACACCGGTGCGGAGCGGCCTACTCCGCGGGGCGCGTATCCGACGAAGTCGTAGACGGCGGCCGTCTTGTGGAAGGCGTCCTCGGCGGCGTACTCGGGGAACGTCATACCGGAGGCGCCCGGTCCGCCCGGGTTGTAGACCAGCGCGCCCTGTCGCCGCGCCTTGGGTCCGGAGGCGCGGACCCGGCTGACGGTGAGACGGATGTGCTTGCCGTGCGGCCGCGCGTAGTCCAGCGGTACGGAGACGGTGCCGCAGCGGACGCTCGCCGACAGCTCCTCGGAGCCCGGGCAGTGGCCGAAGGAGATGCCCCGGGCGGCCGCCCGCCGGGCCGCCACGACCACCCCGCGGGCCTCGGCGGCGCCGCCCCGGGGGACGGCCAGCGCGGGGGAGGCCAGTACGGCGGAGGCGGGAGAGCCGAACGAGGCGGACCAGGCGGGGGCCGCCGCCGTGCCGGCGGTCGCCGCCGAGGGCCCGGCGGCGACCGCCTCGGCGGGGCGCGCGGGCGGCGCGGCGAGCGGTCTGCCGGTGGCGGGGGTGACGAGCAGTGCGGTCATCGCCAGGGACAGGGACAGCGGTCCGAGGATGCCGTACAGCGCTGCTGCTCTCACAAGCCGTCCCTCCGCACATCGCGCGACAAAAGGGATACTTGGTGCGGCGATTGGCCATGTAAAGCACCGGGCGGCGGTGTCGGGGTCAATGACCCCAATGCGCCCTCAGCGCGGCGCGCAGCGCCGGATCGGGCAGCGCGCCCGTGCCGTGGACCGCGAGGGCGGTGAGCAACTCGCCGTCGTCGTGCTCCTCGTCGGCGCCGCCCCCGGCGTGCTGGGCGACGGGCCGCCGGGGCGGTACGTCGATCCGGCCCAGCAGCTGCTGCCCGGCGGGGGAGGCCCAGCGCGAGTACGGATGCACCTCGACCCGGGCGATCACCAGACAGCTCGCGGTGAGGAGCAGCGGAAGCGCGAACCACGCCAGCGCCGCCCCCGGGCCGGACGCGGGCGGCACCATGAGCAGCGCGGTCACCCCCGTCGCCAGGACCACGACGCACGCCAGCCGCACCTGCCGCACCGCGTCCGCCACGTTCGCCCGCGCCCCCGCGGGCACCGCGAGCCCCGCCGCCACCAGCCGGTCGGCCAGCGCCCGCACCGGGTCGGCGGCGGCCAGCGCGGCGCGGACCGGCGGTACGGGGGACTGGCCCCGCGGGCCTATCGCGGCGATGACCGAGCGTTCGAGAGCGTCCCGGCCGTCCGGGTCGACGACGGTGACCCAGCCGGTGTGGGCGAGCAGCAGGCGGCGCTCACGGGACATCGACACCAGGGCGAGATCGGCGACCCGCCGCTCCCCGCCCGCCAGGAACGCCGCCTCGTACAGGCTCAGGGCCCGCCCCTCCGGCTCCGGACCGGCGGCGGCTTCCATCGGCTGGGCGGCCGCGACCGCGGCGAGGCACAGGCGGGTGCAGCCGACCACCGCCGAGCCCCATGCGACGAGCAGGAACAAGACCCACAACATGGCCGAGTTTTACTGGACCCGACCGGTTCCGCGCCAGAGATTTCGCGAAATGCGCGATTCGGTGCCACGATTCGTGAGCGGTCAGCTGCCTCCGCCGCAGCCGCCACCGCCGCCCGAACCGCCCCCGCCGCAGCCGGGGCCGCCGCCCCCGCATGAGGAGCCGCCTCCGCACGACGTGCCGCCGCAGCCGGAGCCCCCGCCGCACCACGAGCCGCCGGAGAAGTCGGAGATGCCCGACGAGCCCGAACCGTTGCCCGAGGACGCGCCCGTCACCCGATGCGCCTGCAGCAGTTGGTCCCGCAGCACCGTGTCGGCGGCGATGGTGGCCGCGCCGCCCAGCGCCACGGCGACCGCGATGGCGGGCGCCGCCCTCGCCGCGGAGTTCGCGGAGGATACGGCGGGCGCCGACGACCAGTGCCCGCTGGGCAGCCTTCCGGGCCGCTCGGCGGTGCCCATCTCGGTGTCCCTCCGGAAGGCGTCCAGGGCCCGCCTCCCGGCCGACGTCAGCCGGCCCTTGGTCAGGTTCGCGCAGACGCCGCCGACCCCGAAGCCGAGGAACAGCGCCGGAAGGATCAGGAAGATCACCGGGAACCCGCCGTTCCCGTCCATGTTCTGCCGGACGGACAGCCAGATGCCCAGGGGCACGCCCAGCCAGCAGGCCACCACCTGCGCCCGCGCCGCGTTCCGCCACGGCCGGAGGGCGGCGGGGCGCATCAGCAGCCCGCGCCGTGCCAGGTCGTCCCCGATGGCCTGCACCTCCGGGGCGCGCATCAGCTCCCGGCGCAGCCGGTCGAGGGCACCGTTCGGGGAGCTGGTGAGAACGTTGACAAGCGCGTTCTCGATCGGGGTGCGGGCGACCGGCTGCCGTATCGAGACCACCCCGGGCCTGCCCACCGTCAGCCGGCCGTCGGTGTGCATCTCGCTGATCACGGTGTCGGCCACCCGGCCGGGCCCGCTCGCCAGGAACGCGGCCTCCATGAGGTCGTCAACGCCGGTTTCCGGCGCCCCCGCGGCGGCCCGCCGGGCCCGTACGACGCCCGTGATGACCACGGCCGACGACACGGTCACCACCACGTACACGAGGATCACGATCGCGTCCATGCCCGTTACCCCCCGCTCAGCGCGAGCCGGGCCCGGCGGGCGAGGCGCGCCAGCGGGTGCGAGGACAGCGGGGCGGGCCCGGAGCGCTCCTGCCACCACAGCGTCAGCCGTCGCCGCGTCGCCGCGTCGGGGACCTCGCCGGCTGTCAGCAGATGCTCGACGAACGCCATCGCGTCGCGGCGGTAGCCGCCGGTCATCGGGCGGCCGTCGGCGTACCGCCCGAACGCCGGGCGGTAGCCGTCGCCCAGGATCTCCGGCAGCTCCGGGGCGACCTTGGCGACCACCCCGGCCCGCTTGGCCGTCAGCGCCCGGCTCTGGACGTCCAGCCGCTGCCGGTCGAAGCCCTCCGGCGCCGGGGCGCCCGCGACGAGCGCCGACAGCAGCGCGGTCTGGGCGGCCGCCAGCCGCTCCCGCGCGGCGGTGGTGTCCGGTATATCTCGTGCGTCCGGGCCGCGCCGGGCCTTCGGTACGGCGGCGTCGGCCGTCGTCACCCCCGCCGCCGTCACCGCGCGGATCGCGTCCAGCTCGCCCGCCAGCTCCCCGGCCGCCGGGAAGTCCTCGTCCCGCTCCAGCAGCACCCCGGGCGGCGTCGTACGGGCGCACAGCTCGGCGAGCACCTCGAGTACCGGCTGCGTCACCGGATGGGCGTGGCTGTCGTGCCACACCCCGTCCCGTTCGACGCCGCCCGCCACATGGACGTACGCGATGGCCGAGGTCGGCAGCTCGTCCAGTGCCGTGGCCGGGTCCTCGCCCCGGTTGACGTGGTTGGTGTGCAGGTTGGCGACGTCGATGAGCAGCCGTACGCCGGTCCGCTCGACCAGCTCGGCCAGGAACTGCCCCTCGGTCATCTCCTCGCCGGGCCAGGAGATCAGCGCCGCGATGTTCTCCAGCGCGAGCGGCACCGGCAGCGCCTCCTGGGCGATCGCCACGTTCTCGCACAGCACGTCCAGCGCGTCCCGGGTGCGCGGCACCGGCAGCAGATGCCCGGCCTCGATGACGGGCGACCCGGTCGGCGGGCCCCCGGCCCGTACGAACGCGATGTGCTCGGTGACCAGGGGCGATCCCAGCGCCTCGGCCCGCTCCGCGAGGGCCGCGAGCCGCTCGGGGTCCGGCCGCCCGGCGCCGCCGATGCCGAGGGAGACGCCGTGCGGAACCACCGTCGTACCGCGTTCGCGCAGCCGCAGCAGCTCCTCGGGCACATGGCCGGGGCAGATGTTCTCTGCCACCACCTCCACCCAGTCGATGCCGGGCAGGCGCGCGATGTCCTCGGCGATTTCCGGTCGCCAGCCGATTCCGGTACCGAGGCGCGTCATGGCTCCCCCTTCTCGTGCGGTCCTGATTCCGTGCCGGACGTTCTCCCCTGCCGGGGTAATGACCCCCGGGGGAGAGGACGAATCCACGGCGCTCGCGGTTCAGAGGTTCATTTGAGCTTCGGGGTGTCACGCTACGCCCCTCCGCGCACCGCCGGGCTCCCGGTCTGTGACTCCCGACGGCCCTGGCAGGGCGCCCAGTTGCGGAATATCGGCACTGTTACAAAATTTTGGGGCCCTGTGGCGACAGATGTTCGGAAGGGAGAATAAGGTCGTGTGGTCCGGGGGGATGGAAGATCACACCTTTGTGCCGCGCCCGCGCGCGGAGCGAGCGTGGGGGAACACACGTGCTGGGCAGCAACAATGCCATGGGGAAGCGCCGCCGTAACGCACACCGTAAGCCGGCGCCGTCGTCGGGCGGCCGGGGGATGCAGCTGCGTCGCTGGGCGGCCCGCCATATCCGGCTCGACTACCCCCGGGCCGGGAGAGAGGGCGTACGGCGCTGGCTGCCGTCGTGGCGTCAGGTGGGCCTGCTCCTCGTGTTCTGCGTCGGGAGTCTGACCGGTGTCCTGAGCTATCTCTACATGCAGACCGACATACCCAAGAACCTGAACGACTTCGCCACCCAGCAGGACAACGTCTACTACTGGGCCGACGGCTCCGAGATGGCCCGCACGGGTCCGGTCAACCGTCAGGAGGTGCCGTTGTCCAAGGTGCCGGAAAAGGTGCAGTGGGCGATCCTCGCCGCCGAGAACTCCAGTTTCTACTCGGACAGCGGCATCTCCCCGAGCGGTCTGATGCGCGCCGTGACCCGGATGGTGACGGGCGGTGAGACCCAGGGCGGCTCTACCATCACCCAGCAGTATGTGAAGAACGCCTATCTGAATCAGCGCCAGACGTTCTCCCGCAAGCTCACCGAGATGTTCATGGCCATCAAGCTCGACGACCGGATGACCAAGCAGGAGATTCTTCAGCGCTATCTGAACACCAGCTGGTTCGGGCGCGGCACCTACGGCATTCAGCGGGCCCCCTACGCGTACTACGGCAAGGATGTCTCCCGGCTCAACGCGAGCGAGGGCGCGATGCTCGCCTCGCTTCTCAAAGGCGCCGGAACCTTCGATCCGACGCTCAGCGCCAAGAACCACAAGCGGGCGGTCGACCGCTGGAAATGGGTTCTGGACCGGATGGTCGACATCGGAAAGCTCTCCAAAGCGGAGCGGGCGAAGTACACCACGTTCCCCGACCCCCATCCGGCGCCCCGGCCCGCCGGGCTCACCGGCCAGGTCGGCTATCTGGTGGAGACCGCGAAGGCGTATGTGAGTTCCCATACCGTCATCTCCGACGCCGCCTTCGACCTGGGTGGCTATCAGATACACACCACCTTCGAGAAGTCGAAGGTGAAGGCGCTCGCCGCGTCGGTGAAGAAGACCCGTGACGGCCTCGACCCCAAGAGCCGCCGGGAGGACCGGTACGTACGCATCGGCGCCGCCTCCGTGACGCCGGGCGGGCGCATCGAGGCGCTGTACGGCGGCCCCGGCTATCTGGAACAGGGCTTCAACGACGCGAACGCCTCCGTCGTCCCGGCCGGTACCGCCTTCACGCCCTTCGTCTACGCGGCGGCGCTGCGCGACGGCGTGCTCAAGGAGCGGAACAGCCCGCGCACACCCGTCGCCCCCACCACGCTCTACGACGGCAACAACAAGGTCGCGGTGAAGACCCCCGAGGGGCCCTACTGGGACCGCGGCGGGAAGATCGTGCGCGGCGAGAACGACGGCGACCAGTCCTACGGGCAGGTCAGCCTGCGCCAGGCGATCGTCCAGTCCATCAACACCCCGATGCTGCAGCTCGGCATGGACGTCGGCCTCGACCGGGTCCGCCAGGCCTCTATCGACGCGGGGCTGCTGCCCAGCAGTTTCGGCGCGCGGGTGCCCATGTTCTCGCTCGGCACCGCGACGCCCAGCTCCATCCGGATGGCCAGCGCGTATGCGACGTTCACCGCCAAGGGTGCCCATATGCCGCCGTTCTCGGTGAGCGGACTGACCCGTAACGGCGAGAAGTTCGCCCTGCGCAAGGACCGTGCCAAGCGGGCGTTCAGCACCGAGGTGGCGGCGCAGGTGGACGAGGCGCTGCACGGCGCGGTCCAGGGCGGCACCGGGCAGGCGGCGGCCGTGGTGGGGTCTGGCGCGGCGGGGAAGACGGGCACCGCGCAGGACGGCACCTCGTCCTGGTTCGTCGGCTACACCGACGAGGTGTCCACGGCCGTTTCGCTGTCGCGGGTGGACCCCAAGACCCAGGAATTGCTGCCGCTCAAGGGAATGGGCGGAGACGTCACCGGAAAGGCGAGCGACACCTATCCGCTGGACATCTGGACGCGCTATATGGCGGGTGCCGGGAACAAGTAGCCGGAGATACGCGAAAGCCCGGCCGGTGCGTCGAATGTGACGCACCGGCCGGGCTTCTCTCTATCTACTCGCTACTTGGTGTACGTCGACCAGTCCGGCGATTCCGCCGGGTCGAGCATCCGCAGCTTGTCCAGGACCTTCGGGTCCTGGGCGTCCAGCCAGTCGGCGAGCTGTTTGAACGATACGCACTGCACACCCTGGCGCTTGCACACGCTGCGCATCACATCTTCGATGGCCTGCATATAGATGCCGCCGTTCCAGGTCTCGAAGTGATTGCCGATGAACAGCGGTGCCCGGCTGCCGTTGTAGACGCGCTCGAAACCGTTCAGATAGCCCTCGCGGGTCAGCCGCTCCCATTCGGCGTACTTCCCCGGATCGCCCTCGGTGCTGTCACCGGACTGGTTGTAGAGGAAGTTGAAGTCCATGGAGAGGACCTGCTTCTCGCTCTCCGGGTACGGCACCAGCTGGAGCGGGAAGTTCCAGATGCCGCTGATTTTGGACGGCCAGATCTGGAAGTCGCCCGGAGAACTCGCGTCGTAGCGCCAGCCCAGCGATTTGATCGCCGGGATCAGATTCTTCTGTCCCTCAAGACAGGGAGCGCGGCCGCCCGCCAGTTCCTCGTCGTAGTCGAAGGGCAGCGGCTCGATGTCGGTGAATCCCGTATTGGTCTTCCAGTGCTCCACGAAGGAGTACGCCTGCTCGGCCTCGCTCTTCCACTGCTGGGTGCTCCACTCGCCGCCGCCCTTGGAGCCGCAGAAATGCCCGTTGAAGTGCGAGCCGATCTCGTTGCCTTCCTGCCACGCCCCGCGCAGCTGATCCAGCGTCTCGCGTATGTGCTCATCGGTGGGGAAGGATATGGCGGCCGA
>Ga0307508_10005894_pt1 | contig 11565 bp, 11 predicted proteins | sample 9_EM_MG_FD_203089 | JGI IMG/M metagenome (GOLD analysis project Ga0307508, IMG submission 203089) | Populus trichocarpa ectomycorrhiza microbial communities from riparian zone in the Pacific Northwest, United States - 9_EM | ecosystem: Host-associated > Plants > Roots > Unclassified | place...
CCGGACGGACGAGGTGAGTCCCGGGACGGTCATCTTCGTGCCGGCCGGTGAAGAGCACCGATTCACAGAAGTGGCCGAAGACCTGGTGCTACTCGTGGTGTTCGGACCTGCGTACGGCTCGCGCTCGCCCAAGTCCTGACGATCAGGAGGTGGCTCTCCTCGGACGCCGCCAGCAGATCGGGCTGCAGGCCAACGACAAGAAGGCATCGTGGAGTTCGACGCGTCGTTCCCCACGCACGGCAAGGCGTTTGAACTGGTGGAGCAGGACGAAGATCTGCTCGACGACGTAGCGGACTTGCCCAGGCCCTTGATGTGCTGAGCGCCCTTGCGGGAGATCACCGGCACGATCCGGCGGCACCGCAGCTCACTCCGCACGGCCTTCGAGTCGTACGCCTCGTCACCCAGGACGGACTCGGGCCGGCGCCTTGGCCGGCCGGGCCGCCCGGCGGCGGGCGGGATGCCGTCTACCTGACGAAGGGGTACGGACACTTCACGAGACGCTGCGGGACAGAGCCGTCCTTCTCGGCATGCGCCAGTGCGAGGTAGTCGGCAGGCGCAGACACGAGGATGGCCTCTCATGACGGTCGAAGCCGCCATCTTGCCACCGCACCGTTGCCACCGGCGGACACCGGGACGGCCACGGCCAGAGGGTTACCGGTACGCACCGGCCCCCGTCAGGCGAACCGACCCGACATCACCCGATCACGTTCAGTAGTGGTCCGTCTCAGTTTCAGCCGACTACTCGGTTGACGGCGGTCCTGACGATCTGCCGATGGCCGGTACGCCCCACCCACCAAACGACTCGACTGACCCGCGCCCATTGCCGGGCACTCTGAGCGGCTGACGGCACCGTTCACGCGACCCTACGGACACGTGTCCGTGGGGTCGCGGAGGAAAGTTCGGCAGGGATGTCGAGAACGGCGTGACGGCTCCGTCCCAGGGGCAGAAGCGACCACCGTGGTCGCACGGCTCTCAGGAGGCCCACCATGACGAACGACCAGATCACCGAGATCCTCGCACGCCCGCTGAGCCAGGAGATGCTGGCTCGTGACCTCTGCCGTCTGGCCTACGTGGCCAAGGACGGGACACCGCGGAACATCCCGATCGCCTTCGCCTGGAACGGCAAGGAGGCCGTGATGTGCACGTCGAAGAATGCCCCGAAGCTGGCTTCGCTCCGTCAGAACCCGGCCGTCGCCATCACGATCGACACCGAGGTGCACCCGCCCAAGATCCTGCTCGTCCGCGGCACTGTTGAACTCGACGAGGTCGACGGCATTCCCGAGGAGTACCTCGAGATGAACGGCTCCTACAAGATGACGGCCGAGCAACGGGTCGAGTGGGAGGCCGAGGTCCGCTCGCTCTACGACGGCATGGTCCGCATCGTGATGACGCCGACGTGGGCGAAGCTGATCGACTTCGAGACGACCTTGCCCAGCGCCGTCGAGGAACTCATCCAGCAGCGTGCGGAACGTCAGCAGCAGAGTGGCAACAGCGTGCGGTCCGACGAGCCGGGAACATCGACGAACGCGACGGACAGCACAGGGAGTCGGTGACGAAGAAGTTCGTGAAGGTCGTCCCATTCTTCTCCATCTGCCGCACGTGCGGCATGTATTGCACGAGATTCCACGCCAGATCGTCGGTGAGGACGTACACCACGTTGGGCCTGTTCGTGGAACTCGAGGCATTGGCCGAGGGAGAGGGATCGCCCTCGGCTGTGTTCTCCCCTCTCGTGCATGAGGCCCGCAGTACCGCGGCCAGGACCACGCACAGGGCGCTCAGGACGTTTCGTGGGTGATGACTGTCGAGCATGCGACAGAACCTCCGTGCTTTGCGTTCATAGTTCGGGGCGCCCCGCCGGATCAGAAGTCGGGGGGCACGCCAGGGTTCGGCATTGGACCCCGCACTGCGGGGGATGGCAGGGCGGGGTCCAGTGCCCAGGGGACGCGTCGCCGCTGGCGGCGGCATGGGGCGATCCCCCGCATCGGTGCATCCATGGCATCGGGCCAGCAGGCCGGATACTCACCGGCGGGTACAGGTCGTGGAATATCCACGTCAGCAACGTAGTGGCTCGCGGCGCAGCTCGGCCGGTTCGACGAATTACTCCCAGCACCGACGCAATTAATCCGGCCCTACGACCATGAGCCCCTCGGGGGAATGCTCCTTCCGCGTCTGCGGTCGGTGAAGGAAGTACCAGAGAGGCAGCGGGACCATAAAGCAGAACGCGGCCAACAGCAGGTACCTGCCACCGCCGACGATGGTGACGGCTCAGGCGAGGACGACCGTGAAGAGAACCAGGGCCGAGGCCAGGATAGACAAGAGTGCACGGGCCAACCACGTGCCCATGGTTCGTCTCTGCTGCAACTCGGTTTCGGCCCAAACCGGAGTGCGCTCACCACATCCGGTGTCGCGCTGGTGGAGTGTGTCGTCGGCCATTGCGTACCTGCTTTGCCTCACCGCGGAAGGTGTCCGCCACTTGCCGGAGAGGCGATCTTCCCTTGCTCCGCAACAGTGGCTTCCGCGATGGGTCCTCGCAAGGACATCGGTTCGGATAAAATCAACTGCCTTCGGAATAAATCGCCTTTCCCGGGCAGGAAGTCAGCCGAAGAGAATCTGCCGCAGTATCCGGGTAAGGTGCCCGCTCAGCCGGTCGGGCGGCATCGAGGCGAGCGGTTCGGTGCGCGCGATATAGCGACTGAAGGCCACTCCGATCATCTGCGCCCCCACCAACGCCACGCGCGTGTCCAAGTCGTCGTCCGGCAGGGCGGATTCACCGGGTGACAGGACGGAGCGGTAGACGGCGGCACTGTGCTCCTGCATCGCCACAAGGAGATGGGCGGCGGCGTGTTCGTCGGACGCGGCACTGCGCAGAAGTGCGATCAGCGGGTCGTTGACGGCGTCGGTCTCCAGGCGCCGTACGAAGGCGTCGGCGATCCGGTCCGGCAGTGTCTCGGGGTCACCGGCCGCGACCTGTTCCAGGTCACGATTGCCCGGCACCGCCGCGAGGAAAAGCCGTTCCTTGGAGGCGAAATGACGTGTGATCAGGCCGTGTGTGACTCCGGCACGGCGCGCGATCTCACGCAGCGTCGTACGGGCGTAGCCGCGCTCGGCGAAGGTGCGGCGGGCCGCCTCGATGATGGCCGCCCGGTGCCCCTCGGGATCCCGACGGCGCCTGCGTGGCGGCTCGTCGGCCGCCTCGCTCGCCGGCTCTGCGTCGTTCACTGCGCCTCCTTCAGGTGATCACTCTACGACGCTGCGGCACGTCGCCCGCTGCCACTGCTACGTTAGTATCCATGTGGATATTAACGAACGGGGAGGGAGCCCGCAGTGAGCGTCGGCGGGCCCGCGAGGAGCGTTGGGGAGCCTGTGGTGAGGGTTGGGGAGCCTGTGGTGAGCGCTAGGGAACCTGTGGTGAGCGTTGAGGAGTCGGAATCCGCGGCGGTCGTCGAGACCCGGCTGCTGCACAAGATGCACCGCGCGGCGACGTCCTTGCTGGCGGAAGCCGCGCAGAGGCCTGCCGCGCCGCCCGCCGCACTGGAGGAGTTGCGTGACTTCCTCGTCGCGGCGCTGCGGCACCATCACGAGAGCGAAGACGACATGCTCTGGCCCCAGTTGACCGCCGCCGATCCCGCGGCCTCCACCGCACTGGCCGAGCTCGCGGCAGAGCACGACGCACTGGAGGCGTCGCTGGACGCACTGGCCGCCGCTCCTGTGCGCGACGCCGCCGACCGGACGGTGCTGATCGCCGCGGCCATGGCGGTACGCGACCTGGTGCACACCCACCTCGAACATGAGGAGCCGCTGCTCCTCCCGGCGCTTTCGGCACACATGTCCGACGACGCCTGGGCGCAGTTCTCCCGGACGGTCATCGCCTCGGCCCCACCCGTGGGCACGCACCTCAACATCGGCTTCTTCGAGCAGGTCGGCAGCCCCGCCGAACTCGCCGCGGTCACGGCGAACCTGCCGCCGGCCGCCCTGGACCTCGTCCCGGCCATGCGCAAGCAGGCCGAAGCCACCCTGAGCAGTCTGAAGACCACCGAGCAGGAAAGGACGGTCACCGCATGACCAGCACCCTCATCGTCGGCGGAAGCGGCGGGCTGGGCAGTGTCATCGCCGAGCACTTCGCAGGCCGTGGCGACGACGTCATCATCACCAGCAGGGACAAGGCGCGCGCCGAGGCCGTGGCCGCCCGGATCGGGGGCAGCGCCCGCGGACTGGCCCTCGACCTCGCCCACCCTGAGACGATCAGTGCCTCGCTGGCGGACGTGACGGAGGTCGACCACCTCGTGATCACCGCGGTCGGCCAAGCGGCCAACACATTGGCGCAGTTCAGCATCACGGATGCGGTCTCCGCGGTGACCATGAAACTCGTCGGCTACGCGGAGACCATCCGCGTGCTGCACGAACGGTTCGCACCGGATGCCTCCGTCGTGCTCTTCGGCGGACTCGCCAAGGAGCGCCCCTATCCCGGTTCGACGATCGTGTCCACCTTCAACGCCGGGATCACGGGCCTGGTCAGGACGCTCGCGGTGGAAATCGCGCCGCACCGCGTCAACGCCCTGCACCCGGGCCTGATCGGCGACAGCCCCAAGTGGCGCGACGTCCCCAACCCACCCCACTCGGCGCAGACGCCGATCGGACGCCTGGTCACCATGGCCGAGATCGCCGACGCCACCGACTTCCTGCTCCGCAACACCGGCATCAACGCGCACGACCTGCATATCGACGGCGGCCTGCTGGCCACCTGAGCTCACAGGACGACTGCTACTGAAGCGCGCGGGCCGGCCTCGACGAGGACCCTCCTGCCTTGCAGCAGAGGGCTCCGGGGCCCGCCCGACGGGCCGAGTTCTGGCGGGGCTGGTGAAAGCACCCGGGGCCGAGCATGGTCGTGGTGGGCGGTGAGCTCATCACTCTCGGACCGCCCTTGATGCAACCGCTGGAGAACGAGTTACGCGCAAGCGTCGATACCTACCGTTCGCGATCGCCGATACCCGTTCGTCGTGCCGTGTTGGGCGACTTCGCCGCGGCGGTGGGCGCCGCCTCGCTGCTACGACCGGCCAGTGGCATCACTTCACCCCAGTCCGCTCGGGCCTGAGCATCGGGGACTGTCGCACTCGGTTGGCGGTGACCGCTCGTTCCAGCAGTGCCGGATCGGCCAGGACATCGGGGTGGCGCAGCATGACCCGGACGTCGCCGAATGCCCGCGCAATGCTTGCGTCGACGACGGTCGCGCTGATCACCTGCTCCATGGCCCACCGCTGTCGGCGCGCGCCCTCGGGCACTTCGACGTTGTTCGCCGCGTCGAGACGGGCGGCGTCACCTCCGGCGGACACCGTCCACGCCGCGTCCGCCACCAGCTGCTGCAGGTCGAAGAAGTCCGTGGCCGCCGAGTCGAGGTCGGGATCGCCGGTGAGACAGGAGGACAGGCACGAAGCCTGCAACGCGGCACAGCTCAGGCCCTGGCCGTACACCGGGTTGAACGACGCGACGGCGTCTCCCCCACCGACCAGGCGCGCGGGGAAGTGACGCAGTCCGGTGAAGTGGCGCCTCCTGCTGTCCGCCTGGCGGTAGGTCGCCATGTCGCGGGTGACGGCTCCACTTGCGGCCTCCGCGAAGACGGCCGGCAGCTTGGCGCAGCAGGCGCGGAAGGCGTCCATCGTCCTGCCGGGTCAGGCGTTGCCATATCCCGCCAGCGTGACGATCCACTGTTCGCCCTCGATTGCGTTCGCCGCGGCAGCATGCTGATCGTGGGGCACGCCCGGGTGTGACCTGCCGTCCGTCGAGACCTCGTCGCGCTCGACGATGACGACCTGGCGTACCTGGTCGGAAAGTACCCGTGCCGTCAGCAATCCCGCGATGCTGCCCCCGAGTACGCAAGCCGTGTCGAACAGAACCTGGCCCCCGGCGGGCGGCTCGGACCACACGAGCCGTTCAAAGACGGAAACCGCCGATTCAGGCACGAACAACTCCCGATGGACCTTCAAAAGAATCGATGCGCACATGACGCAATCTGCCCCTACGGATCGGGCAACGGCACGGTCGGCCGTCATGATGCGTGGGGCACGCACATGTTCGGTCCGGCATCGGCCGCAATGCTCAAGGCATGAATGGTCTCGCGAAGTGACGTGCGGCCGCCGATCGCAACGTAGCGAAATATATCGAGAATTAATCCGCAAATTAAATATGGAGTCGGAAAAAATATGACGGCCTATGCGGACTGTAATTGATGCCGGACGCATTGTGCACCGTCAGATTCGCCTCAAGGACGTATGTTGCTGGCAGGCGCGGTCGGAACCCAGTACAGTGATCCGCCAGGCGCGCGGGGCGCCTCCGGGTCCGCGGGAAGGGCAGAGCCCACCTGGCTTACACGCATGTGTCATCTTGGCCTACCGTCCTTCGGCCGGCGTGGCGGACCACCGGTTCACCGAAGGAGGCCCTGTGCCGACCACACCGCGGACCCTGCCCCTGCCCGAGCGTCCCAGTCCGCAGCAACTCAAGAAGCGGGCGAAGGACTTGCAGCGGGCCGTGCGATCCCAGTCCCCCGCCGCTTTGGCGCTGGTCGCCCAACACGCGCCTGGGAGTCTGGACGATCCGGCCCGATTCACCCTCGACAGCGCCCAGTTGGTGATCGCCCGCCTCTACGGGTTCCCAAGTTGGCCGCGCCTGCGGGAGCATCTCGCCGCGCACCCCCAGACGCCTGGCGACCGGCGCCGTACGGGCTTTCGTACGGCGGAGGACTTCTACCGCCTGCGGACCGGATGGGCCGATGCGTCGGACGTGCGCCGGTGCGCCGCGGCCGCGACGCGTGCGCATCCCGATCCGGCGCAGTGGATGCCCTTGCTCACCGTGCGGCACAAGGGTGTCAAGGTGATCGCGTTCGACTCGCCGGCCGGGGTGGTGTTTGCCGAACTCACCTCGAAGCGGGTCACGTTGTCCTCGCCCGCCGGCGGGGCGCCATCGGGCGAGGAAGTGTCGGTGACCTTCCACAGCGAATTCGGCACGATCGCAGGTGTCGTCGCACCCGATGTCACCAGCCTGGCGGTGGAACTGCCCGCGGACCGACGCCCGCTTGGCTGGTCGCTGGTCGCCGACGGCGTGTTCGTCGCACCCAACGCGTTCCTCGTAGGCCCGGCGGGTCTTGTCCTGCGAACCAACGGCAGTCCGAGAGGTGAGGTCGTGCCCGTGACGGCCCTACCACCGCGCTCGGCCGCCGTCGCGGACCGGCCCGCACCGGCCGCCGAGGCCGCCGCCGACCTCACGGCGGTCCTCGCCGCGGCCGACGCACCTCCGATCGTCGATCCGGAGCAGTGGCGGTCCGGCGTCCACACGGACCTCACACCGACCGAGCGGGTGCGGCTCGGCAGCTACGGCAAGCTGCTCGTCTGGCACCGAACCGGTCAGCGGGAGGGTGCCGAGGATCCCTTCGTGTTCGACTTCGCTCCTCAGCAGGGCCCGATCCAGGACTTCGCCGTGGTCGGCAAGAGCATCGCATTCACGCGGATGTACTACGACTTCGTTGACGGGCGCAGCGGCACCATCGCCGTTGTCGGCCTGGTCGACGACGCCGACGTCGCCTCCGTGGTCCTGCGCCGCGACAACATGCCCGACCTGCCGGCCCGCATCGCCGGCGGGACATTTGTCATCGCCGGGCCCGACCTCACCGAGCTCCCCGAGCGCGGCCCCGCCGCGGCCGTCCTGGTGGCCCGGGACCACGCCGGGAACGTACACGAAGAGCTCCCGTACCAGGAGCAGGAGCAGGAGCAGGACTGAGCGTGCACCCGGACGAGGAGGCCCGCAGTCCCGCCCGCCCCGCGATGTCCGGGCGACGGCGGGACTTCGGGCCTACTGAGCGTCTGGTCCTGTGATTCGTGTTTGGTTCCGGATCAGGTCTGCGCCTGCTGGGGTGGTTTCGCCGGTGAGGCGTCGGCTCGTGAGGTCGGTCATCGCGAGGTGGATCATGGCTTCGGAGCGGTGTGGGTGGGCACGTCGACCGTCTGGTGCGGCGGGACTGCGTGTGGCAGGTCTGCCGGAAGCCACTGACCAGCCGACGATGCCCTCTCACCCCCGACACTTCGCAACCGACAAGGAGAGGCATTACGTCACCGAACGGCTGAGGAATTACGTGATCGTCGACAGCGGGATGTCACCATCGCCGACTGGACGATCTCGACCGCGGACCTGCCGCGCCGCGCCAGGCAGGGCACTGGGCCCCACAGCCTCCGTCTGGAGCACTCCCCCGCGACAGCGCACCGCAGGGCGCCCGATGGTGGACCCATGGCAGAAGACACCACCACCCTCGCCGAACAGACCCCTCCGCCCGTCCGGGACTGGCCCGACGTAGGAGTGCAGGGGACCGAGTTCGACCCGGTGCTCGCCGAGCTGATGAAGGAAGGGCCGCTGACGCGGATCCGGCTTCCGCACGGCGAGGAGGAGTGGGCGTGGCTGGCGACGCGGTACGACGACGTGAAGACGATCACGAACGATCCGCGGTTCAGCCGTAGGGAGGCCTCCGTACGGCCGTTCACCCGGCTGGCGCCGCACTTCGCGCCGCGGCCCGGGGCGCTGGCGTGGGCCGATCAGCCCGACCACAACCGGCTGCGCCGTGCCGCCTCGACCGCGTACACCGTGGGCGCGGTGAAGCGGCTGCGCCCCCGCGCCCAGAAGATGCTCGACGAGCTCGTGGACGCCATGGTGCAGGACGGGCCGCCCGCCGATCTGATCGAGCGGGTCCTGGAGCCCTTCCCGATCTCCGTCGTCTGCGAGGTCATGGGCGTACCCGCCAACGAGCGGCAGAAGGTGCACGACTGGACGCGGGAGATCATCTCCACCGCGGGCGGCGCCGAGGCCTCCGAGCGCGCCAAGAAGGGCCTGTTCGGCTGGATCGCGCAGGCCATCCGCGAGAGGCAGGACGGCGAGGGGGACGACGTCCTGTCGTTGCTCGGCGGTGCGGTGCGCAGCGGTGAGCTCAAGGAGGAGGAGGCGATCAGTGTCGCCGGTCCGCTCCAGATCGGCGGCGAGGCGCTCACCAACAACAGCGGCCAGATGTTCTACCTCCTGATGACCCGGCCCGAGTTGATGGACCGCGTGCGCAACGACCGCGCGTCCCGCCCTGCCGTCATCGACGAACTCCTGCGTTACATCCCGCACCGCACCGCCGTGGGCCTGCCCCGCGTCGCTCTGCAAGACGTCGAGATCGGCGGCGTCCTGGTCCGCGCGGGCGATCCCGTCTACGTCTCCTACCTGGCCGCCAACCGCGATCCGGACGTCTTCACCGACCCCGACCGGATCGACGTCGACCGGGACGCCGCAGCACACATGGCGTTCGGCAACGGCCCGCACTACTGCACGGGCGCCGTCCTGTGCCGTATGCAGATCGACCTGCTGATCGACACCCTCCTGGAGCGCTGCCCACACCTCCGCCTCGCCGTGCCCGCGGACGACGTCCCCTTCCGCCGGCGCACGATGATCCGCGGCCCCCTCTCACTGCCGATCGCCTGGTGAACGCTCCTACCCCACCGGACACCAGGCACTCAGGTGACCACCTACGTACGAGTGGGAGTCGTTTCGACGTGATGGTGGGAGTCACCAGATCCATAGGCTGCCAGGGCCTCATTGAGAGTTAGGCAGCCAATCCCGGTGCCGCACAGCGACCGAAGCTCAAGCTCAAGAAATGCACCACACCGTGAGTGCCGGGACGGACAGGCCAGAGCGAGCAACAGCAAATGGGCAGCCGCACGGGCTGCCCAGACTGCTGACGATCGCTGTCAGGCTGCGAATCCGATGTTGGTGACGTACTCGTACTGACCCCACTCGGAGCCGAGGTCCACCGCCGCCTCGCTGACCCAGGCCTCGTCCAGGGCCTCTTCGTCGTCGTTGGCCCACGCCTCGACGACGCGGTCCCAGTGGCGGACGTTGAGTGTGCGATACGACACCGCGCGCTGGCGGGGCCGGTCGACCTGGGACTGGTTGACCGGGTGGAACTCGACTCGGGTACCGCGACCTTCGCGGTTGAGCCGGGCGAGCAAGTACCTGGCGACGTTGTGCCGGCGCACCGTGCGGTGCGCGGTCTCGATGTTCTGCAGGTTCTTCTTGGACGGGCTGCGCTTGCCGTCGATCCAGGCCTTGAGTGTTCGGTCGGTGACGGTGAGGCCGGCCTCGCGGGCCGCTTGGCGGGCGTGGTCGGTGCGGGTGAGGTAGTGCAGCCGCGCAAGCAGGCCGCGCCGTGTCGTGATCGGAGTGGTGATGAAGCTGGCGAGCGCATCGAGTTGGCGGGCCACGGCCTCATGGCCCTTGATGCCTCGGGCACCGTATTTCCCGAACTCGATATTCCTCTCCGGCACCTTCGTCTCCTCGGCTCGCGACGTTCGCGTCTCCTCCAACGCAGGCCAATACTACAGCATTTGAGGAGTTGAAATTGCGGGGTTCGAATTCAGTGACACAGTTCGCGCCGATTTTGAAGTGGGTGCCATAAGTGCTCCTCATCAGTTATCACGGAATTACCGGACAGGTCCACGGTTTCCGGTCGGCGGGCCGTCGCCTAGACCTTGCGGGCACCCCGCTCGAGCAGGCGCTGGGCGAAGGCGCGGCCCAGGCCGCGGTTGGCTCCGGTGACAAGGGCAACTGAATTGTTGATCTCCATGTCCGGCGCGCTACAACTCACGCCCGCCAGCGGCGCATGGCCTCGATCTGCGCTGCATTTATTCCGGCGCGGAGTGATTTTATCCGGCCCGCCTGTGCGATCACGAGGACGCCGTCGAGGTCGACCGTGACCTGTCCATCGGCATCCGGGGCGTGTTTGCCCGCCAATGACCAGACGCGGCTGCGGACTTCGGAGCGCGCGGACCGGATGGCCTACAGAACTCTCTCCGGAACCGGCGAGGTTTCTGATCAACTCCTGGACATCCCACCTCGTGAAAGCGCGAGGCTAAGAACGACCGGCAATGGGCATCGGGTGTGGGAGAGGATGCAGAGCAGGCACGGGTCCTCGTGATCATGGAGTCTCTACGCTCAGTGATCACGAAGGACGGCCGTGCCTGCGCTGCGGTCTTGCTGCTCGAAACCACTCGGCGTCGGAGGACGACGATCACGACCGCCGTGCTCCGGGTCGGCCTACCGTGCCGGGCGGAACGGCTGCAGGAAGCGGATCCCGTCCTCGATGCTGCCGTCCATCAGTTCCAGCAGTTGGGGCACCAGGTCCTGCATGCGGGGTGCCTGCAGGTGGCCTTCGAGGGCCTCGCGGCTCTCCCAGCGCTCGAAGATGACGAACGCGCCCGGTTCTCCCTCGACCTGGTGAGCCTCGTAGTCGATGTTGCCCGCGTCGTAGCGTGATGCGGTGACGGCGGCTGTCATGAACGCCTTCATCGCGGCTTCCTTCCCGGATTTGGACCGGGCTTCCCACAGCACGGTGACGTAGTGGTTCGACGTGGTGGTCATGCTTGCTTCTCCTGACTCCGAACAGCATCGTTGTGCGCCGTTCACGACTCGACACTGAGCCCCGGGGAGCGTCGGCGGGAGCTACGGGGCTTCGTGGTACAGCGCGTACCACCCAGCGGGGCGGGGTGTGCGGGA
>Ga0307508_10005895_pt1 | contig 11564 bp, 16 predicted proteins | sample 9_EM_MG_FD_203089 | JGI IMG/M metagenome (GOLD analysis project Ga0307508, IMG submission 203089) | Populus trichocarpa ectomycorrhiza microbial communities from riparian zone in the Pacific Northwest, United States - 9_EM | ecosystem: Host-associated > Plants > Roots > Unclassified | place...
CCGCGCGCCGCCCTTGTCTGTGTCCTGTCCTCGGCCGCCGCCGCGCGCCGACTCTTGTCCTTGACCCCGTCCCTGTCCCTGTCCTGTTTCCCCGTCGGGAGCCTTGCCTGACCTAGCCGTTACACGTGGTGAGCCTGCCCTGGGGGGAGATTTTGAAAGCCTCCGTGCGGACGTGGGCGGGAGCCACCTTGCTCAGCGCGATGTTTACCTGGGCCGCTGCTGCTGCCGCCACTGCTTGGTTGATCTGGTGCGCCCCCACTGCCCGCTCGAAGGCGATGGTGCGCTCGTCCCATGGGATGTATCCCTTGATGGGCTCCAGCCCCGTCTTCTTCCTCTCCGCTTTCCCCCCTCTGCCGACCCGGTTGAATCCCTCCTCCGTCGTCTGCGGGCGCGCTGCCGCTGCCGCCGCCCTCTGCGCCCAGCTGTCCTGCTGCTGTCGCAGCTGTGGCGCCTGCTGTTGCTGCTGCTGTCTCTGCGGTTGCTGCGGCGCCCGCGGCGTCCTTGGGGGCCCCCTCTGCTGCTGGCCCTGCTGCTGCTGCCGCCGGGGTGGTGTGAGACAGTGACAGCGGGGCGGGGCGCCGCGCCTATACGTGTACCTACATAGTGCCGAAAACAGGGCGCGTATCTTCCGTTCCTCTCCGTGCTATCTAGTCCGGGCGTTGAGTGCTCGTGCCGGTAACAACCCCCTCACTGCCGCCAACAACACCCAAAATTCTACACTCCCTTACATATAAACAACATCGACACATCCAGTATGCCCCCACCGGCGGAGATTCTCCAACCGACGGCGAATGAGATATCCGAGACCCCTCCGATGGCCATGCCACCGGATTCCGCGCTCCATCAACTTTCTGATGCCATACTAGGGGGCACCATTTTCTGTGCTTCCGGGACTTCAAGAAAGAGATCCTCCGTTTGGCGGTGCAGGATGGCTTCAAGACCCGTTACCTAAAGTTGAACGGTCAGTTCAACATTGCCGTATGTGCGGCGTGCCGAGAAAGCCTGCAACTTCAGGGTGCGAGCGTGGAAAAAGGCGTCGGAACGTGTTGAAGTCACAATAGTCCATCCGAACAATACCGCCTGCATCGGTATGCTGGTCAAGAAGCGCGAGGCGCAGAACCATCAAGCGTTATTATTCGAAGCGGTTCCTAAGGTTATGACAGTACGCAAGACGATAACTGCTGCAGAGGTCATCCGAGAAATTTCGCCTAAAAAAGTGGTCTATCCTTAGCAAAAGCCGATCGTAGGCCGTATCGATAGCATACTAAAAAGCGTCTATCGTATCGATGGTGTTGGAAATGCTTCTCACGCGTTGTTTAGATTTGGCACTTGAGCCTTGGAGTTTGTTGAGGACACAATTGCGTAAGGCGCAAGCGGGGAAGTGTCAGCGGAGGATATTTGTTCCGCGGGTTCTTTCTCTTCTCTTTCTACTCAATACTTATCGAATACTACAACGAAGTTGTGAACCACTCGAACTACAAGAATCGATACGCCTTGTGTTTCCTCATCTCATACAGCATTAAGACTGATCGAACTCCTATCATTCATTTCTATCCTCATCGCTAATCGGTATTCTTTCAACAGATGGTGCATACGTATATTGATGCGTAACTATAGGTTAAACCCACTATACGACTGAGCCATGATACATAATTCAGCGTTGATACATATCGCCGAATCATATCCATATCGTGCGTGTTTCCGCCACTACACATATTGATTTGTGGAACGATAGTACTACCACATTTTCTACACCCCAGCTCGCACTGCCACACTTTCCTTTTTTTTAATATTCCATCCGTCTATGTACCTCGCCCGTCGGCCGTAGCGCGGCTCGCGGAGTGTCGGAAACACGACGAACAGATTTCCGACGATCCCGAGCGCCAACGGGTTTCAAGTCAACCGCACGTGGCGCCCGCTTACATCCCGCAGGAGGCTGAGCTGCACTGCGCTCGGTCTTGCTCTTCCGCTGTACCACCTCCGAGTGGCACGGCTTGCGGCAGTAAGCAATTCCCCACCCTCCACCACGGTCTCACTCCCCGTCGCGACGGACGGAAACGGGCTGGCCTGGCAGCGGACGTCGAGGCAAAGGAGGAGGGTAGAATAGGTATTCCTTACCACCATCTCCGTTGGACTGCTCTGTACCAAACACGCGATTCGACGATTACAACAATCCACAACTCATAACCCATACACTAAAAACTAACGTCATGGCACACGCCAAGAACCTCACTGGCGGCGGCAACCCCGAGAAGAAGCTCGAAACCACGCAGGGGAAGTGTGGGGGCTTCATTCACAGCATCAACGGAGCTCTCAGTGGCGGAAAGCGAGCAGAAGAAGGATGGCATCGACAAAGGTGCTGTCATGAATGATGAGCCGCACTTTTCCATCCGCAATATACAGAAATGGCTTCAGCTGACAAGATCCGAATGTGTAGGTGCCGGCTTCGTCCAGGAGAAGGTGGGAATTGGCTCTCGGAAGAAGAGCAATACTGTTTCGGGAACAACTTTCAATGCGCTTGCCGCGCGGCTTTGGGGCAGATCATAAGAACCGAAAACATATGAACTTACCGTGATGTTTTCGGAATTCTGCCTCACCGAATGCGCCTTCGGCCCATATCATAGGTCCACACCTGAAGGTTCTTTCCGGTGGCGTAAATGGAGCGCTGGTTGAGCGTTAGCGTAACGCCACTGCCATCGTCATGCCGCTCCAACCGCCCACAATTCCTACGACACGCACGAAAAATAAACTGCACACACATGAAAACACAACTTTACACCCGTGGGTGGACCTCTCTACTTTACCCTCTTTTTATCCCCATCGCTGCCTCCTCCACGACCTTCAATCTTCTCTCTGATCTCACGAGCCGTACCAACTTAAGCCCGCTCCTCTCACCATCACCGAAGATTCGTCCTGATTTCGTAGTAACTCCTTCAGATCTCCGTCTCTTTACACTCACACTCCGGCAATGCCTCGCGAAATGACCACTCGGTACCCAATGGAGGTGTGGATAGGAAAGGAGCGCCACGAGATTCGCACGACAGCAGAGCTGGAAGTGGCGCTACATGAGATCGACACGGTAGGTGGAGAGCGGGTGCCGCTTCAGATGTTCCATGGCTGACAAGCAGGTAGAGAGATGGATCGGTGGTCTTCAAGTTCGTATCTCCCTGGCAGGTGATGGTTCTGGGTCCATATTTACTCGATATAGCTTCACAAAGGACCTGAAGACAGATCTATTAACCCACCTCTACTCCCGATTCGAGGTGCCCCTGAGACTGGCCGGGATACCCCTGGTTCCGGGCTCTGTCAATGTGCCGGAAACGGGCGATCATGCAGGGTTTTCGGCTATGCACGAGAGCCCTAGCTGCTGCAAACTGTGCACTGGGTGTGTTAAGTCTCCCTCATGTGACTGTCGTGGTTGCCCGGATGGCGACTGCAACTGCACACAATGCCCTGGCGATCTCACGCCCAGTTGTGGTAAGTGCCCTGAAGTGTTTTTCTGTCGACAGCACTGATCGAAAAGATCGCGTTTCTTGGGTACAAATCCCCGCATACGAAGAGGTGCCCTCCCGAGCGGAACAACGGGCACCGACAGGCGTCACGCTCCCGCATATTACCTCAACAGACGAGCTGATATCGTTGTATACCGATAATTCAACGTGAGTTTGTGGACCAGTGTGGCCAGCACAAAATGCTGACGACATGAAGCCGCAATTTTACCCGCCGCAAGCGCCTTGCCTTCTGGTTCCTGACCGACAAAGCCGGCCGCAAATATTTCTTCAACCACCGTTGGAAGGCTACCGAAAACCAATCTATACCTGCAACCACGCCTGCATCGATTCTAGCCTCCTGTCTGAATGGTGTGTGCGATGACTGGGACAAACTGATCGATTGTCACAAGCAATTGCTGTCCGAAGCAGTACGTCTTTGATGCTTGAATAACTGCTTAGTGTACGAGACTGAAGTTGGTGTTAACTAGACCAAAAAAATAATGAGCGATCAAGGGTTGAATTATCAACACTTCATCCGGTCATTGGTCAGCATCGCCGACGTAGCCTCTCGATTGGAAACTGCACAGCGCGAACAAATTCAAAGCACCAGGCAGCTCGCTAAGGACTTTGATATGAAGTGGGATCAACGCCTGGGGATCGAGAAAGAGTCCTTGGATCAGGAAGACGAAGAAATTTCCAATGTGGAGAGCCAGAGCAAGCATTATGGTCCCAGCCGACCGGGCCGCCCCGTACATCCTTACGGAAACTATAGGCCGTCACGTGCCAACCCGCTTTTGGGGTGGGTGCCAGTGAGAGTTCCACGGAAGCACCGCCGACATGAGCGCAAGTCGTCACAAGCGGAACGAGAAGAAGTCGGCGGCGATCTGATGAGAGCGGTAGAACGGCTTGCGAGTGTCGGTAACACATTAGAGAACGGGGTGGTCAAGAGAATCGACGTCTTGCTTCAGAGAGTACATATTCCTTGAAGTTGGTTTGTTGCAATGGTTCATCTAACAACTGAGTTCAGGCATCCAACATCGTCTCCATCGACGAGGCATATAAAGCCAGGGAGCAGAATTCCAGCATCAAGAGGCTATCGTGGATCACCGTACTCCTACCTACCTTGCTGCTCCAGACTCCAGTCAATATAGCTAACATAAAGTTCTCTTAGTTCATTTTCCTGCCATTACTATTCGTCGCGGTTAGCCACCCTCCTCTCCGAAGACTTAATAACTATTATCTGACACCCTGTTAGAGCTTGTACGGCATGAATGTGGACGTGCTTGCGAATAATCCCAGATGGACTACCTATTTCTTCGTTGCCGTACCAGTGTTTGCATTCGTGATGGCAGTGGTCATAATACTGAAGCGCCTGAAAAATGTCACCGAAAACTCTCCGGGGATCATCACTGACTCACTGAAACTGATCCGTCGGCTCAGAAGCAAGTCGAAAATATGTGACGAGGAATGTCAAATTTCTTCGTCCATTGCAGATCCCCGGTTCGAAAAGCCCTTCATCGATGCTATCCTCTCCGGAAACAATGCAAGGGTCAAACATCTCCTGAGTCTTGGAATCGCTGATGTCAATTTCCATGACGGGAAAATGACGGGATTGCAATATGCAGCTACTGCTGGCAACGAAGATCTTGTTCAACATCTACTGGCAAACGGGGCCAACGCCAACGCAGAGGCAGGGAATGATGGAGGAAGAACAGCGCTACAGGCAGCATCGGAGGGAGGCCATCTTGCCGTAGTGGATCGGCTTCTGAAGAAGGGGGCCAACGTCAACACAGAGGCGGTAGGTGATCAAGGAAGAACAGCCCTACAGGCAGCATCGGAGGGAGGCCATCTGGTGGTAATGGATTGGCTTCTGGAGAAGGGGGCCAGCGTCAACGCAGAAGCTGCCTGGCGGGCCGGAAGAACGGCCCTACAGGCGGCATCGGAGGGAGGCCACCTTGCGGTAATGGATTGGCTTCTGGAGAAGGGGGCCGACGTCAATGCAGACGCATCAACGTATAGCGGAAGAACAGCCCTACAGGCGGCATCGGAGAGAGGCCATCTTGCGGTAGTGGACCGGCTTCTGGAGAAGGGGGCCGAAGTCAATGCAGCAGCAGGATATGATCAAGGAAGAACAGCCCTACAGGCAGCGTCGGGGGGAGGCCACCTTGCGGTAATGGATCAGCTTCTGGAGAATGGGGCAAACGTCAACGCAGACGCAGTAACGTATAGCGGAAGAACAGCCCTACAGGCGGCATCGGAGAAGGGCCATCTTGCGGTAGTGGATCGGCTTCTGGAGAAGGGGGCCAACGTCAACGCCGAGGCATCACCATTTGGCGGAAGAACAGCCCTTCAGGCAGCATCGGCGGGAGGCCATCTTGCGGTAGTGGAACTATTGCGGAGAGCAGGTGCAACTAGATGAGGTGTAGTTAGTCCCCCGGAAATGATCTTATCACTGAGTATACTGACATCCCTTTCAGGTCTTTGGGCCCTCGGTGGCGTAGTGCCCAAGTTCGGAAGCGCGGTGGTATCGGTCTTGGGTTACCGTTAGTGAGGAGCGATGGTATCGGCGCGGATACTGCGTATGCGGCGATTTGAAATTTCTGTTCTTGTGGATCTATTCATTTCATGTTTGTTCGCCCCTGGGATCCGCGCGATACCCCCCTCGGGTGGTTGTATCTTCCACTGGGTTGGCTGCTGTTGCAGATTCTTCTGTTCTCTGTCATGACTTGGATAAAAATTCATGTACGGGTACTGCTGTACCCATACCCTGTGTTTCCTGCGAACAGATTCGACAGTATTTGTTATCGAACTATTCGGGGCCCCGAAGGGCTATGAATTTCGAGCCAATCCCCAACAACCTACGAGCGATCAGCCAGGCAGGCCTCTTTGGTACCAGGTGGACAGCCCGGCGGAAGGACGGTGCAGCCCACTCCGAGGCGTCCTGGATCGTACCGTAGCGGTGGTCCAGTGGGAGACAGTGCTGACAGAATGCCGCGTCTCTTGGAACAGGTATACGGATGTGGAAGTTATCCCACCACACGGCCCCGATCTAGTCAACTTTCTTCACGGCTTTGACTGCCAGCAGGCAAATTCCAACCTCTCCGGTGCTGAGGATTACCTCTCTGCCACCTGGAGTCTGAGCCAACGGCGGGCCTCCGTTTGAACGAACTGATGCCTGCATCTACCTAAGTACTAGGTACTTACTGTATCTGTATAGTTAGTCAAAGAGGGGGGTAAACATAGCATTCCCACTGGACACGTATCGGGGGGTGAAAAACACGCATTTCTCACGTCGTGATACGATAGGAACACGCGCTTAGCGATTTTTTAGTCCCCCCCCCCCCACCCCCTCCCTTGACTACACAGTCTGCAGTAACCACCCACTTGACCTGGGCGCTGACACAGTTTATCACTCGACCGCCTACAAAAAGGAAGACAAGGTCCGTGTCCGGTCCCGAGAATGGTGGTGCAGCTGTGTTTCTGGACGAGCGTTCCTTCCATGCAGCAAGTGGAGACGTACCGAATGGAAGGCGGCTGGATCAGGGGGAAATACTATGTAGACAGTGCGGGCTATCTACCGCTAGCGAATTGTCACCTAGTTCTTCACACAAAAAACGTGTCTTGTAGATGATTAGGTAGGCAAGTACATACATGATGCCTAAAGCCGGCAGCCCTTCCTCCACAGACGCCAGCGTCCGCCCACCTCCCTCAGCCGTATCAAGAATTTACATGTGATTATTTCCGCACAACTACCCTGCACAGAGCCGTGCACCGTGCATTTCGGACATACTGCAGGAGAAATCCTCTGCCCCATGGTCCCGTCTTCGGGCATCGCCGGACACAGGCATTGAGCATCCACACAACAGTGTCTGCAGCACGGGTGCATGGCCTGCTGGATTGGCAAGCGGAACACGGTGGTTCGACGCAAACACGCAGGCCAACAATCGCAGCCATCTAAGTACTCCCTCCAGACGCCAGGCCTGTCACCTAACCACCCGCCAGGGGTCTCAACAGTCCGGCCGAGCCAGTCCTGGCCTCCGCCTGTACTGGTTTGCGAGAAGCAGTCCACGCTAGTCCATGGCCTGCGGGCCCACGGGCCGTTTTGAAGTTGGCCTAGTCTGGTCTGGTCGGCCGGCGGGTGGGCAAGCGAGGGAGATTTCATGATCCACTGGCGTCTTACCATATCTTGGGCGGCGAGTGGACTATTGAGACCCCTGCCACCTGCCCCTAGAGCTCCGCTTCCGACACCTCACTCCACACGTCTTCCAACACCCTCTCCAGACCCACCCTTCGTCCCACATCCGTAGTAGATAGGAAGTTCAGGATCGCCTGGCTGCATCGCTCATCTGCGAAGAGGTCTCGAATCTTGAACCGATTCTTCCTTCCAGTCACCAGCAACACTTCCGCCCGCAGGGTTTGCTGCTGGGCCTTCCAGTGAGGGCAGTTCTTGGAGAGGCGCTCCCGGGTCCGGGTCCGGTGTGGACACCTCTAGCAATTGGCTGTGGGCCTATTCTTTGTCCACTTCAGGTATTGGCCAGTGAGACAATGGCCCGTCTTCAACTGGTAGAACCTTGCCGCCAGCCGCTTGTTGCTCTCCGCTGGTACTGGGTCCGGTTTCCGGAGCGTCTTCTGTTGCCGGCGGTATTGGTACTTCTTCGGAGTAACCCGGGCATCCCCCGACGCCCCGGCCCCCGGCCACCTCTTTTCCGAGATTTCCCACTGATGGTGTGCATGAGATCTCGGGAGAGGCATTGGCCTTCTGCCGTGCCGCAGCATATCGCAGCCATTCTACTCCATGGGAGACTGGTTCGTCTGCTGCCCGCGCGACATCCCGCTACCAGCGCTGGGCTCGCCGTCCCCGGCGGAACAGGTGCGGCAGTGCGGCGCCCGAGTGCGGCTTCGCGCCGCGGCTGACAGACGACTGCGGCCACACGCCGACGCTGCGTCGCCCGTTCCTGCGCGCGATGCTCGTGCTCGACGGCACCGCACGGACCGACTCGTGCCGTCCGGACTGCCGCAAGCCGCTGTCCGCTGCCGGCGTGCTGTTCTTACTAGGAAACTGACGAGAGCGCATATCGCAGGAGTATTCAGAAAGAAGAAAAGAGACACGAGTGCGTGGGTCCGCCGTGCCGGCACTAACTACATGGCAGATATCGGCACAACGATAGCTAACACGTGCCGCGCAGAATGGCGGACGGATGTGGGTTGGTGTTGTTGGCGTTCGTGTAGGTGCGAAATTAAATTGATGCCCCCCAGCCCCCCCAGCTGTTACCGGACGCAGACCCGGGACTACCTCTTCAAGGAGTGCCCAGAGTGGAAACCGCAGCAGAAGATCCTGTGGGCGGAGGTGAAGAAGGAGACTGGGAGGTGGAAGGACCAGTGGAAGGTGCGGGACCTCCTGGCCGATGGGAGGTGTAGCCGGGCGGTACTAGACTTCCTCTCCTCTACGGAGGTGGGGAGACGAGTGCCGGCTGAGGCAGAGGACGGCGCTGTGAGCGCGGTGTCGGAGCTGGAGATGCGGGAGTGGCTGGAGGAGCAGGGAGCGGGGGCCGAGGAGCCGGGCGTTGGGGGGGAACCACCGTTGTTCCTACCCACCCCTGACTTCATGTTGTCCGCAGGAGAGGGCTAGGCGGTTCCATTTGTCTCTTCTCTCTCTCTTTTTCTCTTCCCTTTCCCTTTGTCATTTCTTTGGTGCGCGACACACTTTCTTGGGACAGGCCTGGGCGGAGGGCAGAGGGGCGCTTGCAACGTGCCGCCACTGCGCGGACAGCGGACAGGAAACAGACTGTACATAATCTCGCCATGATCTAGATAGGTCGCATGCGAGTAATGATTAAACAAACAAAAAAAAAAGCCGGCCGCTCGTGCGCCGACGTCGACGCCACGTGCGCGCCTCGGCCTGCCCTGACGCCCCCGAGCGAGGCCTTCGTCCGCGCAACGTCCAAGCCGTCTCCCAACTGCTACTCCGACATCCACAAGTCTGGCGGCTGCGAGCACCTGACCTGCGCCAAGCGGGTGCACGAGTTCTGCTTCCTGTGCTTCGCCGCGTACGCGAGATCTACGCTATCGGCAATGCGGCCCACGCAACGACATGTCCGTACTTGGACAGGGCGGGGCGTTGCGCGTGTGCGCAGCTATGTACGTAGCGCCGAATAACGGGCGCATATCTTCCGTTTCGCCTCCTCCGTGCCACCCATGAGAGTGCCGTGCCCTGCAGCGTCGGTTTCCAGCATTATTTCCCGGTCGTTGCGAAAGTGGCGAATAGGAGCCGACCTTAGCGCTTTCTTGAGGAGATCGAAGCTAGATAAGGCTCGTGGTGCCCAAGCGACGTCCTGCGGTGCTGAGTCACGGCACGCCACTCCCACCGCCAAGAGAGCAGCCACGCACCGCCACACTTGGCCGGCAGGGGGCGGCACCGCCTCAGCATGCATGCCGTCTCGCTTCCACACCTCCAACAACGGCCGTCAATCCTGCCGCAACAGTCCTGCGGTTCGTGGAAGAGCACGTTCACTCTCGCTCCCACGCCGCGGGCGGAAAGCGTTAAACGGCCGACCAGGCGCGGGCGTGCATGCAAGCCACCATGCATACGTACGGACAAGCCGCAGTCTTGCGGGAAGCGCCAGTGCTCCTGCCGCGCGGACTCGGCTGCGGCACTGCAGTTCCAGGGGTGGGGACTGGGAGGAGAGGCGAGAGAAGAGTTGGTCGCCGCCCGTCAGTCCGGCTAACGCGGCTGAGGGCGGGTGAGAGCGAAGATGGATGCGTAGCCCTCGTTCGCTCGAGAAGAATGCAAAAAGGTAGCCCTGTACAATACACATTGTCAGAATAATGGGCGTCCGGAGATGACGGACCGGAGGTGGCGTCCGGACATGACTGAGTCCCCGAGCACCGGCTCGGGGCAGTCTTCCGTCCTTTGTCCCGACGGCCTTCCTGTATATAGAGATCTTGCGCCCGTATAATGCTATAATACAATCAGTTCACAATCTTCACCTTTTATCGATCCATATATTCCAACACACATAAGATATACGGTCCTCCTCGGAGGGCCGACGCCCGCTGCAGGATCGGAGTTCAAACGCTGGCTGCCCGGCTGGGGCGCAATTGCAGTGCGGTTGGTCGGTTGCCCGAGGAGTGACGGGAGCCCGTGATGGGTGGGCCTGCACACGAACGGAGATGAACTGCTGGTTGTCTTTGCGGCGCTTCCATCGAGAAGTCGGAAGGACCCGACTGTTTTTTTTTGTTATGTGGTGTCGAAAGCAGAGACAGCGCGGGTTCCACCGCCGCCCCCGTCCACGAACTCGGTACAATGTTACGTGTCGCATGTGTACATGCCCCCTCGTAAATTTCTCCTGTTTGTTCCGTCATCGTAGTATTCGCCGACTGCACTCTTGCACTGCTACATGTTCCGTCCGCCCCGACGAACAGATTTCCGACGCATCCCGAGCGGTTCAAGCTAACCGCTCGTGGCGCCCGCTTACTTCCCACAAGCGGCTGAGCTGCACTGCGCTTGGTCTTGCTCTTCCGTTGCTTTGCTCCCGAGTGGCACGGCGTGCGGCAGTAAGCAATTCCCCCACTCTTCGCGCCCGTCGCGACGGACGGAAACGGGCTAGCCTGGCAGCGGACGTCGAAGCAAATGAGGTGAGGAGAATATGCGGACAATTATTAGTTACAACCCACGTGCCAAAACAAAACGCCATGGCCTATATACGCCAAGCACCTCCCTGGCGGCGGTAACACGAAAAGAAGTCCGGGTACACGCAGGGGAAAGCGCGGAGGCTTCATGAACAGCATCAACGGAGCTCGCGACGGCGGAAAGGAGAGCGAGCAGAAGGGGGATGGCCTCGACAAAGGCCCCGTCCTGAACTGCACTTTTCCATCCGCAATACAGGAATGGCTCCAACTGACATGCAAGATCCGAATGCGTAGGGCTGACTTCGTCCAGGAGAAGTTGTTGAAGATATGCTACGGTGCTGGAGGAGGGTGCAAGCGAGTGAAGGGCAAGTGGGGAATTGCAGGAACGAGGAGATAGTGGGAACGAGGGAATATGTAGTAGAAATGAAGGGATAGTTCGGTTTC
>Ga0307508_10005896_pt1 | contig 11561 bp, 17 predicted proteins | sample 9_EM_MG_FD_203089 | JGI IMG/M metagenome (GOLD analysis project Ga0307508, IMG submission 203089) | Populus trichocarpa ectomycorrhiza microbial communities from riparian zone in the Pacific Northwest, United States - 9_EM | ecosystem: Host-associated > Plants > Roots > Unclassified | place...
GATAGCCTGTGTGCCGCGCTCAGGGATATGGAGAGCGTCCGTCATCTTCAGATCCGGATCGAACCCGATCTAGCGGATGCTCTGGATGTGTTGGCACTCTTGCAAAGCCTCTCGAGGCCGCTGCGACGGTTGGGAGTGCGCTTTGTGTCCGAATCCGATTCTGAAGAAGGAACAGGGACCGAATCCGAACCTGAAGGAGACTGGCTCTTACCCACGCTCCGCAGTATTGATCTCCATTTTGCGTGGTGGGCGGAGATTCAAGATCCAGGACGGCTGCCGGGCGTCCCGTCGTTATCATCAAGGATAGGTACACAGTCGTCATCATCATCACTCAGGTCAGATACGGACTCTGGTGCGAACTTCGATTTGAGCCCTGTGTCCAGCGAGACAAGCGATACCGCCGAATATTACTCCCACCCCAGTGACAGAAGCGTCTCGAGTGGTGGCGTAGTTGAACCCGGCGATACGCGTGCTGCCGAAGATATTAATGGTGAAGATGGCGTTTCTGGCTCGAGGCAGGTTGCCCCGCAATCAGCTGCAGTTGAACAAGATTATGGAAAGGAGGAAGCGTCAGGCGATAATTTGCACGCCTTGGGAGTGCCTGACACACTAGGCATTGAAATCAACAATGAATATGACGACGTGTTGCAAGATGCTCGGCAGCCCTGGGCATCGGTCGAACAGCGAACGGACCCCGAGAATGCACGATTCACGTATGGTCACTTGTTGCATGCCCTTCAAGATATCATCTCAGGTAGACGTAAGGCTCAGAAGGCATCCCCCTTGCATTCGGTGAAAATCTCTGCGGGGCGCCGAGTGCACAGAGATTTCACACTACCCGAAGAACTCCGGTCATGGTTCGAAGCTAATCTTGCCGTCTTCGAAGCTCCAATCTCGTAGCCAAACGGGCTCAACCAATTTATCAGTTGTGCGGGTGTTGAATCCCTGGTACTGGACGATGGACACAATAGATTGGGCTGACGGGTTTGAATATTGGGCTGCAGTGGTGAATAACAATCTTGGATCCCGCTTACCCGTAAACGACGAATATAATTGCGCCAAACATCTTTTGTGAAATGACCGGCGTCTGAGCGCGCAACCGAACCTGTGAACTGCTGCAATGGGGCGTTCGGTTGATCGGTCTAAGTCACACGTTCGGTCACAGGTGTAGCGTAGTGGAAACGTCAGATTAGACTGCGAGTGGCATGCTTTAATTTTGTGCTGTAGTGGTACCGCTGCAATTCTTGGTCATTTACCTATGTAATTACTCATAAACGACAAACACAAAACGGTGCCAAAAACCTTGAAGTCCAAAATGAGGCATGTAGTACATGTACAAATGATAAGTATTCATTGCGAGCATAATGGTATCAAATCACAACCTGTCTCTTCTCGCCCAATTTCTATCGTACATATCTCGCGCCCGAGGAGGATGTGGATGTCCTTGTTCATTGTCGGACCAACTATTGTCAACTACCGCTGCCAAGAGATTTGACAAAACAGGAATTCGACCAGGTGATGACGAGGGCGGTCCACTAGTGTCAGCGTGTCTATGCCCCCGTTTAGCAGGCGATCGCACAGGTGTTGGAGTTGGATGTTGGGTAGGACGATGAGGGGATGTGGGTGTTGTGGGCAGAGCCACCGAAGGCTTTGAAGCTGTTGCAGACGTCCCGGCCACCGCATCTCCCGCAGTGTATCCCCGCGAAGTCCGTTGCGACGTGGTACTCGAGTTCAGAGCAGTGGCGGGGGCGTAACTGGCAAAACTCTGCACCTTTTTACTTATATTCTGCAGCACATTCTGCCGGTCAAACGCCTCGAACGACGTTCTGAGGCCCATAATCGCCGTCGAGGTGTCCGTCGACGTAAGGGCGAGGCTTGCAGACGTGACGAGTCTATTAACAGGAAGGCCCGAGCCGCCCTCGCCCGCTGTAGCGAGGAATGTGGAATGGATAGATGAGTCAGAGAGACCACGAGGCCGGAGCGTTCGGGGTCGCTCGAGAATGGTTTCCTGAAAAACGTGATCATCCCCTCCCCCCTCATCTTCGTCCGCATCATCAACCAATGCACTCTCAGCCTCTTCGCCAATCATGCCATGTCGTCGGCCAATAGTATCAACAATAGCGTCAACATTCCGCGAGAGTCTGTGCCTGACTCTGCGATCGGCACTGGAAGGAGAACCGCCGAGGTTGGCAACCGACGCCGTGCCGCGCAACGACTTTGGCATATCCCTTGGCAGAATCACCCAAGAGTCCCCATCAGGTTTCAGTGGAGCACCGGCGAAGATACCCAACAAGTCGTCTCGGCGTGGTTTCTTTCCCTGCCCAGCAAAAGCACCAGATGAAGAAGCTTCGTTATCAGATGACGGCGCGGCCGTAGTAGAAACTGCTCGCCGTGCGTGGGAGCTGGAGAACTCGACATTCACAGTCGTCGCCGAAGACGACACAGCTGCAGCGAGCTTTGGTACGGGACGTGGAGGAGGACGCAGCTTGACGGGGGCGCGTGTAGAAGCGGACAAGACGCTGGCAATCGCATTCGATTCTCGAAGAGCGTTGCTTCTTGAAGGACCAGGATCACCAGAGTCGGCCAAAGCCCCTGATGGAGCGAACAATTTCGTGATCGGCGCGATCCAGCGCACTCCGCGGTCCTTGTTGACTGCGTCATTTGGATGAGTAGTAGTGGACGCAGGCATGACAGTTCCGTGATCTTGCGCAGCGGCCAAGACACGAGCTGCATTGCTTGGGTCCAGTGTGATGTCATTCACCACAGCTTTCAATCTACCCATCTCGTTGAAGATGTCCTTCCCTAGTCTTAGAAGGTTCCTTAGATCCTTCCGCGTCATTTCCAACTGTCGTTCCACCTCGAGAGCATTCTGGAAGCGTGTTCGCAATTGAGCGACGTCATTTTGGATACTGGCAATCGTACTCCGAGAGAGATATGAAATGTCGGATCCACCTAGTAAGTTCTGTCGCTTTAAGCGTGCAGTAAGCGATTCGACCGTCGTCTGATTGAGCCGTGTAAGGTGTGCACTGAGTCTCTCGATTAGCTCTGGGAGAGGCGCGGTCACGGAAGTCATCCCAGATATCGAGGACGTTTCTGACGTCTGATCAGTTGTTGAGGGAGCATCGCTGTGGCAGGGGCCTAATGGGCGCATCGGTGGAGGAAGATCAGACAGATGATCATCTTGTTCGGTTGAATCTGTTTGTACGCCTCGCGATTGGCTGAGGAGTAAGGGTGTTCGACGCTGCTTTGGGTGAATGGGGGATGGCAATCTGTCGTCCGTATCATTACTGTCCTCAGGTTGTGGCATTATGTTGTTGGGGGAAGAGGGCGTCCTACCAGGGCTTGACTCACGCTCATTAGTGTGATAAGATCTCTCATGAATACAGTGCAATAGCTAATGATATCAGAAATCCCAGAAAACTTACAATGTTGCGAGTTGCTGGATCATCCAAAGGGGTTAAAAGCATCCTAGGAGAATTGCTTCCAGAGTTAGAGAATCCAAGCTGGTATGGCGGGGGCGAATTAGGTTGCGAATGCGCGATAGTGTATGTTGAGGCCCAGCCTTCTCCACGCCGATAGTTAGCATTGTGGGCATTATGTGTTGTGCTCAATGAAGTGCGGCGGTTAAATGGAAGCATATGTGAAGGCAGCGGGGGAGACGAAGATTTGAGTACAATGTCGACAGGTACTACGAATTCAAGAGTTGGTTGTGGCCCACGCTGAAATGAGTGCTCAAGGTGCACTTACGAGGATTCAAGGGTGTTGCGCCAGCGCGGAGTTCAATCACTTCGTCTGAGAGCGTCCGTATCTCAGTGCGTGAGTCGCCGAGGAAATTGCGCAGCTCTGCATTATCCCTCTTTAATGCTTCACTGTCAGCAACGAGCGTCTCCAAAAGGTGTATGAGTTCTGAATTGTGGGTTTGTGCTTGGAGCTGTTGGGAACGAGGGCGTATTATTAGCCGTACGGTATTCACGATAACTATAGGTTTCCTCACCGAGTGCTGCATCATTTCGAGTCGAGAGCGGGCCTCCCGTAAGATTTCCTCGGACAACTCGCGCTGCGGAGAGCATCGGCCCTGCATTTCCAACTGATCTGATAATCGGTTTACATCTGCTTGCAAAAAAGCTGAGTGTTCTGGTGAGTGAATCGATTAAGTTCTGGTACACGAACTAACTTACAACATTTGACAGTCAATGCAGCCATCTTCGATTCCAACGCACGAGACCTAGCAGACTCGGCGTCCCGCTCCTGCATAAGATCGTCCCTCTCGAGCGTCAATACATTCAATCTTTCCTCCCAAGCAGCTGAGCGGGCCAGTTGCGCCGAGAGCCTCGAGTTGGCAACACGCTCTTCTTGGACCTCTTGAAGCAACACACGGTTCGAAGATTCCGCAATATCAAGGTTGAGACGTGCTTGTGCCTCGCATTTCTCCGCGTTGTCCTTGGATCGGACAAATTCCGCTATGCGCTCCACTGCTTGGTCGTTTGAGCGCTCGAGCGAGGAGATGCGCTCTTGAGCGGCGTTATAAAGACTCGTTTGGTCAGCTACCTGTTATTATGGAGATAAACTGCGGTTAGGATTGGAGAGATACTTGCTTTGCGATTGGAATAGAGCACTGGGTTGAGCCAGGATACGCACATACGCTTCGTGGCGTTCGAGCAACGCTTGCCCAATCTCTATCGGAATGATAGAACGCAGTATCAACTGACAACATCGGAGGAACCGGCGCCCCAAGACGGAATCCGGAGCAGAGTAACAACCGTACCGGCACTTAGCACGAGCCTGTCAACGAGTACAACTCGATCGCGCTCCCAAGAGAGTTTCGTCTCGCAATTTTCTACGTCACAACATGCACAAGTAGGATCATGAAGCGGCTCAGGAGTAGTAGAACGGGAGAATTCTGAGAGCACTTTGGTGATTTCGTCAATTGTCGCAGTGGCACGTTGCAGCTGTATATGCGGGGAGAGAGATTGCGGGTATGAAGGGTGTGACATGTGCTTCTCCGTCGAGGAGGGATGACGTCGGGCTCACGGAAACCAGGAGGGAGCAGGGTGTCAAGGGGTGTTGTGTGCTGTGGCTGTGCCGCCGCCCGCAGGGTGTGCGGATCACGTGCATCCCAGCCAACAGACGCGCCGGCCGACGCGCCGACGGGTAATTTGATTCCCCCTTATTTCCGTTATAGCTGCGTTAAAGCCTAGGTGTTGAGTTATTTCGTTTTGACAAGAGGTATATAATCGAGCCAGCGTGTGCCGCCGCCATTGACACCCATGGATGAATCATCCTTCAAGCCACTGCTGCTCAAGCTCGTTGATCATCCAGAATCTTTCGATTATGGAGATGTAGAGCGTGCCATCGACCACCTTGCTACCCCAAATGGAGCCAGTCCCGCTCAGATTGGGTCATTTTTGACATCTCTCAAACTCTCAAAACTTGACGCGACGCCGAAAGTTCTTTCCGCCTGCGCAAACGTCATGCTGAAGCATTCGGTCGCCGTGCAGGTGGAAAACTCAAATGATTTTTATGTTGATATTGTCGGTACGGGAGGGGATGGCCACAATACGTTCAATGTGTCTACTTCGGCGGCTATTGTGGCGGCTGGCGCAGGAGCCAGAGTCATTAAGGCGAGTTAAGAATGCTTACGGCGACTTTCCCTGTTATTAGGAATTGACGAATTGACAATATAGCATGGTAACAAGGCTTCGACATCGACCTCTGGTTCAGCAGACATTCTCCGCGAACTGGGCTGCAAGCTTCCTGCGCCCTCCCCTAACGGTGTCGTCCCTTCGATCCCCTTCACATTCCTTCTTGCGTCCCATTACCATCCTGCTATGGCCGCGATCGCCTTGCACCGCAGAGCTTTGCCATTTCGAACCCTGTTTAACATGATAGGACCACTCATAAACCCTTCTCGGCCAAAGGGAATGATCCTTGGAGTAGCAAAACCCGAGCATGGTCTTCCCTTCGCCCAAACCCTCCAGAGACTTGGCGTGAAACGCGCCATGGTGGTCTGTGGTGCTGAACATCTCGACGAAATCAGCATCGCCGGGCCAACCCACACGTGGTCATTCGACGGCCCTGACGGTGTTAACGAGGCAGTAATCAATCCCGAAGACTTCGGTGTTAAGCCTCGTCCATTGTCGGACGTAGTGGGGTCATCTGCAGCGGACAATGCGATCGTCCTTCGCAAACTGTTAACGCCAGGTTGTGAAGACCCGATCCCGACAACGTTTCACTCGTCTTTGGAAGCGATCCAGGATTTCATACTCATCAATGCCGCTGCACTGTTGTTCATTGCAGGAGCCGCGCGGTCCTATTCTGATGGTGTAGCACTGGCTCGGCAGAGCATGAGCAATGGTAAGGCGTTGGAGGCCCTCAACAGATATAACGATACTTCATAACTTCGTGGGTGAATGTTCAACCGATTGGGCGGATCGGGAGACCTTGGAAATACGAGGGACCATTTGGGGCGATCTAACACAGGGACCAAGAACTTTCCTGTTTGACAGAATTTGCTTGACAAATAAGATGTGATATTGTTTGATTAATCCCGAGACGCCTGGACACGAAATCATACCCAGCTTAGATTATTTTGACATAGCTTGTTGCTCCGTGCCCTCAGCTTCCATTGACGTCTCACCTCCCGTCTGCGTTCCAAGTGCTATCTTCGGTGTGGCCGATGCCGCAAACAATAATATTTCTCGAGTCGAGGCTTGCTAGTCAAATAATACATATAATCCACACACTGGCGTAATTATGACTTTTTTGAGTAAAGAAAGAAAGAAGAGGGGTACAGCCGTGTGCCAACTATCCCCATCCTCCAGCTTTGAAATCAGTGCAGGTTCCAGGGCTAGATATGGATTGATTTTACTTGGTTTCGGGTCCATGGAAAATTTGAACGGGCTGGGGGCTAGGTAATAAGGAGCTTCGAAATTACAAGACATCACATACAAGCTTTAGTCTCAATTCTTTTGAGGGTATTCTGCAGAACGCGCCAATCATCGGCTTTTGAAATGGAAGGGTTGGTGCTGGTTCGTCCATCGGTCAACTCGGCAGAAAGGCGGCCAGAGGGATAACGTGCGTCTCCAACCTTGCCACCCCAATCAAAGTCGATCAACATCACTGTCTCTCCATTACAGATGATGTTTGGCTCGCGTAGGTCGCCATGAACCAAGTCAACATCGTGGAAGGATTGCGTGAGCTCTTTCAAATCGTGTATCCATGTCTTGCAGAGAGTTCCCAGGTGGAGCGATTCGGAGGGATGTACAGATTTCGAAAGGTGCTCCATTGCAACAACACACCAGTCTCCCGGGAGTCGCTTGAAGCCAAGGACGTTGGGTCCACGTCCACGTTCGGCACAAAATAGATGCAATTCAATCGAGTACCTGCGCGCAAACTTCAGGATGATATTCCGCCCGTCTGAAGTTTCGGCAATATACAGGAGGCGGTCGTCTCGTGCGGGGTGACAGAGGCCAAGAATCTCGAACTTACAAACCTCCTCGGGAGCGCTGGGGTTCGTCAATTCCGAAATATACGGGAAGCTGGGATCGGGAAGCTCAATCAGGCACGGTGAGCGCATGATGCGTTTCGCATCCTCATCTATGCACTCCAATAGGCGCGATGCTCCAAAAAAGGCGGCATAGAGAGCCTTGCGGTCCCGCCCCTCGCTGGCTGATGCAATGCAAGAGAGTGTCGGGGTGAGTCTCACAATACGCCATTGGCGGAGGAAAACGATGGCATAGAACGTGATGGATGGGCCTAATAGAATGCACATCGCATCATATTCATCCGAAACTGAAGAGCCAATTTACCAACGATAGTCAGGCCGAGGCATGGCACCCTCCAACCGAGAAAAACCTCTTTGCCCTTTTCCGAGTTTATTATTGATTGCTTGTGTGAACGCGCGGCATGACCAGCAAGCTTAACCTCTGGGATTGACTTGATGTCAGCGAGTTCGTCTTTGAACTGAACAATGCACGAGGCTGCGCCATGTGGTCCATTATAATGACCGTCCGTATGTACAGTATCGATGGGAGCCGCCATGAGCTGGTGACGGCCATCGGGGAAGAAAATGCTGTTCAAAGCATTGAGGCCGGCTTCCCTCCTCCCCAACTCGTCGTGGTAAATGTCAGTCATTTTGTCTGCAAAAGCGTCAACGGCATTTGCTAGGTCGCTCCGTTTCGTATCCATGTCGTGTTCATCGCCCCACCGATTGGAGGTGTCATGGAAAAGACCGAAGCCGTCGTACAGAAGCGAAACAGGGGGAATGTGATCTGGCTCAGGGCGGTCATCCAAGATCTTTGCAGTCGGGTTTCGTTGCAGTGACTTGTAATGTTCCTTTGTGGCCATATCAGAGGGGGCAGTTATAGCGAGTTTGGAATTCAGGGCAAGATCAATGACATCGGCACGGCGTCGCTTGCCAAGGACTGCTGCTGGCGAAATGGAGGGACGTGATATGAAGGTCGCACATTCTTTACGGTGGTAGCAGGACGGAACACAGCTGGTGACTCACCAGAGGGGACTTCTACAATCAGGTGAACCATCCTTTTGGCAGGAGCTTCAGGGAAATAGTCGGATAGGTCGTTCAGGGGTGGAAGCCGTTCCGCATTGGGAATATCTTTACCAAGGACGATCCCTGCAAGTGTTGTGCGAATGCTTTCATCCGAAAGGGGTTTCTTGAGCTGCAAACGTGTCGCTACATATTAGCAATGGCGGGTACGCCGCGCGGGATAGCTCGCCTTCCAGATGTTGAGCTGATCGGCATCGATGCGATCGAGTGCATTCTCCGTCATCTTCTTGATTGCATCCTTCAGGTGGGCGACGGTTCGCGAACGTAGAACGCCAACCGGAAAGGCGTCGGCATCGTCAAAGCCGAGAATCCAGCAGTTGAGCCTGAGTTCGTCGGCCATCTTCAGGACTGCGTCGGCTGGCACAGACAGATGTAGGTGTGAAATCCACGTCACGTGGGAGGCAGGTTTGGGAAAATATTTGTGCCCCGGAGCAAACCGTGACAGAATTTCGCGCCAGACCCAAACATTGTCCCTCGCACTACGGTTGCCGGACCCTCCACTCAACCTATTGCTACAAAAATAATATTTCTGAGTACGCCCTGAACTCGCGTCGGTTCGACGCTGAGGTGCACATGATCTGTTACCTTGGTGGTGCTTCCTGTCTTATCCAACATCGCGCAAAGTCAAACCAGTAATGGACACTTATTGCAACGCTTGGCGTCTGGTTTATGGCCATGGAGGACAAGCACGCGGTTTTGCGACTGTACTCAGAGATCAACGCCGCTACTCGCCGCTACTCGCCTCATCACGGCCCGCCGAGCCTCCCGCGTGCAGTTTTACGGCTGCTGGCGCTGATTGGGGGATGGTTTTGAATCACTCGATGCTTATCTTCCAGCGTTGGGGGCTAATCCTAGTTGATTAGTCAATGCAATAGTCTTTGTTATTGTTTTTCTTCAAGGCATTCATTCGTCCACCCACGTGATACTGTGGAATCTGCGTAATGTAGGATCTTAGGGCTTGGTGCTCCACCTCCGGAGTAATATGTTGGCAAAAGACGGGCGGTCAACTGGGTCCATGGAGTTCATAAAAGGACACGGAACAGTCTCACAGCATTCAAATTCTTCTACTGAATCGCCTCACGCTCTCGATTACTGTATCCCCCGAACTGTAGCGGCGGCAGCCTCAAACACCGCGTTGGCACAAATTCCCCTTGATACTCAAGAGCCGCGCGGATGAATTATACTCAATGACGCGATCACGGATCACTGGCATGCTCGGCGTTTCGGTGCCTCACCAATAACAGTGAGCTGGCTTCATTTTCAAACCATACGCACGTTCACTGCCTCACCGCTCCCTTTCGGCTGCGCCTCCTCAATGCTAGATGTGGGCTGTGTACTACTAAACTGCTCTGACAGCCGTTCCACATTCACGCTGTGCACGCCTCTGGCATTCAAGTCAAGTTTTATGTCGAGAAGCAGCAACTGACGTACGCTGCAGTTGCCTCGGAAGAGGATGAGGCCGATCATCCCCTGTCACGAAGCGGGGACAATTCAAACGCGCCGCCTTCTGCCGTCTCACCCGCGCATCTGACAAGCAAAATGACTTGCGGTCTGTTTAGATTACATTCTAGCTCCAACTTGGTCAACCGGCCCATCTTTAGCTGTCAATAATTGTTTGCGTGGATTGGCCCTCATCACTATGCATCACTCCTGACCTTAGTATTCAAGATTCTTGTTTTCAACTCACTCCTGTTGAATGAAGTATCCTAGGCGTCTTTCAGTCCAATACCAGTCAGATTGTGGACAGCGTCCCATTATCAATGACACAATGCAATTATAAGATGAAGCTCAATGTTGCGGGCAGGAATGCATCTTGTCTTACCAGGACAAGGTGATCCGCCGCATGCGGCGAATTCTGGTTCAAACTCAGCCATCACCCCTCGTTTATGTGTCATTACGGGTCCCCATCTGCCATTGGATAAAATTGATTATTATTTGAGTGACGTTTTAGTGACGACCACATGCACAAGAACGTGTTCGGAAAAGGCCGCGACCAATGTTTTCGTTTACAGCTTTATATCTATTCAAAATAATAACTTCAATACAACGCAGAATGCGCGTTGAATATCAAGTGATAACCGAAAGTAACGAGGTCGTTGATCTGTTCTCATTTGATCACAAGACGAGAGTGGCAGGAAACGAGAAATGTGCGATCGCGCCGTTTCGAAAGCTCTGGATATTTTTCATTTTTCCGGCCCTGCGCTTCATCTTGGCGTATGCAGAACTTGCATAGACGGCGGAAGCAACAACTGCAGCTTCGCAACTGATTATGGACGCTGGAGTATCCGGCGCGTCTCAACCAACGGTTTCTTTCCTTTTCATAACAGCAGGAACACCGTGTGCTCCCTAAGCAGCCGCAGTCATCCACTTTAAACATAACTTTCCTGAAATTAAATCCCGGGAGACATGAATGCTCGGAAGTCCTCGCACTCCCCCTCGGGCGGTTGTTCTATCGGTCTAATTTCACATTGAGCATAGCCCACATCACCTGTCATCAAAGTGCATATGCTAGTCTCTGGAGACCGTCTTGACTAATTCATCTCATTGGTTCTTTCCTTCATGCCTCATCTGTTGTGGCCAAGGGCTTTTCTGCACATGTTGAATAATTCTCCTTTTCGAACAGGATCGAAATATACCAGCATCATGTATGGTCCTTTTGTACCGTGTTGAAAATGAAAATTACGTTCACATTGCATGCCAGGGACGCCAGAGGTTGACTGGATTGTGAACGTTAACCAAGGCTGTCCACGAGTCCGATTCTTTATGAGTGACTCAGGAAAATCACTCGTGGGAAGCATGAATCGGACTCGGATGATTTGTTTCCCACGGCTCCAAGTTAAATCAAGTCAAATCACGGGTGACTCGGAGATTTTGTACATTACAATAGCATATACAATAGTAATAAATATTTCTCCTTGGGTGACCAGGGGGGTGTCCGGATATGAGACCGGGGGGTTTCTAGATATGATAGCAATTGAAATCAGCCAGGTCCAAT
>Ga0307508_10005897_pt1 | contig 11561 bp, 5 predicted proteins | sample 9_EM_MG_FD_203089 | JGI IMG/M metagenome (GOLD analysis project Ga0307508, IMG submission 203089) | Populus trichocarpa ectomycorrhiza microbial communities from riparian zone in the Pacific Northwest, United States - 9_EM | ecosystem: Host-associated > Plants > Roots > Unclassified | place...
TGTGCATCTTCCCTTGCCCACCCTTCACTTAATTGCTCAAGTACATGGCAACATGCATCAGACCAGTGCGTGTCAGAGTTGGCAGGATATTAATCTCCTAGGTGCGATATTTTTTATATAGGGCACGACATTATCAAGGTTTATTATTATTATTATTATTATTATTATTCCACATAAATTACAAGGTTTTCTAGCATATGGGTGGCTGCAGTTCAAAGGGGGCAATTCACCTAGAAAGAAAACTCTTGGTATGCAAAGTAGCTATCTTCGTCATCATCGGATGATAAAGTCTTCCATAAAAGACAATGATTCATCCAGTTGCAGCGATGTGGTAGGCCATGGTGGCCAGCCACACTATCAATATGAGCAGATATTTTATAGTGAACAAGAAAAGACTTGACAATTATGCAAGGCTTAAGACTACTAATTACCCACAGAAAATCCACAAGGCTGTCCAAATCTCTCGCTAATCGCAATTAGTCCATTGCTACTGCATCTCCATAATATGCATATGCTGGAATCAACTTACCGCATCCTGCTCGTTAGAAACTCCTTCATTTCTCTTTGAATTGAGGCAACAAGTGCCCCCTCCCCCTCACCAAGCTTCCAATAGCCATCACGAAAACGACGTCTTTTTGCAGTTCTAGACTTCCTTCACTCACTCCCCTTTCGAGTGTGATGTGGAGTAGTACAGTAACAAAATGTCAATTTTAAAACTATTAACTGTAAATCAACCCCATTCCTCCCCCCAAAAAATCAGATATGATGAATTCCGGGAAGCAAGTTAGAAGATGATTCAAAAGTCAATTTGCCATCACTACCTGTATCACTTACTGACGACACGAGAAGAATTTCCTGGCAGGACAAAATTTGCGGCTCCTCATTTCACACGGCACTGATTGGATAACTATAAGCATCTCTCATCAGGATCTTGGAACCCAGATAAGCACATGTACTTGCAACATTTGATCTCATGAAACCTCAGGAGATTCAGAGAAACGAACAAAATCATCATCACAAGGTGAAAAACATCCAGGAGGACCAAGATGAAGGAAACAACGTGAATTTGCACTATCAAGGCACTTCAAGTCTACAACTGTGACTATGAAGATTTTTTTTTTTAAAAAAATTCTATTCAAGTATAAACAGTAGTCAGATGTCAAGTATGACACAGAAGGCTAGAATGAACAATTGCGGTGATTTGCTTGTGGTTTCAAAAAGGGATCCTAACCTCACATTTGGTATTAAATACATATTTGCCTAGCCAAAATCCCCGCATGGGCTTCTACAAAACAGGGACAGTTCCACTTGGTTGCTGCATGGTTCCAAGTGATTGACCTGCAAAAACAGAGTTGTCACCAGGTAGATAATTTTATCTCCATCTTCTTTGGACTTTACAGGCAGTTAAATGGAAAAGGAAATGAGAAAACAAATATAAACATGCATTGGACAAAGTGAGCATCATTGCAATGGTAATGATAGCACAACAAGACAATCTTAAACACTGAAAATAAAAAATTCGTACAACTTGAAAAACTGTTGCAGCTTTAATGCAGTAATAATTCATGAACACAAACGCCAGGCTACTAATTAATAAGCTCAATTATGATTAGCAATTTTAACGAAATTGTCTATAACTTTCCATTTACTAACTGAGATCATGCCTAGTCAGTAGCTGATTCAAAAACATGGAGCTTGTAACAGTAGAAGAAATTAGTAGACCACCTGGCTTTCCTGCAAAAGAATATGGCTTTGGAAGATATTTGCTTCTGAGCATTCCAATTGAAGCAGTCTGGGGTATTTGAATGTTATCAACAGGACACTGATTTGAGAAGTTAGTCAATGGTGGACATCCTCCAGATTTATCCACACACGTCTCTGAGCTTTGTGAGAGAATTTGATCTGGTTGATGCACAGAAGGATCTCTCTGCCTTACACGGATTAAGTCAGTAGCTTCCAATTATATAATTTATGTTAACTACAGCAGTGTGAAAAGGTATAATTTAAACAAAAATATAATTTGGCAACTAATGCTATGGAAAGTTATTAAAGTCAAGGCATGAAAAACTTCCAGAGTGTGCAACTTGAAGCATCCGGAAGCAAAATGAATTTCTTGAACGCAAGTTCTAGCATGAAACTACAGGTTCCATTGATATAACTTGACCTTCAGTACAACACTAGATGTAAAAATTAAAATGTAGGTTTCAACAATTCAGAAATCAATAACTCTATGATGCGTGCGCACTGGCAAGTAAAAATCTAGCTCAATTCTCTCATTTCTCTTATATTTTGAAGACAAGACCCTTTACAACAGCCAAATAAAAGTTGAGCCATCAAAAGTAAGAAACAATACATACACAAACCTTTTCTTTGGTCAGGCCATCTGTTTGTGCATCGAAAGAACCCCTCTGAGACAAAGCCTGTAGTTGCATTATGCTTTCCTGTGATATTCCTGAACTCATCATGTTATTCTGAAGCCCCTCAGAAGATGCTGCATGGTGCAGATAAGCAACTGCTGACCGTAGATGAGTGTTTCTTTGAGAGTAATAAACCTTGGTAGCAAGGGGAACTGGAATGTCTGATTTAATACCACAGATCATTATCCAATATTGAGAAAGCAGAGAATCCAAAGTGAAGAATAAAAAGAGGTTCAGATAACTTCACAGAAAAGTTACAGAGAAGATGGTCACTAAATGCAACAAAAGAATACTTTTTTTGTACACATGCAATGCTAATGGGCTCTCCCATGGTATTTAGAGACGAGCACAATCATTAGGCATGTCATTTCCTGAATTTGATCGTGCTTGAAAATCTCCCCGAGGACAATAGACGAAAAACACATCTTCTTGAGTACATCATGTATTCAACAGCAGCACAAACATCCAGGCCGATCATCTCAGGTGAGTTATGAACATCTAAGTGAATGCATGGTTATCATTGATGGCATGTTGGAAATAAAAACACTGTTTTGAATGTCAATAAACTAATTTTTCCACCTATCCCACACTCCATTTTCTGGTTGTAAATTGAATGTTGAAAAGATTTAAGATTCTTTGTTTCCATTCTGCTCTACTCCTTTTCCTCTGGTGTAAGGGAAAGAAATAGATATTCAACTTGTCTAAAACATGTATTTGGTACCAAAAAAATTAGACTGAAAAAATCTAAGGTCACATTTATTCACAAGCCTGCCAGATATCTTGGACAGACACAAACTTCACATGGACAGGGAACAGCAAGTGTATGACAAATCAGTAACTAGAGTGCAAAGAAGGTGCAATGGTCAGGCCAAAATTTCTTTGAAAGTACAATTTCAAAAGAAAAGGGTGGTTTTGTTTCGTGATTGGAGAGAGAGAGAGAGAGAGAGAGAGAGGAGAACAAGTTAGTGAAAAATAAATCTAGCCTTACAGGTAAATGGATCCACAGTGCTAGTAACTTTTGCTAAGCCAGAAGCTGTTTCTGGATCATCTGATAGAAGTCGGTGCTCAGTTGATAGGCTACACAAACAAAAAACAATGGATCATGGAATTGAAACCAGCATCAAAGTTCACAAGATTGTCATAGGTAGCTGGCACAGAGGATGGTTTAATATAGATGCTTGAATATTTTTGACAGAATATTGGGTCTGAATTTCACATCACTCTCAACTTGGGCACTCAGTAAAGAAGCACTCTCGATTGAGGGGCAAAATAAAAGTATTGACCTAATAACATGATTAGACACATTATCATTTAGGTACAGAATAAAGGTGCATGGAAAAGGAACCCAGAGATAATTGTACAGCCACTAAAACTCACTACCCTTTTAATTATTCGGCAATACAAATTCTAAGAAAATTAGTAACCACTATTTCCTAAACAAAAGTCTCTAAGCATGACAGCATAATATGAGAACATGATTGCACATAAGTGCAATGGCAACAAAGAGGATGAAAGGAGATTAATAAAAATAATGAGAAAGCCAACACAGAATATGATATTCAAAATTCATACTGTATAATGGACAATATTTAAGATGCATGAAGATATGCAGATAACACTATTTAAAGCAATCACATGCCATAAATAACAAAGAAAGCATACAATTTATAGCGTTTTGTTGGAGGTGGCATTACACATGCTGAGTAGTCTGTATTCCCAGGAATCACTCCTTCACCATCCATCATTGATGCAACATCTACGGAAGCAGAATTTCCTAACGAACAAAGGAAAGCAAGAAATCAAATAAATTCAAACAGGATAGTGTGTATACGTGTCTATTGCAAACACAAACCTCTGTGGAGGAAGCAAGATTAAAACATCACTCTCTTAAGATTTCAAATGTAATAACAACAAAAGGATAATCCAACTTGACTGAAGAACCACCATTGTCTCATCCATATAGGACTTTTGCCACAATATCCATGGTGGAGTGGGTTGAATTCCTTGTAAGGAAAAATAAGTGAATCTAGCTAGCTTAGGTTCATTAATTTTATTACAAAAGTATCATACAAGAGAGCCTCTGTTTGAAGGAAAAGCACTGGGATGCAACTTGGTAGAAAAGGAGTGGTTTCCAGATCATATCTACCAAGTTCTTTCTTCACTAACCCAATCTCAAGTACCAGCACTACAGAATGCAATCAGACTACCCAAGAGAGAAGTTTCACCCAAAGATCTTGCATCTCATGGAGGAGAAAGGGGAGGACTATCAGATTTCTCTCTTAAAAAAAGTAATTACAGGACTTTTATCCTCTCTCACAAAAGAAATTACACAACCTTTTACAGAGACACTGATACCTGAAAATAAGAAAATACACCTATAGTCTTCAAACAAACGAATGCTGATGGACATTATACCAAATAACAATAATTCCATGCTTGAGCACTGTACAAAGTAATCTTATTGGTTAATGCAAATAAAGTACCACGTAAGCACTGAGCAGCAGTTACGTCAAAGGTTAGCCATTAGACCCAGTACAGACAGGAATAGATGGAACACAGAATCTTGTGTCAAAGATGAAGGAGCACATCCAGTTTTTAGCACAATTTCAACAAAGACTGGCCACTAACCAAGGCAGGTGCAACACAACAAGAAAATTTCCTGGAAGAAGAAAAATGTTACAGATTGAAACAAGAATGCAGTCCACAGTAATATGAATTCACATCAAGTTTTGTCACAGAACTCAGCAAAGCCATTTTTCATAGTTTGAATGTAGAGCAATAAAGAAGGAAATATTAAGTCTGACTCAAAAATTAAAATTAAGAGGCCAACAACTGTCCCAACTCTAGAGAATGTGAAATCATTCACATGCCAACCAAGAGATGTGACTAGAAGTAATTTAGAAAGATTTTTCTTTCTTGATGGTGGACACAAGCAAGAAACTTCTTGAATATCTCCTTCTGGGCAAATGACAGGGATTGAAACTGCTTAGCAGGTCCCTCATTTGCTCACGACCAAAGCCTTGGACTTGTTCACCTCAAACAATGGATTGCTGTGGTGGGGCGGCGTTTTTGTTTCACAATAAGACCTGGACAGGGCAACTCAAAAGAAGGAAAGAAGTGGGATGAGCAGCCTCAAATCCCCTGCTATTGAATAAGCTTTTGCCCCGTCGATAGAATCCCCTGTTTCTGCCTTCTGATAAATTCTTTGATTCGTTCAAGCAAGGATTATGTAGCCTGTGCTTACCTTAAACCTAACAAACCTATCTGGTCTTTGGCCAGAGCAAGGTTAACCCAGACCAATGTCTGTGAAAGAATGCAAGAGAAGGTAATTTTTTTCAGCCCAGGGCCTCCAAGCTTGTACAGCCAGATGTCAGTCCTACGCTATTTCAAGTATCAAAGACTTTTGTACAAGCTAACACTTAAAACAGAACTTATCAGCTAACCAAGGACCGTTAACGATACCCAAATTACTTACAGCTGAAAGAACATATACTCAAAAAGATTACCCTTTGATTTTCTATATAAAATATGCAAGGGAAGAGATTAAATAAAGATAGAATTTAGAGCAAAGATAACTTACTTTTTTTATCCAGGGAGAAGCAAGAAGGCACTCTAGGTTGCCCATCCAAATGCGATTCTGATGCAACAGAATCATCTGCAACTATAAATTCAGACCTTTCTCGTTCCCCAACTGATGTAGCTTGGTCTAAACAAAGTTAAGAACTAAACTATTACCCTGTATAAAAAAATGAAATAAGAGTAACACCATCCGCAAAACTCAAAGCACCAAACTTTGTTCATATCTGTAACAATCAATGAGAAAAACCACCATCTCTTTGCATATCAACAACCCCCTCCCCACCCCCACGTTCTCCCAACCCCCAGATTAAAAAAAGTCATCTGAATGAACCCCGGATACGGATTTAAACTGACTGAGGTCTCAAAATAAAAGAAAAATAAAACAAAGGATACTAGAATAGGCAGTTAATAACTTTTTCCTCTCCTTCCTTGGAGGTTTCCTGCATCCTGTGCCGCCATCAAGCTCCAAGGTCATTTCTTCAGCAGAGTTTAAAAGCCTGCAAAGCTCTGAAAAGAATACAAGGAGAAAGAAACCTAAGTCAGTTAAGAACTAGCACCGCCAAACTTGAAGGGTTATACCTAACTATTGAAGGTAGGCAATCAATTACCCCATAACACATATGTACTGGTATGAAGAAACAGTTACTCCTAAAAAGTATAGTTATTAAACTCGGCCCGGGGGTTGACCTGTCCAAGGATCCGGGTCCCGGGTCACACAGATGACTCGAGAAAAGTTTTTTAAAAAAAGTTTGAGATTTAATATTTCACATGGAAAAGTTAAGAAACATTTCATGTGAAAGCAGACCATATATATAGCTATCCCACATGAAAAAGTTAAGAAACATTTCATATGAATATAGGCTATATATAGGTATCCCACGTGAAAAAGTTAAGAAACATTTCATATGAATGTAGGCTATATATAGTGGATGTAGGTTATATATATAGCTATCCCACATCAAAAAGTTAATATATATATTAGTCTCACCCGGGTTATGCCGGATCACCCGGGTTTGACTTGGCCAATTGCAATTCTGGATTTTGCCTATTTGAAACCCGACCATAGCCCTGAGCCACTCGGGTCCCAGGTGAACTCACTAGGCCGGGCCGGGTTCATAACTATGCCTAAAAGTACACATTCATCCCATCAAGATTAAACAACAGCTGGCTAGCACCATCAGTTTGGACCAAAGTACTATTTTCAAGTTGAATAGCACCTATCTGGAAGAGACTCCAAATAAAAACCTATTCAGAGATTGTGATATTTCATCATCTGATGTCAATGACAAACATGTTACACCCTGATTAAGCCACTCAGCCAAGTAAAGAAACATGTTACAAACTCATTGCTATTTGGAGTATTGAGGAAAGTGCCTACATGGACTCCAAAGTAAGTCCTAACTTGCATTTGTGCAAATCAAGCAATGCAGTATATTTTTTTTTCTTTTAAATTGGGATAAACACTGATAATGCTCACATCTAGTGCATTATGGAGGAGATAATGTTGATAACTGAAAGGTGCCAAGATGATCAAGACACTAATACTTGGTCTATGGTGCTCATGACTTCATATTATTATCTGTACCAGCAAATATTGTCAAGCAGCATGATCCAACAACCATATCAATGATCAATACAGTGAAAGAATGAAGCACTTAGTGGTCCTGATTAAACACAAACACTTGCCAACATCATTCCTAAAAACAAAACAAAAATTCCACGTCATTGTTTCTCGTGTTTTTCAACCATTTTAAAATGTTTTTATCCATTCCATGGAGCTCTAATATTTGAAACATAAGATATGTCAACACGCATCTGTTACAACTGCTACAAGAATTAGAAAGAAAGAAAGCGGAAAGGAAAAAACTGAAAAGGGAAAACCTCAAAACCTGCATGGGCTGCATATTGGCTAGCCATCACTGGCTTCTTACAAGCATTGCAACATACCTTCACAATGATATTACAGGGTAGGAAAAATAATTTAGAAATATCATAAGCACACCAAAGGATTAACAGTATATTGCATGTGAAAGGAGAATCAATGAGCTAGAATATAGTTAAATAAACATTAAAAAGTTCAAAATGCCAAACCTTACCAGGTCCAAAGGGTCAGTCATAGGCATCAAACCAAAAACATGCATGTCTGCAAAAAGAAATGATCAAATAACAACGAAATTGAGTGCAATGGAAAAACAACGAATTTGACCAGGAAATCAATGAAGAACATCACAACCAAGACTTGACAATGCAAAACGGTCATAAACTGTGCACATCCCTAATTTGGCATGCCATGTACATTCTTAGTACCCCCTGCAGAGAAAAAAAAATTGGCAGGGATTTCCCCACATAAATGCAGTGCTAGGAGTTTACCTTCTTCATCAAGTAAATTTGGTTCATCCGATTCATGTAATTCTCTACAAATATATCGAGTGACAAATTTCTGCTGGCTAACCTCCTCTACAAAACATTTAAGCCGGTATGAATAGAAGAAGCTTTAATGGAAAGTAAAAGGGCAAATGAAATATCACCGAGCATATAAATTTAATTCCATTTACTATTAAAAGTTAATTTCTTCATGGAAGTACATTATAGAACTAACGACTAATGATTACCTGCAATATTTTGTGACAAACTCCCAGTCACCAGAAGCCTAGCCATGACTGCCATTCTCCCATTTCCAATTGAGCATACCATTGATCCTAAAATACAATTTATGTATCTATACACTTCAATTAATAACATATATCAACGAAAACCATTGAAATGATTACACATTTACAAAGGCACTTACTCATCTCTACCTACATTGCAAAAAAAAAAAACCACAAAATTGCACAATAACAAACTAAGAAATAATCTAACTTCTTTAAGATAACAAATATAGGCTTCGGCCAGATTAATTGCGAAACAAAGCACATATTAGAGCTTAGAGTGCAAAAAACACACATTGCAAGATCACATAAATTGAAACCATTCGTCCATAACGTACCACAAAACCCCTACATATCTGATTTCCACAACCCTGATTATCGCATTCGTAAATTTAATTTCAAGAAAACGCCTGATGAAATAAAAATCAGAGTTCGAAAAGAAACTCACCTCGAATCTGCAGAGACAATTAACCGATGAGATAACCTTTAATTCGAAGAGAAATCAGCGAATTTTCTATATTAAAAAAAAGAATGTGTGGGTCTCGAAAATGCAAGTACAGGTAATAGAGATTGATTACAGAAGAAGAAAAGTGTGAGAGTAGAAACCCTAAACACAGAGGGAGAGGGAGAGGGAATATACACGTCTCTTGTTAAATTAAAAGCGCACGCTCTTTATATTTCCTTTTGTTGTTCCTCTCTCCTCTCTGAGAGGAGGAGGAGATGACAATCTGTGATTTTAGAAGAGCATTCTAGTCTGATATTTTTTGTAACCGATATCCAATGAGAGCCAGAAGACTTCAACAGAGTGACGAAGGATAAAAAACGTTAGCATTCAATTACTGTCTTTGATTAGTTAAACACAAGTAGTCCTGCGCTCTGCTGCGGATTGAGAATTATTTAAGTACTGTTATTTAGCATTCAGCTTGGTTAATTTAAAAACAACATGGGAAACATGTAAAAATATCTGATAATAAAATTAAAAGAAAATTGATATAAAATACTTTTCAAGATGAATTTTTATACGTAGAAATCACGTTTCGTTATTTTTTTAAATATTATTTATTTATTTTTACTTGAAATTAATTTTTTTTATATTTTTTAAAATTATTTTAATGTATTAATATAAAAAATAATTTTTAAAAATTTTATTTTCATTAATATATTTTTAAATTGAAAATATTTTTAAAAATAACTATTTCCACACTTTAAATACTATTCTAGACTTATGATCAATTTATCTACTACACACACAAAGTTTGTGTATTGATTTGATATAAAAAAACAAAAATAACAAATAATTTGAATAAAAAAATCAAAATAAATATATAAAATAAATATATCTCTCTAGTAATTTTTAAATGAATTTTTATTTTTTTTAAATCTATATTTCAATTGTCATGGTGCTCTAAAATATTATATTGCAATTTACAAACTATTAATATACAAGATATATATTAAATATTATTTTTTTATTAAGTTGGTTGAACTTACCATTTTATTTTTTTAATATTATTTCAGGTTTTTAGTTTTTATTAGTAAATGAACTTTGTTGAATATTCTTACTTGCTTGTTTTACGAGATTTTTTTTTTTAATTTTTGATTTGATGTCTAACACTTTACTATTACACTATTTTAATTAAGTTTGGATTTTAATGATATAAAAATAATTATAAATTATTTATTTTGTTTTATTTATGATGAGAATTTTTTTAAAATGTTATTTAATTTTATTGGTTTTGACACGTTGAAATATATATATTCTGAAACTTAACACTAAATGTAGATGTGATATTCTTATTAGTTATTACACAGATCAAAGATTCGGGTTGTGACAATACTCCTGGTGAAGATATGGTAAAATTACAACTTTTGAAGCAATTCACTTCGAAAAGAGTGATTAGAGTACTTAAAATTCTTCTGTTGCAGGTTCTTAACCAGGATGAGACGCCTTTACGCTCCAGGTTCTTCCATGGAGTCCAGAGCTCTGATCTATCTCTCATCAACTCAAGCAACATATTGGGAGTTCTAGTAACTCTGTCCCTCTCTGTATAGGAAGCTTTCTCTATTTGTTTATCTCAAGCACCATATTGGGAGTTCTAGTAACTCTGTCCCTCTCTGTACAGGAAGCTTTCTCTATTTGTTTATCTCAAGCATATCATGTGATTCATCGGTGTATTCTGTTTTGTGCATTGCACGCTTTTTTGGCTCCTGCAGACTGGACTACTTAGCGCAGACATTATCAAAAAGCTTTACTTCGGCAGGTTCCAATGACAGAAAGAAGTTTAGGGCTGTAAAAAGTATCAACAACAGCAGCTCAATTGCAAGTGAATGAGATCTGAGTTCATCTCCAGATTGTTGCCAATATTGTAGTTTTACTTCTTTTCATGATGTCCTCAAGTTTGTTTCATGTTTACATAATTCCATGATAGCTCATGTGATGCAAGAAATATTGGTTTTTCCGCCATTCTCACTGTATTCTTTTGTGGGATTATTATGCCTCACTGCACATGGTATAATGTTGCTGAAAGTTCAAGGATAACAACAAAGTCTGCTGAGTTACATCTCCTGAAATGTGTTTTGGCAATTCAATCAAAATCTCCTTCATTCTGTTTCTCACTTCCAATTCTGCTGTAGCTATCACATTACTTATATCGCGGTTCTCCTCGACCATTTCAGACATGCTTTTGCTACTTGGTCGTTTGTTGCTGAGATCTTCTTCTTCCTCTATGTTGGCATGGATGCCTTGAACATTGAGAAATGGAAGGTTGTAAGTGATAGGTGAGGTTAAAAATAAAATGGGATATTAGTTACCACGCAAATACATTCCAAGATCGAAGCATAAAAGCTGAAACAATTTTATCTTCACCATTTGCTGGTTCTATGGCTCTTACTTGAAATCGGGGAAAAAAGATCG
>Ga0307508_10005899_pt1 | contig 11558 bp, 12 predicted proteins | sample 9_EM_MG_FD_203089 | JGI IMG/M metagenome (GOLD analysis project Ga0307508, IMG submission 203089) | Populus trichocarpa ectomycorrhiza microbial communities from riparian zone in the Pacific Northwest, United States - 9_EM | ecosystem: Host-associated > Plants > Roots > Unclassified | place...
AATTAGCGAGTTGGAGAGGAAGAGGCGAATGTTTCCGGGGTTGGCAGTGAAGGACAAGGAGGTTCCTCCTGTTGTTCCTGATGATGTTTTCTTGAAGGAGCTCGGTGATTTGGTTGCTGGAAAGACCTCAAATTCCCGGCCATACGATGAAGAGCCACCATTAAAAAGACAGAGACGCGAGGGGTCGTATTCTCCAAGGCGGCGTAGTCGCAGTCCAAGAAGAAGAGATGGCTTCGACTACAGGAATGGTGCGGGGAAGCAGTCGTTTGATGAACGACCCGTTCTTTACAAAATCTACAACGGGAAAGTCACAGGAATTAAGGAGTTTGGTGCCTTTGTGACTCTTGAAAGAGTTGCAGGACGTGTCGAAGGTAGATCTCATGTGCCAGGTTTTCAACTCCGACTAACTTCTCATGACTTCTAGGTATGGTCCACGTCTCAAATATTCAAGCAGGGGCAAGGGCCAATTCAGCTGCCGATCTTCTCAGCCGGGGCAAACTGGTCAAGGTGAAGGTCATGAGCATCGCGGGGAGCCGGATAGGGTTATCTATGAAAGATGTTGACCAAGTAACCGGTCGAGATCTATCACCGCACCTCCGAATCAAATCTGAAGCAGAATTGGAAGAAGAACACCAGCGGACTGCTCGAGTAACCTCCGGCGCCAATGCCCTGCCTTTACGTGGGAAAGATGAGGGTCCTCCCATCCGTTCTGCGAAGAGATTAACGTCGCCTGAACGATGGGAAATCAAACAACTCATTTCATCTGGCGCTATCGACCCTTCAGAGTATCCTGAACTGGACGAGGAACTCCACAATCCTATGGCGCATGCAGAAATCGAGGAGGAGCTAGATATAGAAATTCGGGAAGAAGAACCACCATTTCTTGCTGGCCAAACGAAGCGCACCCTAGATTTGAGTCCAGTGAAGGTTATCAAAGCTCCGGATGGGTCGTTGAATCGCGCTGCGCTTGCTGGCGCATCTCTTGCCAAAGAACGACGTGAACTACGTCAGCAGGAAGTTAATGAACAAGCGGATTCTGAGACCAGGGACTTCAGTCAGCCATGGCTCGATCCCATGGCAAAGGAAACAGAGCGAGTCTTCGCACAGGATCTCCGTGGCCATCTACGGGGGCAGAAGGCGCAAGAAGTTCCGTCATGGAAACAGTCGAGTTTCAACAAGGCAACCACATACGGAGAAATTACTTCCCTAAGCATACAAGAGCAACGGCGGAATCTACCTATATACAAGCTGCGCGACCCTCTGCTGAAAGCCATTGAGGAGGTAAGTTAAGACGTCACAAACCAAACTGGCACAACTTTCTTATCCTTACTTAGCATCAAATACTTATTGTGATCGGTGACACTGGTTCAGGCAAGACGACGCAGATGGTGCAATACCTCGCAGAAACTGGCTACGCGGACAAAGGCCGAATCGGTTGTACTCAGCCTCGTCGTGTAGCAGCCATGTCTGTTGCAAAACGCGTCGCAGAGGAGGTTGGTTGTCGTCTTGGTCAAGAAGTTGGGTATACCATCCGTTTCGAAGACTGTACGAGTCCAGAAACAAGAATAAAGTACATGACGGATGGTATGTTACAACGTGAATGTTTGATCGATCCCCTCTGCACAAGTTATTCGGTTATCATGCTGGATGAGGCCCACGAACGGACAATTGCAACGGATGTCTTGTTTGGCCTTATGAAGAGTGAGTAAACCTTTCTTTTGGCACAAGGACAGTATTTGATGCTTCTTTAGAGGCTGTAAGGAAGAGACCGGACTTGAAACTTATTGTCACGTCCGCTACTCTTGACGCTGAAAAGTTTTCAAAGTACTTTTATGGTTGTCCCATTTTCACGATCCCTGGTCGAACCTATCCCGTCGAAGTCCTATATACCAAAGAACCCGAATCAGATTACCTCGATGCATCCTTGATCACGGTCATGCAAATCCACCTTTCCGAGCCTCCCGGCGACGTCCTCCTTTTCTTGACCGGTCAGGAGGAAATCGATACAGCTTGCGAGATCCTCTTCGAGCGCATGAAAGCCCTTGGTCCAAAAGTCCCCGAACTCATAATTCTTCCTATTTATTCTGCGCTTCCGTCTGAGGTTCAGTCAAGAGTGTTCGAAATTACCCCTCCAGGAGCACGGAAAGTTGTCATCGCCACCAACGTCGCAGAAACGAGTTTGACGATACCCGGTATTTATTATGTCGTTGATCCCGGATTTTCAAAACAGAACGCCTTTGACCCCCGACTGGGAATGGACTCCTTAGTCGTAATGCCTATCTCTCAGGCGCAGGCTCGGCAGAGAGCAGGTCGTGCAGGTCGTACGGGTCCCGGAAAATGTTATCGACTGTACACGGAGGCTGCCTACCGGAATGAGATGCTACCAAACTCGATTCCTGATATTCAGAGGACGAACCTTGCGTCGACAATTCTTCAGTTGAAGGCGATGGGAGTCAATGACCTTCTGAGCTTCGATTTTATGGATCCCCCGCCACACCAAACCATGTTGACGGCTCTGGAGTCACTCTACGCACTCTCTGCTCTTGATAGTGAAGGATTGCTGACAAAGTTAGGGAGAAAAATGGCTGACTTCCCCATGGAACCGCCCCTTGCCAAGATGCTAATTGCTTCGGTTGAACTTGGATGTTCAGAAGAAATTCTGTCGATCGTGGCAATGCTCTCTGTGCAAACGGTGTTCTACCGACCGAAGGAGAAACAAGCGCAAGCTGATTCGAAGAAAGCGAAATTCCATCAACCTGAAGGTGATCACCTCACGCTTCTTACTGTGTACAACGGATGGAAAGCTGCAAATTTCTCGAATCCTTGGTGTTATGAGAATTTCATACAAGCAAGAAGTATGAGGAGGGCACAGGATGTAAGGAAGCAGTTGTTGGGCATCATGGATCGGTATGTCGTTTCTTTTCGTGGCCAAGCATATTTGGTGCTGACCACATTTTCAGATATAAACATGACATAATTTCTGCTGGACGGGACTACAACCTAGTCCGTCGCGCTATCTGCTCGGGTTTCTTCCGCAACGCTGCCAAAAAGGATCCTCAAGAGGGATATAAAACTCTTGTTGAGGGCACACCGATTTACATTCACCCTTCATCAGCACTATTCAACCGCAACCCCGAATGGCTCGTCTACCACGAACTCATACTCACAACACGGGAATACTGCCACAACGTGACTGCGGTTGAACCGAAGTGGCTTGTAGATGTAGCTCCGCAATTCTTCAAGGTTGCAGATGCAAACAAGATCAGTAAGCGAAAGAAACAGGAGAAGATCGAACCGTTGTACAACAAGTACGAGAAGCCGGACGAGTGGAGGTTGTCTAAGATCAAGAGGAGTGCACGTTCGGTATGTTCAACTTTACACTATTTATGATTCCTAATCTGACACCGAGTTATCTAGAGTCAAACATTTGGTTGAAACGATGCAAATCACATTCTTTTATTCCAAGTCCAGCATATTTACTTCTTTGTATAACATTCATCTAATTTGATACAATGCAATGGTAGATCCTTGTGCCCTCAAAAAAGTACAGTCCAATATGATATAGTTGCGATGAGAAACCAGAAAATATGTGAGAAGGTGATGTGTGAATAGGATGGTGGAAATCTGCTGAACCTCGAGTAAGTATGCAGAGGAAAAATTGAATAAGGAGTCGAACAAACCACCCTGGGGGGGAATCAACCAACAAAGCGCAGGGCGTCTGCACCAATATAATATTTTGCTACCTCTCCCGGCTTCGTTGGTGGGGCGCTCGGATCCGGAACCAGGATGAAGGTTTGGGAGAATACACGGGGATGACCTTCTACAGACCGGGTTGGAATGTCCGGCGGGTTGCCCGATGGTCCACGACCATGTGTCACATTTCCAGACACTGTGATCAGCAGAGAAGGCGGTTGGGTGCCTGTAGAAAGATGAGCGGGGTGAAAAACTGCGACTGGGCAACCTTTTTTTACCTGGAATGGGATGACAGTCGAATGATTGTACTTCGTGCTTAGTAGCTGGCATTTTCGACACCAGCTGTACAAGTCCCTCTGTGCCCTGAAATGGCTTTCCATTCCATGTCAAAGATGAAGTAGGACGGTAAAAGTGAGGGAGATCTGCAAGTCGGGTATCTGAGTCGTATGCCGCGTAGTAGATACGGATAAAGTGGTCTGCTGCTCGTGTTGCGATTTGAATGCTGTGTTGAATGTAAGTCGCCTAAAGCACAAAAGCGAAAATTCAAGAAACAGACGCACTCGTCTGGTGTCAAGTTGGACATGGTTCAGGAAGAGATGTCTCACGCACGTGATGGCAAGATAACCGAAAGGGGAAGGTTTCTTCTAAATGTCATGGCTTGGCCAAGAACAAGTTGAACTAGAACCTGTGCTCTCTCGACATTCACTCATGTCCAACGATACGCGGATCCGTGTTCTCAGTCTAAACTGCTGGTATGTATTTTGTCTGCTGTAGGCCTGGCTCAATAATATTCAGCTTACATACAGGGGCCTCAAGTTCGTCTCAAAGAACCTCGAGCAACGGATAGAAGCTATAACTCACGAACTTACCCATTCAAACTATGATATCATCTGTCTTCAGGAATTATGGGTCTTTGCACACTTCGAGCGAATACGAGAGCAGGTTGCTGGCCGACTGCCCTATTCGAAGTTCTTCTATAGGTTGGTACATAGCTTATATTTAGTTCGAGCCAGTTGTTTGACCTTTTATCTCAGCGGTGCGCTTGGTGCAGGCCTAGCGATTTTTACCCGTTATCCTGTCATTGAGTCCGAAATGAATCCTTATTCACTCAATGGACAACCTCTGGATGTCGCCGGAGGCGACTGGTTTGTCGGTAAAGGGGCTGCTCATCTTGTCATTCTCCATCCTATCTTGGGACAAGTCCAAGTGTTCAATACACATGTGTGTCTATTATCGCCTTTTAGCCCTATTTTCATTACTTCCTATTTCCGTAGCTCTTCGCCAAAGGAGGTCAACACCAGCTCATAAACGCTTGGGAATTCGCCAAGCTTGCCCGAACCGCTGCTCAGCTCGGAAGATTCGTTATTTGTGTGCGTAACGTGTTATCCTAAAATCTCTATTCCTAAATTTTACTTCCAGCTGGGAGATTTCAACGCCCAACCGCATGAACTCCCAATGACTATCATACGGGATCACGCTGGCTTGACGGATTCATGGGCACTGGTCCATCCCCAATCTAATGCATCACTAGCACTCATCACAGATCCCATGCAAGCGATACAGCAACTAGGTCTCACCGTTGATTCACCTCTAAACACCTGGTCAGCAGGTAAAAAGTACGCCAGGGGTATTCTCGGGAAGAGGCTCGACTACGTCCTCTACCGCCAACCCAACCGCCCAGAACAAGCGGTTCCTCGCCTCCAAGCGACCGAGATTAACGTCGCGTTTACCAATCATGTCCCAGGCCAAATTTTTTCCTTCTCCGACCATTTCGGATTGGAAGTCACACTCGAGGTTTCTCCACCAACAGATGGGACCTCCTCTCAGGACTCTACAGCTCCTGCAAGCTCACTCTCAGATGCAACGATTGACACAGTTGTCCAGACTCTCATTACCTGCTATCGCGACTCGAGCAAAAGGTCTGGTAAGGAGCTCACCGTATTTGGGGTTTCCTTGGTAGTCCTTGTTGCTGTAGCCATTGGCACCGCATGGCTGCGCCATTCATGGGCCAATCCCATTTTCATTGTTTTCACAATCCTTCTGTCGTGGTTGTCGACGACGGCGTTCTACGAAGGATTCGTTTTTGGCAATTGGGAGCGGAACGCCCTCATGAATGTCATCGAGGACTTGGAAGTCTATAAGAAGGGGCGTGAGGTTTTGGCAGAGAGGCAGGAATGACGGTCCTCTTCCCCACCTGCTGGCTCCCTGGATGAATCTCAGGTCGGCGAAATTTGATGTGATAACTTATTGATTTGATGCCCTATACACAAGACATCTAGCCAGTACGCATATACCGAAGAACAGAAAATATTATATTACGCTATGCTCTTTTGTAGGTTTAGGTATACATTCTTGCATTCAAAAATCTGTTAAAATGTTAGTCAAAAGCAGAATTACAGGTACAGGTATAACCGGTTTACAATTACTCAAAGCCCAAAAGTGGACAAAAATTACAACTTCAAGGATTAGAAAAAAAAATCCAGGTGAAAGAAAGACAGGAGACCACAGCGAGTATTACCTTGGGCTGTGACGTCATGTCGATTAAAAGTATACTACAGAGTTCGATCTAGTAAATGGGCCCTCCCCAAATCGTCGACGACACCAGCGGCAACTGGAAGGGGCACGTAAATCCGCTGCTAGCTAGACGTCGATGGAGCCAGATATGTACTGGATCTTGAACGTCCATGCGGATGCTTTTTCGTGAACGGAAAATGGAAGGTGTGGCGAGATGAACCTGGAGGGAACGATGTTGGAGGAGGAGGTGTGGGACATTCAACTGCCTCTTTCACATGCTTGACGTGCAAAGCCAATGTAGTCGTGAGGGAGCTGGTGGATTGTATTCTCCGCGGATATCGAAGTGGATGGTGGCAGGGAAAGGGCGGAATGGAGGGTTGGGACGAAGGTCGAGAAAGAAGGGAAGGATTCGATGAGACAAACGAAACACATGGCGCAGTGGGGCACAAAGGCAGCGCGGAAGGGTGGCCGACGAATATTGCGGTGGGCGATAACTCCAGCTCAGGAATTTCTTCGACTCCCACATCCCCAAGATAATCGAGCTGTTCACCATCCTTCTCGTTTTCTTTAGAGAACTTGGGCCAAAGTGGCGTCTCTATCCAGCTAGGTTCCTCATCGGTTGATTCCTCACTTCCATAGGTCTGCGCTTGGTCCTCGCCAAATTTCTCCATTTGAGACTGCTTACTGAGGGTTGAAGGTTGTTCAGTCCCGTCCCCACCCACAACAACTGTCCGGTTGTTTTCAATCTCCCGCTCCAAACCGCGTTCGGTTGCAACCGCCAGAAGTTGCGGCGACCGAGACCAGTGTTGTGGTAGGACTATTCGGACAAAAGCGTGCATCGATTCGAATGATCGCCTCGAAGCTTCCAGGAACGGATAAGCCTGAAACACATGAATCTAAAGTAATTTTAGAACGTTTGCTTCGAAGGTAAGTCGAGGAACGAAGGGGGGAAAAACGTACAGCGTCTTCGTATAGCTCATGCATCACCTGGACTCCAGCGCAACTCGCCTTGTATGCCAGCAGCTTGGCCTCATCCCGAAGTACTTCGGCATCACCTGCTTGAATGAGAACCGGGGGCAAACCCTTAAAGTCGCCAAACAATGGACTGGCATAAGGGTGGGTAAGGTATTCTTCTGTCTTCTCGCCGAGGTACAGAGCAATGGGATTCATGTGATTGTCTGCAGTTGGGAATGGGACAACATCATAGGGCGCATTCGTTTCCCAGGATTCGCAACTCATGGTCAAATCTGGTTCAGGTCAGAAGGGATGCTCCCGAAGAATCATATGCAAACTTACCAACCCATGGGGACATAAGAATAGCACCAGATGGTAGTGGATAAGCATTATCCCGAAGGTACATCAGCAGTGCCAACGATAACCCGCCTCCAGCGCTGTCCCCGCTGACAATGATATTCTCTGGGGGTATCTGCAAGTCCTCCACTAGCCGGAAATAGGCAGCGACAACATCATGCAGAGGGCCTGGGAATCGGGTCTCTGGGGCCAAACGGTAATCAAGAGCTGTTTTTAAGCTTTTAGAATTGAATTAATCATAGTCTAGAAAAGCATTACCGAAAACACGCGAGTCAGTGTATTTGGCTAGCGGGATGGAAATAATGCGCTGTGCAGCGGCACTTGATAAATAGTAGGCACCTGAGTGGAGTCAATGAAATACGCAATGGGTCGGAGATACGAATAAGTACCTCCGTGAATGTAGAGAACAACAAGCTCTTTCCTCTTTGGGCACTTAGCAGTCGCAGTCCTGCCTGCCTTCGATGCCCCAGAGGGCTTATGAGAGGAGGATGGGGACGTTTTGGTTGCGTTCCATTCCTTTTGCATGCGTTGCCATGTCTTCCTACCTACAACCCATTCTCCAGACAGTTCCCGCGTGCCATCCTCTTTTCCGTCTAATTCGGCAAGTATTCCACGCAGATGACGTTTCTTTACTTTGAAGGTCACTGGCGTCACGAGCGCATCCGAAGGAACGGGGACCAGCCCACCAATGCTCATTAGTAAACGGATTGTTGCCTGCGGGATGACATCAGCACCAGGGGATGACAAAGTTTTTTTAAACTTGCAATGTCCACAAATGCACTATGACGATCAGCACCACGAAGGAGACTGGTAATAATAGTCATTTCAATTCCCCACGTCTTGCGCCGCGGCCCCCAGATGTGATGAGAGAGAACATCGGATGTGATCTCCGTAGCTGCATCGAACATGAACACATTGTAGTAAAGAAATATACTAGATAATGAAACTGACCTTTTGCTGCAAGAATCGGTGCGATTTTCCAATACTCCCATATACGTAATGGACGTCGCGGCTGAAGCTTGAGCTTTGGGTTGACTCGAGCAGATGGTGGGGTCAATCCCGGCTCATAATGGAGCAAAGACTGGCTCGGAGACCTTGGTGTAGACTTGGTCGAGGCATGGGACTGCTTTGGTGAGAAGAAGAACCAAGATGACATGCATGCAGAAAGTGACAGTTGAAAGCAGAGGATGAATAAGCTCAAAATATAAAGTACATGCTGGATGGACAGCGTAAATGGAACACCCTTGGTCCGGCGGATTTGCCAAATATAGCACATCAGCTGATCTTCCCCACACGCCGGCAGATCAATAGTCATCTCCCCGAGACACAACTTCCTTTACAGTCGGACGAAGTAGAATGGTGTGCTCCTACACGAAAAATGAAAACAGTCAGATAAAAAGAGAGGCATGCTGAAGCCTAGAGATCGAATACTTACAAACTGGGCGGTCATACTACCCCGCTGATCGCAAAGTGGAGGATAGTCACGGACGATTCCCTGGGCAACCAGGTTGTTCAATGCGAGTAGGTATTTGCTCTCACCCACGCGATCAAGGTACCTGCGGCAGAAGGGCAATGTTCCGAAATTTTTGTTGATCGACTTCAAAAGCGACTTGGCAGATGCGAGTCTGGAAAATCACAGCGCAAAAACCCAGATCGTTTAAATACATTTTATTTGTCTCAGATCAAGCTTTGAACTCACCGTAGTTGTACATTTGGAGCATCCACGCGACGCGCATAGTGGGAACATTCTCCCTGTTAGTTTGTTGCTCAGTTTCATCTGGCGGATCAGAGGGGAAATAATCACGCACTGATTCCACTATCCTCCCCCGTCCTGTAGAACCAAACGTTTCGATCGCAAAATATTCACCCTCCTCCATTTTTGTCTGGTCGTCGTTCTTAACAAGCATCACCGATTTTCCTCCGTGAATTTGATACTTGTTGATCGAATGCCCGCTCAGGTTTTCAATCGGCTTCACTAACATCATCTGTTATGAGCGCTAAACATTGAGATAGTCACTATTGGCGAACCCGGAAAGATTTTGCCCCCAACTTCGACCTCATAGGAACTCATCGTTTCCTGTATATAGCCTGCGAGCTCCCCGAGCCTTACGTCGATTCCAGCTTCCTGAAAAGATTGTCGGTATATCAAAATGAGATAGAAGAAAAAAGCAAATACCCTGACGCCTGTCTCGGTTGCAGCTTTAACGGCCTCAATTAGTTTATCATAGGTGGGCTCGAAGTTGAGAGTAAATGCAGAATCTGTAATTCGGCCGTTCGCATGAACACCGAAATCCACTTTCAGCACGTCTCCCTGCTGCAAGACTGTGGAAGATATCAGATATGTCATTGATGATTACAGAGGTCGATATACAGACCAACTGAATCCCCTGCATTCGGAGTATAGTGGGCCGCGCAATGGTTCAGACTCAACCCTGTGGGAAATCCAACGCCACACTCCAGGCCATTTTCCTCAACAAGAGCCCTAGTCGCGTCCTCGATATAATTCGCGATCTCCGTCATAGACAGGCCAGGACGGATAAACTTCCTTGCGGCACGTCTGACTTGACGATGGACTTCTGCACTCCTCCTAATGTCATTATATGTCTGCTCTGGATCCGCCATGGCGAGCTTTTCCCTGTGTCTTGCTTCCTCTGAAGTAATACGATATGCATTGCTAACAATGAAAGTGAGCAAGGAAAGTGGTCGGGGGTCGAGGAAGTATAACGTACTCGTCTTTATAGGGTTGAATCTCTCCTTCAGGATAGATTCCACTTGGGAAGAACTTGGATAGGCCCACTCTTGGAGGGTCCGTCTGCTCGATTTTCTTCTTTTTTGGCTTTTTCTTTTTCTTCTTCTTCTTCGTATCGCCTTTGAAATCTGAGTTATGGCTTACATATCGCTCGAGAAAACAAACATAGCGCACCTTCTTTGACCGCAATTTCGTCTTCACCTTCTTCACCATCGTCCGCGTCGTCTACCGTATCAGGAATTGCTGACTTAGGAAGTTCCGGTGCATCCAAACGTGCATTCGTATCTTCAGCAATAGATGCCATTTTCTCGATTTGAATGTCTTTTCGTTCGGAATATTTGAGGATGGACGAGCTATGTAAAGACATCGATCATCAATATGACCCTCGATGATTGATGCCTTACGACAGGTAAATTTCTTGAAAGGCCAACCGTTCTTCAGAGATGATACGCTATAAAGGAATAGTTTTCTCCTGAGGGTCTCGAGTTTATATACCCTTCACGGCAAGGGTGTGGAAGTCTGGAAGAAGATGTCTTCCTGCTCATCGGAGTTGAAGTGAGATTGATGCATGATGCCGAGCAGAATGCCACTAATGTAAGCGCAATTGTAATATGGCCTTGGCCATAGGCTTATCTTGGTTCTATGGTGCAACAGGCCTAAACACCGCCTATTTTGTGCAGTGGCCAAATTGGTGGCGAAATTTTTTTGGATTTTGACATCGCATTGACCCATTTTCAGAGTAAAGCGTCCTAAAATGCCTAAAATGAACACTTTTGTTCCAATTTGTCAATTCCTGACAAATTATCCAGCCAAATGTCGCATTTATAATAATTATATAAGCTGATGTGCCTTCCATATATGGATTAAATTATGTCAGCTGGCCAATTTGGACTTGTCAAAATAAAAAAACTTCATCAATTTTGATCCAAATAAAAATCGCTTTGGTCATTTTGTTCTACCAATGAAAATAAATGTTTTTACCAAAGGAATAAGAAATCGGGGAAAATTTGGTCATGTTGTTTTGCTTGCACAAAATAGGTGGTGTTTAGGCCGGTTGCACCATAGCTCAGGCTGTCCTATCACCATTTTCTGTGTTTCAGGTCTTTATTGTGTCTGTGCACTGCCAGCTGAGCCATGGTCAACACCCCAAGGGGGCACCGGCTTGGGAATCCCGTACCGGGGGTCGGTTAGTTAGTCCAAGAATATCCCTCGAAAAAAAATTTTAGACCTCTCGACAACTTGGTCTCAAAATGATATTTTAAGGCTTACTGGAGTACAAAAGTATCTCATA
>Ga0307508_10005900_pt1 | contig 11558 bp, 11 predicted proteins | sample 9_EM_MG_FD_203089 | JGI IMG/M metagenome (GOLD analysis project Ga0307508, IMG submission 203089) | Populus trichocarpa ectomycorrhiza microbial communities from riparian zone in the Pacific Northwest, United States - 9_EM | ecosystem: Host-associated > Plants > Roots > Unclassified | place...
GTAGAACAGCCAGCCCAGGAACACGGCCGTGGCGATGCCGAGGGCGACGCCGATCAGCGGGCGCGGGGTGCCGTCGCTCGCCGCGTGCACCGAAGCCCAGACGAACAGGGCCGTCTCCAGGCCCTCCCGGCCGACGGCGAGGAAGGCGGTGGCGACCAGCGCGCCGGTGCCCATGGCGAGGGCGGCGTCGAGCTTGCCGTGGAGTTCCGACTTCAGGTGCCGGGCGGTGCGCCGCATCCAGAACACCATCCACGTCACCAGGACGACCGCGAGGATCGACAGGGAGCCGCCGAGGGCCTCCTGGGCCTCGAACGTCAGCTCCTGGGTGCCGAATTCGAGCGCGCACCCGAAGCCGAGGGCGAGCAGGACGGCGACCGCGATGCCGATCCAGATCGGCCTGAGGGCGTCCCTGCGGTCCGTCTTCACCAGGTAGGCGATGAGGATGCAGACGACGAGGCTGGCCTCCAGGCCCTCGCGCAGTCCGATCAGGTAGTTGGAGAACACGGGCTACGACTCCTTCGCGTCCTTGGAGAACAGCGTGCTGCCCCACCAGTCGTCCTTGTCGCGGACGCCGGGCGGGACGGCGAAGAGCGCCGAACCCACGTGCTGGATGTACTCGTTGAGCGCGTCGGTGGCCAGATGGCGCTGGATGCGGATGAACCCGTTGCGGACATCCCTCTGGTACGCCAGGAAGAACAGCCCCGCCTCCAGGCGGCCCAGGCCGTCGGTGCCGTCGGTGAAGGAGTAGCCGCGGCGCAGGATCGTCGCCCCGTGGTTGGAGTCGGGGTGCGCGAGCCGGACGTGCGCGTCGGGCTTCATCGCCGGCAGGAACGGCTTGTCGCGCTCCTTGGCCTTGCCGACCGGGGCGCCCTCGCCCTTGTCGCGGCCGATGATGTCCTCCTGCTCCTGGAGGGAGGTGCGGTCCCAGGGCTCGATGTGCATGCGGATACGGCGGGCGACGAGATACGAGCCGCCCTCCATCCACGCGGGGCCGTCCTTCTGGTCCACCCACACGAACTTCTTCAGCCGGTCCGTCTCCGTGCCCGCGATGTTGCGGGTGCCGTCCTTGAAGCCCAGCAGGTTGCGCGGGGTCTGCGCGTCGGGCGTGGTCGACGACGTCTTGCCGAAGCCGAGCTGCGACCAGCGGACGACGACCTTGCCGAAGCCGATCCGGGCCAGGTTGCGGATCGCGTGCACGGCGACCTGCGGATCGTCCGCGCAGGCCTGAACACACAGGTCGCCGCCGCTGCGGTTCTTGTCGAGGTTGTCGCCGGCGAACTGGGGGAGGTCGACGAGGGCCTCGGGGCGGGCGTCGCCCAAGTCGAACTTCTCGAAGAGCGACGGGCCGAAGCCGACGGTGAGGGTCAGCCGCGAGGGTTTGAGCCCCAGCGCCTCGCCGGTGTCGTCCGGCGGCGCCTCGGCGAGACCGCCGTACGCCCCGTCCCCGACCGGCTTGCCCGCGGCCATCCGCCGGGCCGCCGCCGTCCAGTCCTTGAGCATCTGGACGAACTCGGCGCGGTCGTCGGTGGTCACGTCGAACGCGGCGAAGTGCAGCCGGTCCTGCACGGGCGTGGCGATACCGGCCTGGTGGCCGCCGTGGAAGGCGACCTCGGCGCCCGCCTCGGCGGCGGTCGGGTTCAGGTCGTCGCCGGTGCGGGTCATGGCGACCGCGCCGCCGGCCGCGGCGGCGCCGAGCGCGAGCCCGGCCCCGCCCCAGCCGATCAGCGCGCGGCGGGAAGGAGTCGATTCCGTCATGGCCCCTGCCTCAGGAAGACTTGGTGACGACGGCGGCGGCGAGCTTGGACAGCGGCTCCGCGAGCGCGTTCACACCGTCCGACAGCTGCTTGCGATCGGCCTCGCCGACCTTGTCGTAGGAGGTGAAGTCGTACGACGTCTTGTCGGTCCGGTACTTGTCGAGGAGCGTGTTGAGCGCGGCGAACTGCTTGTCGAGCTCGGTCACCAGGGCGGCGTCGTTCTCCTTGGCGACCGGCTTGAGCAGCTCGTACGACTTCTCGGCGCCCTCGACATTGGCCTTGAAGTCGACGAGGTCGGTGTGCGAGTAGCGCTCCTCCTCGCCGGTGACCTTGCCGGTGGCGACCTCGTCGAGGAGTTCCTTGGCGCCGTTGGCCATGGAGGTCGGCGTGATGTCCGCCTTGCCGACCCGCTTCTGCCAGTCGGTGAGGTCGGTGATCAGCTGGTCGGCGAGGGTCTTGTCCGCGGCGGTGATCTTCTTGTCCTGCCAGAGGGACTTCTCCAGGCGGTGCCAGCCGGTCCACTTCTGCCCGTCCTCCAGGCCGTCCGCGCGGACGTCGACCTTCGGGTCGATGTCTCCGAAGGACTCGGCGACCGGCTCGGTGCGCTCCCAGCCGATGCGGGAGGGGGCATACGCCTTCTTCGCGGCGTCGAGGTCGCCGGCCTTGACCGCGGCGGCGAAGGTCTTCGCCAGCGGCAGGGTCGCGTCGGCCTGCTCCTGCGCGTACTTGCGGTAGGCGGCGACGGCCGCGTCCAGGCGCGGGTCGCGCTTGGCGACGGTGCCGCCGGTGGCCTTGACCTCCTGGCGGATGCCGTCGCCCTTCATGCCGGGCTTGCAGGCGATCGTGTAGTCGCCCGCCTTCACCTCGGCGGTGACCGTCTGCTTGGTGCCGGGGCCGATGTTCTCCCGCTCGCTGACGATCCGGTCGTCCGGGAAGAGGAGGTAGACCTCGGTGACCTTGGAGCCCTTGTTCTGGATCGCGAGTTCGACGTGCCCGGCCGGGAACTCCTTCTTGGAGACCTCGCACTTGCTGTCGGTGGCGGTCACGTCGATCACCCGGTCGCTGTCGCCGGAGCTCCCCTTCTCCGTGCATCCCGTGACGGCGGTCAGGGCCGCGACGGCGACGGCGGTGACGAGGGGAAGCCTGGCGGCACGCATACGAGCTCCTGAAGGTTGGTGAGGCTCGCCTAACTTATCCGAGGCTTATCTGCATATGGCTCAAAATAACCGTCAAGTAAAGGTCAAAGGAGATTCAAAGGTTCCGCTCGGGGGTCACCAGGAGGGCCCCCGTCCGGGGGTGCGGAAGCACCTCTACCGGCTGGTCGTAGACCTCGGAGAGCAGTCGGCCGTCGAAGATCTCCGCGGGGGGTCCGTCGGCCGCGACACGACCGGCGCACAGGATCGCGACCCGGTGCGCGTAGGCGGCCGCGAGCCCCAGATCGTGCAGCACCACGACCACGGCGTCACCGGCGTGCGCCCTTGCCCGGCAGACCCGCAGAACCAGTTCCTGATGCTTGAGGTCGAGGGCGGCGGTCGGTTCGTCGAGCAGCAGCAGGGGCGCGCGCTGGGCCAGCACCCGGGCGAGCGCGACCCTGGCCCGCTCGCCGCCGCTGAGCGCGGAGAACGACCGTACGGCGAAGTCGGTGACCTCGGTGGCCGCCATGGCGTCGGCGACGGCGCGGTCGTCGCCGTCGGGGTTCACGGCGGCCCAGGGCGCGCGCCCCATCCGCACCACCTCCTCCACGGAGAAGGGAAACGACAGCGCCGCCGACTGCGGCAGCACGGCCCGCCGCAACGCGAGCTCGGGCGCCGACCACTCCGTCACCGGCCGCCCGTTGATCCGTACACCCCCGTCGGCGGCCGCCAGATCCCCGGCGAGCGCCCCGAGCAACGTCGACTTCCCGGCCCCATTGGGCCCCACAAGCGCGAGCACCTCCCCGGCCCGGGCGATGACATCGACCCCCTTCAGCACGTCCCGGTCACCGAGACGGATGTGGAGCCCCTGAGCCTCGGCGAGGATGTCGCCGGGCTCGGCGGGGGGAGGGGGAGTGGGGCGGGTACGGAGGAGTCTCATGCGGGGGCTCCATGGGTGGTGGGGTGACGGTCGGCTTGGCACCGCCGGGACGGTGAGGTGGTGGTTGAGCGCCGTCGCGGCGGGGGAACGGGGCGGGCTGGGGAGCGGGGCTGCGGTGGTCGGTCGGGCCGGGCAGCATGACGAACGGTGCTCGGCCCCACCCAGGGGCGCGGGGCTGTATCGATGTGCGGCTCCGCCGCGTGGGCGCGACCAGCCACAACGCACCCGCAGCCGACACACGCCCCCCTACGCCCACCCCCCTTGCCGCCGCCGTGTCCTCCGCAGCAGCCAGAAGAAGAACGGGCTGCCCAGCAGAGCCGTCAGCACACCCAGCGGCAACTCCGCGGGCGCGGCAACCGTCCGGGCCGCCAGATCCGCGGCGAGGAGCACCACCGCCCCACCCAACGCACTCCCCGGGATCAGGAACCGATGCCCCGGCCCTGCGACCATCCGCAGCAGATGCGGGACCACCAGCCCCACGAACCCGATCACCCCCGACACACTCACCGCCGCGGCCGTCAGCAGCGCGACGACGAACATCAGCAGGATCCGCAGCCGCTCCACGTCCACCCCCAGATGCCGCGCGGGCCGGTCCCCGAGCGCCAGCAGATCGAGCCGGCGCGCGTACAGCGGCGCCACCACCAGCCCGAGCACCGCACACGGCAGCACCGCGAGCACCTTCGGCCAGGTGGACTGCGCCAGCGACCCCAACTGCCAGAACGTGATCTGGTTCACCGCGGCCGTGTCCGCGAGGAAGATGAACAGACCGATCAGCGCCCCCGCGAACGCGTTCACCGCGATCCCCATGAGGATCAGCGTCACGACCTCCGTACGCCCGCCCGACCGCGACATCGCGTACACCAGCAGCACCGTGCCGAGCCCGGCGACGAAGGCCATCGACGGAAGCGTCCACGTCCCGAAGAAGTCAAGGCCGAGCGAGATCGAGGCGACCGCACCGACCGCCGCCCCCAACGAGACCCCGATCGTGCTCGGTTCGGCGAGCGGGTTCCCGAACACCCCCTGCATCAACGCCCCCGCACACCCCAGCGACGCCCCGATGAGCAGCGCGAGCACGATCCGCGGGAACCGCACGTTCCACAGCACCGACTCCGCGACCCGGTCCAACTCCCCACCGCCAAGCCCGACTCGGTGCTGCACGGAGGCGAGCACCTCACCGACCGGCACCGGATACGCACCGATCCCGGCCGCCACCGGGACGAGCACGAGCAGCGCGACGACCAGCCCCACGGTCAGCAACCACGCGACGGGCCGACGTCTTCGGGGCGGCACCGCCCCGGCATCCGCCCGCTCAACCGCCTTCTCCAGTACGGTCATTCCCCACCGTTCCCATAGAGCCGCTCGAAGCTTAGGTTAGCCTTGCCTTCGGGGGCGGCCGCCCGGCAGCCCCGCCCCGCACCCCACACGACCCAGTGCTTCAATCTCCCCGTGACTGATTACGACGTACTGCGTGTCTTCTGCGCGCCGAACGGCGGCTACGGCAATGAACTGGGCGTGGTCCGCGAGGGCTCGCTGATGCCCGAGCGGAGCGACAGGCAGGCGTTCGCGGCCAAACTCGGCTTCAGCGAGACCGTGTTCGTGGACGACCCCGAGCGCGGTGTCATCGACATCTACACCCCCTCCGTACGGCTGGCGTTCGCCGGATATCCGTGTGTGGGGGCGGCCTGGCTGCTGGACGTACCCGAACTCGTCACGCCCGCCGGAGTCGTCGGCACCCGCCTCGACGGCGAGTTCAGCTGGATCGAGGCGCGGGCGGAATGGCCGGCGCCGCGGACCTTCCGGCAGTACGCCCGTGCCGCCGAGGTCGACGATCTGACCGTGCCGCCGCCGGGGGAGTGGATCTACGCCTGGGCGTGGGAGGACGAGGCCGCCGGACGGATCAGGGCGCGCGGGTTCCCCGGCCGGGGTGACGGCGTCGAGGAGGACGAGGCGACCGGCGCGGCGGCCCTCCAGCTGACCGCCGAACTGGGCCGCGCCCTGAACATCGTCCAGGGCGCGGGCTCCCAGATCCTGACGGCACCGCAGCCGGGAGGCTGGGTCGAGATCGGCGGCCGGGTCCTGCTGGAGCGCTGAACGTCACGCGCTGAACATCACGCGCCGAGCGTCACGCACTCAGCGGAAACTCCTCGCCCAGCGCCCGGAACACCCCCGTGTTCAGCGCGAACGCCTTCTTGCACTCGGCCACGATCCGCTGCTTCTCCAGGTCGTCCGCCCGGACCGCGTCCAGGAGTTCGCGGTAACCCCGCTTGAAGGCGGCGGGGTTGGTGATCTCCTCGAAGACGTAGAAGCGGACGCCGTCGCCCTTCCTCTCGAAGCCCCAGGTCCTCTCCGCCTTGTCGCGGATGATCTGGCCGCCGGAGAGATCGCCGAGGTAGCGCGTGTAGTGGTGCGCGATATAGCCCGCGGGCCAGCTCTCGGCGCACTCGCGGACCCGGTCCGCGTAGGCCCGGGTGGCGGGCAGCGCCGTCAGGCCCGAGCGCCAGTCGGCGCCCCGCAGGTGCTCCAGGTCGCGTTCGAGGGCGGCGAGGCGGTACAGCTCCGGCTGGATGAAGGGTCCGGTCACCGGATCCGACGCCAGCCGGCCGGATCCGGCCTCCAACGCCTCGTAGACGAACCACAGTTGCTCGGTGTAGCGCGCGTACGCGTCCACGCCGAGGCGTCCGCCCAGCAGGTCGCTCATGAACGACGAGGTCTCCGCTTCCACGTGCTGCTCGTGGGAGGCGGTGCGGATGACTGTCGAGAAGGAGTCCATGCAGTGCATCCTCTAAGGTAAGGCTTACCTAAGTCAATAGGTTTGCCGACGCCCTGTCGGTAAAAGTGTACGAGAAAAGACCCGCCTCCGGGAGAGACGGGTCTTTGGCCGGGTCCAGGGCCGGGTCTCGGGCCTGCTTACGGCAGCGTCAGGATCTCCGCCCCCGTCTCCGTCACCACCAGCGTGTGCTCGAACTGCGCCGTCCGCTTCCGGTCCTTCGTGACGACCGTCCACCCGTCGTCCCACATGTCGTACTCGTGCGTCCCGAGCGTCAGCATCGGCTCGATCGTGAAGGTCATGCCGGGCTGGATGACCGTCGTCGCGTGCGGGCTGTCGTAGTGCGGGATGATCAGGCCCGAGTGGAAGGAGGAGTTGATGCCGTGGCCGGTGAAGTCACGGACGACTCCGTAGCCGAAGCGCTTGGCGTACGACTCGATCACCCGGCCGATGATGTTGATCTGGCGGCCCGGCCGGACCGCCTTGATCGCGCGGGCCAGGGACTCCTCGGTGCGCTCGACCAGCAGCCGGCTCTCCTCGTCGACCTCGCCCACCAGGTACGTCGCGTTGTTGTCGCCGTGCACGCCGCCGATGTACGCCGTCACGTCGAGGTTGACGATGTCGCCGTCCCGCAGCACCGTGGAGTCCGGAATGCCGTGGCAGATCACCTCGTTGAGGCTGGTGCACAGGGACTTCGGGTAGCCGCGGTAACCGAGCGTCGACGGATAGGCGCCGTGGTCGCACATGTACGCGTGCGCCACCTTGTCCAGCTCGTCGGTGGTGACCCCGGGGGCGATGATCTTCGCCGCCTCCGCCATCGCCCGCGCGGCGATCCGGCCCGCGAGACGCATCGCCTCGATCGTCTCGGGCGTCTGCACCTCCGGTCCGGTGTACGGCGTCGGCGCGGGCTTGCCGACGTACTCGGGGCGACGGATGTTTCCGGGCACGGAACGGGTGGGGGACAGTTCCCCGGGCGCGAGCAACGACTGGCCAGACATGCCGACGAGTCTAACGAGCCCTGATGGGGGAACATGTCGGTGGCGAGAGGAGCTGGTCATGGCCCTGTTCAAGAAGCGCACGGTCGGCAAGCCCGGCGAGTGGTACTACTGCCTTCAGCACAAGAAGGTCGAGGAGGGGCCGGAGTGCCCGGCCAAGGACCGCTTCGGGCCGTACACGAGCCGCAAGGAGGCCGAGCAGGCCATGGCGACGGCCCGGGAGCGCAACCTCGAGTGGGAGAACGACCCCAAGTGGCACGACGCCCCCACGGGCGGCGGCGCCGACGACGACTGATCAGGCCTGAAGACGACGACTGATCGGACCTGAAGACGACGACTGATCAGGCCTGAGCCGGCGCGGCCGCCTCACGCTGCTTCCGCAGCCGTGTCGCATGTTCGTTCGTGCGGACGTCGTACGACATCAGCTTCGGCAGGCACAGCGCCAGCAGGCCCACGGCTCCCACGCACAACAGGCCGCCCGACCAGACCGACGTCCGCACGCCCCACCACGCGGCGAAGCCGCCGGAACGGACCTGGCCGAGGGTCGGGCCGACCGAGTACGACAGCAGTTCGATCCCGGCGAGCCGCCCGCGCAGCTCGTCCGGGATCGTCTGGTTCCACATGGCCCCGCGGAAGATCCCGCTGACCATGTCGCAGCCGCCGGCCACGGTCAGGAACAGCAGCACCAGCCATACGTTGCCCACGACCCCGGCGCCCGCGATCGCCAGGCCCCAGAGGGCGGCCGACAGGACCACCATCCGGCCGTGCCTGTGGATCCGCGAGGTCCAGCCGCCGGTCAGGCTCACCAGCATCGCGCCGAGAGGGACCGTCGCGTACATCAGGCCCAGCGACCACTCCGCGTCCAGCTCGTCCGCGAGGAAGGGGAGCAGGGCGAGTGGCATCGCCAGGAACATCGCGGCGAGGTCGACGGCGTAGGTGCCGAGGAGTTCCTTGCGGCTCCACGCGTATCTGGCGCCCTCGGCGATGGCTCGCAGCGACGGCTTGGCCGCCTCGTGGGCGGCGGGGGAGGACGCGATCCGTACGACGAGGGCCACCGAGACGACGAAGGTCAGCAGATCGGCGCCGTATGCCCAGCCGAGCCCCGCGTAGGCCACCACCACGCCCGCCACCGCGGGCCCCGCGACCCCGCCGACCGTCCAGCGCAGCGAGTTCAGCGAGGCCGCCGCCGGCAGATGTTCGTGGGCCACGATCCGCGGCCACAGCGAGTCGAGCGCGGGTCGGTGGACGGAGACGAGCGCGGAGGACAGGGCGGCGACGGCGTACAGCGGCCAGACGGTGGGCTGCGGGAGGAGGGCGTTGACCAGCAGCACCGCGCTGAGCAACCCCTGCCCGACCTCGCTCCAGACGATCAGCGCCCGCTTGTCCACGGCGTCCGCGAGCGCCCCGCCGTACAGCCCGAAGACGATCAGCGGCACGAGCTCCACCGCACCGATCGCGCCCACCGCCGCCGCGGAGTTCGTCAGCTCCTTGATCTGCACCGGCAGCGCGACGAACGTCAGGAAGCTGCCGAAGTTCGAGATCATCCCCGACACCCACAGCCGCCGGAAGTCCCGGGAGGCCCGCCAGGGGGCGAGGTCGGGGAGGAGGGCGCGGAGGCCGGAGGGGGGTTCGGGGGCGTCGTCGGTCACGAAGCGCCATGGTCGGGGGAGGTCCGCCCGGGCGGCAACCGGTTTTCGGGTCTACCAGCGTGCCGGAGGAGGCGCGGTCAGCTGGTCGGCCAGCCTCGACAGCCGGTCCCGGAACCTCCGCCGGCCCCGGGGCGCGGGTACGGCGTCCTCCCCGGCCGCCGCGCTCACCAGGTGCTGCACGGTGTCCAGATCGAGGTCCGTGCCCTCCGGCACCGCCAGCGACTCGTGGGCCATCGTGGCGAGTTCGCCCTCGTCGGGGCCGAGGGAGAGGATCGTCGCGCCCGCCCGGCGGGCGTCGTGGACGTGTTCCAGGAGCGGGGCGGCCGGTTGGTGGGGGGACACCACGAGGAGGGTCTCGCCGCGCCGGGCCGCCGCGAGCCGGCCGGGGCCGACCGACAGGTGCGCGGGGTCGGAGGGGCGCGCGTCGTGCCGTACGAGAGTGGGGGCCAGCTCCGGAGTGCCCGACCAGGCGGCCTCGTCGACCAGATGGGCCGCCAGATGCCACGGCTCGTACCGCGGTGTGCCGACCAGGAGGAGGCCGCCGCCGTGCGAGACCACCGACCCCCGCAGCACGCCCGCGAAGCGTCGCGTGGCCCCCAACCACTCGGTCCCGGCGAGCACTTCGCGCAGCAGCGCGACCCGTACGGCGTCCATGGCACCGCATCCTGCCCCAAGCGGCCGTTCTTGACCCGCAGTTCACCCCGAATTCGCCCGAACCGGGCAGGGAGACGGTCCCCTTCACTGTGAGGAGCCGCTCATGGCGACCACCACCGTCCCCTTCCGCGCCGGCCGCGAGGGGTACGCGAGCTTCCGTATCCCGGCGGTCGTCCGCACCGCCGCCGGAACCCTGCTCGCCTTCTGCGAGGGCCGGGTCGACTCCGCGCGGGACTGGGGGCACATCGACATCGTCGTGAAGCGCTCGACGGACGGCGGGCAGAGCTGGGGGCCGTTGAAGGTCGCCGCGGACAACGGGACCGGCCTGGCGGGCAATCCGGCGCCCGTCGTCCTCGACACCGGGCGGATCCTGCTCGTCCACGTCCGCTCCGCCGCCTCCGCGAGCGAGGACCTGATCCTGCGGGGCAAGGTGTCCGACGCCGACGGGCGGCGGGTCTGGGTGCAGCACAGCGACGACGACGGCGTCACCTGGTCCGCCCCCAAAGACATCACCGCCCAGGTGAAGAAGGCCGGTTGGCGCTGGTACGCCACCACCCCCGGCCACGCGATCCAGCTCGGCACCGGCCGGGTCGTCGTGCCCGCCAACCACAGCCTGCCGCCCACCGGCACCGACGTCGGCAACGAGGGCAAGTACAACAGCGGCCACTGTCTGCTCAGCGACGACCGGGGCGCCACCTGGTCGATCGGCTACCTCGACGAGAACACCGACGGCTACGTCAACGTCAACGAGACCACCGCCGCCGAACTCCCCGACGGCCGCGTCTACTTCAACACCCGCAACGACTCCCCGTCGCCCGGCAACCGCGCCGACGCCCACTCCGAGGACGGCGGCAGGACCCTGAAGGTCCCCTTCCGCCCGCAGGCCGGCCTCGCCGGACCCGTCTGCGAGGGCAGCCTCCTCCAGCTCCGCGACCCCGACGTACTCATCTTCTCCGGGCCCGCCCTCCCCGACGGCCGCGCCCTGATGACCATCCGCGCCTCCGCGGACGGCGGCCGCACCTGGCGCCCGGTGCACACCGCCGACGGGCTGCCCGCCGCCTACTCCGACCTGGTGCGGATCGACGCCTCGACCGTCGGACTGCTCTACGAGACCGGCGACTTCGGGGCCTACGAGCGGATCGCCTTCCGGCAGGTGCCCGTGACGCGGCTCACCTGATCGCTCGGGCCCGGCGGGGCGCACGTAAAGTCGGCCCATGACCTCTACCGACAGTGCACAGAAGGCCCCCGCCAAGGACCCGTGGGACCTCCCCGACGTCTCCGGGCTCGTCGTCGGCGTGCTCGGCGGGACCGGCCCGCAGGGCAAGGGCCTCGCCTACCGGCTCGCCCAGGCCGGCCAGAAGGTGATCATCGGCTCGCGGGCCGCCGACCGTGCCCAGGCCGCCGCCGACGAACTCGGGCACGGCGTCGAGGGTGCCGACAACGCCGAGACCGCGCGCCGCAGCGACATCGTGATCGTCGCCGTGCCCTGGGACGGCCACGGCAAGACGCTGGAGTCGCTGCGCGAGGAGCTCGCGGGCAAGCTCGTCGTCGACTGCGTCAACCCGCTCGGCTTCGACAAGAAGGGCGCCTACGCGCTGAAGCCGGAGGAGGGCAGCGCCGCCGAGCAGGCCGCCGCCCTGCTGCCCGACTCCCGGGTCGCCGCCGC
>Ga0307508_10005901_pt1 | contig 11557 bp, 9 predicted proteins | sample 9_EM_MG_FD_203089 | JGI IMG/M metagenome (GOLD analysis project Ga0307508, IMG submission 203089) | Populus trichocarpa ectomycorrhiza microbial communities from riparian zone in the Pacific Northwest, United States - 9_EM | ecosystem: Host-associated > Plants > Roots > Unclassified | place...
GGAATCTGCAGCGAGAGACGCCCCTTGCGGGGCCTAGACCAGGGAGCCCGCCATCACCCCCCAGCACGCCAGGAACGCAGCCTCGATCGACGCGGACGAACCATGGATGCGCGGCCTGCACGCGGACACGGGCTACCTGCTCTACCGCCTCGGCATCCGCTCCGGCCAGCTCTTCAACGCGTTCCTCCAGGAGTCGGGGCTGCGCCTGCGCCACTACGCGGTACTGCGCTTCCTGGCCACCTCCGAGGGCGCCCTGCAGCGTGAGCTGAGCACCCGGCTCGGCTACGACCCGAGCGCGATCGTCGGACTGGTCGACGACCTGGAGAAGCTGGGCTTCGCCGAGCGCCGCCCCTCCCCCGACGACCGCCGCAGCCGCATCGTCGTCCTGACCGAGGACGGCCGCGCCTTCCTGCAGGACACCGACGAGGCGGGGCTGCGCGTGACGAACGACCTCCTGGCCCCACTGGACACAGCCGAGCGGGAGACGCTGCACGCGCTGTTGCTGCGGATCACGGAAGACGGACCCGGCTGACACGGGAGATGGACCCCGGCCACGAGCTAATGTTGTGCAATTTATTGACGACTGACGGATAACTGCCTAGCTTCACCGGGGTTTCGTCCCGCACCCCCACCGGAAGGGACCCCCCGTTGAAAACCCGCCACTGCCTCGCCGTGCTGACCCTCACCCTGAGCGCGGCCACCGCCCTGCCCGCACAGGCGGCCACCGACACCCACATCGAGGGTCAACTCCCCTCGGGCGCCACGTACTTGATGGACGTACCCGCCGGCTGGAACGGCACCGTGCTCCTCTACAGCCACGGCTACCGCGCCGCCGGCTGGCCCAATCCCGCCCAGGACTCCCCCGACGGGGACACCGGGTCCGGCACAAACGCCAAGCTGCTCAACGAGGGCTACGCGTTGATCGGCTCCTCGTACGCGACGACCGGCTGGGCCGTGACGGACGCCGTGTCCGACCAGCTCTCCACGCTGAACCTGTTCACGCAGAAGTTCGGCCCGGCCCGGCGCACGATCGCCTGGGGCACCTCCTACGGCGGCTTCGTGACGACGGCCCTCGCCGAGCGGCACGCCGACCGCTTCGACGGTTCGCTGTCGATGTGCGGGCTGGTGCAGGGCGGTGTCGCCAACTGGAACAGCACGCTGGATCCGGTGTTCGCGCTCAGGACGCTGCTGGCACCCGGCAAGGACATCCCGCTCACCGGGTTCGCCGACCAGGCGGCCGCCGTCGACGCGGCACAGACCCTCGGCTCGCGGGTCTCCGCGGCCCAGCAGACCCCCGAGGGCCGGGCCCGCATCGCGCTCGCCGCCGCCCTGCACAACATCCCCGGCTACAACGACGCCACGCAGACCAAGCCTGGCCCGACCGACTGGGACGGCCAGGAGGCCAACCAGTACCCGGCCGTCACCACGCTGGTGCAGCTGCCCGCGTTCAGCTGGCGCCAGGAGGCCGAGAGCCGGGCGGGCGGCAACATGTCCTGGAACACCGGCGTCGACTACACCGCGATGCTCAGCCGGTCCCCGCTGTACAAAGAGGTGACCGAGCTCTACAGGGAGGCGGGACTGTCCTTGCACACCGACCTCACGGCCCTCGACCGCGCACCCCGGATCCCGGCGACCCCCGCGGCCGTACGGTGGATGCGGCACACCAGCGTCTTCACCGGCCGGCTCACCGACCCCCAGCTGGACATCCACACCACCGGCGACCCGCTGATCCCCGTCCAGGCCGAGAGCGCCTACCGGCGGGCGGCCGCCGCGGGCGGCTCGGGCGCACTGCTCGGCCAGGCGTACGTCGACGGGCCCGGGCACTGCGCCTTCACCGCCGGTGAAATGCTCGGCGCCCTGCACACCCTGGAGCACCGCCTGGACACGGGGCGCTGGGACACCTCGCCCGCCGCTCTCAACTCCCGTGCCGCGCAGGAGGACCCGGCGAACGAGCAGCGCTATGTGACATACCACCCGGCCGGCTACCCCCGCCCCTACGACCTCGCACACCCGGGAGACGCCCGGCCATGAACGTCCGCTCCGCGCCCGACCGGCTGCTGTCCGTGCTCGCCGCGTTCGACCACGAGCACCCGGGGCTGTCCCTGACGGACATCAGCCGTCGGGCCGGGCTGACCCTCACCACCGCGCACCGGCTGGTGGGCGCCCTCACCGACTGGGGTGCCCTGGAGCGGGACGAGTCCGGCGTCTACCACGTCGGGCTCAGGCTGTGGGAGGTCGCGGCGCTCGCCCCGCGCGGACTCGCGCTGCGGCAGATCGCGCTGCCGTACCTGGAGGACCTGTACGAGGCGACCCACGAGAACGTGCAACTGGCGGTGCGGGACGGCGGGGAGGTCGTCTACATCGAGTGGATCTCCGGTCACAGCGCCGTCGGGGTGCACATCCGCGTCGGGGCGCGCTGGCCGCTGCACGCCACCGGGGTCGGGCTCGCGCTGCTGGCGCACTGCGGCGCGGGGCTCCAGGAGGACTACTGCGCGGGCCCGCTCGCGTCCTTCACCCCGTACACCATCACCGACCCGGAGCGGCTGCGCCGGGTGCTGGCCGAAGTGCGTCGCACGGGAGTTGCGGTGAGCAGCCGTCAAGTCACCGACGACGCCCTGTCGGTGGCCGCGCCGGTGCGCGGGCGGGGCGGGGTGGTGCTCGCCGCGGTGTCGGTGGTGGTGCCGCAGGTCGACGCCCAGGTACCGGTGTTGGTGCCTGCGGTGCGGCTTGCGGCACGCGGGATCTCGCGCGCCCTGGGGTGGCGGCCGGAAGCGCGCTGACCTCAGCCGGCCGTCGTGGTGGCCGTGAACGTGACCTCCTCGTCCCCGTGGTGTGCCGTGACCCGGCAGACGAGGGTCGTGGCCGCCGGGACCTGCGTACGGGTCGCCCGCCAGCGGACGACGATCTGTTCACCCACGTCGAGGCGGGCCGCGGTGACCGGGTCCAGCGCGTGGATCCGCCAGCCTGTCGGTGCCCGGAGGGTGAGCCGGGGCGAGGTCCAGGGTTTCGGGGAGCCGTTGGCGAAGGTGGCGGTGACGGTGAACTCCCGTCCATGGCCCGTGACTTCGAGCTTCACGCCGAAGGGCCTGCGCCGGTACTGCGGCGCCCACGACTCGCGCATCAGCTTCACGAGAGCGGCGGCTTGGGCGGGCCGTGCGGCGGCGAGGTCGTGCTGCTCGCCGGGGTCCCCGGCGAGGTCGTACAGCTCGACGTCCCACTGGTCGTCCGGGGCGCGTCGGTTCTGTCCCGGCGCGAACCGGAGCGCCTTCAGGTCGTCGCGCCGCAGCGCTTCCGCGAGACGGCGGCCCCGGCCGCGGTCGGCGGCGTCGGAGCGCGGGGTGACACCGTTGTGGTTCCGGTAGAAGTACAGGCTGTCGTGGCGGGCGACGTCCGTGGCGCCGCGCAGCAGCGGAGCGAGGGAGAGTCCGTCGACGTCCGTCGGGGCGGGCGCGCCCGCGAGGTCGGCGAGCGTGGGCAGCAGGTCGGTGAGCGGGGTGGGGCGGTCGGTGACACCGGACGGGATGTGCCGCGGGGACCAGGCGATGAACGGGACGCGGATGCCGCCCTCGTACAGATTGCGTTTGATGCCGCGCAACGGGCCGTTGCCGTCGAAGAGTTCGGGGTCGGTGCCGCCCTCCTCGTGGGGTCCGTTGTCGCTGGTGACGAGGACGACGGTGTGTCCGGCGAGGCCGAGTTCGGTGAGCCGGTCGGTGACGTTGCCGACGAGGGTGTCGAAGGAGGTGACCTGGGCGGCGTGCCGCTTGTTCGGGCCGGTCCAGGGCCGGTCGGCGTACGCGTCGGCGTCCGGGTCCTGGCTGGGGGCGTGCGGCACGGTCGGCGCGAGGTGGAGCAGGAACGGCTCGTGCCGGTGGGCGTCGATGAAGGCGAGCGCGCGCTCCTCGATCAGGTCGGGGGCGTAGACCCGGCGGGCGCCGCCCTTGTTGGCGGGGATCTCCTCGCGGGTGCCGTTGTGCCACAGGTGGTCGGGGAAGTAGTCGTGGGCGTGGTGGTGGGTGAGGTAGCCGTAGAACTCCTCGAAACCCCGGGAGTTGGGGTGGCTCGGCTGGTCCGGCGCCTCGGGTCCGAAGCCCCATTTGCCGATGATCCCGGTGCGGTAGCCGAGTGCCCGCAGCGCCTCGGCGAAGGTGAAGTCCCGTTCGGTCAGGGCGCCTTGGCCGCCCGGCCCCCAGGGGTTCGTCCGCACGGTCGCGTGGCCGCCGTGCAGCCCGGTCAGCAGCGAGCAGCGCGAGGGCGCGCACACCGGGGCGGCCGCGTAGGCGTCGGTGAAACGCAGACCGTGGGCGGCGAGGGCGTCCAGGCGCGGAGTGCGGATCAGCTTCTGGCCGTAGGAGCCGAGTTCGCCGTAACCGAGGTCGTCGGCGAGGATCACGACGAAGTTGAGCCGGCCCGAAGGGGACTGCACCGCGGGTACGGCCGACGCCTGCCGGTTGGGCTGCGCCTGGTCACCGGACTCGCACGCCGGGACCGCCGCGAGCGCGACGGGCGCGGCGGCGGCCCCGGTGAGAAAGCGGCGGCGGCTCGGCATGGAGGCTCCTGGCACGACGGCGGGCGTGGGCTGCTGAACCGATGGTGGCCGCAACCATCCGCCCGGGACCATGCACACGCTGTGAACAGTCTGTTTCGATGGCTGAGAGGGAAATGTCCCGGTCGGAGGTTCCCCCTCCCCGGCATCGGAATGATCACAAACGGAAGCCGCGATATCCCTCTCACCGGTGAGGTCCCGGCCGCCGGGCCGTCGTGATACTGGAACGGCCCTTGCCCCGAGGAGCCGCCCATGTCCCCGCAGTCCTGGTCCCGTCCGGTCGCCGCGCGCGCCGCCGCACGCCTGCGCACCGCGAATCCCTACGCCGTCGACGCCGCCCTCGCCGCGCTCGTGCTGTTCGCGGTCTCCCTGCAGTGGATCTTCCCCGACGAAGGGGACGACCCACTCACCTGGCAGGGCTGGCTGCTGGGTGCCGCCACGGCTCTGCCCCTGGTGTGGCGTCGGCGGGCGCCGTTCGCCACCGCGTGGGCCGTGTCGGCAGCCACGCCCGCGATGGCCGTCTACCACGCTCCGCCGCCCGACGTGATGTACGGCGGGCTGGTCGTCCTCTACACCATGGCCGCCCGGGGCCTGCCCTGGCAGCGGCGGGTGATGCTGGTGGGCTGGGCGATCGGGGTCTCCGTCACCATGCAGCACAAGGAGGACGCCCGGCCGTTCGAGTACGCCTTCCATCTGCTCTGCATCGCCTGCGCCTACGCGCTCGGGTGGCTCGCCCGCGTCCAGCGCGCCTACACCGCCGAGTTGGAGGACCGGGCCCGGCGCCTGGAGCGGGAGCGCGCCGCGGACACCGCGCGGGCCATCGCGCAGGAACGGGGCCGTATCGCCCGGGACATGCACGACATCCTGGCCCATGCGGTGAGCCTCATGGTCGTCCAGGCGGAGGCCGGACCCGTCGTGGTGCGCAGTGACCCGGAGCGCGCGGAGGCCGCCTTCGACGCGATCGCCGGGGCCGGGCGGGATGCGATGGCGCAGCTGCGGCGGATCCTCGGGGTCCTCAAGGAGGAGCAGCGGGGCGGTACTTCACCGCAGCCGGGGGTGGCGGCACTGCCCCGGCTGTTGCGGCAGGTCGGCGAATCGGCGGGCCTGCGCGCCGAGTTGCGCACCAGGGGCGAGCCGCGTGCCCTGCCCGCGGACGTCGAGGTCGCCGCCTACCGTGTGGTGCAGGAGGCCCTGACGAACACCGTGAAGCATGCGTACGCTTCCTGCGCGACGGTCGAACTGGACTGGGCGGAGGACGCGTTGACCCTCACGGTGACCGACGACGGACGGGGCCCGGCGGCCCCGGGCGGCGGGCACGGTCTGATCGGCATCCGGGAGCGGGCCGCCGCGTGCGGAGGCAGCGCCGAGGCCGGGCGCGGGCCGGACGGCGGCTTCCGGGTCGTCGTACGCCTGCCTGCCGCCGCCGACCGGCAGGCGGCCGTGGGGTGAGCATCCGGGTGGTCGTCGCCGACGACCAGGAACTGGTCCGCAGCGGCTTCAGCATGATCCTCGAAGCCCAGCGGGACATCGAGGTGGTCGCCGAGGCCGGCGACGGCGCGGAGGCGGTTGCGGCGGTCCGGCATCACGCGCCGGACGTGCTGCTCCTGGACATCCGGATGCCGGTGATGGACGGGCTGGAGGCGGCCCGGCAGGTGTGCGCGCAGTCCTCCTGCAAGGTCGTCATGCTGACCACGTTCGACCTGGACGAGTACGTGTACGAGGCGCTGTACGCGGGCGCCAGCGGCTTCCTGCTCAAGGACGTGCGCCGCGACGACCTCGTGCACGCGGTACGGGTGGTCGCGGCCGGCGACTCCCTGCTCGCGCCGACGGTGACCCGCCGGCTGGTCGCGGACATCGTGCAGCGCCGCCGGGAGGAGGCCACCGCCGAGGTGACCCCGCAGCGGCTGGACGCGCTGACCGCCCGCGAGGTGGAGACCCTGCGGCTGCTGGCCCGCGGGCTCTCCAACGCCGAGATCGCCACGACGCTCTTCGTGAGCGAGCACACCGTCAAGACCCATGTCAGCAACGTGCTGAGCAAACTGGGTCTCAGGGACCGGGTGCAGGCGGTGATCTGCGCGTACGAGACGGGGCTGGTGGCTCCGGGCGCCTCCTAGGACTTGAGGGCCGGCCGGGACGATTCCCGTCGCCGTCTCCCTCTCAGGAGTGAGCCGCGCGCGTCTCTCCCCCGTGCGACGGAGGCCTCGAAACCGCTCCCTCCGGCGATCCGCCCGCACCCCCTCCGGCACGAGCCTGAAGGGCGAAGTCGACCGACCACTCGCCCACTCACCGCCTCGCCGGGAGGAACCGTGCTCTCCAGTCCTGCCCGGGCAGCGACCCGCCGCCCGCTGACCGTCATCCTTCTGTGGGTGCTCTTCCTGCTGCTCGGCTTCGGGCTGGGGACGGGCGTCTTCGGGCGGCTCTCCGACAACGTGCCCGAGGTGCCGGGCACCGAGTCGGAGCGGGCCGCCCAGTACCTCGACCGCGTCGACCCGACGGGCGAGTCGATCACCGCCGTCGTCGAGGGCGTCGCCGTCTCCGACCCCGGGCTGCGCAGCCAGGTCGAGCGGGCCGTCGCCGACGTACGCCGTATCTCCGGTGTCGCCGCCGTACCGGATCCGTACACGACCCGGGGCCTGACCGCCGAGGACGGGCAGGCGCTGATCGTGCCCGTCACGCTCGAGGGCGGTCTCGACGACGACGCCGAGGAGCGGGCGGTGGATACGGCGGCCGGCCGTATCAAGCAGATCGACGCGCCCGAAGTCCACGTCAGCGGCGGCCCGTTGCTGGGCAAGCAGCTCGGCGAGCGGGCCCAGGAGGACGTGAAGAACGCCGAGTTGATCTCGCTCCCCGTCGTACTGGCCCTGCTGCTCGTCGTGTTCGGCGGGCTGCGCGCGGCCGCGCTGCCGCTGGTGATCGCGGTCAGCGGGATCGCGGGCGCGTTCCTCGCGCTCTTCGGGTTCAGCCAGGTCACCGACATCTCCGTGTACGCGATCCAGGTGACGACCATGCTGGGGCTCGGACTCGCCGTGGACTACGCCCTGTTGATGCTGGTCCGCTTCCGCGAGGAACGCCGGCACACCGAGGACGTCATCGAGGCCGTGCATCGCACGGTCGACGCGGCCGGGCGTACCGTGCTGTTCTCCGGGCTCACCGTCGCCGTCAGCCTGACCGGGCTGCTGGTCTTCCCCAGCGTGTTCCTGCGCAGCATGGGCCTGGCCGTGGCGGCCGTGGTCGTCATCGACATGCTGGCCGCGCTGACGCTGCTGCCGGCGCTGCTCACCAGGTTCGGCGCGAAGATCGCCCCGGCGAAGGCCAGGCCGGAGGGCGAGGAGGGCCGCTTCTTCGCCCGCGTCGCCCGCTTCGCGGCCCGCCGCCGTGTCGCCGTGCTCGTCACGGTCGTACCCGCCCTGCTCGTCCTGGCCCTGCCCGTCACCGGCATGAAGATCGAGATCGGGGACGCCACCCAGCTGCCGTCCAGTACCGAGGCACGGCAGTTGTACGACACCGTCGACGCCCACTTCCCGCCCGGTACCGGAGTGTCCCCGGTCACCGTCGTCCTGAAGCCGGGCACGGACCCGGCGACGGCCGACCGGATCCGCGCCCTGTCGCCGACCGCGCAGTCCCGTTCGCTGCCGGGCGGCACCACCCTCGTCCAACTGCAGCCGCCCGGACGGGTCGACGGCGAGGAGGCCACCGGCCTGGTCACGCGGGTGCGCGACCTGCGTGGTGACGAACCGGTCCAGGTCACCGGCCCCGCGGCCCGGCTGGTCGACTTCCGCGCGATGCTCTCCGACCGTGCGCCCTGGGCCGCCGTGACGGTGCTGGCCGGCATCTTCGTCCTGCTGTTCGCCTTCACGGGCTCGCTGCTGATCCCGCTGCGCACGATCCTGACCACGCTGCTCAGCCTGGGCGCCGCACTGGGTGTGGTGGTGTGGGTCTTCCAGGACGGCCACCTGGCCGGGGCGCTGGGCGCGGAGGGGCTGGGCGCGCTGAGCCTGACGGCTCCCCCGCTGATCGTCGCGATCGCCTTCGGACTGGCCATGGACTACGAGCTGTTCATCCTGGCCCGGATGCGGGAGGCCCGGCAGCTGACCGGCGACGACCGGGAGGCCGTGGTGACCGGTCTGCGCCGCTCCGGGCGCGTGGTCACCTGCGCCGCGCTCCTCCTCGCCGTCGTCTTCGGCGCCTTCATGACGGGCGGTTTCTCCCCCATCCTCCAGATCGGCCTCGGTCTCACCCTCGCCGTGCTGATCGACGCGACGATCGTACGGATGCTGCTGGTCCCGGCGACGATGACGCTGCTGGGCCGACGGGCGTGGTGGGCGCCGAAGCCGCTGCGGCGGGCGCACGAGCGGTTCGGGGTGAGCGAGGAGGCCGCACCCCGGCCGCAGGCGACGACGAGCGCGTGAGCGTGCCGCCAGGAGATCACCGGAATCCGGTGAGGACCGTTCACCTGTCCGGCGGCAAACCTGTGGCGTGGCACGGCACATGCGGTCGCGGCCCCAGTCCACGGCCGAAGTCGGAAGGAGATCGTCATGGCTCCGTCGGGCCCAGGCACGGGAGATCTGCCGCGGATGCCGGACTACACCCCGGTACCCGAGACAGCGCTCGGTCCGGCGCTGAACGAGCAGGGGTACTTCGTCGGACGGGTCGAGCGGAACCTCTACTGGGTCACCGACGGCACCTATCAGTCGGCTTTCCTCGTGACGCGCGACGGTGTGGTCCTGTTCGACGCACCCCCGACGATCGGCCACAACCTGCGGCGGGCCGTGGACGAGATCGCGGAGACCGAGGGCCTGGCAATGACTTCGGCCCTGCTCATCGCGCTCTTCGTGGGGCTTTCGGTATCCCTGATCGGTGCCGGAGTCGCACTGGGCCACGGGCGACACCACCCGACACCGTGCTCGGCTTCGCCATCCTTGTCGGACTGGGCGTTTCCCTCTCGGGCTGGGCACTGCTGCGACGCCGCCCCCGGTAGCCGCAGCAGGCCGCAGTGCCGTCAGTGATCCGGGTGAACGGAGGCGTCGAGGGCGCCGAGGACGCCGAGCTGGGCGAGGATCACACTCCCGGACGGGTAACAGTCGAAGCGCTTGATCTTTCCCTCCACCAGCTCGAACACGTCACAGCAGGGAGCGTCCATCCGGTTCCCGGTCGGCTCGAGCGTCCCGGTGCCCACGTTCAGCGGGCCGTTGTGGGTGCCCTGCAGTGCCAGCTGCACGACGACCATGTCCCCGCTCACGTAGACCTGGTAGAGCTCGCGGTGCATGTCGGGGAATGCCCGCCCGTAGTTCTCCACGGGGAAGGCACGGTCCCGACCGCGGTAGGTGACGCCGATCGACTCGTCGGTGAACGTCCCGTCCTCGGTGAAGGCCCCGAGCCAGCCCTCGATGTCCTTGTCCTCGGCTGTCTGGTACGCCTTCCTGATGATCTGCTCGTTGTCCATGCCGGTACCTCCTACGGAATCTGGTGCTCGATGTCAGGCTCCTGGCCGGGCAGGTGAGCGGACGTCACCGGATTCCGGTGATCCGCATTCGCCCGTTCCTCCTGGGTATCGGGCGGCGGGAATGTGCCGTCTCGGCTCAGCGCGGGTCACGTCGTCGAGTCCGGCTCCGGCGGCGGCGAGGTTCTCGGCGCGATGGGCTGGGCCGGGGAGGCGCACGGCCGGGACTTGGAATCGGAATCGGGGTCGCACTCGGAATCGGGGTCGCACTCGGAATCGGAATCGGCGAAGTCGTGAACTCTCTGCGAACGGTGTGCGGCCTTGATACGTCCGTCAGCGTGTGCCCAGGGTCTCTGCCGTGAAGGTGACAGGTCGCCGCCGGGATGCGGTGATTCGCATCGGTTACGCTGGCCGCGTGCCTGACGGACATGGCGTGATGCCCGACCTGCGGGCCGCAGCGGATTCAGGCCGCGGACCGGGCCGAGGGCGCCCCGGTCTCATCGACCGCCGCGACCTCGTCGCCGCCCTGGACCGCGCAGCCGAGAAGCAGGTGACGCTGGTCTCCGCTCCCGCCGGCAGCGGAAAGACGTCGCTGCTGCGCACCTGGGCCGACCGGCCGGGCCAGGACCGCCGTATCGCATTCATCTCCGTCCGGCCGGGCCAGCAGGACGCGCAGCTGTTCTGGCTCGCTCTGCTGGACGCGGTCCGCGCCGCGGCCGGTACCGAGGGCGCCGCGGAGCCCCCACCCGTGACGCCCGGCTTCGACGGCGGCGCCATGATGGACAAGGTTCTGTCCGAGATCACGGCGTCCCGCGGGCCTTTCTTCCTGGTCATCGACGATCTGCACGAGCTCGGTTCCGCAGCGGCCACCGAGCAGCTGGCGGTACTGCTGACGAGTCTTCCCCAGGGCGTCCACGCGATCGTGGCCACCCGCCGTGACCCGTCGCTGCGCCTGCACAAGCTGCGGCTGGCCGGCGAACTGGCCGAGATCCGTGCCGCGCAGCTGCGCTTCACCGAGGCCGAGACCCGCGAGTTCCTGGCCGCTGCCGGAGTCGCGCTGCCCGACCACGTGGCCGGCATGCTGCACCAGCGCGCCGAGGGCTGGGCGGCCGGGCTGCGGCTCGCCGTGCTCTCCCTGGCCGGGCACCCGGATCCCGAACGGTTCGTCGCCGCGTTCTCCGGCAGTCACCGTACGGTTGCCGAGTACCTGCTGGCCGAGATGCTGGAGCGGCAGCCGGCCGACGTGCAGCGTCTGCTGCTGCGCACCTCCCTGCTGGACCGGGTCAACGGCGAGCTGGCCGATCTGCTCACGGGCGCGAGCGGGGCGGAACGCATCCTGCTGGATCTGGAGGACGCCAACGCGTTCGTCGTGTCACTCGACCCCGGCCGGACCTGGTTCCGCTACCACCACATGTTCGCCGACCTGCTCCGGCTGGAACTGCGCCGTACACTCCCCGCGGACATCCCGGAACTGCACCGGCTGGCCGCGCGCTGGTTTGCCGACCACGCCCAGACCGCCGATGCCATCCGGCACCTGCAGGCCGCCGGTGACTGGGACGAGGCGGCCCGCCTGC
>Ga0307508_10005903_pt1 | contig 11556 bp, 8 predicted proteins | sample 9_EM_MG_FD_203089 | JGI IMG/M metagenome (GOLD analysis project Ga0307508, IMG submission 203089) | Populus trichocarpa ectomycorrhiza microbial communities from riparian zone in the Pacific Northwest, United States - 9_EM | ecosystem: Host-associated > Plants > Roots > Unclassified | place...
GGGGGGGGGGGCGGGGGGCGGGCGCCCCGGCCCCCCCCCCCCGCCCCCCCCCCACGACCGGACGGCTACTGCTCCCGGCGGCGGATCTTGTTGCCCAGCCAGACCAGGGGGTCGTACTTGCGGTCCACGGCCCGCTCCTTGAGCGGGATCAGCGCATTGTCGGTGATCTTGATGCCTTCCGGGCAGACCTCCGTGCAGCACTTGGTGATGTTGCAGTACCCGAGCCCGTGCTCCTCCTGGGCCGCCCGTTTGCGGTCGATCCCGGACTCGCCCGCCGCGTCCAGCGGATGCATGTCCAGCTCGGCCACCCGCATCAGGAAGCGCGGGCCCGCGAAGGCCTCCTTGTTCTGCTCGAAGTCGCGCAGCACATGGCAGGTGTCCTGGCACAGGAAGCACTCGATGCACTTGCGGAACTCCTGCGAGCGCTCCACGTCCTCCTGCCGCATCCGGTACTCGCCCGGGCCCAGCCCCTCCGGCGGGACGAAGGACGGCACCTCCCGGGCCTTGGCGTAGTTGAAGGAGACGTCCGTGACCAGGTCACGGACGACCGGGAAGGCCCGCAGCGGGGTCAGGGTGATCGTCTCGTCGCGGCTGAAAACCGACATCCGCGTCATGCACAGCAGCCGCGGCCGTCCGTTGATTTCCGCGCTGCACGATCCGCACTTGCCCGCCTTGCAGTTCCAGCGGACAGCCAGGTCCGGTGCCTGGGTCGCCTGGAGGCGGTGGACGATGTCCAAAACGACTTCGCCCTCATTGACCTCGACGCGGAAGTCGCGCAGCCCGCCGCCGTCCACATCGCCCCGCCACACCCGGAAGTGGGCCTCGTACGCGCTCACTGGGTCAGCTCCTCGTCCGTCAGGTACTTCACCAGCTCGTCCTTTTCGAACAGATTCAGCAGATCGGGCCGGATGGGCGGCACCTCGCGGCGCTCCAGCCGGACCTGCCCGCGCCCGGGATCGGGCGGTGCCACGAGACCGGCCGACGGGTCGGTCAGGCGGCAGACCAGGTTGATCCGGCGCCATTCGCGGTCCATCTCGGGACAGTCCTCGCGGGTGTGCCCGCCGCGGCTCTCGGTGCGCTCCAGGGCGGCACGCGCCACGCACTCGCTGACCAGCAACATGTTGCGCAGGTCGATGGCCAGGTGCCAGCCGGGGTTGAACTGCCGGTGGCCCTCGACCCCGGCCCGCCGCGCCCGTACCCGCAGGGCGGCCAGCCGGTGCAGCGCGTCCTCCATCTCACCGGCCCGCCTGATGATGCCCACGAGGTCGTTCATGGTCTGCTGCAGCTCCTGGTGGAGCGTGTACGGGTTCTCGGCGGGGCTTGCGGGCGGTCGCTCTCCCGCGCCCTCCGCGGACGGCGCCTCGCCGTCCTCGGCGCTGAACGGCCGCAGTGCCTCGGCCGCCGCCAGGTCCAGCTGGGCGTCGTCGGGCACCGGGCGGGCGCCCGCCGCGGCCGTCTCCTGCGCGTACCGGGCCGCGTGGAGCCCGGCGCGGCGGCCGAAGACCAGCAGGTCGGAGAGGGAGTTGCCGCCGAGCCGGTTGGAGCCGTGCATCCCGCCGGCGACCTCGCCCGCGGCGAAGAGGCCGGGGACGCCGTTCGCGGCCGCGGTGTCCGGGTCGACGTCCACCCCGCCCATCACGTAGTGGCAGGTCGGGCCGACCTCCATGGGCTCGGCCGTGATGTCGACGTCGGCCAGCTCCTTGAACTGGTGGTGCATCGACGGCAGCCGCCGCTTGATCACCTCGGCGGGCATCCGGGTGGAGACGTCGAGGAAGACGCCGCCGTGCGGGGAGCCCCGGCCCGCCTTGACCTCGGAGTTGATGGCCCGGGCCACCTCGTCGCGGGGGAGCAGCTCGGGCGGGCGGCGGTTGTGGTCCGGGTCCTCGTACCAGCGGTCGCCCTCGTCCTCGGACTGGGCGTACTTCTCCTTGAAGACGTCCGGAATGTAGTCGAACATGAACCGCTTGCCCTCGCTGTTGCGCAGCACCCCGCCGTCCCCGCGCACCGACTCGGTGACGAGGATGCCCTTGACCGAGGGCGGCCAGACCATGCCGGTCGGGTGGAACTGCACGAACTCCATGTTGATCAGCGGGGCCCCGGCGAGCAGGGCCAGCGCGTGGCCGTCGCCGGTGTACTCCCAGGAGTTGGAGGTCACCTTGAAGGACTTGCCGATGCCGCCGGTGGCCAGCACCACGGCCGGGGCCTCGATCGCGAAGAAGCGGCCGGACTCCCGTTCGTAGCCGAAGACCCCGGCGACCCGCTCGCCCGCCGCGTCCTTGACGACGCGGGTGACCGTGCACTCCTGGAAGACCTTGAGCCGCGCCTCGTAGTCGCCGGTCTCGGCCTTGTCCTCCTGCTGGAGGGAGACGATCTTCTGCTGGAGGGTGCGGATCAGCTCCAGGCCGGTGCGGTCGCCGACGTGGGCGAGGCGCGGGTACTCATGGCCGCCGAAGTTCCGCTGCGAGATCTTGCCGTCCGGGGTGCGGTCGAAGAGCGCGCCCCAGGTCTCCAGCTCCCAGACCCGGTCCGGGGCCTCCTGGGCGTGCAGCTCGGCCATCCGCCAGTGGTTGAGGAACTTGCCGCCGCGCATGGTGTCGCGGAAGTGCACCTGCCAGTTGTCGCCCGTGTTGACATTGCCCATGCTGGCGGCGATGCCGCCCTCGGCCATCACCGTATGGGCCTTGCCGAACAGCGACTTGCAGATGACGGCGCAGCGCATGCCCTGCTCGCGTGCCTCGATCGCGGCCCGCAGCCCGGCGCCGCCCGCGCCGATCACGACCACGTCCCAGGCCTGTCGTTCGACTTGCGTCATCGTGTGAGGCACCTCTCCTAGAAGAACCGGGGGTCGTCGAAGGCGCCGCTCGCCAGCAGATACACATAGAAGTCGGCGACGGCGACACTGATCAGCGACGCCCAGGCCAGCTGCATATGGCGCGCGTTGAGCGAGCTGACCCAGCCCCAGAGCCGGTAGCGCACCGGATGCCGGGAGAAGTGCTTGAGCCGGCCGCCGACGATGTGCCGGCAGGAGTGGCAGGAGAGGGTGTACGCCCAGATCAGCGCGATGTTGGCGAGCAATACCAGGGTGCCGAGGCCCATATGGCCCCACCGGCCGTGCTCGTCCCGGAAGGCGAGCACGGTGTCGTAGGTGAGGATTCCCGCGACGATCACCGCGAAGTAGAAGAAGTAGCGGTGGATGTTCTGCAGGATGAGCGGGAAGCGGGTCTCACCGGTGTAGTTGGCGCGCGGTTCGGCGACCGCGCAGGCCGGTGGTGAGGCCCAGAAGCCCCGGTAATACGCCTTGCGGTAGTAGTAGCAGGTCAGCCGGAAGCCGAGCGGGAAGATCAGGATCAGCAGGGCGGGGGACAGGCCCCACCACGCTCCGAAGATCTCCCAGTTCGCGCCGCCCTTCATGGGGACGCAGTTCTGCGCGACGCACGGCGAGTAGAACGGGGAGACGTACGGCTCGGCGTAGTAGTTGTCGCCGGCGAAGGCCCGCCAGGTCGAGTAGACGATGAAAGCGAACAGCCCGGCGGCGGTGACCGCGGGCGCCAGCCACCAGCGGTCGGTCCGCAGATGGGGGGCGGGGATGGCGGCGCGCGACGGGCTGCGCACGCCGCTCGTGGCCGCTTCCCGCTCGGAGGGCGTGGCGGCTTGGGGGTCGGTGCCAGTGGCCAAGGAAAACTCCGCGGTGGAGTGGTGTGGGGGACGATCGGGCGCGGACCCGTTCGGCCGGGTGAGCGCCGGGCGACCCCTTTAGGGAGCGTGGCGGTCGCGCGCGCCGAGACCCTCGTCGTCGACGTCCGACCACAGCGCGCTGTTGTACGGCGCGTCGGGGACCGGAACCATCTCGGGGCGCGGCCGCTCCGTGCCGGGGGCCGTATCGCGCAGCAGGGCGAGACTCTCGCGCAGGTGGTCCGCGTCGGTGCGGACCCGTCGTATCTCCAGTCCGCCGGCGCCGACCCGGGCTTCCAGCCGGGTGACGGAACGGACCAGCTCGTCGAGACAGCGTTGGACGGCCGTCAAGTCGTCGTTCAAGGACATGACTTGCCCTCACTTCCGCGGCGGTTGCGGTTGGCGGCGCTCATGCGACAGCGAGTGTTACGCGTCACAGTCCTGGTTGGGAAGGGATCTGCCGCGATTGGCGGAGTCACCGGCGCGATCACGCCGCCATGCGCCGGGGTGCGCGCCGACCGTATTGATCCGGTCGGGTGATCCTGTCCCCTCCATGGCCGTCCCGAGGTGCTGTCCCATGATCCGTCGCTTTGAGTAAGGAGTATATGCGACAGGCGTCAAAACGTGCGAAATGCGCTAAATATCGGCACACTCCGGAGGTCACGAGCCATGTCCATCGACAAGCGACGCTGCGCCATGCTGCTCGCCGCGGGAGTGCTGCTGCCACTGCCCGTGCTCGCCGGGTGCAGCTCCGGCGACGATGACGGACCGCCGTCGCCCGCGGCCCGGGACGTCGCCCAGGCCTCCCGCGCGCAGACCGCCCCCGGCGGCACGCTGCACTGGGCGCTCGACGCCCGGCCCGCGACCTTCAACGCCTTCCAGAGCTCCGCCGACACTGGCACCGAGCGGATCGCCGGAGCGGTGCTGCCCGCGCTGCACACCCTCGACGCCCGTGGCAGGCCGCAGCTCAACGGCGACTACCTGGAGTCCGCCGAGGTGGTCTCGCGCGAGCCCAAGCAGGTCGTGGTCTACAAGCTCAACCCCAAGGCGGTGTGGAGCGACGGCCGCCCGCTCGGCGTGGAGGACTTCGCCGCCCAGTGGAAGGCCCTGCGCGGCACGGAGAACGCCTACTGGACCGCGCGCAACGCCGGGTACGACCGCATCGCCAGGATTCAGCCGGGCGAGAAGGACCACGAGGTCAAGGTCACCTTCGCCAAGCCGTACACCGACTGGCGGTCGCTGTTCACGCCGCTGTACCCGAAGAGCATGATGAGCAACCCGGCCGTCTTCAACGCCGGGGCCCGCAAGGGGCTCGCCGTCGGCTCCGGCCCCTTCATGGTCCGCGACGTGGACGACAAGAACGTCACCCTCGTACGGAACCCCCGGTGGTGGGGCGACCGGGCCCGGCTGAGCCGCCTGGTCTTCGAGGCCGTCCCGGCCGGGAAGCGGGCCGCCGCCCTGATCGACGGGAGCCTCGACATGGCCGAGGTCGACCGGTCGACGGCGCGCCGCGTCCAGGCCGCGGCGCCTCCCGGGAAGCGGGCCGCCGGGGCGAAGCTCCACCCCTCCGGCAAGGCGGGGGCGCCCAAGCTGGAGACCCACGCGCAGGACGCCGCGGACGCCGCCCGGGCCCGTGCCGAGGCCGAGAAGGCCCCGGGTGCCGAGCGCTCCGAGACCGTGGCCCTGCGCCGGTTCTCCCTGCGCAAGGCGCTGGACCCCGCGTACACCCAGCTCGCCATCAACGGCGCCAAGGGCCCGCTCGCGGATGAGCGGGTGCGCCGCGCGGTGGCCCGCGCGATCGACCGCGAGGCGCTCGCCAAGCTCGTACTGAAGCCCTTCGGCCTGCCCACCGAGCCGCTCGGCAACCATCTGCTCATGGCCGAGCAGAAGGGGTACAAGGACCACAGTGGCGCCGTCGGCGGCCCCGACGCCCAGGCCGCGCAGTCCCTGCTCGCCGACGCGGGCTGGCACCCCGGCGGCTCCGTCGGCCGCCAGAAGTCGGTCGACGGCAAGACAGAGGAGAAGACGGGCGACAAGGCGAGCGACAAGACAGCGGACAAGTCGGGCGACAAGGCGGATAAGTCGGCGGGGCCCGCCCCCGCCGCGGGGGACGCGGGCCGGTCCGGGCGCGCCCGGACCGCCGCCGTCCAGAAGAAGGGCCGCCCGCTGGTGCTGCGCTTCGTCATCCCGTCCGACTCCGGCGGCGCCTCGCTGCGCGGCGTCGGCGAGCGCATCGGCCGGATGCTGGAGAAGATCGGCGTCCGCACCGAGATCACCCGGGTGAAGAGCGACGCCTTCTTCAAGGATCACATCGCCACCGGCAAGTACGACCTGGCCCTCTACTCCTGGCCCGCCTCCGCCTACCCGGCGACCGACGGCCGCCCGATCTACGCCAAGCCGCAGCCGGCCGCGGACGGCTCGCTGGTGGTCGAGCAGAACTACACCCGGGTCGGTACCGACCAGATCGACCAGCTCTTCGACCAGGCCCTCTCCGAGCTGGACGGCGGCGCCTCGCGCTCCCTGGTCGGCCGGGCGGACTCCCGGATCTGGGCGGCGGCCGGATCGATCCCCCTCTACCAGCCGCCGCAGCTGGTCGCGGTCCGCAAGACGGTGGGCAACGCCGGAGCGTTCGGCTTCGCCACCCCCCGCTACCAGGACATCGGCTTCCGGAAGTAGCACGTCCGCTCCTCCGGGCCCGGCTCGGAGGGAGAAGCAGCAGGCGGGACGGGGTGCGGGACGGCGCGGGGACGGGTGGCGGCATCCGTCCCCGCGCCGTCCCCTTACCATGGGGTGAGGCCGTGGCGTAAGCAGCCCGGCGGAAAGGCGCGCCGGACAAAGGAGCGCGCTGCCACCCACGAAACCGGGAGAAGCGCGCTCGTATGCCCACGCGCCACGACATTCGTAACGTCGCCATCGTCGCTCACGTCGACCATGGCAAGACGACCCTCGTCGACGCCATGCTCAAGCAGGCAGGTGCGTTCGCCGCGCATCAACATGTGGACGACCGGGTCATGGACTCCAACGATCTGGAGCGCGAGAAGGGCATCACCATTCTCGCGAAGAACACCGCCGTCAAGTACCACCCGGCGGACGGCAGTGACCCTGTCACCATCAACATCATCGACACCCCCGGCCACGCCGACTTCGGTGGCGAGGTCGAACGCGGCCTGTCCATGGTCGACGCCGTGGTGCTGCTGGTGGACGCCTCCGAGGGCCCGCTGCCGCAGACCCGCTTCGTGCTGCGCAAGGCGCTGCAGGCCAAGCTGCCGGTCATCCTCTGCATCAACAAGACGGACCGCCCGGACTCCCGGATCGACGACGTCGTCAACGAGGCGTACGACCTGTTCCTGGACCTGGACGCGACCGAGGAGCAGATCGAGTTCCCGATCGTCTACGCCTGCGCCCGTGACGGCGTCGCCTCGCTGACCAAGCCGGAGGACGGCACCGTCCCGGCCGACAGCGACAGCCTCTGGCCGTTCTTCGTCACGCTGCTGGAGACCGTCCCGGCGCCCGAGTACGAGGCGGCCGCCCCGCTCCAGGCCCACGTCACCAATCTGGACGCGGACAACTTCCTCGGCCGGATCGCGCTGCTCCGCGTCGAGCAGGGTGAGCTGAAGAAGGGGCAGACCGTCGCGTGGATCAAGCGCGACGGCACGATCTCCAACGTCCGCATCACCGAGCTGATGATGACCGAGGCGCTCACCCGCAAGCCCGCCGAGGTGGCCGGGCCGGGTGACATCTGTGCCGTGGCCGGTATCCCGGACATCATGATCGGCGAGACCCTGGCCGACCCCGAGAACCCCATCGCGCTCCCGCTGATCACGGTCGACGAGCCCGCCATCTCGATGACCATCGGCACCAACACCTCGCCGCTGGTCGGCAAGGGCGGCAAGGGCCACAAGGTCACCGCCCGGCTGCTCAAGGACCGGCTGGAGAAGGAGCTGGTCGGTAACGTCTCGCTGCGCGTCCTGCCGACCGAGCGCCCCGACGCCTATGAGGTCCAGGGCCGTGGCGAGCTGGCGCTGGCGATCCTCGTCGAGACGATGCGCCGGGAGGGCTTCGAGCTGACCGTCGGCAAGCCGGAGGTCGTCACCAAGGAGATCGACGGCAAGCTCCACGAGCCCATCGAGCGGCTGACCATCGACTCCCCCGAGGAGCACCTCGGCGCCATCACCCAGCTGATGGCGACCCGCAAGGGGCGCATGGAGACGATGACCAACCACGGGTCCGGCTGGATTCGCATGGAGTGGATCGTCCCGGCCCGCGGCCTGATCGGGTTCCGCACCGAGTTCCTGACCCAGACCCGCGGCACCGGCATCGCGCACTCCCTCTTCGAGGGCCACGAGCCGTGGTTCGGCGACCTGCGCACCCGTAACAGCGGCTCCCTGGTGGCCGACCGCTCGGGCTCGGTGACCGCGTTCGCGATGACGAACCTCCAGGAGCGCGGCGTGCTCTTCATCTCGCCGGGCACCGAGGTGTACGAGGGCATGATCGTCGGCGAGAACTCGCGCGCCGACGACATGGACGTGAACATCACCAAGGAGAAGAAGCTCACCAACATGCGGTCCTCGACCGCGGACGTGACCGAGTCCCTGGTGCCGCCGCGGCTGCTGTCGCTGGAGCAGTCCCTGGAGTTCTGCCGCGACGACGAGTGCGTCGAGGTCACCCCGGAGACGGTCCGCATCCGCAAGGTCGTACTGGACCAGAAGGAGCGCGGCCGCGCCGCGTCGCGCGCCAAGCGTTGATGACGCGCGCCAGGCGCTGACAGACGCCTCCGTACGCCCCGGCAGCCCGGGCTTCCGCTTCCATGGCGGGGGCCCGGGCTGCCGTCGTGTCAGGAAGCCGCCAGTCAAACGGTTATCCGGCGAGAGGCGTTCGGATATCGGAGTCCGGGCTCCGCATGATGTGTTAACAGTCCGTTTCGCGTGTGTCTGTCTGCGGCAGTTTTGTCCGGATTTCGAAGCTCCGCGCGTAGATGATGTGACCAAAGCGAGACCCATAAGGTGTGGTTTACGGGGCTGGCGTGCTCAATCATGGGGTCCATTGAGCTCGGGTCAACGGGTCGCACGCTGTGGGGAGCGCGGACCTTCGAGCACATCTGGGGGGTCCGGTCCCTTTCGCTGTCAGGGGTGTCAGCGTGTCTCCGGGCACCCCTCTCGTAGCAGCAGAGGACTCCGGAGGAGGCAAACCCATGCGTGGTGCCAAGAGCGCCAAGTGGGTCGCGATGGCCGCGGTCGTGGCACTGGGCGCGACCGCTTGTGGCGGCGGCGGTGACAGCGGTGACAACGAGAAAGCGGCCGTCGACCCGAACGGCGTGTACACCTATCAGGACGTCGAGCCGCAGAACCCGCTGATCCCGACCAATACCAACGAGGTCGGCGGCGGCTACATCCTGAAGAACCTCTTCCGTGGTCTCGTCGACTACGACGTCAAGGGCAAGCTGCGCAATCAGGTCGCCCAGAGCGTCGAGTCGCCGGACAACCAGAAGTTCACGGTGAAGCTGAAGAAGGGCTGGAAGTTCCACAACGGCGAGCCGGTGACGGCCAGTTCCTTCGTGGACGCCTGGAACTACGGCGCCAACGGCAAGAACGCCCAGCTGAACTCCTCCTGGTTCGCCGACATCAAGGGCTTCGACCAGGTCCACCCGGAGAAGGGTGACCCGAAGGCCGACAAGATGTCGGGCCTGAAGGTCGTGAACGACAACGAGTTCACCATCGAGCTGTCGCACCCGGTCTCCACCTTCAAGGACCGGCTCTTCTACGACGCCTTCTACCCGCTTCCCAAGGCCTTCTACAAGGACCCCAAGAAGTTCGGCGAGGCCCCCATCGGCAACGGCCCCTACGAGGTCGACGGCAAGTGGGAGCACAAGGTCCAGTTCAAGGTGAAGAAGTACGCCGGGTACGAGGGCGTGGACAAGCCCAAGAACGGCGGCATCGTCTTCAAGTTCTACAACAAGGACGAGAGCGCCTACAACGACCTGGTCTCCGACAAGCTGGACATCATGTACCAGGTCCCGCCGTCGTCGATCAACGTCTACAAGACCGACCTGGGCGACCGCTCGGCGGACCAGATGTTCGGCGGCAACACCACCATCGCCTTCCCGATGTACGACAAGGCATGGGCGAAGCCGGAGAAGGCCAAGGTCCGTCAGGGTCTGTCCATGGCGATCGACCGCGAGACCATCACCAAGACCGCGCTGAAGGGCTCGAAGGACCCGGCCGACGGCTGGACCCCGAAGGTCGTGGAGGGCTACCAGCCCAACGCCTGTGGTGAGTACTGCAAGTTCGACCCGAAGAAGGCGAAGCAGTTCATCAAGGACGGCGGCGGCGTCCCCGGCAACAAGATGACCATCGCCTACAACGCCGACGGCGGCAACAAGGAATGGGCCGAGGCGGTCTGCAACGACATCAAGCAGAACGCGGGCGTCCCGTGCGCCGCCGAGCCTCGTGCGACGTTCCAGCAGCTGCGCACCGAGATCACCGACAAGAAGATGAACAGCGCGTTCCGGATGGCCTGGGTCCAGGACTTCCCGAACATCTCCAACTTCATCGCCGAGCAGTACCGCACCGGCGCCGGCGCCAATGACTCCGGCTTCAGCGACAAGAAGCTCGACAAGCTGATGGAGCAGGCCGACTCGGCCAAGACCATCGAGGAGTCCAACAAGCTCTACGCCCAGGCCGAGGCGAAGCTCAAGGACACGATGCCCTCCATCCCGCTCTTCTTCGACCACACCAACGGCGGTCACTCGAAGAACGTGCAGAACGTCAAGTTCGACACGTTCCGGCAGGCGATCTGGACCGACGTCGAGGTCAAGAAGTAGTCGAGAGGCTGTGACGCGCTCCCGGTGACCGTCCGTCCCTTGTGAGACGGGCGGTCGCCGGGCGCGTCGGCGACAGGAGGACACCCATGGGGCGATACGTCGCGAGGCGACTGCTCCAGATGATCCCGGTCTTCATCGGGACCACACTGCTCATCTTTCTGATGGTGTATTCGCTGCCCGGCGATCCCGTCAAAGCACTCTTCGGCCAGCGGGCATCCGACCCCGCCACGGTCGAGAGACTGCGCCATCAATTCGGTCTGGACAAGCCCCTGCTGGCCCAGTACTGGGACTACATCACCGGGCTGTTCCGGGGCGACTTCGGGCAGAGCTTCACCGGCCGCCCGGTCGCCGACCTCATGGCCGACGCCTTCCCGGTCACCATCCGGCTCGCGCTGCTCGCGTTCGGCATCGAGCTCGTCGTCGGCGTCGCCCTCGGCGTGGTGACGGGCCTGATGCGTGGCAAGTTCGTGGACCGGTTCGTGCTGGTGTTCACCCTGATCGTGACCTCGATCCCGGTGTTCGTGATCGGCTTCGTCACCGTGTTCCTGTTCGGCCTCAAATGGAAGGTCATCACCCCGACCGTCCAGGACTCCATGGACATCGGGCAGCTCTTCGCACCGGCCATGGTGCTGGGCGCCCTGTCGCTCGCGTATGTGTCCCGGCTGACCCGGACCACCGTGGTGGAAAACCTGCGCGCCGACTACATGCGCACCGCGCTCGCCAAGGGCCTGCCGCGGCGCCGGATCATCGGCGTCCATCTGATGCGTAACTCGCTCATCCCTGTCGTCACGTTCCTCGGCACCGACCTCGGCACCCTGATGGGCGGCGCGATCGTCACCGAGGGCATCTTCAACATCCAGGGCGTGGGCAACACCCTCTTCCGGGCCATTCAGACCAGTGAGGGTCCCACCGTCGTCGGCATCGTGACCGTACTGGTCCTCGTCTACCTGGTGAGCAGCCTGGTCGTCGACCTGTTGTACGCAGTCCTGGACCCGAGGATTCGCTATGCCTGAGAAAACTCTGGCCCCCGAGAGCGGCCCCGAGACGGCCGCCGCCACCGCGCC
>Ga0307508_10005905_pt1 | contig 11554 bp, 11 predicted proteins | sample 9_EM_MG_FD_203089 | JGI IMG/M metagenome (GOLD analysis project Ga0307508, IMG submission 203089) | Populus trichocarpa ectomycorrhiza microbial communities from riparian zone in the Pacific Northwest, United States - 9_EM | ecosystem: Host-associated > Plants > Roots > Unclassified | place...
GGATTTCTTTACGGACCTTCATGTTCATGTGTACAATGAAGGTCCTTAAACAAAAATGAAAAGAAAAAATTACTTTTTGAGGACTATAAAAGTCTCTTGGATCATTTAATTTTGAAATCTTTCGCTATTTGCTAGTTTTTGCACTAAAATCTTTGCAAATGTTTCTTACACGGTATGGACATATAGTTATGATAGAAACTCTTCTTATTCCACAACCTTTCCTTTCTCATTGCAGCTCTTGACTTTGTTGTCATATTGTTCCAATATGTTGATGCCCATAACAACTAAGTATTTGGTAGGGACATCCGTCATATCTTCATAATGCATTACATAAACATCCTTAAGAATGATACCTTCTCGATCAGAGGGATGACAATTTCTTCCTTTTCTGGTTCCCTTGCTTTCAGCCTGGCCAACATTTTTTCTCGTTTGAATATCAATAGCTCTTTTATAATTTTTTGTTCTAGGCTTAAAGCCAAGCCCAAATCTATGATTTTCAGTCTTTAACCTTATCGGACTTATCCTCTCAGGATTCCTAGAGATAGGATCATACTAGAAATGAAGTTTATGCTTTAAGAAATATTTGGCCGCCATTCTTGTGGCTTCATAAATTATCGGTTATCTTAATACTGTGTTTTCTAGCACCAATTTCCTCCTGCTTTTATGTAGAGAACGACCACATTCTGCACCATTGCCAAGTTCTTTTTGGCCTCAATTATCACCAATGTCCCATTCACAATATACTTCATACATTGATGCAAGGATGATGCCATGACGCTAGCGGCGTGTATTTAAGGACTTCCTAATAATATGTTGTATGACAGGTGGGTGTTCATCACTTGCATGGTTACTAAAAACACCTGTGGGCCAATGAATAACTCTATTTCAATGGTCCCCACCCTTGGGGAACCATCATAAGCCCTAGTTGTCATGATGCTTGATAGCATATGCGTTGAATAAACTAGCATTTCATCCAGCACATGTTTTGGGAGTACAATTAAAGCTGGATCGTTATCCACCAATACGTTTCCAATGGTGCAATCCTTGCACCTTACAATGATGTATAGAGGCTTATTATAACTCGTTCCTCTAGCATCGAGCTTGTTTTTAGTGAATATAGGTAATTTTTCACATGAATTCTTCTGACCAGATGCTTCATAGTCCTTTGGGTCATGTCTTGGGGCATACATGCCTCGTTTAACACTTTTTGCTACGCATTATGGTGTGACTTAGAACTCAGGATAAGAGGCATCAGGGGTATCCTTGTAGGGGTTTTTTTAGTTGCTCTATCACACTATACTTATTGTGCTTCATCAACTTTAAAAATTCAACAGCTTCTTCCTCATTCAAGGTTTGTTTGTTTCTATATCTTTGATGGCATCTACAACCTCTTTGCATTTGACTTTTCATTTCCTTTCTAGTTCTTCATATGTAAAACACCTGCCACTTCGAGTTAATCCATCAATTTCGGTTTGAAACATAGGAGCAGGACCCTCTATATTGAGAGAATTTCTATAATTATAAGGCAATGCATTATAGTTCATATTATAGGTAACGACAGGCCTTGTCGGGACAAGATTCGATGGACCATTCTCGGTATGTTGAAGCCTACACATCTCTACTTTCTTCCTTTAGAAACTTATCATGCCTATGATATCATCATTTTCCTCATTTCTTATTTGTAACAGACCACAAGTCATTATTTGTATCACCTTCTAGTAAAACTCTTCACATTCATCAATGTTATATTTCATTGCTTCATGGAACCTACAAAAATCATCACTCTTTCTTGAACCTAATTCATTTTTTGTTGGAAAACACTCAGCTTACACTAGCATGTCATATAACATATCCATATTTACCCTTAAAACCTTTTCTTTCTTTCTTCCAAACTCCACAACATTTACTCCCTCACTATTAGAAGCATGATTAGGCAGCGGGTGGAATTAATGTTGGGGGTATCTTTAAAGGTTATCCATTCTGCTTTGAATAATTGCAAGAGCTTCCTCTTGAATGCTAAGAAAGTATTAATATTATGGCCAGGGTTTTCGGCATGGTACTCACAGGTTAGATCTGGTTTGTACCAATTTGGTAAGAGAGGCTTTAGTGGTGAAAATAAAAGAGGGGCCACATGACCTATGTTTAACTATTTTGCATAGATTTCTTTTAAGGGTATAGGTAAAAGCGGGAGTTGTTCTAGGTTTATTTGATAAACTCTCCTTGGATTATTTTCGGCTTGGTTTTCTAGCGGGTTGGTGGGCTGGTTTACCGAAAGAGGCTTAGAAAGTTAATATTGGATAATTGGGAAGATGGGGCCTGGTAGCTTTGGTAATTCTTTTTACCCTTATTTATCTTCTTTCCACATTACTCACATCAACATTCGTTTCCCCTACTAAACCCTTTCTTCTCGGTAGGTTTTGATATTCTACCACCTTTTATCCTTTGTTCTATTCTCCTAGTAATAATAACATCATAAAAATATTGGGTGGAGCTACCTATCAAATGCTTATAATATGCATTGCTTTGTTTTTCCACCTATGAACATACTCTTTTATAATTTCCTTGTTGCTCTTCTTCATCACCATCAAGTTTTTCTAGTCCGTAGTGCTGTCAATATTGAACTTGTATTGTTTCAAGAAAGCATCAGCAAAATCACTCCATTTCTTAACCCTTGTGTTATCCAAGGTCATGTATCAACTTAACGCAGAATTGGTCAAGCTATCTTGAAAGAAATGGATTAACAACTTCTCATAGCGTATGACTTCTACCATTTTATTGTAGTATGACCTCAAGTGTGTATTAGGGCATTCCATTCCCATATACTTAACAAATTTTGGCACACTAAACTTCTTAGGCGCCACTACATTTGGCACCAAGCATATCTCAACTGCTTCAACTGGGTCATAGATGTCAAATCCCTCAACAACCCCTAATTTTCCTCTTAGACAACCCACTAATCTTATTCATGATGATCAAAGGATTTAACCTCGTGGGATTCCTCCATTGTTAGAACTATTATAGCTAGCACTTGAGTAGGCGTAATCTGGCGAATCATCAAAATGCTTGTTGTTTCTTATGGTCTAGTAGCGAGATTTTACCCCAAGTTTTATAAGTTAAGGATAACCAAAGCTATTGACAGCAGTAACATGGTTGGTTGTTAACTAGATGTCCTTTCCCCAAACTACGCTTGCAATAGTTACTCGAGTAAGGCTATCGAGTAAGCTAGCCATCTAAGCCATATTATTCTTAACATCTTTCAGCTCTCTTTGGTAGTGGGCCTTAAGTTGAGCCCTCTCTTCATTATTCATCCTTTTGCGAAGCCTAGTATTGTATACTCTGGAAGGGGGACCTATATTTCGAGTACCTTCCATATACATCCCATAATTCATAAACATAATTTCATATGGATGTATATACATGATGATGTATATTAGATATGGATTAGCTATACCTCGGGCTAATATATGGCCACCATTCCTGTATAAACGGGTAGGGTTGTTATCCTTTCATAGTTGTCGAGACAATTTAATATGAGCCAATGCTTAATAAAAGTACACTCGTCACAAAGAGATATTACTTAAAAGGTTGGGTCTAAGCCCTTTTCATTAATAGTTGATGAAAACTTTTACATTTGAAAGCTAATATACTTATTATCATTATTTATAGGGAGAAAGGCAAAGCTTTTGTTTTTTATGTCCTTAAGAAAAACATTAGTCTCAATCATGCTTTTTTGATATCGATGGACATCCCTTCCAACTTGCCAGGAATTGTGGCGAATACTTCGGGCATAGATAAAGGCTTCATTAGTCTAATCATCCGTGTTTCTTATCTTCTCTAAAAGTATCATATTGTTCATATCTAGTTGATTGTTGTTAGTATCAATCATCTAGTTATGGTGCTTTAGCAGTTCGTTCTTTTCTTCCAAATGTCTTTTGACACGATCAAAAAATTGATGTCTTCTCCCAAATGTAGGAGTGTCAAAGTAATAAATAACCTGGCAAGACCGGGGTCGAACCACAGGGAGGTTAACTATATAAATTATAAATAATAATAATAAGTTAAAGAGCTTTGAGATGTGATATTAATATAAGGATTAAACAATGATAAAAACAATTGTCAAGGTTAGAGGATCCACTAATGGTATTTCAAACAAGTATAGTATAAACTCTTATTACTCAACTGGAAACCACACACAAAGGAGGTTCCAATCGGATTATAAATTGTTAACATGATTACATTAGTTATCTTATTCAAATAATGCTAATACTTGTAAATATTGTCAAGTATTCATGATTATAACTTATGTTAACAACAAATCAAGTTCCTTTCATAGCACAGGTGTCAGTTATACCATACAGTTTGGGCTATGAAAGTACCAAGTATTTGTTATACCAAGGTTATACAACATAAATCTAGATTAACCATTTAACAAGCAAAGTATTAAGAGTGAATAAGATAATAAATACAAAACATGTTAGTATCAAACATTAAAGTCCATGTTGAGTTTATACTATACTTATTCTTACACCATTAGTGTAACCTTTTCACATTGACATAATAAACTTAGCTAAACATAATGAAGAAGAGAAACATAAATAAACAAGATAAGAACATAAATAAGATATAAGTTAACTAAGTAAAGGAAGGGAAATGAAAAGCATAAACAAGAGATTAATATAAACAAAACTTCAGCATTACAAATATAAAGAGAGAGCAAGAACATGATCTTGATCTAAAAACCAAGATGCCTCAATGCATGGCAAATGCCTCCTTTTATAGGCCAAAATATAGAACTATTGATTTGATGACTAATTGTTGAGTGGGTGGCCACATCTTGACTTGGTGACAATCCTTATCTTCTTGTCTGCCTAAAATGCCATTGCTAACGTCAGAATTTGAATAGGTTTTAGTCATGAAAGTTCTATGAAATTGTCTCAGCTTTCCAACAAAAAACGAATCGGTGCATTTGGACTTCTGAAACTCGAGATATGGGTTGAACACTAAACAGTGTCTGGGCTGCAGGATAGATTCTGACTTCTTCATTGTTGCTAAGATTTGGACTTCCAAACAGCAGAATTGAGTCTTGTATTCCTCATGAATGTTTTAGGCCTATGTCTTAGCTTTTTAGCCATATAAACCAAATTGAAATCCAAGATCTACAGCTCCAAATATGACCCAATGACTGAAAAGTGTTCCAGTTTGGACTGAACCAGCATCTCTTTTCTAAGTTTAACCCTCTCTATCTTCTCAATTTCAGTAGTTAAACTCATCAATCAATCCTTTGATTTATGTGATAGGCCTGCATTTTAGATGAACATTTACCATAAATTAAAGGTATCTTATAGTATCAGACATGTTATTATAAAAGATGCTCTAGTTAAGGAATTATTGATACTTCAAGTGCAAAACGATGATATAAAACCTTGATAAAAATGCATTTTTAAGTACTAATCATCTTTTCTTGGCATTTTCTTTGTCAAGCTTCTTCTCTAGCAAGTTGATCTTATTTCTCTTATTATCCAAATCAGTTTAAAAGACACCGACAACTTTTCCTTTGGCTTTCACGTTAGCGAGCTCACTTTCTAGCATCACATGCTTCTTGTATAGCCTTTCATACTGCTCAATCCAACTTTCTAACTCAGTTTTGGTCCTTGAAGACAAATTAGTCCTTTCTTGACAATTGTTGAAATTAGTTTTCAAAGTCTTTAGCTCAGTACTGGTTTGCATCCAATGTGTTCCCAATTCTCCTAGCTCTTCCTCAGCTTGGTTTCTAACCATCTTTTCTTCTTTTAATTGCTTCTCTAAGGACATGATTTTCTTGTCTTTTTTCTTCAATTGTTGCTTATAAACTTTCTCAGTTTTTCTTTAGTGAGGAGTTACTCCTTGAGAGATATCCTAACGGCTTTACTGGTGCCCACCTCTATTTGAAGTGAAGCTTTTCCAGATATTCTCTCAACTCTTTCTCGTTACTAATCCTTTTTCTTTTAGTTGGTTCAACAGCTTGCGAAGTCCTGACTTCAAATCCAAGAGTCATGGGGATGTTGACTAATGATAGATTTCTTCACTTTGGATATTTTTCACTAGTAATTGGATCTCTTAAACCATTTGATTTCTTCTTGACCAATACCAGAAGTTTTTAGTCTTGCTTAATGTTCTCCATAACTTCTAAAGTAGATTGGTCCTTAAATAATCTAGAAAATTGAGATAACTCGATCATCCTTGGCACATGTTGTACACCCCCAAGTTTCTTTACAGCCAAAGTGAGCGCGTAGCTGACATATCCAGTCACTCTAATTAGAGGCACCCATCGTCTTTGCCCATAACTCATTAAGCAATATGTTGCTCTCATCCACGAGGCTTTCCACTTCACTTCTCCCTGTAGGATTCCTTGTAATTTTATTTTCCAGTTTTCCTTGCTCAAGTCCTTCCACTCCTCTTCTTTAACTATCTTCAAAGGATTTTTACTATATCATCAGAAGTTGTTAAATATCAACTTCTTAGTTTCTATATGGCTAATCAGCCATATGTACAACAACTGTTCACAACATCTCATTGATCCTTTGTTAACCCTCCTACAATGGTTGAGTGTTAAAATAGTTTTTGTTAATATTGCCACAATAGGATTTATTAAGTCGTTTTCATGTGTAACAAATATTGTAGCCGCCTTTAAACTGATTATTCTAGTGAGGTTTGGAAATGACACCAACTTGAAGATTTCTAAAGCAAGTATTTTGGCTTTTTCTTTAATAAATATAAATCCATTCTTCCTCTTTTCGAATACCTCTTTGATCATCTTCCACTTCAGGCCGCTAGCACTTTTCTCCAATATTTTAAGGAGATCTGGAACTTTAATCAATTTGGCGAATTCAGTTAGCACTTGGTCATGCCTTTGGTGGAAGTAGACTTTGTATAGATTTTAAGGAAATTTGGTCAGTAAACCATACTCTTCAAAAGTGGAGCACATGTCTACATTCCTAAAAATAAAGCATTGGTACTTGGGGTCCTAAAAATGCATCAAGGCTTTAATTGCTAAATTATACACGGACACCATTGTGATTTCCACTATCCTCCCATATTTCTTCAAAAACTCATCCTCGCGGATGCTTTTCATGTGTAAGATGAGCTTCTACAGTCTTTTCTGGGGCAACTTATATTTTTTATTGGTGGTAATTTACTATTATCTAGTCTTAGGCAATCCCCTTATAACAATTATAGGGATTCAGAATCCAACCCGTATTCAACAAAGATCATCTCTTTATCAGCCTTAAATCCTACATTTCAATATGGTTTTTAGGGTTGAGCATGTCTTAATCCAATAATGTTTAATTATGGAACATACATCCTACAGGTAGGTTATATGTGTTTTTATGTACGACATTGAGGTAAGCATAATTTAGTCTAAAAAAGGTCTCTTATTGTCCCAATGATTACCTAAAGGTTATACGGGAGCTAAGTATGTAATGGGATGGTATGCATACCAATATCAACCAGTCCAAGCAGTCAATAAAGAGTCAGATGGTTTCACGAACTTAAATCTTGACAGAAAGTCATAGGGTAAGCCACTACTCCCCCACCTAACCTGAAGTTTTCATATGTGTGCATTCCAAAATGATATATCATAAATAGACTAGTGATGCATGAAGACATTTATTCATATCCAACGTACATGCATGAGCATGATAAAACATGCAAAAGCATAAATAAGTATAAAAAAAAAACCAAATGCAAAAATTTAAACACATCAAATCATATAAACTATATAAAACACACAAAGCCTAGTCCAATATTGTAAAAAATAGAATGTCTCTATTGGAGTCATTATTCTATCGTACATAAGCCCGCACGGCGTAACGGCGCCAGGATTAAGGAGTTCCACCTAGTTGTTTGGTTTAGATTCACTAGGAGACCCGAGTGGACTAGTCTTATCTTAAATTCTAGTATAAGGGACTAGTTATGGCTAGAAAAGGTATTAGCACCCCTAGCAAACTTTACCTGAGGTAACCTGCATTGTATGGTCTGGATATGGTTTAAAGGTGTTGATGAGTTCCTAATTGGTGGTACGTCTATGGCTTAGAACAAAACTTTACGCTCATGAATAAATCTAGCATTTTAAATTTATTACGGGCTTGTATGTCCAAGTAAATTCTTATAGGAAGAATCCATTTAGGTGCCTTGACAGGGTTCACCTATCCTAAAAGGCGAAAGTCTTTTTCACAACTCGTATATTGTGGTGCAAAATACTCTCAATTAAAATTGATAAATATCCAAAATAATTCTGAGAATTTTCTAGTCATCTCTTAGTACTTAAATACCAACCTACTGATAGGTCCGGTATTTATAATAAAATGTTGACCATTAATTTTCAGGAATTATAATTTTTAGGGTTATTGAGATATTAGTCAAATTCTTAAGGAAATTTACAAACTTATTTTAAATTAAAAAAAATGCACAAAAAGTTTCTAAAAACAATGCTAAAAAAACATTTTCCCCTCTTTATAAATAAAATGTAATTTTTTATAAGGATTGAGCCGTATGCAACAAGCAAAATCATTTTTTGGTTTTTTTTAATGCAAAAACTTATTTTTGTTAAAATCAAAACTATCAAAATAGACCTAAGAGGTGTTTGGCAAACACACCCTTAAATCAAAAACACCTTTAGCAAAAACATTGTCAACCAAACAGGGTCTTAACCATTGACTCAATTTTGACCCAACTGGGTTGACCCGACTGAGTCGACCTGAAATCTTTGTTTCGACCATAAACCGAACCAAAGACATTCACTTCGATTATCCTTTCACTAATCTATCATCCATTCACTTTGATTATCAAGGAATCAACACGATTTGGTTCAAATGGGTTTCAATTCTACACTGAAACCTTAAGATTAAAACCCATTAAAAACTTGTTATTTATATCAATAAACCTTAGATTATTAACTAATCAAGTATCACAAAGTGTTTAGTACAAACAAATTAACCAAAACAGATCCAAACCATAAAGTTAAGGCAATGTTCTTCTTAAGAACACGAAGAATATTGCCTAGTAACCTAGAAAAACCAAGCACACTATTAAACCCCTGAAATGGCACCACACTGCTTTTGGTCCTCACGAACCACATTACTAATATCAAACATATTTAAATCAAAAGAACTAATAAAAAAAATCAAATCATCAAAATCATGCATTAGATTTCACCTTCAAAACTTTAGCCCCAATGCCAGCCAATAACAACATCAAATTTCAACTCAAAACCAACTCTCTAAACACCTTGGGACCCAAATAAAAATCAGGAACCAAAAATTATACTAATAAACAAAAAAAAAGCATCAAACACCTATAACCATATTTGATAGAATATAAAAACCATTTTATTTCAACAAAATAAACATCAAAATATTTTCTAAACATCTAGTAAACAGTAACAAACAACTCAAATCAAAATTAAGCAAAGAAAAATAACATTTCATGCATTTATCAAAATACAAGTTCAATACAATGTATCACCAAAAACAACTTCAAACCATCATTGAAGCATGCAATGGAGAGCTAGATGTAAATCCCGAGAGAAAAAAAAGGCTGGATTAAATTAAAGGAAATAAACTAAACTAAAAAGAATTGGGGGCAAAACGAATACACTTAAAGAAAATGGGGCCTAAATGCAAATAAGAATAATTATAGAGCATAAATACTCCTCTTCTCACCAAAAACAGATCTGCAGATAACGTAAAGAAAGAAAAGAGGGAGTTTTTATATTCATTTTTACAAATCAAGAGAGAAACACCAAAATTTCAAAAACCCATCCAAGATTAAGGATTATAGGTAGAATAAACACTAGTGGGAAAGGGATTAACAAGAGAAATTGAACAAGAAGAGAAGAGGGGAGGGCCGGTTGTCATTAGAAAGAAAAGGAGGGATCGAAACCTTGATTCGTACCGGGTAAGGTATTCTAAACCTGCTCTTATGAGTCATTTCAAGTCGATTATGAATTGATGCCTGGATGTTAATTTATAGATTTGAGTTCTTAGACTTGAATTGAGGAAAAAGTATGAGTTGCTACATTAAAGAACTTCATGTGTTGTATGTAAATGGAAAGATTGACGAATCTGGACAGTTTCGTCTCTTGACTTTCACAGAGATTTCAGGTAGGAGGATGAAGGAATTAGGATCAGGTTCCTCATAGAAATTGTAGGTTTGGATGTTGGCTAATCAATGAAATTGTTCTTGCTCAATTTGGAGTTATAAAACTTCAGCTATGGGTCACCAACCGAGACTGGGTCATGATAGACCCTATAAGGTAGTAGGTCTGGTTCGTTGATGAGAAATTTTAACTGTCTTAGAGGTAGAACTGGGTTCTCCTTCCTTCAAAAAACTTGTAATCTCATGTCTTAGCTTTCCAACAAGACTAATCCCGCTTGAATCGGAGTTTTATAACTCTAGATATAGTTAAAAATCTGAGGAGAGGACGGAGAGTAACAGTTCAATGTCTAGACAGTAACAGTTCAAAAATGAGACAGTAACAGTTTGGGATTTATATATATATATATATATATATATATATATATATATATATAAAGGAATGATAACTGTGGTTGGTCAAAGAATGACAATATTAATTGGTGAAATGAGAAAAACGTAAAATATTAAGAAATGACTGAAAGAAAGACTTATTGGTTGTTGATATGGTTATAATAAAACATATCATTGGGTGAGGAAAATTTATGAGATAAACTTGTGAATTGCAGGAGGGACCACAGGCGTGGTGCAGCAGCAGCAAGGGAGCACGAGTAGAGCTTCTATTGCAGGTAGGTGAATCACACCTATACTTCCTAGTTAATTCCATGATTTATTTATATTACTAATGTGAAATGTCAATTACTGAATGTATGTGTATTCAAGGTGAAAACTTGTTATGTGAATTGCCAAATGATGAAATTATCATTGACAAAAGAAATATGAGAAGTGCGATTTAAGGCATAAACCTGCATACATTTAGTGTATGTTAGGATCCCGGGTAAGGGGATTGCCATGTATGGACTAGCATACATTTAGTGTATGTTAGGATCCCGGGTAAGGGGATCACCTTGCATCGACTCCTATGGGGTGATGATGATGATACCAGTGAAATTGGTATCGGTAATGTGATAAGCAAGAATAATCATGGTTGATCTCATAAAGTCTGGAATGAAGGTTGAAAGTGGCAGAGGGAACATTTATTAATAGTTGAATAAGGAAGAGATTCTAATAAAAACTAGAAAAGAGAAGCGAATGAACTATGAATGGATTTTACCCTGTTGAAATTGTTAGATATTCATGTTGTTATATTTATTGTAATATTCACGCTTCAATAATATGTATTTTGTTTCAGGATCATCGCATGCACGACAGGAGTAGACCCTAGCTTATGTTCCCTTCTTGTAATTTAGGTCCTAGGGAGTATACCCTTGTATTTTGTAAACATAAAAATGTTTGTATAACTTAATTTGTATAATTAATGTTTAAACTTGATTGAATGAATTTAACCCTGTAGTTCATATAACCATATTTCATGTCTATG
>Ga0307508_10005908_pt1 | contig 11550 bp, 14 predicted proteins | sample 9_EM_MG_FD_203089 | JGI IMG/M metagenome (GOLD analysis project Ga0307508, IMG submission 203089) | Populus trichocarpa ectomycorrhiza microbial communities from riparian zone in the Pacific Northwest, United States - 9_EM | ecosystem: Host-associated > Plants > Roots > Unclassified | place...
GGCGGATGGCAAAGGAAAGCTTGCAACGTGCCGCCATCGCGCGGACAGCGGCGGGGAAACGGTCAAAAAATGTACGCCGCCATAGTCTAGATAGGCTTCATGCGAGTATGATAAAACAAAAAAAAACTCCCCCCCTTTTCAGGGCGGTACTCCGAACGCCTTGAAAGAGCGTCTGGTTTCCCGTTTCGGTTTCCTGGTCGGTAGTAGATGCGGAAGTCGATACCGGCCAATTCTTGTGCCCACCGTGCCTGGCATCAGTTGAGTATCTTCATGGTTGTAAAGTACTCGAGGTTCTGGTGATCGCTGAACACCTGGACCTGGTTCGTTGCTCCTTCGCAGTACCGGTGCCAATGTTTGAAGGCATCGACGATCGCTAGAAGTTTCTTGTCGTGGATTTCGTAGTTGATTTCCGCCGGCTGGAACTTTCGGGAGTGGAAGGCAACCGGGTGTAGTCTCCCCTCCCCATCTCTTTGTGACAGGACGGCGCCGATGGCGAAGTCGGAGGCGTCTGTCTCGATGATTACTGGTTTGGTGGCGTCGAAGTGGGCAAGTATTGGTGCTGTTGTGAACCGATGCTTCAGCTCCCAAAAGGCTTCTTCCGCCCATTGGTTCCATTCCCACTCCTTGTTTCCTCCTTTCGTTAGCTCCGTTAGGTGTCTGGCGATTCAGGAGTAGTCCTTGATGAAGCGTCGGTAGAAGTTGGCAAATCCCAGAAAGGACTGTACTTCTGATAACGATGCTGGAGTTTTCCATTCCAGCACTGCCTCCACTTTTCCTTTTGCCATTTTGATTCCGTCCTGCCCGATGACATATCCTAGAAATTCCACTTCCTGGGTTTTCCAGACGCACTTGTCTGACGAGACTGCCAGTCGGTTTTCTTGCAGCCTTTTCAACACTTCCTTAACTCGTTGATCGTGCTCCTCCTCAGTTCGTGCATAGATCAGGAAATCGTCCATGTAAACCAGGAGGCCCAGGTCGATCATGTTGGAGAAGACATGGTTCATCATGTCTTGGAAGGTTGACGGAGCGTTGGTTAGTCCGAATGGCATGACTTGGAACTCGTAGAGCCCATAACGAGTTCGAAAGGCTGTTTTCCATTCATCACCTTCCCGGATGCGAATCAGGTTGAATCCATTTTTCAGATCTAGTTTAGTGAACCATTTGGCTCCCTGAACTCGGTTCTGTAGTTCCTGCATGAGGGGAAGGGGGTATCGGTTGGGAATCGTTATACGGTTGAGGGCCCGGTAGTCAACGCAGAGCTGTAGTCCTTTTCCGTTGGGTTTTGGTATGAACAGAATCGGAGATCCTGCTGGAGAGGTGGATCTCCGGATTTTTCCTGTCCGCAGTAACTCCTTAAGCCACTCTCAGAGGTTTCCGAGCTCATTCTCCAAAATGGGGTAAATCGGTCCCCAGGGGGCGGTTTCTCCTTCCTTGAGGTCAATCTTGCAGTCGATGGTCGGTGTGCTGGCTGCGCTTCTGCCGCCTCCTGGCTCATGATGTCGAGATAACCCCTGAATTCCTTAGGGATTCGGTCCTGAGAGTCCTCCTCATTTATTGCTGAGACGTACCCAATGACTTTGGCTTCTGGGTCAAGGGCAACCGACTCATCCAGGGACTGACAGAATTCCGCCGTTTCGAATCACGTGCATTTTTCTAGGCAGTTGTGGCTGCTAAAGTGGAGTTCTTTGGAGTCCCATGCACCCTTGGGGGGGTGCTTCGCAATCCACCAGAATGGCAAGAAGAGGTCGACTTCCGGTTCCAAGGTGCGACCTCGAACACGTCTCGGGAGTAGTGTTTCCGATGCTGGAGCCGGAGCGGCTTGGTGTATTCCATTCCTGCACCTTTGACTTCTTCCCCCGAGCAGTTCAGTAGGGGGGCCGCCTCGCTTCTACAGATTCGGGGTATGTTAAGCTGCTCGGTAATCCTCGTGCTGATCAGAGGGACTGAGCAACCGGTGTCGAGTAGGACCTGCACCACGTGCTGGGTTAGGCCCCACAAAATGATCATGGTGGTGATTGGTCTTTTGCCGCACTGTGGTTTGTTCGTAGATTTTTCGGGCGAGGCTTTGTTCGGGTTTAGCCTTCTTCGTTGTCTATCCTGCAAGGCTCCAGTACTTGGTTCCTCCGGACCCTTTCGTTTTCGATTTGTTCCACAAATTATTGGGAAGGACCTGGGGTGCAGCGAGCCCCGTCCTCTTAAAAATCCGAGTCATCTTTCCAGGCTGACTGTAGCGTTACAGCTGCAGCTTCCCGCATGTCCTCGTCCTCGATTTTGATGTGGCCAGCTTTGGCTTGTTTGGGGGCCGGAGCCTCCTCGGCATCCTCCCCCCGCTTCCATTTTCCTTGGATCGAGCTCGCCTGCTTCGGGGCTTCCGGTAGCTCCGTGCCCTTGACCGCTGTTCGAGCATAACAGTCCTGGGTGGTGTGGCTGTCCCGGCCACACCTCCAGCAGTTGGCCTTGCTGCTTTTGTGGGAGTCGATCTCATTTTGTGGGACCCCTTTGTAGGCGTTGCCCCCGCTCCCCCAGTGGCTCTCCGCCCATGATTTCCTTGGCTTTTCAGCCTTGCCCCCCGAGTCAGACTTCACAGCCTGCTTGGGGCCACCGCTCTCCTTACCCTTTCGGGCATTGCCTGGATTTTTCCCATCCGGGCTGTCTTTCCGTCCTGTCCCGCTTCCTGGCTGTGCTTCGCGGGCCGCTTTCAAGGCCTTCCATCGTTCCATATGGAGACTGGCATAGTATGTGGCCGTTAGGAAGTGGGCGAAGCGCATGTTCAGGACGCTGTCGGGCATGGCCTGATAGATTTTCTCCCTCAACCCTTCTCCGGTGGCCCGGGCGTATACATTCAGGACGCGGAATTCAGTGAAGTAGGCTTTGATGTCGCCTTTGTACCACAGCTGACTGAGCTTTAGCTGGGTGTTCGCTGCTTCCCTGGTGTCCCGGAATTCGGCCCTGATCGCCGCGGTGTATCGGGCTCAGGTGTCCCGGTCCGCCATCGTTCTTCGTCGGTGCTGGTGCCAGGCTTTTGCAGTGTCCGACAGCAGTGTTCCTACCCACATGATTTTCTTGGCATCGAGGGTTTCCGGGTAGAACCCAATGTACTCGAGAACCGATTCCCACCAGATGTTGAATGCCGAAGTGGGTTTCCTGTCGAAGTATTCTGGGTTCTTCAGCTTGAGCCGGGAGGTATTAGTTCTTACCTCTGGGGCCCATTGGTCGGTTCGGGCCACCGCGATGCCTTCTCCCACAAGTCGAGCGATTTTCTCCGGGGTGAGCATGGTGGCGATGTGTCCATCTCGGAGTGGGGTGGCTCCCGGTGGGGGCCTTACAGCAACTGGGCTCCGCTGTCTCTCTGGGACCGTGTACATGTCGTCGTCGTTGTCCGGGCTTTCATTCTCGGTGGGATTTCCCGGTTCTGGGGAGGGGGACTGGAGTACCAACCTTGTTCGGGGTCATCTTGGGGGATCTCCCCCAGCTCCTCCCGCCGCCACTTCCGGGGTTCCTTCTCTTGAAGCCGAGAGGGGGACGTCTCTTGGAAGAGCCGACTGTAGGTAAGTGGGTGTGGTGGTCACCCGTTTAATGGCACTTACCTCCGTGTGCAGCTGTTGCTGTTCTCTAGCCAGTCACTCGGTTTCCTCCTGTTGGTTCATGGCACACTTCTCGCAGTTGGTATTCCAGGTTTGTTGTTCCTCCGCCCATTTCCGGTCCGCAACCTGGAGAAACTGGACGGCGTCGTTCAGCCTCGTGATTCGGGTGATCTGGTGCCCCTCCCTCTCAGCCTGGTCCTTATTGCAGGAGGTGATGGCTGTCCAGACATCGGTGGTGAACTTCTGAGCGGCGCTTGCAGTGCGCATCAGTTCGGTTTGCATCCATTCGTGGGATACAGTTGTGTTGGTCTCGGCCGTTTTGTAGACGTATTCGAGGTCTTATGTGAGCAGGTGGTAGTTGCACTCGATTGCGACGATTCGTCGGTCGGCCCGATTGTAGGCGTCACCGCACATTCCATGTAGCTGCTCTAGGTCCCATTGAGCCTGCTGGTGCTGCGTAACCAGCAGTCGGACCCAAGCAGTGGGGTTTGAGAGGTCGATCATCGGTTGATCAGTTTTGGTGTCGTTGTATACCTCCAGGGAGGTCTGTGGATACTCCAGCCGGAGCATATCGACATTTGATTCGGTCATTTCCTTAGTATAGGTCTAGGAAGTGCCCAGTGTAGATTGTTTCGTCGTCCTCGAACGTATAGTTGCAGATTTACCGGAATTCGTATCCGTCGAGGTCAGCACTTAGATTGTTAAGCACACAGTTGGACCTATACTGAGTGTACCAGTTTTTGGGGGTGCAATCGATTGCTTCCGAGGGTATTGGTCCGTCAATTTCTTCCTCCCACTTTTCATAGCTCGAAATCTCACTGTCGATCGAGGAGAATGTGTAGTCGAGTGCATATTGGGAAGTGGGTTCGAATATGTGGGCAAGTTCGAGCAGGTAGAAGTGGTCGTACTCGAACGAGGGCATGTGTAGCTGTAAATCGAAGGTGACTTATGAACTAAGATTATAGTGTGACACCTGGGTACGTAAGTACAGAGGTGGAGGTAAAGATGTTTGTCGAGTCAGGTTCGATTTCTTTATTCACAGGGGAATAATCTTAGGTTCGTCGTGTCGGGGTGTTTTCGTGAGTGTGGTATCCGAGGGCAGAGAATAAAAGGTAGTCGGTGGAGTCTTGCGTGTGGTATATATATGCAAACTTCTTCTCTCGTCACGTGGTTCCCTTCTTTCTGTCCACACGTCGGGGGTCCCAGTCTCAGGACACGTGGCCTCAGAGAGCTCCGCGCGTGGGTGTGGTTGGTCCTGACTGGTTCCAGCGATAAGGGTGGAGGCTAACAGTTGGCGACCTTGTATTTCCCGCCGGCGCTAGTCTTTCAGACTATGTGGGCTTCGTATCGAGGTCCTAGTCAGGATCGGTCGTAACTCTTTTGGAGTCCGCCGTCCTTCTTAGTTTGCCGCTGGCCCCGCTCTGGAGTTATTTCTTTCGTCCGTTCGTGTCGGCCGTAAGGACCTAACTCCGGGACTTACCTCCCGTCTAGACTCTCCCAGACCTGTCTTTACGACATAAGCCCCGCGTATGGCGTGCGACTTGCTGGAAGCTAGTTTTGCCCTTATCTCATTCTCGTTATGCAGCGGCTACAAGAGTCCGCAGTGCGTTGGGTCTACCCAGCAGGCGGGCCTAAGATCCATCACCCGCTGAGGTTACCCTTGCTCCACTTGCTCTTGCCGAACTGCTTCCCAATGCCCCGAGATTTTTATCAGGGATCTCTAGTCACGTGACTTACTGTTTGCTACCCTTCTCCTTGTACCTTTATTCCCTTTGTTACCCTCGGGTGTAACAGTGAGGTTGATGCAGACAGCGTGGATGATAGCAAGATGCGAGGAGTGCGCTGGTCGCGCGTATAATATGATGAAAGTAGAAGAAAAAAGGGGTGGACTTGCGGCCAGTGCCATCGTATTCAGCAAGCTGTGCTGTGGTAAGCGAGCCAAACCGTACGAAAGCGCAGGCGCTAGCAAACGCTTGGCACCTTGCAAGTTGCATGCGAAATCACTCGCAATCCGTAAAGACTGTGAATTCCTCTCCCATAGTTGTTGATACCCCAGAACCCACTGTTTACATATGCACAATTATTCCCTTTTATATCAATTCCGTCGGACCTAAAGTTTGTGCCAACTGGCTCCTGATTTGCAACCTATCGATGGTGTTGTCCTGATTTAACTTCCTCTGCTAGGAGAATCTCTATTATATACAACGCTCCACATCTGTATATCATTCATGTTTTCAGTATTACAACCTTGAAAAACAGGAGTAAGTAGTTACAAACTTTAGGTCCAACTGAATTGGTATAATAGGGAACAATTGTGCATATGTAAACAGCGGGTTCCGGGGTATTGAAGACAAGGGGAGAGGAATTCGCCGTTTTCGCAGATTGAGAGTGATTTCGCATGCAACTTGCAAGGTGCCAAGCGTTTGCTAGCGCCTGCACTTTCGTACGGTTTGGCTCGCTTGCCACAGCACGGCCTGCTGAATAAGACGGCACGGGCCGCAAGTCCACCCCTTTTTTCTTCTACTTTCATCATATCACACTCACGACCAGCGCACTCCTTGCATCTTGCTATCATCCATGCTGCCTGCATCAACCTCACCACCATCCTCATCGATATCGTACTCGTCGCGTCTTGATGTCATCCACGCTGCCGGCATCCTCTTTTCATCGATATCGTACTCGTCGCGTCTTGATGTCATCAACGCCGGTGGCATCCTCTTTTCATCGACATCGAACTCGTTGCGTCTTGATGTCATCCACGCCGGCGGTATCCTCTTTTCATCGATATTGTACTCGTCACGTCATGTCGTATTGTACATCTTCCCACTGTCCCTGTGAGTGCTGCGCTAACAATTCACGAAGCTCGTTGATCTTCTCACCGTGTCATATTTGCAATCGTCCTTGCCACCGGCAGCCTCACCGCCATCGTCATTGACATCGTACTTCTCACGTCGCGTCGTATTGTACAACTTCCAACTGTCCCTGTGAGTGCTGCGCTAACAATTCACAAAGCTCATTGATATTCTCGCTACGTTATATTTGCTATCGTCCTTGCCGCTGGCAGCCTCACCGCCATCCTTATTGACATCGTACCCGTCGTGTCGCGTCATATTGTACAACTTCCCACTGTCCCGGTGAGTGCTGCGCTAACAATTCATGAAGCTCATTGATCTTCTCGCCGCGTCATATTTGCTATCGTCCTTGTCGCCGGCAGCCTCACCGCCATCCTCATCGACATCGTACTCGTCGCATCGCGCTGTATTGTACAACTTCCCACAGTCCCTATGAGTGCTGCGCTAACAATTCACGAAGCTCGTTGATCTTCTTGCCGCATCATATTTGCTATTGTCTTTGCCGCCGGCAGCCTCACCACCATCTTCATTGACATCGTCCTCATCGTGTCGTGTCTCATCCGGACCTAGAGCTATGCTGTCTATGGTGACATGGTATATAGATGTAAATTCGATGTAATGAATAGAACTGGCTTGAGTCACAATGCCTGGAACCAAATGCGAGTTTAATAGTCTTCGCTGCAATGCACCGTGCCCTGACGGTCGCATTTCGATGCTACCACAGTGACCACTCTATTACCAATGTGTGGTGCGCCATCGTAAGCCTCGTCTAGATCCCATTTGCCTTGACACTCTGCGTGTATAAGACGCGCTGCATCCGGATGGCGAAGACACTCGTCCAGAAGATAGATGTCGTGGCACGCGTCGTCCAGACGACATTTGCCTTGTCACTCTGCATCCAGAAGGGAAATACCCTGACAGTCCTCGTCCATAAGGCAGATGCCGTGACGCGCATCGTCCATATAACATTTGCCTTGACACTCTGCGTCCGGAAGAAATTTGCCTTGACATTCTGCATCTGCAAGACACGCGCTGCATTCAAAAGGCAAATGCCATGACACCCCTCATCCGGAAGACATTTGCCTTGACATTCTGCGTCTTTAAGACACACGCTACGTTCAGAAGGCAAATACGCTGACACTCCTTGTCCAGAAGGCAGATGCCGTGGTGCATGTCGTCTGTAGACATTTGCCTTGACACTCTGCGTCCGGAAGAAATTTGCATTGACATTCTGGGTCTGTAAGACACGCGCTGTGTCCAGAAGGCAAATGTCCTGACACTCCTCGTCCAGAAGGCAGATACCGTGGCGCACGTCATCCGTACGACATTTGCCTTGACACCCCTCGTCCGGACAACATCTACCTTGACACTATGCGTCTGTAAGACACGCGCTGCGTCCAGAAGGCAAATGCCCTGACACTCCTCATCTGGAAGGCAGCTGCCATGGCATGCGTCGCCCGGAAGACATTTGCCTTGACATTCTGCGTCTGTAAGACACACGCTGCATTCTGAAGGCAAATGCGCTGACACTCCTCATCCAGAAGGCAGATGTCGTGGCATGCATCGTCCGGATGCTGTTTGCCTTGACATTAGTCGTCCAGAAGGCCAATGCGCAGCCCACTTCTGTCTAGTACGTATATGCACGGGCGGGTCGCGTTCGGTGCAGCATGTGCGCTGACATGCATTGCCTGGATGGAGAATACCTTGCCAGGTTGCGTCCTAAGCGTCTAGACGTTTCCGATGCATATGCAGCGTCCGGATGCCGGGCCTGCCTCCGGACGCAGAATTTTTATCCTGATGCCTATTCCCGAGGGTTGTCGTTTCCCGCTGGTTCGGAGCTTTGAGCGCCGGGGTTTTTGTCTAGTTCCTCATAGTTGGCTTCGGCGGCCCTATATGGTCTTCTCCATTGAACTCGTTCTTTCCTGGGCTGGGGGCATTCTTTTGCGAAATGTCCTTTTTTCCCGCAGTTGTAACATTCTCCTGCGATTGCTCGTCATGGGAATCGGTTCGGCGTTCCTCTTGCGAATTTGAATCGTCACGTGGCATCGAGGTCCATCAGGTCTCCCGGGGGCACCGACGGATGTTCTTTCGTGTGGACATGGAAGCGCGCTTCTGGGCTAGCTGCAGGTCGTCAACTGATGACTCCGAGGTTGCATAGGTAGCTGTCGGTTTTGATGGCGGCAGTGGCGTAGTCTACCAGGACTGTGGCTGGTACTTCGCTCATGACCAGATGTGGTTTTACTTCTGGGTGTAATCCGTCTTGAAAGCGTGCAATGCATACGTTGTACACGTACCGAAGATCTGCTCTGATCCACTGGAATTCCGCCCAGTAGGTTGCTGCTGTTCGATTCCCCTGCTGGATTTTCTGGAATTTCTCAAAAGCTATTTCCTCGGCATCCACCTGACCGAAGTTGTGCTTCATGTTAGTTTTCAATTCCTCCCATGTTAGGTTTATTCCTCCTTCCTGGTTCAGGAAGGTTTCCACCCAGTTCCATGCCACCCCTCAGAGGAGAGAAGATACATATCCTGTTTTTTTCTCGTCATCATCGAATCGGTTTCCCTCTGTTCTGAATTTTAGTTCGCACTGGGCCAGGAACATTTTGAATTTCGCTTTTTCTCCTTCGAATGGTTCGGGGTCCCAGAGCTTTGGGTAGCTAGTTTGCGGCGGTCTGTCGCGTGCTGCTAGGAGTGTCTGCAACATTTCTGTTGTCAACAGGTGGGGTCCCGGGACGTTCGTCATTCTTCTGGGTTGCTCTGGTGACTCCGGGGTCGGTGGTCTGGATCGTTGCTCTGGGGTTACTGGGCTCGGTGCCCGATGGTCGTCAGGGACGTCCCTAAACTTGCCAAGATTGAGGGGGTCCCTGGTGTTCTTGTCCTGGGAATCCACGGTGTCTTTTGCTTGCTATGTCAGGTGTCGATTGGGAGATGCAATCTAGTGTCAAGATCCTGCCTCAACTTCTCCGTTCTGGCTCGACAGGCAACGTAGGCTTGGGTCTGCGGAGCGAGCGCTCCTACTCTGTGACACTGGGGTTGTCCCGTAACCGGAGTGTTTTGGGGAATCAAAAGGTAATCAGGCTACTTTCGATAATTCACAACGGAATAATCTTAGATCTTGTGTGTGGGTTCGGTGGTAGTGTTGATGAGGATGTTCGTGCTGATTTCCCTTTGTTTGGGTCGAGAAATCTTTCTTTATATCGGTGAGCGCGCGAGTGAGAAGTGGTGATCTGGACAGTTCTTTCTCTCGAGGTAACTGTGTGCCTTCGGAGAGATGCGGGTGGGTCGGACGTCGATTCCTCCGAGGTGTTCTGCATCTCGGAAGGAACGTGGGTGGATTTATTGGTCATAGTCGGGGTGTAGATAAGATAGATGAAGTGCTCATGCGCCGGAGCGGAGTCGGCGTCAGTCCAGACTTTTTCCCTCTGCACCGTGAGCGGGGTCCCTCCCTCAGGAGCCAACCGGGTTTTGTCCCGCGGGATCTCCCTGTTCCGCTGAGAGTGACGCAGCCCTTCTCCCACAGGAGCTGGACCGGCGTGGCCGTCTTCCCGCAAGAGTCTGGCCCGAGTAGCTATCTTCTCGCAGGAGTCCAACCTAAGTCTGTTCCTATCTGATCCCTACTCGTTTGCAATCTCTTTCATCTCTCCGGAGTTCCCTTGGCCTCGGCCGCTCTAACTCCATCTATCTCCGACCTAGACTCTCTGATCTCTCCAGCCATGGCTTCAGCCTCCTTCGTCCTCTAGCCACTGAATCGTTCTCTATCTTAGCTACGTACTCGGGATATCCGTTCAAGTGTAACACTACCTCCCCTCCCCCTTAGCCTCGTCCCGAGAGCTAACACTTTTCTTTTTTGTCCAAGTAGCCCGTCTCTTTCTGGGATCATATGATTCTTTCAACGCCGAGTTTCGGTCGACATCACAGGCTGCAGTCCTCCTCCCCTGCAGCCCCTCCCAGTCACCGGAGCAGGGCATCGTTCTCTGTACTCTGTCGGTATGACCGGGCCCTCAGAACAAGCCGGAGCGTATTCCTACAATCGTGGGCGGCGGCATTGTGCCCCAAGTCGAACCCCATGTTTCCGGGATCGTAAGCGACGGAAACGGGTCGCCTTCTGGGCTAGAACCGGCTTTCAGATAGGGACCACGACAGCTCTCCTGGCTGAAGCAGGTGTGTCAGGAAGTGGCCGCGCCTTCAGTCGGGACTTTCCCTACTTCTCGATTCCGCTGTCCCTTCGCCGGGGTAAGAGTTGGTGAGGTCCCGTATGCTTCGCCGAGGGTCGTAACGTTGCCCGAGAAGCGGGTCTTTTCTGTATCGCCGGCGTTGGTTCCGGGGTCGGTTCGAACGTTTTCCCGCAGGAGAGCCAATGGTGCCCTTCGGGCTCGTACCGTTATCCGGGTAGTGAGCTTCCTGATGGGCCTCTCGTGGTGCCGAAGATGTACCTAGGAGGGACCGCGCTGTCGGGGGCGAGGTCACTGCGTGTCTGGTTCGGCTGCCGGTTCCTTTATCCGAGACGATAGTCCTTCGGGGTGTCGGGGTTTTGCTGGTGAAACTCGCGGAGTTTCTCCAGACCGCCCTCCGAAAAGTTGTCGAAGGGTTCCTCCGTCCAATCCTTCCGTTCCGGGTAGTCGAGCCATTTGACGAGGTATAGGACTCGTCTGCCATGCTTTTGGGACGACATCACTTCTTCAACATCGTATTCCTCCGACTGCTCGATGTCATCGGCTTCCCGTAGGACCTTTGACGGATCCGGGGGTGCTCGGTGTTCGCTGGTCCGGTAGGGTTTGAGCAGCGCGACGTGGAAGACGTTGTGGACCTTCCATTTTTGGGACAGTGTCAGTCGTACCGCGAGAGGGGAGATGATTTTCTCAATTTGGAAAGGACCATGATTTTTGTGATCCATTTTCCTCGAGGGTCGGCGTGTTTTGATGTTGCGCCTGCTGAGCATTACCAAGTCTCCTACTTGATAAGCTGGAGGAGGTTTCCGCTGTGGGTCCATGTACCGACGCATCCGCTCCTGCGCCGTTTCCAAGCCTTTTCGTGCGTCGTCCTGTATTGTTTTCATCCAGTGCGCGTAAACCGTACTGGCCGGATTGACGGGTTCTTCCGTTTGGTCCGGAGGATCC
>Ga0307508_10005909_pt1 | contig 11548 bp, 20 predicted proteins | sample 9_EM_MG_FD_203089 | JGI IMG/M metagenome (GOLD analysis project Ga0307508, IMG submission 203089) | Populus trichocarpa ectomycorrhiza microbial communities from riparian zone in the Pacific Northwest, United States - 9_EM | ecosystem: Host-associated > Plants > Roots > Unclassified | place...
GACAAGAGAGCGACGCACGTCTTCTGAAAAGTCAACAATGGCGACTTCTCGAGTTCATCAGCATCGAAATGTATTGGAACTTGAAGAGAAGGACATACTGCAAGAGACGCGGGGGGTGGTACTGGTGGAATCCATTCACACTGTGGCCGCGGGCGGGAATCGATCGGTGTGGAGAGGAGGAGAAAGAGTGCTGGAGGAGTGCCAGTGATCACTGATACCAAGGCGAACCGAGGGTGGACTTTTTATCAACATGGCAAGATTCTGATGAATTAAGTAAATAATCGGCTCTCGGGGCCCGAAGTGATGAACCCGACATCCATCACGGCGGGTGCTTACTCCGGAGTTACTAGGGATATGAGAAGAAAGTTGAGGAAGCAATCGTGATGTTGGCAGGGACGCACCTATGAAAGAGATGGGCCTGCGCCACCATCAGGGCTGGCGATGTGCAATGCCTATGCAACGCGGTCAGCGATGAGAACGGGTTAATTTAAAGTGTACGATTCGCGAGATCTTCGCATCGGCGAGAGACCATCTCAATCTTTACCATACTCGTTTTAGTAGCTACCACGATCACTACTTTAGCACGATGTGGTCAAACGCCCCCGAGATCGCTCCCGGTGACCTCGTAATCATATGGCAGGTGCGAACAGCCAAGCAGGTCCTCTTCACCGTCACTGACCACTCTGTAGACCAGAGAACTCGTCCAACCGCTGTTCATCACCCCAGGAAAGGACTTTAACAGCCGTTTTGGCCACTACAAGCACAGCGATCTCATCGGCATTCCGTATGGCTCCAAGGTCGGATCACGCAACGGCAAGGGCTTCATTCACGTCCTCCGGCCCACGCCGGAGCTCTGGACGATGGCACTACCCCACCGCACCCAAATTCTTTACCTCGCCGATATCGCTTTCATCACCTCGTGGCTCGACATTCGGCGCGGGAGCCGCGTTATTGAAGCAGGTGGGCTCTCCCTTTCTCCACCTATCATGGCATTCCCCGTCACCACTCCCCACCCACGTCCTTGCACCCCGCCTCCATGACGAGATTCGCCTAACCAAGCCTATTTTTTCAAAAATTTCCCCGGTTCCTGTCTTCCATTTCCCCTCGTCTCGGTCCTGTTCGCCCTTTTCATTAACGTGGCTCGGATACACACGGCCCACCACATGTTGCTCACCATCGTGCCGTTTCCCGCAGGTACCGGCTCAGGTTCCTTCTCGCACTCCATCGCCAGAACGATCGGCGCATCTGGCCACCTCTATTCCTACGAGTTTCACGAAGCGCGTGCCGATAAGGCGAGGTGAGTCTTCCATTTTTATTTTTCCCCACCCAACTCCACCATCGTGACCGTGTGGCCATCATCAGAGAAGAGTTTGTCCGTCATGGAATGGAGGACATCGTCACGCTGACGCATCGAAACGTATGCAAGGACGGCTTTACGGTAGAGAACCTCGTCGATTCGGGTATGTTCCCCCCCTCTTTCGCTCTTCCATTCCGTCATACCGGCCCGTCCCGCTCACACGTTTCCTTCTTCGTCATCGATCTTCGTTTTCGTCCAGTCTTCCTCGACCTCCCCGCACCCTGGGATGCCATACAGCACGCGAAAAAAGCACTGCGGGTGCGTCCCCCTCATCGGGGTCTCCCCGCAGAGACTGCTTACGACGATCGATGCTGACGCTCTCTCTTTTTTTTTTGGCCAGAAAGATTGTCCGACGCGGATATGTTGTTTCAGTCCGTGCATGGAACAAGTCTTGCGCACCGTCAGCGCGCTCAACGAGGCCGGTTTTACGGGTACGTCCCCCGTCCATCTTTCCATCATGCCATCATGCCAACGTGTCCCACCGACCCACCGTCCCGTGGTGACCATAACCGACGCCAACCTCGCTTTCAACGAACCAACTTGACCCAACTTTGAATAGACATCACCATGTACGAAACCCTCCTCCGTCCACATGAAGTCCAACAACTCCCACCACCCCGTCCGCTCGGCCAGGTCATCGACAAGCTGAAACGCATGGAGCTCTATCGGGAGGAAAAACGGCAACGTCAAATCGCCAACGCTGGGAAGCGCAAACGGGACGAGGACGATCGGATGACGGGGATGGGGATGGGGTTGGAAGGAGGGACGGAAAAGAGGGCGAGAGTGGCCACCGAGTCGATCACGTCCGCGCTCGTCGTTGCCGAGGAGAGTGACGAGAGAGTGGGGTCGGGGCGCGAGGTCGTACCACCCCCTGCACAGCCTGAGGAAGCGACGACGAGCGCCGTCGCGGTGCGAGATCAGGCGGACGTCCTTACGAAGCTCAACCTTTCAAAAGTATCCCCGGACGTACGGGGACATACGTCCTACCTGACCTTTGCACGTCTGGTACCCTTTCCTCTATCCCTGCCCTCACTCGATCCAAGCATTCAGGGACAAGACCATCCCCTACCCACTACGCTTCCTAGCACGAGCGTACTCAACGAAGCGATGGGTCCATATCTACTAGGGCGATAGTATTAGCAGATTGTACAAAATAAATAACAACGTTCAGGATGATACTGAGATACCAAAGAGAAGTGGATGGGTAGGCCTAGCCCGCGACAGCCCTTCTATACGCCTCTTCCATCGCATGTTCTTCTCGAAGTCTCGCTGCGCTCTTGGGATCGTGGCCGAAGCACACGGCCCGATCCAGGATTGGAATCCGTGGTCGATGCAAGGGCAGGGACAGGGACAGGGGAAACGGAAACGGACGTCTCGATGTGACGGCGCTTGGGAGGCGTATCTTGTACTTCTTCCCCATCGACATCAGAAGCACCCCCGCTCTCTCCCCGTCTCCGCGCTCTCTTCCTTGATGTCCGCGTCGTTCTCATCCCCGGTCGTCTCTTTGTGGTACGACGCCCCGGTCCCTCACCTCCCCTTCCCGAAGCCCCCTCTTCCAGAACACGCTCTCGTCGACCCTCTGGTTCTGCCATGGTGAGATCTTCCTCCTCTTCTCGTGGTGGTGGTGGTGGTGGCCGCGGCGGCGTCACCTCCCCCTCTCGCTGTGTATACGACTCGGCGAGTTCACGCATCGTCTTTGGCATGCCTTGTGGAGGGCGAGGCTCGAGATCCACCTCTTCACCTTCCATTCCTATGTCCACATCGGCATCGTCGTCTCCGGTTGGGACAAGTACCCGATCTCCGGGGGCCGACGCCATCACGACGTTCGTGTCCTCGCCCAAGCAAGGGTGGGTATGGGGACGAGCGCGATCGTCGTCCCCACTCACGTGCGCTGTAGACGTCGTCGCCACCATCGCGGTGTCGTACAAGTGGACGTCGCGCGGGAGATGGAATGGCTCTACAACATCGTCTGCAGTAGTGAGGTATCCTCCCGGTTGCTGCTATAGCGGGGAAAAATTTATGAGCCAACCCAGCTCGACTCAACCCAAACCGTCCGATGGACTCACCTCACTTTCATCCGTATCGAGCCATACTTCTCGTCGTTGTAAGGGTTGTTGTGGTTGCTGTCCAGGAGGTGCACCCTGCTTGTCCGCCTCGCCCGATGCATACTGTCTCTGAAGTCGTTCCCGAATACGAAGGCCGTGCACGAGTCGTATCCATCGTTTACACGCCCGCTCTAACCGCTTTGCACGGGCCCTCTCTTCCGCATCTTGTTCCGCTTCTAAGCAGGCCTACATCGCCACCAACGAAGGTCAGAAACGGAAGCGGGAACGGCAAAATAAGAATGAGAGACCACGGATGGGATGCAAAGTGGTGTCATGCGAACCCAACAGTGACACATACCTCTACCATCACGTTTTCGTTCTCGGCGGCGACCACTATACCTTGAATGACAGGCACCGCTCTTCGTTTTCTGAATTCAAATCCCGTCTAGACCGATAAATGGAAACACGTTACGCGAACGAAAATGAAATCATGCATAAGGGCATGTTCGATCAGAAAAAATAGCACTTACCACCGCCTCCGCATGATCGAACCCAAGTTTCTTGGCTATTTTCGCAGCCCCCTTATCTGCCCGTCCACGATAAGTTGACCTCAGACTCGGCAGACAGGCAAAGAAGCAATTCGGGTACACGTACACGGGATATGTGCCGCACCTTCCGGCAACATGGAAGGCACGTACAAGTCGATGTTGCCGAAATCGTTCTTTGGGATTTTCCCCTGTTCGAAAAAGGAAACGTTTCGTCAACCCCTAAAACAGAAGAGAGCGGGGGAAAGGCAAAAGAAAAAAAGGGAATAATAAACGAAGGGTCCAGACGCACGTCTTTGATAGGATCTGGTGTGTATGCCTCCGTTTGCGATAGTGCATACATCCCTTGCATAACCTCTTCATCACCGCCGGCGTGCCCATCTGCTTTGGCCCGTTCGAGCGCGAGTTCCATCTCCCGTTGTCGACTGACGGTCACCGCGCGTTGCTTGACCATTTTCATGGGTTGACAGCCTTGGCGTATTATGCGTCCCTGTCGCATCCAGTTCTCCGCAGTCTTTAGGGCAATCACCGACGAACGTGGATACACAGGCTCCCCTCTGAACTTGCCAAGCTCCGTGGGAGGATCAATAACTTGGTCGCGTCTAAGATGACGTGTCAAGGCGTACCTAAAAAATGGGCACGATAAGGATAAGTGGAAAGAGAATAAATGGAAACTCATGCACGCACAGAAAATGATTCTTGAAGCCCGCGATCGTGGTTGGCATGCCTTCGGTCAATTGATGGTTGTGTAATTCATCGTCCTCGAGGTCGTCCCTTTGCTGTGGACAAAAGGAAGACACGATCAGAATGCGTTCATCTCCGTTCCACCCACGGAGCTCGGGTTATACATACGAGGCGATAGGGTCTCGTGATGGATTGCACTACTCTGGCCCACCATTCTCTACGCCCAACTGCACCGACAGCCTGTACTTTGGATATCTTGGCTGTATATTCACGGGCATACCGTGCAGTGATATCGCGACCAAAGCCATCCTCTTCCAGACCGGTGACATACAGCATTCGGTTGTCTTGCCTGATGGGGGTTTTACTTGTGCCCATGTTCTGAATATGACTCGGATCGAAAAGGTGGCGCTTGTTGACAATACCGCGGATGGGATCCACGGGCAACCAGCGCGAGTCCGCACGGGAAAATACTTCCGTCCAAAAGACAGGTGGTGTGGTCGTCGGATCCGGCGATTCTGAACACAATTGACATAATCGCTTAAACAGAACGCGGAGCAGTAACGTGTTCCACGTACTCAACGACCTTGCCCCTATGGTAGGTGATCCACTCCGGCTAGTAGATTGACTTTTCTGTTTGCGAAGTTTAATGATTGGGTTGGCTGTCTCCTTGCCTTTTCCTGTAAATGAAAATGTGAGTCCAGACTGACGGCATTATTCTTTAAAGAAAGAGTTCGGCAAACGTGATCCGGTCCAGGTATACCTTTGTACTTGGAAGGCGATACGGCGATGTCCGCCTCAGTTTGATCATCGGTCTCAAGGTCTTCGCGATCATCGGCGGATCTCTGTTCCCTGCATTTGGAGCCATCTCTCTTTGGAGTTGGTTTCCCAACTCTTGATTTCCAAGGAACGCTCTGTAAGCTGACGACAAGCCTCGCAGGGATATCGAGTGCACGACACAAGGCAGTGAAGAGCTGCGCGCTGGTGTCTCTAGACCCACGCTGCATCAGCACATGTTTCATGAGGGATTCAACACTTCGGATGCGCTCATAACCGCTGTCGTCGGACTCCGACCCACCGGGCTCGCTGGCCAGAGCGATCTCGTCCTCGACTTCCTCAAAAGTCCTGCTCCTGATGTGCCCGGTGGGCGTGACAGAAAAGAAGGTCTCACACCACCAAGTAACAAGACGATCGATGGCCGCTTCGAAAAGGCGGCCACGTTTGTTCTGATCTGGAATACGAGATTTGTGTATCATTGCAAACCCATTTTGGAGCGCGAGCGGGACGATGGAGAGGAGTCGAGCCTAGTGTGATGAGTCAGCCGTCACAATGGTGAGACACGGCATGAGGAAGGAACAGGGAGGCGACTCGCATGGAGCAAGGGGTCGTTGGCCCACTGGTTTCGTATCCGAGCGTTGGCGAGGAGGGCAACCGTATGGATCTTGTGACTGGTCGTCCGGAGAACTCGCTGCGCGTGCAGGGCAGCGGCCGCCTTTTTCCTTTTCACATTTACGCCGGATCGGACGAGTCAAGGAGGGAGAGAAATAAAGAGTGCTCACTTGGTGTCGTCCTTCTTAGGCCGTGCTTGGAGCGTGATTTCAATGTTTTGCCGTGGGGGAGGGGGAGAGAATTCGCGCTCGAGATGTATGTCGAGCTGCTGCTGCTGCTGCTCTGGGACGTGTACCTCCTCCCAGTCGAGTTCGTCATCACTTGTGTCTCCCGCCACCGAGGTAGTCATGATGGCGTTGGTCGTCGTCTGAGACAGTGAGGACGAGCCCATTACTAAATGACCCACGCGTGAGTCACGGCTCCGCGTCTGTCACGTTGTCACTCTCACATGACTTTGTGACGGACCCTATATAGTGTCACGTTCTGTTTTGACAAATTCATAGTCCGAGTCTGCGCTGCATGAACTGGCAAGTTGTACCTAATGATCCTAATGATGCCGCTCAAATTGATTAGAGATGCTCCCATCAGGTCTACTATCATGATTGACCTTTGACCCGAAAAGTTGGCTCACCAAGACGGGCCATTTCTGTGGCCCAGACTCTCTTATGAACGGTCGCGGACCAGACTCGCGTTTCTCATGAATCGTATTCATGGAACGATCATGCGACCCCTTGCGCAACCGAGTTGACCACACCTACATGCCCACCTGGTTGATCACTGGATACGTCGTGCTGCGTGTCCGATAGTACGCCATGAACACGACTCATCGAACTGAACGTCATCGACGAAGCCTCTGTCCTTGTGGCGCAGAGAGAAACAGAGAACATCCTTGGTTCGCGCGATCTGGACTATTTGATCGACAATGCGGGCGTCGTCTGTGTTCCCGAGTCTCCAGGTACCCAAAGACGACTTACCAAGCACCATGGACATTGCGGATCTCATACGTATCGTAGGCCCGGGGACCAACTTGAACATCGGAGGTCCGGCAGGGCATCAGTCAACACACGACATTCAGTATAAGCAATATTAGGGTTGAACATGCTGGTAGGCGCTTTGCAGGAACTGATCAATGGCTTGCGGTGATACAAAGACGATGCAAGCGTATGAACAGCTCAAAGAGTGGCCGGATCTATTCGCATTTTCCATCTGGTGCAAGATGATAACGATAACGCTCTCCGATAGACATCGGCGGTGTGGCCTGTCAGGACGTGGCTCTGGAGTGTGGGAAAAATGCTTCGAAACGTGAGAGACGGCGACACCTGATTTCGATGAGGGCCTTCGGAAATGTACCAGTCCTGTGGTGAGATCGAGTTGGTCGGCATTCATCATACTACCTTGTTTACAAGCCTGAGGTCACTGGGAGGCATAATTGTGGCTGTGACGTTGTCCCCGTGGTAAATTCGTGTCGGATTGGGTAAACAAGGTTTCTGCCGAATTTTCGGCCATATATCTAGTTATCTTATCTCGATCATATCATCGAGCCATTTTACGGCCGCGTGCGAGTTTTGACCTGACACCGGTGTCGGAGTCACCGCTCTCACCCAGTCCAGCATTTCAGCCCGTTACAATCCGCACATCGTCGTCAAAATGCGACCACCATATCAAAGCCTCTCCGATGCCGAGTTTGAAGCAAGTTCCAAGGCCGTGATAACGACTATTTCACTCATATGACGCACACAGACACTCATCAACGGCGCGATCAAACATTCCATCCAAACATTCTCCAAACTTACCGGTTTCGCCGCCGACGGCGCATGCGTACCCACCCAATATCTCCGCATCGTATCCATGATGTACGACCAGCTCGCCGCGAACAAGATCCCGCGCGGTCCCGTCGGGGAGGACATCCCAACCCCAGACCTCGACCTCGCGACTACTTCCCTGGTCGGCCTCGGCGTCACCCTCCCCATATGGCTCAGCCGCAACGACCTCTCGCAACAGCTTCCCAGGGGACTCTCCACTCATTGGCCCGACATCCGGCGCTGGTTGCTCTTCTTGTATCGGAACATTATCGTTCAGGAAGATCTCGACATGGACTTGCGGTTAACCTGCAAGACCGCAGTCCTAGAGTTCCTCGGGCTCATCCGGGACAGACTCCTCATGCCCTGGTCCAAATCCATCCCTGCCGACCGTGAGGTCATGAAGATGATCTGCGATCTCTGGTTCATCGAAACTCGGGACCCCGGATTCTCCAGCTGGTCCCCCAAGGCAGACACCCAACGTGAATCCGCGATCTTCAACTCGTGTTTGCTCATCGCGCACGAGGTCGGCACTGCCATCGACTGGTCAAATCTGCTCAGCCTATTCCAAGGCGAACCAGAGCTCATCGCAACCGTCTCTCTTTGTCATCTCGACCATGAAATCTCGCGTGAGAACGAGCTGGATTTGAATTGTATCGCTTGGGACTTGCATATCATCATCGTTCTCTCTTTACAGGAAAACATTTGCCTCGCGCTCATGCGTCAAGGCGCAATCAAGGCTGCCTCTGAAATCCTTGGGCTCGTCGTTGATCGCGAATGGGAAGGCGAAACGCGGGTACTCGCCGCGCGATGTATGATCAACGCGATCGTACTACTGAAGTCACGAATCGAGGAGATGGATGCGCTCCCCTTTCTCATACAGGCACTCCAACGTGGGCTGGTCTCATCGCTTCTCAAGTGTGAGGCGCTATTGCCGTTTGCGGAACAGCCTCCGGCACAACGGCAGCCAGTCGTGTTGCTCGGGGAGGTCCTTCCTGGGTATACGGTGTACCGCTCCATCTTGCATCCGCTTGCGCTTGCCGTCGACTTCGCGATAAGACAGAGGTTGGATGCCAAACTCTCGGAAGGCGGGGAGCTCTACAAGGCTTGGAAGAGACTCAAAGACACGGTCGACGAGCGACGCCGGTTAGTGAGACGCGACGTTGCCAACGGACACATTCAGACATGTCAAAATGACAAGGTAAGCAGTGTTATTTCTTGTCAAGTACCATGACACGCCGAACTGACGCGCTGGGGTTGCACAGTGTTCGAAAGCGAGCCATATGGGCAGATTTAAACGGTGCGGAGGCTGTCTCCATGCCTACTACTGCAGCAGGAAGTGTCAGCGGTACGATTGGCAAAACGGAAAGCACAAGCAGTATTGCACGCGAATTCATCAGCGGTTTGTTCGGACGCGTACGTGAAATTTCGTTCCCCTTGGCATGGATGAATAACTGAATGATCGACCATACACATGCAGGCGGGCAAATGTCGACCGTCCACAGCAAAGATCTCAAATTCTTGGACCAAGTTATCCTCGCCGAGTTGAAGAAACATCGCGAACGGCTCAACGCAGAGCCTTCCAAACTCACCCTCGCCGAAATCAATCTCATCGGTGGACAGGTCAACATCGTCTTTGACGCCCGAGGATCGAACGCGAATCCGTTTGGGACCAGGTGCAGGTGTGAGATGTTTGCAAATGCGCGGTGGAAACGCATGGCGGAAGTGGTGAGGGAGGGAAAGAGGCAGATGGTGTTGGTGAAGGCATTTATCCCTGGAGGTGTGGCGAGGAAAATTGTACTTCAGGCGATTCCGTTGAGTGTGGTGGTGGAGGGGGGACAGGGCGAGCGACGAAAAGGTCGGGTAGTGGAAAAGTATCAGTTTAATCTGATCTTTACGTGTTGTGGGAGTGAAAGGAACGACCCAAAAGGGCTGAGGTAGTGCCGTCGGTTTTCTTGTCTGCTGTAGAACAGTGTTGTATGAATGCATCATTGAGTGTGACGCAGTAAAACTAGGTGTACCATGCTCGAAAAACGACTAGTACATACATGAACACGGTAAGGATGTTTTGCAAACCTAAATCTATGACGTCTTGTTATCATGCAGGGACCCAAGGTGGTTTATGTGCATTCAGTGGAAGCCAGTGATAGCTTGATCACTGGGAATGTCAAATCATATTGGCCGTGTGTGGCAGAGCAATTAGGATTGTGGAACTACTACTGGTACATCAAAAAATTAGCGTCGAAGCGTGTTGGAGAACAGTCGGTGGACACTATGTTACTTAGACTACGTCTAGTATGCTCACCACATTTTCTTCTTCGGACATCGGCGTGTTTACTCGTGCAACTCCTGCTTGCCTCCAGTCAATTTAGGGCGTCCCCTTTCACATGGGACCCTCATAATCTCGGTGCCATCATGGAAAACATTATCCTGAGTGCGACCGGCCGCCTGCAGGCGCTGCCCACCTCCATGACTATGAAAAGTAATTCAATTATTCGCTATCGTCTTACAGGTGCAACTTTGACTTACCTCCGTTTCTGCGAGGTGTGCTTCGTTTCTCTAAGATGGCCTAAATGACACTCGCAAATGTGCCGAACAAAGTTTTTGCGTTTAACCTGTTTAGGGCATCCCGCCCACCGGCAGCGAATTAGGGTGTCCGCCTTCAGTCTCTTGATATTATGCATGCTCTTGAAATGTGCCGGAACACTCTTGCATGTGATCTGATCGCTGCAAGCCTCAGAGTTACCCTCGACGATCCACTGACAAGGCGCCACCGTCAAGCAGGAGTGCACACTCCTTGGAGCTCGCGTCACCTGTCACACATTGAATGGGTGGTGCGGTCGTAAAGCGTGAGCATATGCTACTTACAGCTTCGGGCACCGCGCCAGAACCATGTTCCTCCGTCACAGGAATGACGTCATCCTGTGTATGGAATTCATTAGAGATACATGATCGCAGAACAGAGGTGTCTTTGGGCATACCAAAGGAACTAGGATGGAATGTGTAGCGTGATTGGCAGCCCCGAATAACATCTCCACTTCACGGTCAAGCACACTTCGGTAGGTTGGGGACATGGGCGGTGAGGTGCTCGAGTTGATAGAAGGTACAGGGTACTGGTGTGTATTTGCATCAGTCAATTGTGAGCCTGGAGGATTTTGTATGATCTATCACATATGCTCAGCATGGATGATGGCAGGACGTGAAAGTGTCTTGCTTACATCCTCAATCCGTGCACAGAGACCGTGGTCTTCCGCGGGAACACCACTGGAATGGTACTCGTTGGCCATGAAATAGTTCAGAACCAGTGCCGAACAGAAAGGCATCCTAGCACACACAGTGGTGTGGCCCACTGTCTCGTACATTGAATCCAGTCCATAGGAGGGTTCGAATCTGTATGGAGTAAGCATATGATCGTGATACTAAAAGATACGAATACGAGGTCTTCGCAACACACTCAGTTTATATGGGTGGCAGTTGTGCAGGGCTGACGTACCCTCCATGGAGCGGACGAAAGACATGAACCTGATGGGTTACGTCATTTCTGGCAGGTAGAGTACGGTAGGAAACTCGGAGGAGCTATAACACAGTGCCGAGAGTCAGCGACTGACCTTGACGATTTCTCACGTTTTGGAGGAATATTGATCCAGCCATTGTGAGAGAACCCGATGAGCATAGGGCGGGTTGCGGCGAAGGCACAGTAGCGCCATCACACATTCCGACCTATCCACAGTC
>Ga0307508_10005910_pt1 | contig 11547 bp, 11 predicted proteins | sample 9_EM_MG_FD_203089 | JGI IMG/M metagenome (GOLD analysis project Ga0307508, IMG submission 203089) | Populus trichocarpa ectomycorrhiza microbial communities from riparian zone in the Pacific Northwest, United States - 9_EM | ecosystem: Host-associated > Plants > Roots > Unclassified | place...
AGGTAGTCGTCTAGCCTTCTTTGACTCTCTGACAACACGTCTTCGCGTGCGAGCGGTGATCAGTCGAGGTCTGCCGGCGGAAGGAGTGTTTTCGTGGAAGTCGCGACTTTCGTATCGATCGAGAAAAATCTGTATCGTGGACTTAGGGCGGTTTATCTCTTTGGCTATTTGAGATAGAGATAAATTTTGCTTGCGAAAAGCAATTATCTGACCCTTATCGAAGTCGGATATACGTCCTTGGAAGTTGTTCGGCATTGTGGTCGTGGTGAGCGGTGTTTGAAAAATGTGGTGTGGTGGCGGGCGACGCGTCGATGAGGCTAAGAGTACGGAAACTTTTGGCCTAGTACTTTAGTATCGACGACGAGATGAATACAGCAATGGAAGTCATTCTCGATAAGCTCGACAATTGGATAGCGGGAAACGTTTAGCGCCTCTGTGGTTTCAGGAACACAGTGGGCGCCCAGTGATATTTCCTGAAGAGTTGGAAAATACAATTAATAAACCCCTTACAATGTCAGAGAAGATAACACCTGATTATCCACTACATCTTATAGGTTTCAAAACATCAAGTTGGGATGCACAGCAAGCGGGGCTGTCCAGACGGGATATCATTATGAGTAAAATTACATATGATGCAGATATTAATACTGAAGAGAATACAGTGATGCTAGACCAGTTGCAGCAGGATCGTGTTAGGAGGAGGAAAATGATAGCGATGGCAGCAGGTGCTGAGGGTCTCACGAATAACATGCCACTTACATTTAATAAAGCGCAGACATTCCCGACCGATCGTCGACCGATAAAACGCCTCAAGACCAACGATCCGGAATCAATCGTCCACGACTGGTATAATGCGTCACAGATTTCAGTGAGCCCCGAAATCAGTGAAGGCCAGCAGGAACAAGTGGAAAGGTTATTGTACACCTGGAAGGACATTTTTACAGATGATATGCTTAAAATCAAGGAGTGTGATCTGGTGGAACACGCTATTGACATCAAACCGAATGCTAAGCCAGTGAGAACGAAAACGCCGCTATATACAGAAGAAGAGATAGCGTTCTCGGCGAAGCTGATTCCGGCAATGCAGAGAGCAGGACTCATAGCCAGATGCGACTCACCGTAGGTGCACAGAACCAAGTATCCACCTAGGAAAAAAACACGACCCATCGAAGGGGCTGAGGCAAGTGCACAATTTCATTCCCATTAATAAAGTTACAGTCAAAAGTTTTTACCCAAGTCCCCGCATCGAGCAAATAACACATAATATGACAAAGAACGAAATGCAGTATTACTCATGGTTCGACGCGGCCAAAGCCTATTGGTCGGTACTGTTGAGGAAAGGAGATGAGTTAAAAACAGGATTTACCTGCCCTTATGGACAATTTTGCTATAAGAGAATGGGACAGGGTCTGAAGAATGCCTTTGCCACGTTTTCACGCTTACGAGACATTATGTGTGGCCCTCTTCCACAACTTCCGGAACTTACAGGATCAGAAGAAATAAGAGAAGAAGCAAGGAGAAGAGGCCGGCCACCAGAAGGATTTCAAGCGGAATCGGGCATTACAGGCAATGACAGCATCACCGCGTGTGGCGGGATGGTGGACGATAAATATATAGGCGCGGCATTGTTCCAGGCTATGATTGGATTTTCTCCACGGCAGATTTTTCCCCCGTTGCGAATTCGCTCGCCACTATTCGAAGCCATCGAAAACATTCCTGTTTTTCAGAACGCTGGAATTTGTGGGACTGCAAAAGGGGCCAGACGGGCTACGACCTTCGATGCTGAAGAGGGAAACCATCCTGAGATATCCAACACCGAGTAGCCAGGCCGAAGTGGAAACGTTTCTCTACTGGACATCGTTTCTCAGGAGATTCATCCCAGGACGAACAGAATTGGCACGATTGATGAAAGGCGATACGTCGGCGGAATCATTCGAGTGGACGCCACAGAACAATAAAGCGTTTGCGGCAATGAAGGAAGCGATAGCGAATTACGCAATGTCTGGTGGGAATCCTAGAGCCCAGTACCATCTTGCATGCGACACGAGCAAATTTGCCACAGGAGGAGTTCTATTTCAGTTGCACGGAATCCCAACGGGGACAGACGCGACGAATTCCGAAGAACACCAGGAGGCAGAACAGATAATCATGTTCATGTCATTCCGGATGACGACGGCCGAACAGAATTATACTACAACAGAGAGGGAAGCGTTAGCGATCGTAAGAAATCTTGCAGAAGTCAAATGGATGGTAACAGCATCACCATATCCAATTAAAATATACACCGACCAGACGGCACTCAAAACCTTACTCGGCTCTCTGGATAACGATGCACATGAACGAATCGCGAGATGGCAAGATAGACTAGGCGATTACGACTACGAGTTGATTCACCGAAATGTCACTGTTCACTTTATGGGAATCGCAGACGGAATGAGTCGACTACCAACACGCTGCCAGTCAAGAGTGTTCGTCGAAGACACGGAAAGGATGGAAGCCGTCGTGGCTCAAGTTCTGCCCATGATAGTGCAGAGTGGACGAGAAGTATGGCCAAGTCCAGATGCACGAAGAGCCTGGGCGTATAGGACACTGGTGGCAGCAGCGCGGCTGGAACACACAGAGGAAGGAGCTGATGAAGGAATGGTGGAAGTTGAAGATGAACGGACGAACGGAGAGGAAGCAAGACTGGATATCCTGGCAGAAAATTGGAAAGATTGTCTGGCAGGAAAGGAATATCGGTTATTAATATTATATAAGCTGGCAGGAGAACTGGGATGGAAGAGAGAAGACCTGCGCCGTCACGAAAAGAGGAAAGGCATCCGCGGACCCGGTGCCAGTAAATCGAGTGGGAGCCTCGGAATGTATCCGATATCCGCCTCGAATGGTGACATTCCTATAGCCTTGTGCTTGGCCGCGTTGTAAGTGAACTCCGCCAACGGTAACAACCGGCTTCACTGCTCGGGGGATTTGAGTTGCGATATATAGGCCTTCAAAAATGTTTCCAGAGTGGCATTCGCCTTTTCCGCTTGACCGTCCGACTGCGGGTGGTATGCTGTAGACATCCCGAGCTTAATCCCGAGTTGTGAACACAACGATTGCCAGAAGCTGGAGGTAAAGCGGGTGTCCTGGTCGGATACGATCGATACGTGTAACCCCCGTGATCGAACGTAACCGCCAATGAACGCCGTTGCGAACTTTTCTGCGGTGAGCTCAGCTTCCCTAACAGGAATCCAACGTGCTCACTTCGTCAGGGGATCGATAATTGTCGCTACAGCATCGTAACCGGCTTCCGACGTCGGTAACTTGGTGACGAAATCGATGTTCACCCGTTCCACGCGTTCAAGTGGAATCGGTAGTGCCTGCAGGAGTCCATACAGCCTGGCATTCTTGTGCTTGATTCGGTGCCGTACGTCACATCCGGCAATCCATTCTGCGACTGAATCTGACAACTTTGGCCAGTAGTACCGAGACCCAACTGCTGCTGCTGTCTTTGCGATGCCGCTATGTCCACCGCCCAGAATAGCGCCGTGTGCTTCTTGAATGACGTCCGTTCTCAAGAATTTTGGGATACATAACCTTCCGCGCGACGGCTTATGGTACAGCAGGCCTTCTTCGAGTGTGTACGACTTTGCTCGTTCCTTAACACGGCGAGACTGCTTCGAACTTGTCTTTTTGTCCTCGTTTTCGTCGCTATTGCTCAAATATTCTATAACTGGACCGAAAATTGTGACCTCCTCGTAGCGTTTTCGAACATCGTTCAGCCACTCGGTTGAGGCTGACACCCGCATTTCAATGACATTGAGGTACTGCAGATCGACCTTTAGCTGCTCTCCCTGCGTGTAGGCACTTCGGCTGACTGCGTCTGCCACAACATTCGCTGCTCCAGGAAAGTATTTGACCTCGTAGTCGTGCTGTTGGAGCCTGTCAAGGTGACGCCAGTGACGGCTCGTCAGCTTATTTTGTACGAGGTTATGCTGCAATGATGCAGGATCCGTATAGATGGTGGTACGTTTCCGCCCATGAACGTAGCAGGCCCAATGTTCCAGATTTGCGCTGATTGCAAGAAGCTCTCGGTCGTATGCTGGATACCTCACCTCGACCGCGTGGAGCTTCCTCGAAAAGTATCCCAGTGGCCGTTCCACTAACCTCCCTTCAAACATCTGTTACTGCGCTAGAATGCCACCAATAGCCGAGTCCGACGCGTCCGTACGCAGGATGAATCGGTATCTGGATCCAAAGTTGCCAACACCGGTGAAGATATCAAGGCCTCCTTGAGGTCGTTGAACTGATCCGCATGTCGGCTGGTCCATACGTATTCACTCTTGGGTTTCGAGGTGAGGTCCTGTCACAGATGTGCCTGGTGGGCGAATTTCGGTACAAATTTCTTGTAGTAGCCTGCCAATCCCAGAAACCCGTGGAGTTCCGTTGGCGTTTTGGGTGTTGGCCAATCCCGTACTGCCTCGACCTTCTTTTCTTCTGTGTGAATACCGTGGCTATTCACTCTGAAACCAACAAACGACGTTTCCAGACTACCAAACACACATTTGGCCTCACTGCGACGTAACCGCACATTCCGTAATTACGGAGGCCCATAACGACCAACCAGTCAAGTTTCTCGAATTTGCGTAACCTAAAACACGAACCCCTGAAACCCGAAAACCCGAAAACCACGAATACTCGACAATCATGCAACCCTGCCAAAGAAATTTCGCAACATCACCAAGACTCCACAGATTGTAACTGGAAAGAGGTATATTTGCGAGTCACAACCGTTGTGCCTCGCCGCGAACGACCGGCGCACGCTGACGGAGCGAACGCCCAACTTCGTCTCCTCCGTCTCCGGTGCCCACTTGTCGGAGCGCTCGCCGGTCTCCTCCGTCTCCGGTGTCCGCTTGGGGCGCACGCCTGACTACGTCTCCTCCGTCTCCGGTGCCCGCTTGTCGAAGCGCTCGCCCGACTCCGTCTCCTCCGTCTCCGGCGCCCGCTTGTTGAAGCGCTCGCCCGTCTCCTCCGTCTCGGGCGTCTGCTTGTCAAAGCGCTCGCCAATCTCCTCCGTCGCCGGCGTCCGCTTGGGGCGCACGCCCGACTCTGTCTCCTCCGTCTCCGGTGCCCGCTTGTTTGTTGAATCGCTCGCCCGTCTCCTCCGTCTCGGGCATCCGCTTGTCAAAGTGCTCGCCGGTCTCCTCCGTCTCCGGCATCCGCTTGGGGCGCACCCCCAACTCCGTCTCCTCCGTCTCCGGTGCCCGCTTCTAGAAGCGCTTGCCCGACTCCGTCTCCTCCGTCTCCGGTGCCCGCTTGTAGAAGCGCTCGCCCGACCCCGTCTCCTCCGTCTCCGGCGCCCGCTTGTTGAAGCGCTCGCCCGCCTCCTCCGTCTCGGGCGTCCGCTTGTCAAAGCGCTCGCCGGTCTCCTCCGTCTCTGGCGTCCGCTTGGGGCGCACGCCCGACTCCGTCTCCTCCGTCTCCGGTACCCGCTTGTTGAAGCGCTCGCCCGACTCCATCTCCTCCGTCTCCGGTCCCGGCTCGCCCAACTCCGTCTCCGTCTCCGGTGCCCGCTTCTCGAAGCGTTCGCCCGACTCCGTCTCCTCCGTCTCCGGCGTGCGCTCGTCAAAGCGCTCGCCCGACTCCGTCTCCTCCGACTCCTGTCCCCACTCGCCCAACTCCGTCTCTGTCTCCGGTGCCCGCTTGTCGAAGCGTTCGCCCGACTCCGTCTCCTCCGTCTCTGGCGTGCGCTCGTCAAAGCGCTCGCCCGACTCCGTCTCCTCCGTCTCCGGTCCCCGCTCGCCCAACTCCGTCTCCATCTCCGGTGCCCGCTTGTCGAAGCGCTCGCCCGACTCCGTCTCCTCCGTCTGTGGCGCCCGCTTGTCTAAGCGCTCACCCGACTCCGTATCCTCCGTATCCGGCGTGCGCTCGTCAAAGCGCTCGCTCGACTCCGTCTCCTCCGTCTCCGGTCCCCGCTTGCCCAACTCCGTCTCCGTCTCCTCCGTCTCCGGCGTCCGCTTGTCCAAGCGCACGCCCTCGTTCGCGAGTGTCTCAGCGTTTGGAAACTTTTGGTCTGGATCGGCGCAACGTTTGGGAATGCTTCAACGTTTGGAAGGGCACCACTGGAAAAGGGTTACTGGGTTGCATGAGCGAGAAAGAAGAAGGGACAACAGGCAGAAGAAAGCCCTCCGTATATACATGTGTACTCATACTCATATTCGTACTCATACAACTCACATGCGTACTCGTACTCACACCGGTACTCACATGCGCACTCGTACTCACTTCTCTCATGCAACAGAACCCGTTGTATAAAAATCCTACAAATCAATATCGTCGAGTCCCGTTTTCAATCCAATATCTTCGAGCCCCGTTTCCCCCGTTTCCCCCATTTCCCCTGTCTTCTCCGTTTCCCCTGTTTCCCCCGTTCCGGCCGCCAGCCGTTACACTGCTGATATTTGAGCACTATCACATCATTCAAGAAAATCTTAGAAAATAGATAAAAGCTGAATACAATATAAAATCGGAAACACCAAGTCCCACAATCTACCATCTATTGCCCTCCCATCCTTTCACTTCTTCGGCGTGTGGCTGGTGCTGCTCTGGGTAACTTTGGCTTCGGAGCCTGTTGAGAGGGCGGACGTGGTGGAGAACTAGTCATATCTTTCCTTGACCGCTATTTGACTAAATGAGCATAAACTGATTTGTTATGGGGTGATTCAACTAAACTAACCTTTCTGTTGATAACTGGTTGACAAGGGGGAAGTTCAGGCTCTGAATCAGAATCCGGCGGAGGTGCTAGTCCTTGACGCTGTTCAGGACTTGTTGGCATTCCATCGTCGCTAATTAAGACTGGTTCATCAGCTATGACAGTGTGGTTGGTGGGAGCTGTAGGTGCGGCCTCCTGGGGTGCTGCCGGTGTGCTTTCAGACGGAGCCGTAGGTACTGCAGCCAACCCAGGCCCACCCGGGGGAAAAGTGCGCTCCATAGCTGAATCATGAAACCAGTCACTGAAGTCCGCATCCATATCTTCAGCCGTATCCGTCCAGACCATGTGGAGTGTGAGTAAAATTGCGTCAGATTGGTTGGCAGATACCCCGTCCTCTAGTACCTGTACCGCCTCCTACTGCTAGACGTGACATGGGGAAGTGAGTGTCAAGAAGTTCACCCATTGTCAGATCCCACTGTTCAAGGTCACGTTTGGGGAGCCGTTCGATTTGTTTGCTGATTTTGTGATACCGTTTCACTGGAGTGATAGTAGTGTACCGTATGACTTCATATGTTTAGCATCAGCTATTCGAACAGGAAAGTCATTAAACATACAATTTGGCTTCATAGTGGTAAGAGTATCCCATAATCCTGTCTGCTTGATGATATGTCCGAAAGTTGAAGTGCAATAGATCCCATTGATGTTGTGTTTCAATTCTTCAGTAGTGGGACTCCATTCTTCAGTATGCGGTACTGCCTCAAGCTTGAAAGGTGTATCGAAGTGGGAGATGATCAGCTTAAGACTGTACTTATGTACTACTGAAAGTGGTGGAGAGAGAGGATGGTCATCGAGAGGAGGGATCGTTTTCTCTGATTGATTGATTTTGCGGTTCCTCTGTTGTGTTGAGTTGTGTTGCTGTGAGACTGAGGCTGAAGGCTGTCCAGAGTTGATCGTAATGTTTGATGACTGTCTGCCTTTCTGGGCAGTGAGAAGGGCCTTCTGGAAGCTGGCAGCTTTAAAGTCGGCAAAAGAGTCGGTTCTGTTGGTAGCGATACTACTACGAGTATCACTGCCGGATGCAGGTGTATAAGAGCTAGCATGGGTATACCTAAGCTGCTGGTCGACTGGAATATGGGAGGTAGGTTGATGTGGTGTGATAGTAGTGGAGGGAATGAGTTGCTGACAGTGTTCGCAGCGAATAACAGGGCAATTAGGACGGAATAATGCTTCGCCGAATTGCATTCTGGTCCCACCATTTGCTGGTATGACGTGGCCGCAGAAGGGAGAAAACATTAAAGAGTTGAATGATATGAAATGGGGGAGTAATGTGTGGGAGTTGTAATAAGAATTCCTGGTGCTGGCCCTTCAGTATATATAGTACTGTCTTGCTCTCTCTGTATTATAGTATACAAAGTAACCAACACTTACACTATCATGGGAAGCCGAGGACCAACAGCAGTCGTCGATACCTTCCAGCATACTCTTTGGTACTGGTATATCTATGAGGATCATACACTCACCGAAGTTCAAGAACTATTTCGGCAAGGATTTCCTAATCTAGATATCTATCAACGAGAACCAGACTTTCCCAGTGAATCAACATTACGACGTGCATTTCAACGGTGGAACTATCGCAAATACCAGCAGCACTATGATAGCCAACAGCTCAACCGAGAGCTGTGGGTTTACTTTTACCACTGGGGGCTGAATGATAGAGAGATTCTTCTGTTTCTCACCAGTCGGAACTATCCTCTTAATGCACGCAGGTGAGTCATATCACTGGCAGTCACTCGTTTTATTGCATACCTGCAGACTGGATCTTAATAGACTAATTAACTTGAAGTTTAGTGAGACTACGGCTTGCATTAGGTATGCGACGTCGTTATGACACGTCACAGATACCTCTGCATAACCAACAGATCTGTGCTATCCTACAAGACGAATTACGTGGCCAGTCTGCATTATATGGTCGTCGTTTAACCTATCCACGACTAAAGCAGCTTGGAGTTCCAGTGGCCCAAAACCGGATGTATGAACAAGTACGCGAGTTGGATCCTGATGGTGTCACTAGCCGTCAATTCGCTCGTCAGAATATTCCCCGTGGAGAACACCAAGTGGCTGGTCCTAACCGAGTCATGTCAGTTGATGGGCATCACAAGCTGACAATGTACGGCTTTGAGGTTCATGCTGGTATTGATGCATATTCGAGATATATCACCTGGATTCATGTTGGCATTTCGACTCGGACGGCAGTTGCAGTTCTACGATCATATCTGGACCATCTATCCGAGCATAGGACTCTTCCGTACACTATTCGCTCAGACCGAGGAACTGAAACTCACATGATGGCAAATGCGCATTGCCAGCTGCATCAAGAGCTCAACCCTGATACCGCATGGAGTGACCACTACTGGTATGGGACTTCAACTGCGAACCAACGTATTGAGTCTTGGTGGAGACACATGAGTAAAGGCCAGACTATAGCTTGGAAGGTATGTATCTAGCCACAAACTACAACTCTATCCTTCAAGCTCATTCGTCCTGTCTAGAGATACTTCGATGGGTTAGCAGCTGCTGGGTTATGGTCAGGTAACACTGCAGATACTATTACTCTGCTCTTGGTCTACATGCCCATCATCAGACAGGAGATATATGGATATGCCGATCTGTGGAATGCACATACAATCCGGCCGCAGGCAAATCGGCCAACAGTTGTCTCCGGGAAGCCTGTAGTTCTCTACTTTCATCCTTCGAAACCAGCAAGGGACTACGGTAGTGAGGTTCCGAATAATCGGCTACAACATTTGCTGCAGACAGTGGAGGCATACGAACCAAATGAGTACCTTCCTGCCGTTACTATGCAGTTCTGCCAGAATATATTCAACTCCCATGCTCGCGACTTGCATCTCCAAAAGGATGGGAATTTAGACTATACTACAGTTATTGACGAACCGCCAGTCACAATCCACCGTGTCACCTATATCTTTCTCCAAGATACCTTGAATCACTATCTATCCGCTGGCAACGAGCTACCTATGTGTCATATTCCTCGAGGTGCATATGACTGGATTCCCCCACCTGCAGTAGTGCCACCAGAAGTTGATTTGGATGAGCAAGAACCTGGGGGTATCTATGAAGGCTCGGATGGACCTGAATATGTCGATTGTGAGGACCGCTATCTGGATGGTGCCGATTAGTGGAACCAGAAGGCATCTGCAGTCAACCGGGATCAATCGCTCGTCATTTGTTCTCTCTGCTCGTAAGCAGCTGGACGTACTGCTTGCACTACACGCTGTTCCAGACCAAAACCTTCCAAACACCGCAGACGGAGGAGACTGGCGAGCGCTTTGACAAACGGATGCCAGAGACGGAGGAGGCGGGCGAGCGCTCCAAGCGGACGCCGGAGTTGGAGGAGACAGGCAAGCGCTTCGACAAGCGAGCACCGGAGACAGAGGGAACGGAGTCCGGCGAGCGCTCTGACGAGGGCACGTCGGAGACGGAGGAGACGGAGTTGGGCGAACGCCGCAACAAGCGGGCATCGGAGACGGAGACGGAGTTGGGCGAGCGGCAACCGGAGACTGAGGAGACAGAGTCGGGCGAGCGCTTTGACGAGCGCACGCCGGAGACGGAGGAGATGGAGTCGGGCGAACGCTTCGACAAGCATGCACCGGAGACGCAGACAGAGTTGGGCGAGCGCTTTGACGAGCGCACCCCCGAGATGGAGGAGACAGGCGAGCGCTTTGACAAGCGGACGCCGCAGACGGAGGAGGCAGGCGAGCGCTTCGACAAGTGGACGCCGCAGACGGAGGAGGCGGGCGAGTGCTTCAACAAGCGGATGCCGCAGACGGAGGAGATGGGTGAGCGCTTCGACAAGCGGGCACCGGAGACGGAGGAGACCGGCAAGCGCTTTGACAAGCGTATGCCCGTGACGGAGGAGACCGGCAAGCACTTCAACAAACAAGCGGGCACCGGAGACGGAGGAGACGGAGTCGGGCGTGCGCCCCAAGCGGATGCCGGAGACGGAGGAGACCGGCGCGCGCTTTCACAAGCGGAGGCCCCAGACGGAGGAGACGGGCGAGCGCTTCAACAAGCGGGCGCCGGAGACGGAGGAGATGGAGTCGGACGAGTGCTTCGACAAGCGGGCACCGGAGTCGGAGGAGACGGAGTCGCGCGTGCACCCCCAGCGGACGCCGGAGACGGAGGAGACTGGTGAGCGCTCCGACAAGTGGGCACCGGAGACGGAGGAGATGAAGTTGGGCGTTCACTCCGTTGGCGTGTGCCAGTCGTTCGCAGCAAGGCACAACGGTTGTGACTCGCAAATATACCTCTTTCCAGTTACAATTTGTGGAATCTTGGTGATGTTGCTAAATTTCATTGGCAGGGTTGCATGATTGTCGAGTATTCGTGGTTTTTGGGTTTTTGGGTTTCAGGGGTTCGTGTTTTAGGTAATGCAAATTCGAGGAACTTGACTGGTTGGTCGTCATGGGCCTACGTACGTAATGCCTGTAACACACCTTCTACATGGGACTTGTGTTCTGCCAGCGTTTTCCAAAAAATCAGGACTTCATCAAGATATACAATTGAATTCCGATGACGTGGGTGCAATATTTTGTGCATCATATGCATGAACACGGCTGGCACATTTGCAAGTCCGAACGGAATGACCTTATACTCGTAGAATCCATCTGGTGCTGTAAACGCGGTCTTGTGGCAGTTGTCTGGGTGAACCCGTGGCGGCAGTCATTAGCTACCAAAGTCCAAATAGAAAATTTGGCAATCCGCATTTCGCTCCCGTCCCCTGTTCGACTTTGCACACCACGCTAATATTAGGCGCCTTCCCATATATGACATAGTGTGGC
>Ga0307508_10005911_pt1 | contig 11547 bp, 5 predicted proteins | sample 9_EM_MG_FD_203089 | JGI IMG/M metagenome (GOLD analysis project Ga0307508, IMG submission 203089) | Populus trichocarpa ectomycorrhiza microbial communities from riparian zone in the Pacific Northwest, United States - 9_EM | ecosystem: Host-associated > Plants > Roots > Unclassified | place...
CAGCCGCCGCCTGCGGTTCCGATACCTGCAACAGCTCCGGCCGCGGGGGATTCCTGGGCGCCCGACCGGGCGGAGCCGGGGAGCGTCGAGAAGATCAAGGAATACACCACGGCTCCGGAGTTCCTGCCGGAAACGGTCGCCTACGTGCCCGACTCGGCCACCGTGCCGTCGCCCACCAAGGCGCTGGGACGGCTCGCCGGCTCGCCGGACGAGCTGCACAAGACGGCGGAGGTCAACGGCTACTTCAAGCGGCTCGCCGAGTCGAGCGACCGGGTGCGCGTCGAGACGCTCGGCACCAGCGAGGAGGGGCGCGAGATGATCCTCGCCGTCATCTCCGACGCCGCCAACCTCGCCGGCTTGGAGCGCTTCAAGACGATCACCGGCAAGCTCGCTGATCCGCGGGCCACGGCGCGGGACGAGGCGAAGCGGCTCGCCGCCGAGGGGAAGGTCTTCTACTGGCTCCTCGGCGGCCTCCACTCGCCGGAGACCGGCAGCCCCGAGATGCTGATGGAGCTGGCCTACCGGCTCGCCGTCTCGGAGCGCCCCGAGATCCAGGAGATCCGCCGCAACTGCATCATCCTCATCACCCCGGTCGTCGAAGTGGACGGCCGCGACCGCCAGGTGGAGTGGTACTACCGCCACCTGCGCGGCAAGAAGCTGCCGTTCCAGGAGCTGACCGAATTCGACTCGCCGCCGTACTGGGGCCACTATGTGCTGCACGACAACAACCGCGACAACATGTCACTCGCGCTGGCGCTCAGCCGGGCAGTGAACGGCGGCTTTTTCGCCTTCCATCCGCAGGTGATGCACGACCTGCACGAGTCGGTGCCGCTGATGTACATCTCGACCGGCCATGGGCCCTACAGCCACGCCGTGGACCCGGTGACGATCAGCGAATGGACCGCGTTCGGCGATCACGAGGCCGGCCAGATGGCGGCGCTCGGACTGCCCGGTGTGTGGACCTGGGCGTTCTGGGACGGCTGGTGGCCGGGCTACCTGGTGTCGGTGGGCAACAACCATCACGGCGTCGGCCGCTTCTACGAGACCTTCGGCAACAGCATGGCGGGGACGTTCGACCGCGATCTTTCGGACACGAAGATTGCCGGCAAGGCGGTCACCGAAGCGCAGTGGTACCGCCCCTGGCCGCCGGGAAAGAAGCTGCGCTGGTCGCTGCGCGACAACACCAACTACATGCAGGCCGGCGTCCTCGAAGCGCTGGGCTACGCCGCCGCGCACCGCCGCGAGCTGCTGGAGAGCTTCTGGATCAAGGGGAAGCGCTCGCTGGACAAAGGCAAGACCGAAGCGCCCTACGCCTGGGTCTTCCCGCCCGACCAGCGCGACACCGGCCGCCTCGCCTATCTGGTGCGCCAGCTCCGGGCGCAGCGCATCGAAGTGCACCGCCTGAACGGCGATCTCACGCTCGGCGCCAAGAGCTGGCCGGCGGGGAGCGTCGTGGTGCGCATGGACCAGCCGTACCGCAACGCGGCGGTCAACTATCTCGAAGAGCAGAAGTTTCCGGCCGACGAGCCGAATGCTCCCTATGAGGACGTGGCGTGGACCTGGCCGCTCCTCGACGGCGTCACCGGCGAACCGGTCGCCGACCGCAAGGTGCTCGACGCGCCCATGACCCTGATGACCGCCGATCCCGTTCCGCAGGGAAGGGTGGACGGCGCGGGCGAGATCTTCCTGCTCCGCGACACCGGGCAGAACGCCTTCCTCCGGGCGCGCATCCTCCTCGGCACCCACCAGGTGGACGCCGCCGAGTTGGCGTTCCAGGCCGACGGCGTCACCTATCCGCCGGGGAGCTGGATCGTGCAGGCGCCGCGCGATGCGGTCGAAGCGGTCGCGACCGAGACCGGCCTGATCTTTCACGCCGTGGGTGCGGTGCCGGACGTCCACCGGCATGTGGTGGACCTGCCGCGGCTCGCCCTGTTCCACACCTGGACCTCCACCCAGGACGCCGGCTGGGCGCGCTACACGCTCGATCAGGCGAAGCTCGACTACACCCTGATCAACGACGACGACATGAAGCGCGGCGGCCTGGAGGATCGTTTCGATGTGATCCTCTTCCCCAACAGCGGCGGCGATTTTTCGAGCCTGGTGCACGGGATCGATCCCAAGTACGGGCCGCTCGCCTACACCCACACCGCCGAGTTCCCGAGCCACGGCATCCCCGACGCGTCGGAGGACATCACCGGCGGCATGGGCTTCCAGGGGCTGGTCAACCTGGAGAAGTTCCTGCGCCACGGCGGCGTCCTCCTCGCGCTCGCCAATGCCGGCACCGTGCCGGTCGAAGGCGGCCTGGCGCGCGGCGTCGAGCGCGCGTCCGGCTTCAACACGCCGGGCTCGGAGCTGCGCGCCAAGGTCCTGCGTCCCGAGCACCCCATCGCGTATGGCTACGAAGAGCGCACCCACGTCTTCCGCGGCAACGGTCCGATCTGGGATGTCGACAACTACGACCGCCGGCGGGTGATCGTGCAGTTCGGCAGCAAAGAGGTGGAGACCGCGAAGCCGGCCCTGGAGATCGTTCCCGCGGCGGCTCCGGACGCTCCGGCGCGCGCGATCGAGGTGGAAGACATCGATGCGGCGGCTCCCAAGGCGGACGAGAAGAAGAAGGACGACAAAGAGAAGAAGGATGGAAAGGACGATCGACGTCTGGTGTTGTCCGGCTTCGTGCGCGGCGAGGACGCGGTCGACGGCAAGCCGGCCATCCTCGACGTGCCAGTGGGGAAGGGGCGGGTGATCCTGTTTTCGTTCAATCCCTTGCACCGGTATCTGAACCAGTCGGATTTCCGCTTTGTCTACAACGCCTTGCTCAACTGGAACGACCTCCCGGAGTGAGCGCGATCGAGCCGGCCCCGAGCCCGCCGCCTCCTGAGCCGCCTCCCTCTCCGCAGGCCCGGGCCCGCAGCAGCGGCGCGGTCAGCGTTGCCGCGGGCATCCTGTCGAGCCGCATCATCGCCGTGGTGCGCGAGGCGGCCTTCGCTCACTACTTCGGCGTCGGCGCGCACGCCGACGCGTGGACGGCGGCGCTGCGCGTGCCCAACATGTTGCAGAACCTATTGGGGGAAGGAGCGCTGTCGGCGGCGTTCATCCCGATCTACAGCCGCATGCTGGCGAACGGCAAAGAAGAAGAGGCCGGGCGTTTCGCGGGCGCCATCTTCGGCCTCCTGCTGGCCGCGGCGTCGAGCCTCGCGCTGCTCGGCATCGTCTTCTCGAAGCCGCTGGTGCTGCTGCTCGCTCCGGGTTTCTGGAACGATGCCGCGAAAGTGGCGGCGGGGCAGCTCCCGGTCAACCGGTTCGACCTCTGTGTGCACGCGGTGCGCATCCTCTTTCCGATGACCGGCATCATGGTCCTGTCGGTCTGGGCGCTGGGCATCCTCAACAGCCACCGCCGCTTCTTCCTGCCCTATTTCGCTCCGGTGCTGTGGAATATCGCCCTGATCACCGCCCTGATCTTCACCGGCCGCTGGCTGCTGCATGGCGGTTCGGTGCGGAGCCTCGGGCCGGACGCTCTCACCACCCTTCTCTATGCCGCCTGCTGGGGAGGCCTCGCCGGCGGCGTGCTTCAGCTCCTGGTGCAGCTCCCGCTTGTGGCGCGGGTGCTGCGCGGTTTCCGCCTGTCGTTTTCGCGCGCCGTGCCGGGTGTGCGGGAGGCGCTCACGGCGTGGGGGCCGGTGGTGGCCGGCCGCGGCGTGGTGCAGCTCGCCGGCTACATGGACCTCTTCCTCGCCAGCCTGCTCTTCACCGGCGCCGCCTCGGCGGACCGCAGCGCGCAGATGCCGTACCTCCTGCCGATCAGCCTGTTCGGCATGTCGATGGCGGCCTCGGAGCTGCCGGAGCTGTCGCGCCTGCACGGTCAGGGAGACGAGCCCGAGCTGCTGCGGCGCGTGCAACGGGTGCTGCGCTCGATGGCCTTTCTCAACGTTCCGACCGTGATCGGCTACCTCTGTTTCGGCTGGCTGGTGATCGGCGCCCTCTACCGCTCGGGCAGCTTCACGCTGGGCGACAACTGGCTGGTCTACCTCGTCCTCTCCGGCTATGCGCTGGGCATTCTGGCCACCACGTCGTCGCGGCTGTTGCAGAACACTTTCTACGCCCTCGGCGAGAGCAAGGTCCCGGCGCGCATCGCGGTACAGCGGGTGGTGACCTCGGTCCTGGTCGCCCTGCCGCTGATGTTCGTGCTCGATCATTACCCGCTGTCGCTCCTCATCGGCACCAAGGCGGGAGCCCTGCGTCTGGGCTCGGTGGGCCTCTCGACCGCCTCCGCGGCGGGAGCCTGGCTCGAAGTCCTCCGCCTGCGCGCGAAGCTCCGCCAGCGCCTCCCCGGCTTCGACCTCCCCTGGCAAGACGATCTCCGCATGATCGGCATCGCCCTGGCGTCCGCCGTTCCCGCCGCCCTCGTCTGGTGGTTTCTGCCGCCGCTGTCGGTCCGGTTTGTCACCGCACCGCTGGTCCTCGCCATCTTCGGAATCGCCTACTTCGCCCTCGCGAAGCTCGCGCACGTGGAAGAGGCCACGGCTTTCCTCAACGGGATCGGGAGCCGGCTGGCGCGGCTCCGGCGGTGAGGACCATGCTACGCTCGCTGAGCCATGTCCCGTTTTTTCAACACCGCCGGTCCCTGCGATCCGGCGAAGCACTACATGCTGCTTCCGGAGAGCCGTCTTCCGCGTGTCCGGTCTCTGATCGATCGTGAGCTCTACTTCGTCGTTCACGCGCCTCGCCAGACAGGAAAAACGACGACCTTCGAGCATCTGGCGCGCTCACTGACGGCGCAGGGCCGCTACGCCGCTCTTCATGCGAGCTGCGAGACCGGTCAGGTTGCCGGAGGGGACGTCGAACGGGGGGTCGGCGCCGTGCTCCAGGCGATCACGCTGGCGGCGGAGCTGCAGCTCCCGCCCGAGCTGCGGCCTGCTCCTCTGGAGGAATTCGTCTCCGTCGTGGCGGAAGGCCGGCTCGCGTTCTTCCTGAGCCACTGGACCCGGAAATCAGACCGGCCCGTCGTGCTTTTCCTCGACGAGATCGATGCCCTGCGCGACGAGGCTCTCCTCTCGGTTCTGCGCCAGCTCCGCTCCGGATATTCGGGCCGGCCGGCTGGATTCCCTCAGTCGTTGGCGCTCATCGGCCTGCGGGACGTGCGGGACTACAAAGCCCGCATTCGATCCGATTCGGAGAGCCTCGGCACATCCTCGCCTTTCAATATCAAGGTCGAGTCTCTGACCCTACGCAACTTCAACGCGGACGAAGTCGCCGAGCTGTACGCCCAGCACACCGAGGAGACTGGTCAGGTTTTCCTCGCGGAAGCCGTGGCCCGAGCCTATGAGCTGACCCGCGGTCAGCCCTGGCTGGTCAATGCGCTGGCGCGCCAGATGGTCGAGGAGATCGTCCCGGATCCGAAGGTTGCCATCGAGACATCGCACGTCGAGCGCGCCAAAGAGATTCTTATCGAGCGCCGGGACACTCACCTCGACTCACTGATCGACCGGCTCCGTGAGGCCCGGGTGAGGCGGGTCCTCGAACCGATCCTTGCCGGCGAGCTGATCTCTCCGGACATGCTCGAAGACGACATCCAGTTCGTCAGGGATCTGGGCCTGATTGCCCCGGGGCCCGCTGGTATCGAGATCGCGAACCCGATCTATCGTGAGGTAATCCCCCGAGCCCTGGCTTGGGTCACCCAGATCTCGTTGCCCATCTCCCAGGCTCCCTACATCACCGCCGACGGCCTGCTGGACACGGATCGCCTGCTCGCCGATTTCCAGGCATTCTGGTGTCAACACGCCGAGTTTTATCTGTCCCGTCAACCGTACTCCGAAGCGGCGGCGCAGCTCATCTTCATGGCCTACCTGCAGCGTGTGGTCAACGGCGGCGGCTCGATCGAGCGCGAGTACGCGGTCGGCAGCGGCCGGATCGACCTCTGTGTGCGTTGGCCGCATCGGAGCGGCGTGCAGCACTGGGCGATAGAGCTGAAGGTCTGGAGGGCTGGCCGGCCTGATCCTCTGGCAGAAGGCCTCTCCCAGCTTTCCGGCTACTTGGTGCGCCTGGGGTTGGATCGCGGCACTCTGATCCTTTTCGACGGACGATCGACTGCGGTCGCGGCGCCCGAGCGTTGCGCTCGGTCCGAGGTGGAGCACGAAGGGCGCCGGCTGACGGTTCTCAGACTGTGAAGCGCTGTAAGGCGGCTCGCAGCTCCAACGTCTGCCACTGTGAGGGCAGTGCGGTCCCTCCCTCAGGCGGTTCGAGACCTGTCCGAGAGAAGCAGAGCGATCGCCCGAACGTCGGCCGGTGAAGCGGGCGTGTAGACGATCATGCTCAGCCCGTCTCCGCTGTCGACGGAGAAGGCCGAGTATTCGAGCGTGAGCGGGCCGGCGAGGGGGTGCTGAATGCGCTTCAGACCGACCCCATGGCTGCGCATCTCGTTCTCGGCCCAGAGCCGGCGGAAGTCAGCGCTGGTCGCCTGGAGCTCGGCTGCGAGCGCGGCGGCTTCGGGGTAGTCGCCCGCTCGCGCGGCGTCGATCCGGAAAGCAGCCAGGCAGAGGCGCGCGTCCGCCTCCCAATCGGGCAGCGAGCGTTTGGTTGGATCGCTGAACAGGCGTCTGAGCACGTTCCGCTCGGCGACAGGGAGCGCGGCATAGTCGCTCAGCACCGCCGTCGCGGCCGCGTTCCAGGCCACGATGTCCCACGTCGGCGTCTTCACCAAGGCGGGGCTGGTCGGCATGGCATCGAGCACGCGCTGCAAGGCTGGCGCGACCGCAGGCGGCGGAGCCGGCCGAAGCGGCGGTGGCCGCTGCTGGGCGAGGAGAAACAGGACCTCGCGGCCGGCGGCGTCCAGCTCCAGCGTGCGAGCGAGTCGCTCCAGCACCTCGTCAGAGGGCGGGCCGCCGCGCCCCTGCTCCAGCCACGTGTACCAGGTGACGCTCACCCCCGCCCGCGTGGCGACCTCCTCCCGCCTGAGCCCCGGCGTTCGGCGCCGGCTCTGGGCGCCCGGCCCAGGCGACAAGCGCTCCCGGCGGTCACGCAGGAATCCACCCAGGGTAAGACCCAGGCCCGGCAGGGTGTTAGCTGTCATACCCGTAAATCCTCTCGGCTTTTCCGGTCCGGAACCGCCCCCTATCATGCGTCATTATGCGTCCGCGAGACGGTCAAGACAATGACAATGAGGAGGTCAGCATGCGTGTTTTTGTGACGGGAGCTACGGGTTTCATTGGATCCGCGATCGTGCGTGAGTTACTGACAGCGGGGCACGCTGTGCTCGGACTGGCGCGCAATGACGCCGCCGCCGAGAGCTTGGCACAGTCAGGAGTCGAAGCGCATCGGGGTGAGCTGTCGAACCCCGAGAGCCTTGCCGCAGGCGCCCAGGCCTGCGACGGCGTGATCCACATGGCCTTCATCCACGACTGGTCCATCGCGCGTGAGGTCGCCGCCGAGACGGACCGGCAAGCGGTGGAGGCGCTGGCCGGCGCACTGGAAGGGTCGGGCAAGCCATTGGTCGTCACGTCGGGAACCGCGCTGCTCACGCCCGGCCGGATCAGCACGGAAGAGGACGCGCCCGTGAGCGCGGACACCCCACGTGCAGCGTCGGAGGCGGCGGTGCTGGCCGCCGCCGGTCGCGGGGTGCGTGCCTGCGTCGTGCGGCTGCCGCCTTCCGTCCACGGCACTGGCGACCATGGCTTCGTGCCCATGCTGATCAACACCGCCCGCCGCACCGGCGTCTCCGCCTTCGTCGGCGACGGCGCCAACCGATGGCCGGCCGTGCATCGGTTGGACGCCGCGCGGCTCTTTCGACTCGCGCTCGAGCAGGCAGCGCGCGGAGCGCGCCTGCATGGCGTTGCCGAAGAGGGTGTACCGATGCGCGCGATTGCTCAAACGATCGGCACGGGCCTCGGTGTTCCGATTCGCGGCCTCACCGAGGACGAAGCGCGTACGCATTTCGATTGGTTCGCGCGCTTCGTCGCCATCGACAATCCAACGTCCAGCGCCCTCACCCGGAGCTCACTGGGATGGCGCCCGCAGGAGCCGGAGCTGCTGACCGACATGCGAGACGGCGTGTACTTCACCTGAGGGCTCACAGCCGGCCATCGACTTCTTTCTTCATATAGACTGCGGAGGTCGTGCTCGTCGGCGAAGCGCCCTTGCAGGATCATGGTGATGCCCTGGCGGCGGCCGTGCTCGATGCCATTCCGAGCCTGGTGATGGTCCTCGACCGCGCGGGGCGGATGGTGCGCTGCAACCGCGCCTTCGAGCGGGCGTTCGGCTACGGTCTGGCCGAGATCTCCGGCAGGGCTCCCTGGGACGTTTTCGTTGTGCCGGAGGAGGTGGATGCGGTGCGCGCCGTGTTCGCCAGCCTCCTGGCGAGCCGCGCTCCGGCCCAGCACGCGAACCAATGGCGCACGCGGGACGGAGAGATTCGTCTCATCGCATGGTCCGACGCCGCGCTCCTCGACGCCGCGGGCGAGGTCCTGCACGTGGTGGGCAGCGGCACCGACGTCACCGAGCGGCGCTGGGCGGAGGAAGACCTCCTGCGCACCAATCAGGTGCTGCACGCCCTCATCGAGGCGTCGCCGCTCGGCATCTGCGCTCTCGACGAGGAGGGGAGGGTGCGGATCTGGAGCCCGGCCGCCGAGCGCATCTTCGGTTGGAGCCGGCGCGAGGTGCTGGGGCGGGTGATCCCGACCCTTCCCCTGGAGCGGCAGGACGAGCTGAGGCACAACCTGCGGGAGACGTTCGCGGGCCGGCCGTTGCAAGGTCTGGAGACCTTGCGGCAGCGGAAGGATGGCACGTTCGTCGACGTGGCCCTCTGGACCTCTCTCCTGCGCAACCCGCGGGATGAGCCGGAATGGATTCTCACGGTCATCGCGGACATCGGCGACCGCAAACGGGCCGAGGAGGCTCTCCGGCTGCGCGAGGAAGAGCTCCGCCAGGCCCTTCTCTCCGACCTCGACGACCGCAAGCGGTCCGAAGAGGAGTTGCGGGCGGCCAAGCAGGCCGTCGAAGCGGCGAGCCAGGCGAAGGATCAATTCCTCGCCGTGCTCTCCCACGAGCTGCGCACACCGCTGACCCCGGTGCTCGCCTCTCTCTCGACGCTGGAGATGCAGACGTCCTTGAGCCGGGACCTGCACGAGAGACTGGCCATGATCCGCCGCAACGTCGAGCTCGAGGCGCGGCTGATCGACGACCTCCTGGACCTCACCCGGATCGCGCGCGGCAAGCTGGAGCTCCATACGCAGCGCATCGACGCCTGGGAGATCCTCAACCACGCCATCCACATCTGCTGTGGCCCGGAGGTGGCGGCCGGACGTCTGCGGCTGGAGCTGGGGCTCACGCCCGGAGACTACCGGGTGTGGGCCGACGGTCCGCGCCTGACGCAGGTGTTCTGGAACCTCCTCAACAACGCCGTCAAGTTCACTCCGGCCGGAGGCGCCGTCAGCGTGCGGTCGTGGCTCACGGAAGGTGAGCGGGAGCTCGTGGTCGAAGTCTCCGACACCGGGATCGGCATCGAGCCGGAGAGCCTGTCGCGGGTTTTCGACGCCTTCGAGCAGGCCGACCGGCGGATCACCCGGCGCTTCGGTGGCCTGGGGCTCGGCCTCGCGGTCAGCAAGGCGATTCTGGAGATGCACGGCGGCAGTCTGACGGCGGCCAGCGCCGGCAGGGATCACGGCGCGACATTCACCGTCCGCCTGCCGGTCAGTCCCGGCGAGCCGGTCGACCTGGACGAAACGCAGGCCGGCCCCACCCAGGCCAAAAGGGAAAGCCCGCCCGCCACCGCGCCGGGGCTGCGCCTCCTGCTGGTGGAGGACCACGCCGACTCCGCAGCGGCGCTCGCGGATCTGCTCGAGCTGCTCGGCCATCAGGTCACCGTGGCAGGCAGCGTCGCGGCGGCCCTGGCGGCCGCCGAGGCGTCGGGCGGTTTTGACCTGGTGGTGAGCGACATCGGCCTGCCGGACGGCAGCGGCCTGGACCTGATGCCGGAGCTGGCGCGGCGGTTCGGCGTCAAAGGGATCGCCCTCTCGGGATACGGCATGGAGGAGGATCTCCGCAAGAGCCGCGCGGCGGGATTCGCGCTGCACCTCACCAAGCCGGTGACCTTCCAGGTTCTCCGCGCGGCGATCGAATCCGTCTTGAAGGATGGGTTGAAGGACGGCGGGGCGCGGCCGTGAAAGCCGGCCTCCTCCTGCGCTACAGCCTGGCCCTGGCGGTCGTCCTCTTGGTGACCGCGGTGCGCCGCCTGGTGGCGCCGGCCCTGGATGAAACGATCTTCTTCCTCTTTCCGCTCGCCGTCTTCCTCGTCGCCTGGCGTCTGGGAACCGGACCGGGCCTTTTGGCGACTGCCGCCGCCGCGGCTGCGGGCTGGACCCTTTTTCTCGATCCGCGCCTCGCCCTCAGCCAGCGGATCATCCACCTCGTGGCGTTCCTGTTCCAGGCCGCCGTCACCGTGCTGGTCGCCCGGCACCTGCGGCGGCTGGATCGGGAACGCACGCGGGCGGACCGGCACACCGCGGCGTTCCTCGACAAGGTGGACGACGGCTTCTTCGCCGTCGACGCAGAGTGGCGGTTCACCTACATCAATCGGCACGCCCGGAGCTATATGCGCGGCCCGACGCACGATGCGCTCGGCAAAGCTCTCTGGGATGTCTATCCCGAGCTCCTGGGAACCGAGATCGAGCGCGAATACCGCCATGTCATGGCGGACCGGGTGTCCAGACGCTTCGAGACGAAGAGCTCTCTCAGCGCGCGCTGGTTCCGCGTCGACGCCTATCCGTTCGACGACGGGGTCGCGGTCTTTTCGACCGACCTCACGGACCGCCGCGAGGCGGAAGACGAGATCCGGCGCGCGAAGGAAGAGGCCGAGGCGGCCAGCCGGATGAAGGACCAGTTCCTCGCCACCCTGTCCCACGAGCTGCGGACGCCGCTCAACTCCATCCTCGGCTGGGTGCAGATCCTGCGCAGCGGCAAGCTGGACGACGCCGGGATCAAACGGGGTCTGGAGACGATCGAGCGCAGCTCGCGCGCCCAATCGCAGCTCATCGATGACCTCCTGGACGTGTCGCGCATCATCTCCGGCAAGCTGCGCCTCGACCTGCGCCCGGTCGACCTGCCGGAGATCGTCGACGCCGCTCTCGCCGCCGTGGCTCCCACCGCCGAGGCGAAAGGCGTCCACATCGAGAAGCGCTACGCGCCGCTGCCCGGGCGGGTCGTGGGAGATCCGGAGCGCTTGCAGCAAGTGGTGTGGAACCTGCTCTCGAACGCGGTCAAATTCACTCCGCGGGGCGGCGGTGTCGAGATCACGCTGCAGCCGGGCTCCGAGTCCCAGATCGAGGTCCGGATCGCCGACACCGGCCAGGGCATCGCGCCCGACTTCCTCCCCTTCGTCTTCGATCCGTTCCGGCAAGCCGATTCGTCGACCACCCGCCGCCAGGGCGGGCTCGGCCTGGGCCTGTCGATCGTGCGGCAGATGGTTGACATGCACGGCGGCAGCGTGCGGGCGGAGAGCGCCGGGGAGGGGGCCGGAGCGGTCTTCACCGTCGTTTTGCCTCTGGCGGAAGGAGCCGT
>Ga0307508_10005912_pt1 | contig 11546 bp, 10 predicted proteins | sample 9_EM_MG_FD_203089 | JGI IMG/M metagenome (GOLD analysis project Ga0307508, IMG submission 203089) | Populus trichocarpa ectomycorrhiza microbial communities from riparian zone in the Pacific Northwest, United States - 9_EM | ecosystem: Host-associated > Plants > Roots > Unclassified | place...
GTACTTTGTTATCAGACACCAGTGATGATGCGTTGATGTGTCAATGGAGTTAAGTGTAAGATGGTTGGCTGGCCAACTATTTTTGAACTCGTGATTGTTACTTACTGTTGTCTAATTAGATTCAAGAGCAGCAATTTTTCATATTTCTGGATGATTTTGGGAGCCGTGGAGCTTTTGAACTACCAGCTTTGAATATGAGGCTCAGGCTACTTTGTACGAAAGATCAAGAACACAATATGTGCTGTGCATCCGATCAGATGGGAACTGAAGAAGGTCACACTTGCTCCAATATTGTTTACATGTAGCTGAAAGCCCACGAGAAATTTAGAAAAAAATCCACTAAGCAATGCAAACTGATAGGAGGTTGCTGGTCCCTAAGCATATAAATTGAAGACCATCAAGTACTGTTGAAACCAATGTCCAAGAAATTGGGTTCTTATGTATTTTCACCTAAAGAAACATTCGTAACTCATCTTGAAAAACTAATCAAACTTGAAAAGGTTGTAAATAAATCATATTCATATAACCCGTGGGTGTGACTCTTCAATTTCTTCCTCAAGTATGATCCAAAATATGAGGAACAAAACGTGGCTGGTTCAGAATTTGGAGGAAAGAACTTCATCTACGTTATAATTTGATCTGGCAAATTGTACATGTTACAAATGCACAAGGATGGGGTTGGAAATCCTCCGAGATAGATAAGCTTTCATGTTGAAAATGAGCTGGTGGCTGATATTATGAGGTGTGGAGTGATTGCAGTGACTGGAAACTGACATAGTAAGTCCCCTTAAAGGTTCGAAGACCCTTCAATGGTGAAGAAAAAAGTTTCAAGGGGCTAAAGTAAGCTTGGTATATACATGTGCAGCAGATAGTGAATGCTACAAAATAGTAATGGAATGTTGATGAAAAGAATAAGTTCTGAAAAATTAGAACCTCTCACATGAGAGCTCATGGACGCTTATGCAGTTATGCGTACATAAGCCACGACAACTTGTGTAGAGGTAAGGACGATAGAGTCAGCTTACTTAGAAACATAGTAGATTGGTGGTATATTCATGTCATGTTCGTAGTACTGTTCATAAGAACAAAAAGAATTAGTTGGTACCAAGACTTCTGGCATAATTTTGTCATGCCCACGCGGCGGGTCTGTCTTGTCATGCCTGCTGATTAGGCTTTTATTTTTTTTTGTTTGTAATTGGACTCGTTCATCCCACATTTTGTCATGTCCACGCGCCTGTCATGCCAAATGATAATTATCTGATTTATCCGCTCGTGATGATTTTTTTTTTATTATAAACATATATAAAACATTATAGAAATATGATAAATCTATCTATGACATAAAAAAATTAAAAAATCACCCAAAAAATCAAAATCAACCAGAATCCAAATATTAATCCGAACTTAAATTTGTTTTTTACAAACTTTAATGGTAAAAAAACATATAATATGAACTCCCAACATTAATTAATGAAACAATTTAACATAAATATCATCCGTTTTGGTGGTCTAAATTGGTGTTAACGATACTTTTCTCTTTTTATCGTCGGAATCCAGCGACCCCTCTCTCTCTTTCCTCTCTCAATTAGGGACTATAAAAATAACAAAAATAAATTTTTGTATCAAAATTGAATTGAAAAAATATTAAGGTATTGAAATTGTATAATTTGTGTGATTTTTAAAGTTCAAGGATCAAAGTGTATTTTTTGCGAAACTTATAGCATGTCATTCATGTTTGATCCTTTTTTCATGTTGGTCTCTCTTCTTTCAATCTCACCTTTTCATAAGAAGTCAAAATTAATTGGTCTTCAATGAGGACTAAATCGCTAAGGAGATGAACAGTAAACTTTTGCATAGTAAAAAACCCAACCCAATTTTATGGGTTCACTAATGGTAGAAGAATTTGTGAAAGCATTTAACATTTAGTCTGAACTATATGAAAGTTTGATGGAATGGTTTAGGGTTTTACCCACTAATTTTCATTTATAATGTTATAAGATATTTTTTCTACGAGTTAACTTAGTGATTTGTTGATGAGATGCTACCTCCTAGAAGATGAAAAAACATAAATGTTTTTTTTACTAAAATGATTTAATTTTAGAGTTTTCTTAGGTCAAAGTTTGGGTTCACTTGCTATCTATATCTTCAACCTAAACCAAGACTTACAACTAGGCTTATTTAGGTTAAGCCAATTGGTCAAGTACCGTTCTCCATTCCAACTTTTTTTTTCTTTTTCTTTTCTCTTTCACATCACTTGGTCATGAAAAAAAAATGTGAAATAATTTTGGGAAATGCATTGCATATTTAATTAAAAATGAAATTAATTTAAAATTAATCAATATTTCCCATAAATCTCTAGTTAATAACTAGGAATTGGAAATTGATAGGGTAAGGAACTAGAGAATGAAATATTGCAAAAAGAATTTTTTTTTTTTATGAATTGTTCGTTCAATTAATTTCAAATTAGTCATATCTTGCTCACTGCTCTAGAAAAAAGAGGAATCTTCTATCTATTTTATTTATTTACTCAGTTAAACCGACGATTTCTTAGTGAAGCAGACAGCAACAGCCACCAGGTTTCTCGGTACATCTCATACCTTATCATCTGCCGGCTAATTTCAAGAAATGCCGCTCGGCATTGCGAAAGTTTATAACAACATCAGGTGTTCCAATCACTTGGAGTTCATTTTATTTACGTTTTCTCCTTTGCTTTACTTTTTTGCCCGCCCTGATCATATTTCCACACAATTCTTAAGACTTCGTATAATTTTTCGATGCAACTCCCTGAAAATCTCATTATTCCACAGCAATCTGCTGGCGGAAGAAGATGCGCATGCTTCATCCTCTAGAACTAGAATGGAAGCATAACAAAATTGGTAATCTAAAACTTAAACTGCAATGAACTATTTATAGATTTCTGTAATGTGATGTGAACTTTCTCATGATAGCTGAGGGGAATTTTTCCTGGGATTGATCGTTCTTTATCAGAGGTTCCCATCTTCAAGTGCTAAGGAAATTGGAGATTGAAGAATTGACAATGGTTTTAGGAAGGAACCAGTACGGCTTTCATTATTCATTATGCAAACCAAACAAATAATACAATCACACTGTACAGGTGATGACAAGAATCATCTTTAACAGAATTGTACAAAAATAAATAGGATCCGGTAATCATAATCGATGATGCAAAATTAAGGGCACAAATCACTCTGGAAACTTTCAAAGTATAATTCCACAAACCACTTTTGGGACTCAGAATTTGGTAACAGTTGAACCACTCCATGCCACAAAGAGAACGAAGAGCACAAAATGAAGGGGTGTTTTGACAATACTTCCATCAGATGTTCCAGTTGATGATGGGACTGTTTTAGAGCCAGTTCCAGTTCCTGCATTTATCAATTAAGAGCTGACCTCAGAATTCGTTCCTATTAACATTTATAAATAGAAATTGCTTAGACTGATGCTTTCATGCATGTGCTTATTTAATTTTTGTCAGCCGTATGAATTTTGGTTCATGCCAAAATTACATTTCGTCTCATCCATATGATCAAAGATCAAATTTCAATTCTTTATCAATCCATGGTAATCGAGTAATTATCCAGCTAAGCTTGCAAGGCTTGCACAATTGACATTTCCTGAACATACCTGAAGCTGAAGGAATGTTTGATGCTGATGGAGTAAGAGCTGGCTCGGGTGTCTGATCAGATGAATCCGCAGGTGAACTGGCTGGTGAACTGGCTGGTGAGCTTACTGGTGGAGTTGCTGAAGCCGTGGGTGCAGTGGCAGCTGTTTTACCATGATAAAGTCAAGTCAGTATGAATCTAACACTACCGTGTTTATAACACAGACAAGCAGGAGTTGAGAATTTGGATTACCATTGCACTGGCTGATCGGTGGAGTTTGCACTTTACAAGAGCCGGGGAGATTCAGAGCAAGAGTCTGGTTTACGTTGATGCCTAAAGAGGCACCGCTATTATTGAGCAGTAAGCAAAGGCATTGTGGTGATGTTTGGACAACATTGCCTAGCTGTGAGCAACAGGAAGATGATGGACTCGTTGAATTTCCTGTAATGTAGTTCAGGCATGGGGCCAGGCTCATGAGAGTATTAGTGCAGCTTGATTGAGCCATGGCTCCACCACATGTTATGGCTACAAGGAGCAGGACTAGACCAATACGAGTCCCACTTGAAGCCATTGACTGCTCTTGCAAGTTCTTGGATGCCTCGAATGATCTGGTAGTATTAGTCAAATGTCTGGTTGGAATTTTGAGTGAGAGGCAAAAGAAAGGAAATGGATTTATACAGGAAAGCTTGTGGAACAGAGACAAGGTTGTTGGTATATTTGGATGACCAACTCTAACTAAATCAAAGGGCTGTTATATAACTAAACATCTCTAGACATAAAGCTGGCAAGTTTTCATTTGTCCTCGGCATATATTTTAATGTTCTGCTCAACCATACTATGTTTACTCATTATATGACCTAAGTGCTCACAAAAAGGAAGGTTCCAATGTTCTTGTTACTCGTTATAAACAAAGCAATCTCAATGTTATGGTCACCAATGAATAGTTTGGATGAAGCTTCTACCGAAACATTCACTGCTCCTTACAAAAAAAAAAAAAAAAAATTAATATTTCACAATAAAAAAATTAAGAAACAATTTTATGAATGTAGATTATATATATATATATATATATATTATAAATAATAAAATTTCAAAAATTATTTCAAAATTTTTTTTTTATCCCGCATTATAAAGATATTATCTTATTATTTTAAATTAAAATATTTAAATCAAAATTTTTTTTTTATCTCATATTAAAAAACATAACTTTTTGCTTGTGAATATAGAGTATATATACTAAAGGGTTTCAAATTTTATATTAAAAAAATAAAATATTCTTTTCGTATTTATATAGTAAACTTTGAAATGAGTTAATAATCAAATAAAAAATTTGAAAAAAAAAGATTTCTCTCTAATAAAAAAAAACACATATTAAAATAAAAAACATGTCTCTTTTAGATTTTACTGGGTTACCCAGATTCTAGATTGACCAGGCAAGTTGAACGGTTTTCTTCAAGCCAATTACTAGCTTGAGTTTTAAATAAACAAACTCGATCAAGACTCCAAATCACCCGAGTCCGGGTTTAACCTGCCGCTGGGCCGGGCATCAAGTTGAGCTTTCCCTTGAACTAAGTTAAAAAAGCAGAGACAAATGATACAATCTACCAATGACTGACGTTGCTGTAATACACACACACACACACACACACACATACAAAACAAATTTAAAACTATGACCGGCATGCCTAACATACCTAACTTGGACTCCTGTCCTTTAAAGACTCGGGGAAGTAAATAAAAAGCTTCCTTCAACCATGGGAAATTAGCTATAGTTGTTGAACTCCAGAACCCATTTCAAATCTACAAGTTATTTCCCTCCAATTCTTTTGCCCTCACCAATCTATATATGATTTTCGTATCTCCACCCATATAACCCGGTTCTTCTCTATACTCTTCTAATCAACAAGATTTGCAGCTCGTTCAAAACTACTAATGGAGGGGCTCAAAGTAATCAAATTGATGGCACTGTTATCAACTCTCTTAGTAATTTCAGTGAATGGGCAAATTAATACACCGTGCACCATGTCGATGATATCAAGCTTCACCCCGTGTGTTAATTTTATAACTGGAAGCACCAGCAATGGCTCACCACCAACTGCTAGTTGTTGCAGTTCATTGAAGTCACTGATGAGCACTGGCATGGATTGCGCTTGTCTACTACTAACAGCCAATGTTCCGGTTCAGCTACCAATTAACCGTACTCTAGCTATCTCTCTCCCCGGCGCTTGTGGCGTGCCGGGACAGTGTAAATGTAGGACTTAAAATCTACCTGCTAAGAATCTTTTTAGTTCTGTCAATGTTTGTTAAACTTTCTAATGATAATTGTATTGTATTTTACAGCATCTGGGACCCCTCTGCCAGCACCAGGTGGTTGAAAATTCATGGATCCTTTACAATTCTTAATTACGCTGGGAAAAAATATGGAAACTAAAACATAAACTATATACGTTATTTGTCAACCTAATACAAATACTCCTACCTTGGCTAAACAATTTGTTTCACTGGAATATTGGCAGGTCCCTTCTCGCTAGGGCCAACTCTTCCACCTCCAGCTGCTGCTCCTTTAAGCCCACGAGGTAACCCCTGCTCTTGGATTTTGAAAAGAAAGATTATCTATTGGTGAAGACAAAAAATTGAATGTTTCTGTACCAGTAAGATAATACTTATGTTGAGAGTTCTATGCCTGAACTACTTACTAAGTTGCTTTTGGCAGCTTCCAAAGCAGTAGCACTTGCTCCAGCACCAGAATCTGAAATTACTCTACCATTAACACCAGCATCCCCGCCGGTGCAAGTAGCATCCCCGCCAACAACTGCAGGGATCCGACCAGTGCTGTCCCCCCCAGCATCTATGTCATCCCATGTTTCGCCACCATCTTCCTTGCTAATATTTCTAGCAATCATGGTTTTCAAAAAATTCTATTAAGCTCCAAGTTGCTTTTGGCAGCTTTCAAAGCAGTAGCACTTGCTCCAGCACCAGAATCTGAAATTACTCTACCATTAACACCAGCATCCCCACCGGTGCAAGTAGAAGCCCCACCAGCAACTGCAGGGATCCGACCAGTGCTGTTCCCCTCAGCATCTATGCCATCCCATGTTTCGCCACCATCTTCCTTGCTAATATTTCTAGCAATCATGCTTTTCAAAAAAATTCTATTAAGCTACAGCCTCTTCATCTTCATCCCTCTTGCTATCTGTTTTGTTTTTTTGTTGGTGTGAAAACTTGACGAACACAGCTGATCAACGTCATGTTGTCAGAAAACAAAATAACAGAACGTAGGAAAAGAATGCCTTTGTTAATTCATTATAGTTCATCAGCTAAAGCTCCTTTGAACTGTAACGCCTAGACAAGTATGATGACACAGGAGTGTTTGATAAATTTAAGTACAAGGCAAATGATGGAAGATGAAGCCTGATACTCACAAAGCAAAACAAACAAACCATTGGAGAAACCTTTTCAGAACTCTATTTAATTATGTTTGCACTGCATTGAAGTCGAGAAAAACTACAGACACGTAAATTGATGTGGCTGCCTAATTAATCATGCTAATATAGATTATCATTCCAGAAGGTTATAACACCAAAACATACTCGAGAAAAAAAAAACTGACAATCTAGGAGGAAAACCAGAATTAGAAGATGCCTATACTGAATTCGAATATTTAGGATGCAGGTGCATCGCTGGTTTTTTTTCTGATAGATTCCCGCCAGGCATATTCCTTGGACTATCTCTATCTTGATTACGAAATTTGGAGGAACCACTTCCTGCCTCGAACAAATCACGGAAATGCATTTATCCACCAAACCGATGGCTTCTTGAATTGCCACTCTACTGTGGCAGTATAGACGATCTCTTTTATTAACATATTAATATATTTTAATACATTCAAGATATCTATGAACGTTACACTAAATATTAATATTGTATTTTCAAAACTTTTGATCAGAAACCTATGAAAGAAATTTTATTGCAAGTTATTCTTGTCCATCTCCTACCAATCCCATGTCCTAACATGCATTTAATTACGTTCTCTCTCTCTCTCTCCTCTTCCTTTTCTTTTGTTACTGCTATTAATTTTGCCTGAGAGTGAAAAACAAGCGAGCTGGGTACAACGACATGTCCTTTAAATCTTTCTACTTAGATATGTAATGGCCCAGGAAAAACCTTTCAAGATCTTATTGTTGGTTGAAAGCGCAGCACTATAAATCACTCCCTCATCTTCCGGTTTTTTTAAATTGAAAAACAGGATATTGCTAAAAATATTTAAGCTGAACTTTTCGATCCGTCCCCTCTTGTTTTTTGGCGTGTGTGGTGCTAAGATTGGTGGTGATTTAAAAGAGAGTTTGACCAAGTTGCTCTATGCACCTGTACCATTCAATTCTTTCAGCAAATCCGAAAGGAATGCAATGGGAATATTAACCACAAGTTTTGCCGGAAAAAAATGGATTCAAACTGCACAAAATTAGACTCTGTGATTCTATAAATACCTCAATCCTTCATTCTTCTCTTCGCATCATCCATCGAATCAAGAGAAGAAATTAAACACACGAGCAAAAAGGAGACAAGATGGCCAACAAACTCGTAGCAGTTTTTCTCATGTGCATTGTTGCTGCTGCAGCAATGCACCTAACCACTGCAAACAAGGTGGATGATCATTACGCAGCATGTTTCAATGATTGCGAGGACAAATGCAAGAGCGAGGGCAATGGCTACTCCTTCTGCGAAATGAAGTGCGACGCTGACTGTGTGGCCAAAGAGACCCTTCGTAAGCTACAAGATTCATGTTCTGTGGACCCTTTTTCTTAAAATTTGTTCTCTTATTAAAAAATAAAATCAATTCTCGAAGCAACATTAACATTTATAAATTCACATGTGTTTGTTTTAATATTGTGCAGTCAATTTCAAGGATTTACACTTCAAATGATGATGCTGACAAATGGCAAGCACGCAGTGCGACGTCGGACTGGCTGAGGCTACATACAAAAAAGCCAAATAAATTCACATTATTATTATTATTATTATTATTGGCTTTGATGTATTCGTACTAGCCTTGGATGAAAAAAAAAAGAATAAATAAATAAAAAGGACATCTTGTCTACTTGATTTTCCTTTAATTTTATGCAGCTGCCACAAAATTGCTTACTGGATAATTATTTGATGCGAGAATAAAAGTGAGCACATGATTCATATATAAAACCTCATATATATATATGTTAAAGTGTGATAAATAAATTATATTTCAGAATCTCGTTTAGTAATTCAGAATCTTAAATTGAGATAATTATTTAATATAATATAATAATTATGCTGATCAAAGGGCTACAAGATCTATCGCTTTAAGCTTTTAAGCTAAATAATTATTTTTCAATGCACAACATTATTATTTAGAAGAAATATTTTCATAGCCATTCTAGTTTAATTGATGGGCTAGTTGAGAAAAGTAAAAGAGGCAAAACACAAATATTCATCTTTCAAATAATTCCAGCTCCAATCCGAGCTATTTGTGCAATAAGATTCTTGATCCGACAAGGAGCTAGCTCTTTGCCACACAACCATAATGTTCGTGGCCATCAACGAGGTGGTCTTAGTAACCAGGGATCTTGTACGACCCATGTTCATCCATCCATCGAAAGTGTGAGACCCATAGAATTATTTTAAATTGTTGGCCCATTAAGTTAAGAGCAATTTGTTTAGTACATTAGTTTGGTCCAAAAGCTTGGTATATATAATATGGCAGCCATTTTCAATCCATTCCCCCTTCCCTCTGAACTGTCTTCCCCTTTCCTTTGCTGAAAAAAAAAATCTCTTCCAAACCCATGTTACCAACTGATTATTTAATTCCTTTATCTTGAGTAAGTTTTCTTAATTTTTTTCTATTTAATTTATGGTATTGTTTTAGATCTTTTCCTTTCTACTAAGTTTGTTGAAAAATTAGGGTTTATATGAAGTTAGAAGTTATATTTTAATAGATTTTTTGAACGTGTGGATATATATGTATATGTATATGTATATATATATATATATATATGCGTGCGCGCGTGAATATGAATATTAATTGATTGGTACATAGTAGCAAAAAATTAATATGAAATTTTGTTTAATAAGCCAGCGAACATTGCCCACCAAAGCAAACGATGTATTGTCTACAAACCCAAATTTTAACCATTACTGTGATAGCTGGAAACTCAGGGCAACGTTTCTCTTGCCTAAAAAATTTAATTTTAATTTATTTCAACCTAAAACACCTCACCAACATTCTTAGAACACTACAAAACCAACCCGTCAACCCAAAATACCCAAAAAATAGTTCAAAAACTCAAAATCAAATCAAGTTAGTTTGGACTTCCTAGACTTAAATATATTTTTTTAGGCAATATTGAAGCTTTAAAAAACCATCATCAAGCCTCTCTCATTACATAGAATCCGTGAAAACCAAGAAAAACATCGATTTTCTTTCCTATCTCTGGAATTCATCGGGCTATCTCTCTCCCCTCTTTCTTTAACCAGAGATTGAAAAATAATACAAATAAACTTCTATACTAAAAATAAATTTTAGAAATTTAAAAAGATTCAAATTGTATAAATTGTGTTATTTTTTAAAGATTGAGGATCTACGTGTATTTTTCAAGAAATCTTTGGTGCATCACTCATATTTGACACCTTTTTCATTTCAATCCATCTTCTTCCAATTCCACCATTGTCTAAGAAATAAAAAGCAATTAGGTTTGATTAGGATCAAATCACCAAAAAAAAATAAAATTAGAGGGCCAAAATGAATTATTAAAAAGTAAATAGTAAATCTACATAATTTTGTGAGTTTATGAATAATGTAAATCTAAATGAAATCATCCAACCTTTTAATTAGTTTATTCTATAATGTTTTTTTTTCCATTTATGTATTTTTGATCACATCTAGTCTGGAATGGTTATCTTTAATTAATGCTATAAGGGGCATCAACATCAATATGAATGGGGTGTCCATCCATGTTGGGAGTGAGAGTGAACTATTTAATATCATTATTGATATATTTTCATCATTAATAGAAAGGATTTAAAAGGTTGAGAACGCAGACAATTTATAAGTTTCAATTACCTTCTTTATTATCAAGAGACGTGTTTTTTTTTAATATTTATTATGTTTAATATTTTTAATTTGATTTGTGTATGTCTTTAATTTTCTATTAAACCATAACTTTAAATATAAAACTACAATCACCTTTCAAGTATTAAAAATTTATTTAGAAATTTGGTTGTGGTTAGTTTTCGAGTATATAATAAATTTAATTGTTAGGATGGGTTTTTTTTTTTTCACCATAAACATTATTTTATAATAATATTTTTTTTCTTAAAGCCTCGGTCTTCATCCTAGTGGATAGAAGAGGAAAAAAGCTCCCCCTTCTTATTGGCTCTTAATTTTATTAAAAAAAATGTGGATAAAAACTCTTCAAATAATAAGATTCTAAACACTCCAAATTGGGAGGTATCTCATTGGTGACTTTAACTCTCTTACCATGCTCTACATCACACAGTACCACATCACCACCCACACCCAAAAACACAACTTAAAAGGTATCTCTAATATATTCGCTAACAACCAGGGGCCCCCACAGTAGCCTATATAAACCCTGAAGAGACACTCAGGCGCTACTCTCCGCACGCACGCAAGAAAGAATTTCAGTTTCAGTTTCGCTCTCCTTTTGCTTCTCTCTCGTTCTTCTCGCTCAATACCCTAATTTTTGGATTTCTGTAAGATCCCCAAATTAATCAATCAATGCCAGGCAAGCGCTCTCGCTTAACTCATACGCAGAGCTTCAGCGACATTGGTTTCAGCAACCACCGACTTCCGCCGTGGGATGCTGGTTTCGTTGCTGATGACACGGACGATCAGTCTCTCCAGAGGATTATCACGGTCTCGCCTCCTCA
>Ga0307508_10005913_pt1 | contig 11546 bp, 12 predicted proteins | sample 9_EM_MG_FD_203089 | JGI IMG/M metagenome (GOLD analysis project Ga0307508, IMG submission 203089) | Populus trichocarpa ectomycorrhiza microbial communities from riparian zone in the Pacific Northwest, United States - 9_EM | ecosystem: Host-associated > Plants > Roots > Unclassified | place...
GATCGTGTGCGCCAACGACTGGACGGCCGCGCGGCTCATGCGGACGCTCATCGAGCTCGGCCACGCGGTGCCGGGAGACGTCCGCATGGTCGGCATCGACGATGTGCCGTACGCGAGCTTCTTGCCGGTGCCCCTCACCACCCTGCGCCAGCCGACGCGCGAGATCGGCGCGGTCGCCCTCGGCGCCATGCTCGACCGCCTGGCACAGCCCCACCTCCCCACGCGCGACATCATGCTTCACGGCGAGGTCATCGTCCGACGCTCGTGCGGTTCGGTCTGACGTCAGGAGATCGCGGCGGGCAGGGCGCCGGTCATGATCGCGACGGCATCCGACATCTTGATCTCGTTCGGCTTGACCACGGCGACCCGCTTGCCCAGACGCTGGATGTGGATGCGGTCGGCGACCTCGAACACGTGCGGCATGTTGTGGCTGATGAGGATCACCGGCAGTCCGCGGTCGCGAACCCGTCGGATCAGCGCGAGCACCATGTTCGATTCCTTCACGCCCAGGGCCGCCGTCGGCTCGTCCATGATGACGACGTGACGCGCGAAGGCCGCGCTGCGGGCGACGGCCACACCCTGCCGCTGGCCGCCCGAGAGCGTCTCCACCGCCTGCCTCATCGAGCGGATGCCGATCTGCAGCTCCTGCATGTAGGCGACGGTCTGCGCGAGCATCTTCTTCTTGTCGATGAAGCGGAAGAGCGACCCCAGGATTCCGGGTCGCCGCAGCTCGCGCCCGAGGAACAGGTTCTCGGCGATGGACATCGCCGGAGCGACCGCGAGGTCCTGATACACCGTCTCGATCCCGAGCCGGCGCGCGACGATCGGGCTGCGTAGCTTCACCGGCGCGCCGTCGAGGAGGATCTCGCCCTCGTCGGGGACCAGGGCTCCCGACAGCGCCTTGATCAACGTCGACTTGCCGGCGCCGTTGTCGCCGATGACCCCCAGGATCTCGCCCGGAAGGAGCTCGAAGTCCGTGCCGTCCAGCGCGGTGACCTGCCCGTAGCGTTTGACCAGGCCTTGCGCCTGCAGAACCGGCTTCGCCGTCGCGGTAGACATGGTCAGGCTCCCCGCTTCGAGAGGCGATCGGTCGAAACCGCGAGGATCACCAGGATGCCGGTGATGAGGATCTCGTAGACCGACGACACGCCCATGAGGGCGAGCCCGTTCCGGAAGACCCCAACGATGAGCGCGCCGATGAGCGTGCCGAGGATCACCCCTCGCCCCCCGAACAAGCTCGTGCCGCCGAGGACGACCGCGGTGATGCTGTCGAGGTTGTCGGTCTGCCCCGCATTCGGGTCACCGGCTCCCGTGCGCGCGACGATGAGGAGGCCGGCGATTCCGTAGAGGAGGCCGGCGAGCGTGTAGACGCCGATGAGGACATTGCGGGTCGAGATGCCCATGAGGCGCGCGGCCTCGGCGTTGTTGCCGACCGCGTAGATGTGCTTGCCGGCGGCCGTCTCGCGCAGGACCAGCCACGCGATGATGTACAGGAACACCATGAGGACCGTCCCGTACGTGACCGCGGTTTCGCCGATGTGGAACGTGTTGCCGAGAAACACGAGCGCGTCGGGCAGATCGGAGACCGTCTGCGAGTGCGAGTAGATCTGCATGATCGCGAAGGCGATGTTGAGCGTGCCCAGCGTCACGATGAACGGCGGGAGCCTGATGACGGTGACGAGGACCCCGTTCAGGCATCCGAAGAGGACCGCGACGAAGAGGCCGCAGGCCATGGCGGCGTAAGGGTCGATCCCAATGTCCACCGCGAACTTGGTCGCGACGATCGAGCTCAGCGCCATGACCATCCCGCAGGCGAGATCGATGCCCCCGGTCAGGATGACGAACGTCTGGCCGATGGCCACGACACCGACGACCATGACCTGCTGCAGGATGAGAGAGAAGTTCTGGCCGCTGAGGAAACGGTCGCTCTGCAGGGAAAAGAAGATGCACGCGAGGATCAGCGCGATGAACGGACCCATGAGCGAGAGCGGCGGCAGGCGCTCACGGAGGACCCGCCACGGCGACGAGTCGTGGCCCGCGGATGGAGGAGTCATGTCCGGCACGATCGACGGAGCTATTTGCCCCAGCAGTTGTCGGTGCCGAACTTGGTGTCCTTGCTCTCGACGCCCGACTGGGCCTTGTCGGAGATGAGCGTCACTCCCGTGTCGGTGTAGCCGGACGCCTTCTTGCCGCTCTTGGCGAACTCGACGCCCGCGTCGACGCCCATGGAGGCCATCTTCAGAGGATACTGCTGCGAGGTGGCGGCGATGATGCCCGCCTTGACGTTCTTGACACCGACGCAGCCGCCGTCGACCGACACGATGAGGACGCCCTTCTGCTTGCCGGCCGCCTTCAATGCCTGGTACGCGCCCGCCGCCGCCGGCTCGTTGATGGTGTAGACGACGTTGATATCGGGCGCCTTCTGGAGGCAGTTCTCCATTGCCGTCTGCCCCTTGGCCTGATCGCCTTGGGTGTCCTGGCTGCACACGATGCTGGGATCGCCCTCCTTCACGCCGAAGCCCTGGAGGAAGCCGTCATGGCGGAGCTTGCCCACGGTGATCCCGGGAGCCAGGTCCATGGTCGCGATCTTGGCCGGCTTGCCGGCCATCGCCGCCTTGGCGTACTGGCCGATGAGGACTCCCGCCTTGAAGTTATCAGTGGCGAAGAGCGCATCGGTGGCTTCCTGCGGGTCGGTGGGGGTGTCGAGGGCGATGACCATCACTCCGGCATCGCGCGCCTTCTTGATCGCGGGTACGATGGCCTTGGTATCGCTCGGCGTGATGAGGATCGCCTTGGCGCCTGCCGTGACCATGTTCTCGATCGCCGTCACCTGGGCGGCGTTGTCCCCGTCGAACTTCCCGGCGGCGCTCATCAACTTGGCGCCCTTTTCCTTGGCCTCCTTGGCGGCGCCCTCCTTCATCTTCACGAAAAATGGGTTGGTCTCGGTCTTGGTGATGAGCCCGACGACGGGCGCGTCAGCGTACGCCGTCGCGGAATCGCAAATGGTCCACATACCGAGAGCGAGGCCGTAGAATGCTGAGATAGAGAGAGATATACGGAGGTGATTGCCTAATCTCATGAGTCGTTCCTCCAGCGAGGTCTCGACTCTAGGCCGATTGACTTGAATTTGCCATATCAATTGAACGGAGGGCCGATGTTCGTCATCGCGGGAGAGAGTCTCATTGACCTCGTCGCAGGACCGGATGGAACCTTGTCGCCGCACGAGGGGGGCGCGCCCTACAACTTCGCGCGCGCGCTTGCGCTGCAGGGCGTCAAAGCCGGCTACGCGAACCCGTTCTCCGCCGATGTCTTCGGCGTGCTCCTCAAGCGCACGCTCCTCGCCGCCGGCGCGCGCCACCTGGGGCGGACGAGCCCCAGGCCGACCTCGCTCGCCGTGGTCAGCACTGACGAGCGCGGCCAGCCGAGCTACAGCTTCTACCGCGACAACGTAGCGGATCGGGATCTCGACGCCGCCGCGCTCGCCGAGGCGACGCCCCCCGGCGCGGTGGGATTTCACACGGGAGGGCTGGCGCTCGTACCTCCCGACGATTCCGCAATCGTCGAGGTGCTGCGCAAATTCCGCGCGCAAGGCCTCCTTTGCACGGTCGATGTGAACATGCGCCCGCAGATCGCGCAAAGCGCAGGCGTGCCGCTCGACCGCTATCGCGACGCCGGCCTCGCGGCGGCGGCCGCCGCGCACGTGGTCAAGGTATCGGACGAGGACCTCCGGCACCTGGGCTTCTCGGGATCGCCCCTAATCTCGGCGCGGGCCCTCCTCGAGCGTGGCTGCCGACTCGTAGTCGTGACGCTAGGCGCCGAGGGCGCATGGGCCATCAGCGCGGACACCCAGGTCCACCAGCGCGCGGTACCCGTCAAGGTGGTCGACCTCGTCGGCGCCGGCGACTGCTTCTTCGCCGGCTTCATCGCCTGGCTACACCGCAAGGGTACCTTGCGCGCCCTCCTCGAGCGCCCGCCCTCCGAGGAGATCCTGGCACCCGCCCTACATCACGGCGCCATCTGCGCTGCGATCGACATCTCGCGCGCCGGCTGCCAGCCGCCGACCTGGGACGAGGCGATGGCGTGGCCCGATTGACCGGGCAGTTGGTTCCGGACCGGCACCAACTGATTCATTCACCCAACTCCGGATGACTTATTTGTATGGGGGTTGGGGGTCCGAGTGGGGGTCCGACCGGCGCGGTCGAGGATCTCGCCGAGCTTCTCCTCGCAGAGGACCTCGCGAAGCTCGACCAAGGTGGTGAGGCCGAGCCGGCCATCGACGAGATACTCAGCGACGACGGGAAACCGCACGATCAGGCGCGCCGCCATCATGCGGCGAAGGCCGAGCTGCGACTCAGACCGAGGTAGTCGGTGCAGAACGCAAAAGGTAGAGCTGAAGCCGATCTCGAGGTGGAGCCTGCGCTTGTCGAGCTCGCCCAGGTACGCAAGAAACTCGACGAGGAGGCCGCGCTCCTCGGCTCGGAGCGAGTACAGCCGGGCCGTGAGCTGATCGGGCGAAAGCAATGAAAGGCAAGGAAGCGAGAGCGTCCGCAGGATGTGTTTGTACGCGACGATCTAGCCGTCTCCGGAAAGGCGTCTACCTGCTCGCAGGTGCCCCGATCTCGACGGTGGCTGGTCGGGTGTCCATTGGCCGATGCGAACGGTCCCGAGAGGACGTCTGAGCGCGCGTTTCGCCGCGCGGGGTGCTGCCGTCGTCGCTGGGGGCGAAACATCGCGAAATCGTGTCACGCACATTCGATTCGACACGTGGCGGCCCTCGCCCATGCGCGATGGTGACCCTCAGCCGTCGTTCCGGTCCGGAACCGACCTCCTGCCCGCCACTCTTGTTGAACGGTTCACTAAACACCGCGTCAATCCTTCTCTCCCTCGGCGCCCGCTGCGTTGCGCCATCTCTCGACGCAACGCGGCAATCGACCGGCACATCCGCGATTGTTTAGTTCGCTATTGACTCTGTTTAGTACTGGGTGCTTAGTAAACACGATTCCATTTTGCTACGTCGGCTGGGGCCCCGCGGTCCAGCCCAAGGACGGAGGTCGACCATGGAGAAGCTCGTGGCTCGTAGGAGCGCGCTCGCCCTGACCGCGATCCTGGCGTTCGCGCCGACGGCGAAGGCGGAGACGAAGCAGCTAACCCTGTGCTGGGCCGCCTGGGACCCGGCCAATGCCCTCGTGGAGCTATCGAAAGACTTCACGGCCAAGACCGGAATCGCGATGAAGTTCGAGTTCGTGCCCTGGACGAGCTTCGCCGACCGCTTCTTGAACGAGCTAAACTCGAAGGGCAAGCTTTGCGATCTGATGATCGGCGACAGCCAGTGGATCGGCGGCTCGGCGGAGAATGGACACTACGTCAAGCTGAACGACTTCTTCGACAAGAACGGTATCAAGATGAGCGACTTCATGCCGGCGACGGTGCGCGGCTACTCCGAGTGGCCCAAGGGCACACCCAACTACTGGGCGCTCCCCGCCATGGGCGACGCGGTCGGCTGGACGTACCGCAAGGACTGGTTCGCGCGCCCCGAGCTCAACGCCGAGTTCAAGAAGCTCCACAACCGCGAGCTCGCTCCCCCCAAGACCTACGCCGAGCTGAAAGAGATCGCCGAGTTCTTCCAGGGTAGGACCATCGACGGCAAGAAGGTGTACGGCGCTTACATCTACACCGAGCGCGGCTCGGAGGGCATCACCATGGGCGTCACCAATGTCCTGTACGACTGGGGATTCGAATACGAGAACCCGAAGAAGCCCTACGACATGAACGGCTTCGTGAACTCGCCCGACGCGGTGAAGGGGCTCGAGTTCTACAAGTCGCTGTACAAGTGTTGCACGGCGCCCGGTCAATCGAACGCCTACATGCAAGAAGGGCTCGATGCCTTCAAGTCGGGGCAGGTCGCGATGCAGATGAACTTCTTCGCGTTCTGGCCCGGGCTCTACAAGGACCCGAACGTCGGCGGCGCGAAGATTGGATTCTTCGCCAACCCCGCCGAGAAGAAGCACTTCACCCAGCTCGGCGGCCAGGGCATCTCGGTCGTGTCGTATTCGGCGAATCGCGACGGCGCCCTCCAGTACATCAAGTGGTTCGCGCAGCCCGACGTGCAGAAGAAGTGGTGGGCGCTGGGCGGATACTCTTGCCACAAGGCCGTGCTGAATGACCCCGGCTTCACCAAGAGCGCCCCCTTCGCCGCCGATTTCCTCGCCTCCATGGAGATGGTCAAGGACTTCTGGGCCGAGCCGTCCTACGCGCAGCTCCTCCTCGCGATGCAGAAGCGCGTCCATGACTTTGTCGTCGCCGACAAGGGCACCGCCAAGGAGGCGCTCGACGCGCTGGTCGCCGACTGGACCAAGGTCTTCAAGGACGACGGCAAGCTCTAGGAGATGCCGATGGGTCCGCGGGATGGCCTCGTCGATCGTACGGTAGGGCGCACGGTTGGGCGCACGGTTGGGCGTACCGCCGAACGCGCCGCCCGGCTGACTCCTCCGTCCTTCGCCGGCCGGGTGCGCGGGCTCTCCGACCGGGCGATCGCGTGGCTGTTCATCACGCCGACGATCGTCCTACTCCTCGCGATCAACATCTTCCCGCTGATCTGGACCATCAAGCTCTCGTTCACGAACTACCGCGCCAACCGGCCGAACGCGCCGATCCGCGGCATCGGGGTCGACAATTACGTCTCGGTCTTGACCGATCCCGACGTCTGGGCGGCGATGCAGGCCACCGCCCACTTCCTCTTCTGGACGATCGTCCTTCAGACCCTCATCGGCTTCGCGCTCGCTTACCTGATCGACCGGCGCTTCCGCGGCCACAGCTTCTGGACGACGGTGATCCTCATCCCGATGATGCTCTCCCCTGCCGTCGTCGGGAACTTCTGGACGTTCCTCTATCAGCCGCAGATTGGCCTGTGGAACTACGCCGTCGAGTTCGTGACCGGCATCCCGGCCTCGTCCTTCAGCATGATCGGCTCGGTCGATCTCGCGCCATGGGCCATCATCTTCGTCGACACATGGATGTGGACACCCTACGTGATGCTCATCTGTCTGGCCGGCCTGCGCTCGATCCCGCAGTACCTCTACGAGGCTGCGTCGGTCGACCGCGCCTCCAGGTGGCGGCAGTTCTGGACCATCACCGTGCCGATGACGACGCCGTTCATCATGCTGGCGGTGCTGTTCCGCGGCATCGAGAACTTCAAGATGTTCGACATGGTCAATCTCCTCACCAACGGCGGCCCGGGCTCGACGACGGAGCTGGCCTCGATCACCCTCAAGCGCGAGGCGTTCGAGAAGTGGCGCACCGGCTATTCCTCGGCCTTCGCGATCATCCTCTTCGTCACCGTGTTCGGCCTGGCCAACATCTATGTCAAGGCCCTGAACCGGGTGAAGAGCCGCTGAGGCCGACGATGCTGAAGCGACTCGCAGGCCCCATCGTCTCCCTCTACGCGCTCCTGTCGATGGTGCCGCTGGTCTGGATCTTCGTCACCGGCTTCAAGTCGGGGCCCGACTCCATCGCCTACCCACCCAAGGTCCTGTTCAAGCCCTCCCTCGAGGGCTACTGCAACCTGTTCTTGACGAACTCCCGCCAGAGCGAGGAGTACATCGCCCAGCTGCCGCCGCCGACCGGCACCTGCGACGCGCTGGCGCGCACGCGCAACATGGTCATCGCCGGCCCGTCGAACTTCGTGCCGCGCTTCACGAACTCGCTCATCATCGCCTTCGGCTCGACGCTGCTCTCGGTGTTCCTCGGCCTGACGTCGGCCTATGCGTTCTCGCGATTCCGCGTGAGGGGCAAGGACGACCTCATGTTCTTCATCCTGTCGACGCGGATGATGCCGCCGATCGCGGTGGCGATCCCGATCTACCTCATGTACCGCGAGGTCGGCCTGTCGGACACGCGCCTCGGGATGATCCTCCTTTACACCGCGGTCAATGTCTCGCTCGCGGTCTGGCTCCTGAAGGGCTTCATCGACGAGATCCCCCGCGAGTACGAGGAGGCCGCGCTCGTCGACGGCTACACCCGCCTGCAGGCGTTCCGCAAGGTGGTCCTGCCGCAGGCCACGACCGGCATCGTCGCGACCGCGATCTTCTGTCTCATCTTCGCCTGGAACGAGTATGCCTTCGCGGTGCTCCTCACGTCGGGGGAGGCCCAGACCGCGCCGCCGTTCATCCCGATCATCATCGGCGAGGGCGGCCAGGACTGGCCAGCGGTCGCCGCCGGCTCGACGCTATTCCTCGTGCCCATCCTCGTCTTCACGGTGCTCCTCCGCAAGCAGCTCCTGCGCGGAATCACCTTCGGGGCGGTGCGCAAGTGAGCGTGACCCGAAGACCGCAGGCGCCCGAGCGCGCGGTGCTCGCGCCGACCCAACGCTGGCCACGCTTGCTGCGCCGGAAGCCCATGGAGCGGGTCGCGACGGTCGTCATCGCCGCCGGGGTCCTCATGCTGCTCCAGCCGTTCGCGATGGCGCTCTACACCCGATCGTTCCTCGTCACCCTCGTCGGCACGGCGCTCTTCACCATCGTGTCGAAGTTTCCGGAGTAGCGTATGGCCGAGATCCGCGTGGAGAACCTGCACAAGACCTTCGGCGACGTGGTCGCCGTCCGCGACTCGACCTTCACGGTCCCGAACGGGGACTTCTTCTGTCTCCTCGGACCGTCCGGTTGCGGCAAGACCACGACGCTCCGCATGGTCGCCGGCCTCGAGCTGCCGACGTCGGGGCGCATCCTCCTCGGCGGCGACGACGTCACCTTCAAGCCGGCGGCGCAGCGCGACATCGCCTTCGTCTTCCAGCTCTTCGCGCTCTACCCGCACATGAACGTCTTCTCCAACATCGCCTATCCGCTGCGCTGCCAGGGCACGCCGAAAGGCGAGATCAAGGGCCGCGTCGAGGAGGCGGCGCGGACGCTCCGCATCTCGCACCTCCTGCCGCGCTCGGTCTCCGGGCTGTCGAGCGGCGACCGCCAGCGCGTCGCCCTCGGTCGCGCCATCGTCCGCAAGCCGCTGGCCTTCATGCTCGACGAGCCGCTCGGCGCCCTCGACGCCGAGATGCGCGAGGTCATGTGCGGCGAGCTCCGGGCGCTGCACGACCGCCTGCACGCCACCACCGTCTACGTCACGCACGACCAGATCGAGGCGATGTCGATGGCCGACACCATCGCGATCATGCGCGACGGCATCGTCGAGCAGCTCGGGCCGCCGCAGGAGCTCTACGACCGCCCGGCCACCATGTACGTCGCCGACTTCATCGGCTCGCCGCCGATGAACTTCATCCCCTTCCGCGGCGCCCTCGCTCCCGGCGACCGGAGCCTGCGCATCGGCCCCGCCGTCGTCGAGGTGCCCGAGGCGCGCGAGGGCACCGCCGAGACCGATCTCGTCCTCGGCGCCCGCCCCGAGGACGTCCAGCTGTCAGCCAGCGCCGCGCTGCGGGCCGAGGTGATCGAGGCCGAGTACCTCGGCACCACGCAGATCGTGACGCTCTCCACCGCCCAGGGCACCCGGCTCAAGGCGCGCACCCGGTCGGAGATCACCGTGCGCCCCGGGGAGTCGACCGGCCTCACCTTCCGACCCGACAAGCTCTCGGTCTTCGACAAGTCCTCGGGCCGCGCGCTGCGCTCGGCGCTGCACGAAGGTGCTCCCCGTGGCTGAGGTCGTCCTCGACGGCGTGTCGAAGCGCTTCGGCCATATCCAGGCCGTCGCCGATCTCACCCTCCGCGTCGCCGAGGGCGAGATCCTCGTCCTCCTCGGCCCGACCGGCGCCGGCAAGACCACCACGCTCCGCCTCGTCGCGGGCCTCGAGCGGCCCGACGCCGGCACCGTGCGCATGGGCGATCGCGACATCACCCTCGAGCCGCCGTCGTCGCGCGACGTCGCCTTCGTCTTCCAGCAGTACTCGCTCTACCCGCACATGACGGTCTTCGAGAACCTCGCCTTCCCGCTGCGCTCGCCGGCGCGGCGCGTGCCCGAGCCCCAGGTGCGCGCGCGCGTACAGGAGATCGCGGAGCTCCTCCACATCGAGGACAAGCTCACCAAGCGCGCGACCCAGCTCTCCGGCGGTCAGATGCAGCGCGTCGCGATCGGCCGGGCGCTGGTCCGCTCGCCGTCGATCTACCTCATGGACGAGCCCCTGTCGTCGCTCGACGCCAAGCTCCGCGCCGAGATGCGCGTCGAGCTCAAGCGCATCCAGCGCGAGCTCGGGGCCACCATCCTCTATGTCACCCACGACCAGACCGAGGCCATGACCATGGCGTCGACCATCGGTGTCATCGACCGGGGCTGCCTCGTCCAGCTCGGCAGCCCGCGCGAGATCTACGAGGACCCGGTCAACACCCACGTCGCGGCGCGCCTCGGCAGCCCGTCGGTGAACCTGGTGCCGCGGGGCCTGTTTCCGCACGTGCCCGCGCCCGACCAGACCGTGACCATCGGCGCGCGCACCGAGCATGTGATCATCAAGAAGAGCACCAACGGCTCGGCCCACGGCCGGGTCAAGTGGATCGAGCACCTCGGCGACCAGAGCCACCTCCACGTGACCGTCGCCGACACCGACGTCGTCACGCTCGGCGATCCCGATTCCGGCCTGGCCGTCGGCGACGAGGTGGCGATCGACATGGTGAAGCCGCTCTTCTTCGACGCCGGCGGCGAGCGCGTGAGGACCTCATGACCATCGATCACAGAAAGCTCATCGAGGCCGTGGCCCGGGTGGTGATCGACCACGCCGATGAGCTCACCACGCTCGACCAGGCCATCGGCGACGGCGATCACGGCATCAACATGAAGCGCGGCTTCGACGCGGTCCTCGCCCAGATCGACGCGCTCGCCGCCAAGCCGCTGCCCGATTCGCTCAAGGCCATCGGCCAGACGCTGATCATGAAGATCGGCGGCGCGTCCGGGCCGCTCTACGGGACACTGCTCCTGAACCTGGGCAAGGAGCTCCCGCCCGAGCCGACGCTCGCCGACGCGGCGCGGGCCCTCGCGGCGGCGCTGGCCGCGGTGAAGAAGCTCGGCAAGGCCGACGTGGGCCAGAAGACCATGCTCGATGTTCTCGTCCCGGCACAGGCGGAGCTGGCCGCCGGCGCCGATGGACCGCGGCTCAGGGAGCGCGTGGCCGCGGCCGCCCAGGCCACCATCCCGATGCGGGCGATCAAGGGACGGGCGTCGTTTCTGGGCGAGCGCTCGATCGGTCACATGGATCCCGGCGCGCGATCGTCGTCCCTGATGATCGCCGCCGTGTGCGAAGCCTTGGAGGGGTGATCGTGGCCAACGTGGGTATCGTCATCGTCTCGCATTCGCCCAAGGTCGCCGAGGGCGCCGCCGACATGGTCAGGCAGATGGTCGGCGACGCCGTGCCGCTGGCGTGGACCGGCGGCGACCCCGACGGCGGCCTGGGGACCGACGTGGCCAAGATCCGCGACGCCATCGAGCGCGCCTGGTCGGACGCCGGCGTGGTCATCCTCGTCGACCTCGGCGGCGCCGAGACCAACAGCGAGATGGCCATCGAGCTCCTCGAGCCGGCGCGCCGGCGGCGCGTGGTCGTCTGCGAGGCCCCGATCGTC
>Ga0307508_10005914_pt1 | contig 11543 bp, 16 predicted proteins | sample 9_EM_MG_FD_203089 | JGI IMG/M metagenome (GOLD analysis project Ga0307508, IMG submission 203089) | Populus trichocarpa ectomycorrhiza microbial communities from riparian zone in the Pacific Northwest, United States - 9_EM | ecosystem: Host-associated > Plants > Roots > Unclassified | place...
GTGCAACCTTTACTTGACGTCTGCAATAGTTATGTCGTCAGTCCATGGCACCCGAATGGAACGGCTGACAAGTATGTCGCCCTTTTCTCAGACGTCGATCATCTAGCGTTGGTCAGTCTCGACGGTTAAATTGCTATCAGCTTGGTTTATCGGGTAATCCCACAGATTCGGGGTATCAGCACAGGCATCCATGTTCTGCATACCATGAACCCACCCATTGTTCACGGGGATTTGAAAGGGGTAAGTGTTGGCCCTCACGCATTTTCACATCTAATATATGCTTTGAAAGGCTAATATTATGATCGATGCGGTTGGCAATCCACTCCTTGCAGACTTTGGTTTCTCGAGGGTACGCCACAATCATCATGATAATTCCCTTTCTAACACACCTGTATCAGGTTGTAGAAGATATAACTGGTGTACCATTCACCCAGTCTGCTGGGTAAGCATGGCCTTGCTAGGTTATTATTTTTATTCTTATTCAATGTGCTGATGCTTGGGTTTAGGGTCTCCAACTCTCAGAGGTGGCTGGCACCTGAGCTATGCTTTGACAAGGGCAGGCTCACCATGGCTGCTGATGTTTATGCATTCGGAATGACAATGTTAGAGGTATATCAGTTTTTTCTATGTCGAGTCAAGCTCTTAATGACTCCCGCATAGCTAATGACGCATGCCATGCCTTGGGTAACTGTCAGACACACCACACAAGTCATCATCAAGGTGGCTTCGGGCGAAAAGCCCCCTAGACCAATTGATGAGGCTACTATTGCGAGAGGACTCGACGATCATCTATGGGAAGTCATGCAAAGGTGCTGGGATGAAGCAGAGACCCGGCCAACTGTGACTGAAATTATACACATGTTGTGAACTAGCAAGTGCATGTTGCATTACGTAATATTCATTCCTCTCTATCGAACCCATTGCGTTCTTCCTGAGCATGTATCCATTCGCGTCTTATGTCTTGCGAAGTTATTACAAGGCGACTGGTTGGAACGAAGATAATCTCTATGCCAATTTGACCCGGTCCTCCAGTGGTAGGTCCCCTTCCATGACCTGCCCTCTATCCTAAAATCCCTGAGATAGCTATACTCGATTTCAACGTCCCGCGCGGGTTGCATCTTTCAATATCCAAGTCGCCAAACCCGCTCTTCAGCACGTCGTATTCCATGAATGCGATGCCTTCACTCAATGGTTCGGTGGGATACATCTTTACCTCGTGCGAGCTAGACATCAAGAGCTCTGGGGACGTCCGTTTCAAGGACATGATCGAGCGATTCAAATTATATAGCCAACCTAGACGACCAGAGGGAAAGGAGGAGTGGCTGGCAGGCCAGCGTGTCGACTCGCGCGGTATGTGTCCGTCCGCCACTCTTTGTACCCGTCATCTTGAAACGTTGACCGACAGGACCCTGAAACAGATTATCTCCTTTATGGTCGCTTATACCTTCCTTCTGGTCGATTGGATGCCTTGTATTCGACTCGACTGTCCCCTACTGTACAGGCGCTGGTAGCTGCCATCTCCGACCCCCGATCGAGCCTCACTGGAGAGGGGAGAGCGCGTGGAGAGAGCATGAATAACATCATGTTCAGCCTACAGCACGACATCGGAAAATGGTGCACCGAGTATACCTGGAGTGCTGAAGACGGGATGTGGGGAGTACGCGTGTTACATAATTTTGGCAGGCTCGGCAATTCCGCAGAGCCTTCCGAGGACTCTAGTTCTTCGATTGGTCCCCGGCCAAAACGCGTGGACGAGGAAGACGCTACTGGCGGTGGACTCAAAGGTCGTGTTTCTGCTGGAGCAGAATTTTATATCAGTGCAAAGGAAAAGAGCGCGGGAGGTACGGGGATAGCTCTGTTTAACCAGAGTATACTCAATTCTTCATTTGCAGTGTCTACCGGAATTCGGTTCACGACACTCTCGGACACGCCTGCTCTTTCTTCTCAAACACTGTCGTCTTCGTCATCTCAGCCACCTACCACAATCACGGCCTTGTTCAACCCGATGATGGGTCATGTTTCAACCGCATATGCCGCCAAGGTCTCCCGGGACCTTTCTTTGTGTTCAAGGTTTGACTTTAATGTCTACAGCTATGATAGCGAGTGGACCATGGGGGCAGAGTGGTGGATGCGACGTGCCCTCTCGCAACCGATCTCAGACAGCGATGCTGTTCAGCCTCCAGACAACGATCCAAGTTATCCTCAACAAGGGTTACCTTACTCAAGGTCGGACATTCGAGGGGTTGTGAAAACCAGGATATCAACGAACAATGTTCGTTGCCCTTGTTCCCTATTTTTCGTCCTGTACACTCAACTTTCCCGTAGACTGTCTCATTGTTATGGGAAGGACGCTTCAAGCAAATGCTAATCAGCTTGGGTGTTGTTTCGGACCTAGCAAGCCGGTCGAAACCCATCACAGCCATCGGACTCGAGCTGTCGTATTTCAGCACAGGATAAGACTTTCATACACATCCCGAGTCATCTGCATGTTAACCAGCGACGAATAAAAGTTTAGTAACTTATGGTACATACACCCTAATTCATTGAAAACGAAATACAGGTATGTCAAATGTGACGGAGCAGGGATGAAGGGGGTATATGCTTGGGACCAGGTGCGACGACATCAAATTTTATTAACCAACCGAAGAGCATGATTCGTGAATGTAAAGCAAGTATTCAAACAATCCACAGCAGCGCGTATAAATCAGGGAGTCACAAGTCAGATTTCATGATGAGATGGTAGAATTTTTCGTGACGGGAATAGCCTGTGCACGGGAAGTGGGTCCAAGTCCGCCGATCACGCGGGCCAACCTAGAAATCGCTTCATCGGTTATAACAGGGCGGGGAGCCTGTGGTGGTCGCGAGCTGGCTCCTCCCGCGGGCGTGGAATGATTACGAGCGTGAGTATAAACGTGTTTTCCAAGGGGCGAGGAGGCGCCTGATCGACCACGTTGATGAGACACCGCACCTGAAGGAGCTGTCTGTTGCTGATGGATTCCCGGTCGCCCTTCCGTTTGCGAACGTGAATGAGTGCGGGCGGCGGAGGTAGAGTGACTTGATAGAAGGCTGGGGGCGGAATGGGACTCTGGCGGACCAGGTACGGGCGCATGGATCGAAGCAGCAAGACCTCGTTCACTAGAGGATGTACTAGACACTCTCTCCAATGAGAGAAGTTCATCCATGGATGGCGCATGAATCGACTCAGTCAAACCCTCCGTTTTTGCCGTGAGTGCTTCTTCCTCCGCAACAGATACGGGAGGTTTGGGAGGAAGATTGGAAGGTTTACTGGCCGATCTACCTCGGGCACGCAAACTCTCTATCGCTGCAACAGGTTTGAGTGGCAGGGAGGGATGCGAGGGAAGCTTTTCATCGGAAAGAGTGACTGATGACGGTTCTTCCACACCTGTGGGTAGTACAGTACACTGATCCGGAGCCTCCTCGGCGCTAGAAGGAACGGTGGTAGCTTCTTTCGTGGAACTAGGCAAGAAGGGTTGGTTGGGCGACCCTTCTACTCGCTCACATCGAGTGTCGTAAGTTTCCATTTCCGTCTCTTCTTCTGGGTGAACTTCTGAATTTGGTTCCGGCAGCGGCCTCAGAGTGTCTGCCAGGATTGGAGAAATCTCCTCGCTCTGATCTTCATCGTGGGTTGCATTTGTGTGTGTTGTTGTAACGCCCCAGTCGTCGAGATCTGGTAGAGAATCGTCTTCATCACCAGCCCAATCGATGTGGCTACCAGGAGTGGTCGGACGATTATCAGCCATCGCAACGGCCCTGACACGCTCCACTAACGCGTCGATGTCATGGCGAATCTCCGCCTCGTGAGCAGCCGCGAGGTGTGGTGGAACATCCTTGCGTATAACAATCTGAGACGCGGGTGTGGAGCCACCTCGTGACTTCTGTGTTCTGATAGCACCTGGCAGAGACGGCGCCTTCGTAGTAGCAGGGCTCTTTCCTGGCTGGGGACGGCGCCGACGGTTAGCAGATCGAGAGGGTGTGGGTGGAGCTGTCTGAGAAGTTTGGGAAGGAGAGGGCGGTGCGATCACGACAGCAGGGACAGCTCGAGACTGTTTGCGGGGACCCGGTTTAGTCCGACCACCACGCTCAGAGGAACCATTGACAGCTTTCTCTGATGCGCCATTCGTTATCGCAGTAGTGGGAACTGACACGGGAGGTTTGCGCGAAACAGAGGGGACCTTTGGTGATGGTGTGCCGTTGGCTGTATCCGGTTGACTGCCGCTTTTTTGGCCCGAGTTATTTGGTGGATGGCCTCCACCTCGACCACCCCTAACACCACCGCCTCGGCTACCCCTTCCCCGACTAATTCCACGGAAAGCGGAGCCTGGTTCGCCTGCTCTCAGGTTACTCCAGTCTCTGTTACGAGGAGAACCTTGGGCAGATGGGTTTGGGCTACTTGGAACTGTGCGGGAAGCTGGCATCGCCATCTATCCAATCCACCGTACTATACCAAGGTATTGACTGCTCGAGGTTGGGGTAAGCTGTTGACATACACGACGCTGAATCAGCATTGCGTTCAAATGAGGAAGATGAACGAGTGACACCGACTCTACAATTTTTTGGGCAGAGAAAGTACCTGGGGCCCTTCCTGTAACTCTAGTGGTAGTTGGTCAATGAAATGTGTTGGGACAGCCGTCAGACGATGATTTGAGGGACTGTGGAGGTGTGCCGTCGAACCTAGCGAGCCAAACATGACAAAGCAAGCCCGCCTCAGCGCGTCAACCTCGTGCTTGACAGTATCACCGACCTCCAAAATGTCCAAAGCATCCCAACCAGAACTCAAAAAGGTCCGTCTGTCTGCATCCATGATTTTGTGTCACCTTTTCACCCCTTCTAGTTCATGGACAAGAAATTGTTCGTTCATCTGCAGGGTGGTCGTAAAGTCAGCGGTACTTTGCGCGGCTACGATCTATTCCTCAACCTTGTGATCGACGATGCCCTCGAAGAGACGACCCCTGCCCAAAAGCATCCGATTGGCACAGTGGTATGCTTGATCTCACTTATCGTCCGCCGTTCGATCTCACTCTATTCTCTCATCGCCTCAGGTGATTCGTGGCAACAGCGTGACTTCCATGGAGATTTTGGAGGCAAACCGATAGGAAAATAGGAATTGATGCGCTGATCCAGAAACACGCTTGACGGTCAAGTAGACGATTTGTGCACCTAACACGGCAGCGTACTGTCACTAATACCTTGTGTATCCACACGATCACATCAGACGAGTTGTACTCTATGGCTATTGTCAATGTTGTGTAACAAACTTTCTTCCAAAGAGTACACTCCAGTAGCGTTGACTCATCTGTAACTTTTTACCCGTGTTTGTCGTCAATTCAACTTATGTGTGGAACGCGCAATTTCATGATTCTTGTGTTTCTGCCAGTAAATGGTAACATTGTGACACCCAGCTCTCATTGTAAGATTTAATAATAGGGTTAGGGTTAGGACAGAAAAGGAGCGAAAAAAAAGATGGCCTGCCCAGCCAGAGTGGCCGTGGCAGGACAGGAAAATATTGAGACAGTGCATGAGCCGAAGCCCATACAAGACACGATTACCCTCTGTGTGGACAAGGTCGCCGTGCTATGGAAGGTCCCCGCGGCCCGCACCCCCGGATACGTGAAGGGGCGTGCGCCATCAAGGTAAGTATGAGTTGCTACCTTGTTTGCCCTCGCTTTATATACCTCTCTGGCTCGCGCACGGACCAACAAGACCAAGGCTTGCCATTTTCGGTGAATTGCTACTTTGGCGCATGGCTGCGCCTCCTCCCAAAGCCATCTCAATTGCCAACAAGGAGCTCGTTCGCCTTGTGAAAGAGAACCCCGTCAATGGTTGGGATGAAGTATGGAAAATTGGAATCACACCCTGGGATTCGGGAGATGTTCAGCCTGCGCTGTGTGACTTGATCGTGTCAAACGAACTCGGTCTTCCCAAGGTTGGCCGTGCCCTCATCCCGGGGTGTGGCAGGGTAGGCTCTGATCACGCTCATTGATCGAGTGTTCACGTCAAACAGGGTTATGATGCAACCTTCATCGCGTCTCATCTGGGCCTTGATGCGTTAGCCATCGATATATCCCCAATAGCAGTTCAGACCGCACGCGAGTAAGCCCAGAAGCCCAAGTGGGGCCATTCATTTCACGCTGACCCCCACAGTTATTTTGATAGAAGTCCATTAGGAGTCCCAGGCGCCAAAGTGTCATTCGAGGTAGCTGACTTCTTCAAATTTTCAGTCCCTGATGATCAACGGTTCAATTTGATCTATGACTACACGTGAGTATAATCGTCTGTAGCTCTGCAACTGTGTGGTGACCAATTCGTCAGGTTCTTCGTCGCTATTCCACCAGTTCTCAGGAGGGATTGGGGCAAGCAAATTTCTGCGTTGCTGAAGCCTGGTGGTTATCTCATCACACTCGTCTATCCGCTCAATCTGCCCGAGGATGATGACGGGCCACCGTTCTTCGTCAAACCTGAACACTACGTGGACGTCCTCGGAGATGGCTGGGAGAAGGTCCTCGATAAGGTCCCGGAAAATTCAATCCCACGGCATATAGGCCGGGAGAGGCTGGTCGTCTACAGGAAGTTGTGATTCTCTGGAGCCGCACTTGGGAGGGCTGTAACAATCATGTACTGGTGTAAAATAACGGAAGGAAGTCTACACCTCTTTTGTCATCGACATGCCTGTCAATTGGATCCGTATAATGATGCCACGTGCGAATTTTTACAACGCGTCTCAACCACTGGCACTTGAAGAGGCGAACGCGATTCTGTCTTGGAAGAAGTTCAGAGGTGTCTCCATGCATATATCATGCAGAGATCTTTGACAAATCTCCAAACCGCGACCAGGCATCGACAGTTTTTGCTACACCGGAGTCTACTTCGCTTCACCGCAACAGCATCAGCGTCAAGCATTGTGGAACCCGGACTCGCTGCCGAGTCGAGCATCGGTCGCGACGCTATTCGCGATCGCAAGCTCTGCTCTCTCAGGACCGCCTTGTCCCAGGATGATGCCGACTCCTCAACCGTCTGGGCGAGGTATGTCGACTTTGCGAGCGCGCTGGACTACAGCGGTCTTCCTCTTGAAATTCACCAAAAGGTCCTTCGGAAATGCGTCCCTCATCATTCCCTCCTTCGTCCGTTCGCTGCAAGGCGTATGCAAGGTCCTGCACCCCCGCGCGCGCCCCACCTATATGAAGCCAGGTTAAAGGCCGTTATGCGCAACATCCGCTCCATAACCCAAAAGCCCTCTTTAGATGACTACAACTACGTTCTGGAGCAGTTTGCTGCCGTTGGACATCCGTACGGCTCTATGAACGTATATGAGGAGCTCAGGCACGCCGTCAAGCTTCAGCCAGATATCTGGACGTTTTTCCTTACCCTTCAGTCAATTGCCCATCGACTCACCCTTCCCATGTATAAGTCTCGGAGGACAAGGATCCAATCCGACTGCGCAGCATTTTGCAAGATGCTACTGAACGACATGAGCGCCCTCGATATACCCTTCACCTCTGGCGTTCTGGACCTTGCGATGCGTATCTCAAAAGGAACCGCGGATCAGGCTACCTTTTCGCAGCTCCTCAAATTGGTGTATGGGATTGACATGGACTTCCCTGATCATCTGCCAATGCAATGGGACCACAGCGCAACTGTCGAGGCCGGCATTCCCCAACTACCCAATTTTCAGCCTTACTCTACTGCCGCACTTAACACGACCATTGACATGATTGGCCAGTCTGGAGATGTTTCCAAACTCGTTCAGGCCTTCGAGGTGCTTACCCAACCTCTGCCTCCACAAGCCAGTCAACATTATTCTCTAGAGTTTGACGATGAAGACGATTTCGGTGTCGTTAACCCCGCTTCCACACAACCTCACCAGACTCCTCATGCACAGCCAAATTCGACTACTTACCATCTCCTGCTCAAACACCTGTCGCGTGCAAATCATTCAACTTTGGCACGACACTATCTCTTCCAAGCATTCCAGCTTGACCGAGTTGTGGACAGAGCTGTGCGGACACAGATCTATCACACTCCTTACAAAACGCCAGCCCCTCAGTTCGCTATTAACAGGCATATGCTTTTGTCTGTCTTCGGAACGGCGAAGAGGAATAAAGATATGGAATTGATGCGATTCGTGGGGTACATCGCGCGTCAGACATATAGGAGGAAGAAGAACGACATATCGTACTACAGTGAGCTGCGGGAGCTGCAGCAACAGGGTCGGCAACCTCTGGCACCAGACCATGATCCATCTCGCCCAAATTTGTCAATATTGCCCACGAAGACGTTTTCCGACGTGCCTTTATCCTCCCATGATATTGATGCTACCAGTTCCGTTTCCTCGACGCGCCTGGCACCGTCACCTCTCGTCAAATATTTTGATGTATCTGTTCATTTGGGTATCCTTCAAAAAGACTTTGAAGACATTGCCAACTTCTACACTCAAGAGTTTCTCCCAGCTCTCGCTCGTAAGACCCAGCGTGTCAAGGAACGACTCGGACGTCGAGTGTGGAATCAGAAAAACCTCTATATGCGCACGGAAAGTGGTCGATCCGTCGTCTCACGTGAAGATTGGGCGGAAATGGTGAACTTTCAGGAGGACAGGACGGCCGATGATGGTGAGAGTCTGTCTAGGAAGAACGGCTCGGGAAAAGTACGACCAGAGCAGGTGGCAGCTGTGAGAGGGCTAGCCACCTCTGCTATCGGGAGTCGTACGTTGGCACGGCCATTGATTCCGCCAATAGATTTCTGTGGGTGAACTTCTTTCCTCGCATGTGATGGCCCTATCTCATGACCCCATTAGTTGACCCGTCATTTCATGGAAATTGATTCGTGGTCCTCCAGGGGTAGTCAGGGAATTGGATATACACTATTATAGGCATGCATATCGTATTTTGGATTGCTCGGTCAATAACAGTAGGCATAAGCCTATTGGTACTCTCCACGACATACCTGCGACATCCTTCTCGTGGGATGCACATCAACGAACTACGCTAACCTCTTGTGTTCAGCAACCCGATCGTTGACAACTTTCTCCATAGCATTCAACCAAACGCTGATGTCTGACTGGAGCGCGCCCTTGCATGAAAGGCCGTTTGGAGAAGGAGACGCGGATATATTTGAGGCACTGACACCAGCCCCGATGTACCGTGCTAAGGCGAGGACGGGAAGGCGCCGTAGGGCGCGACCTGAGAGGCCTTGTTCCTATGACCGTGCAGAGTTGGTTATTAGCTTCACGAAAAGAAGATTGCCATACCCTACACTTAACGGCGAGCCCAAGGAGCGCCTTTCCGATCTTATCGGTCTGAGCATGAGATAGGTCGATCGGTGAACGGGTCTCCGAGTACCACCCGTGCTTCTCCATATACAACACATCCTCTAGCGGAGGGACAGACTACACACCAATTAGCGCTTCTCAATATGTGCCTGTACTGTTTTAACTGACCACCTCCTGCACGATGCCTCTGAGAACGAATTCGCAGAGTGAACTCCGCAAAATCTCGTAAATAGCCTCGCGAGGAGGGTTATCAACGTATTGTATAATATCTGCCCTGTCAACGAAAGCCGAGTCTGTCGACTTGTAAGAGCTAGTACCGATCTGCGATGGGAAGGGATATGCAAACCTATAGCTTGGGCAAGATTACTAGTTGACATCACCAGGACATTTTTTCTGTGTCTTAGTTTGTCAAGTTGAGTGAGGAGTGCATTGACTACCTGAATTGATTCGGATTAGGTGCGAAATCTCGGGACTGGTGGTCCACTAACTCGCAGACCATCAGACGGTTCAGTACCTGCCATGGCTCCTGCTCTGGCAGCAGTCAAGGACTCGACTTCATCTAGTGGGGGGCGTGAGTCCCCGCATACATGGTGTGAATGCGCCACTGAGTCACGGACCAATGAGGACCACGACGAAACAGTCCTCGTCTTCGACCATTTCCATGATGCTGTTGAATAATCGTTGGACGAGCTTTCCTGACTCCGAGAACCATCGAGAGAACAGTGAGTGAGAGTTGATCTCCAAGAGACGTGCTTGCGTATAACTGTCAGGTCAAAACTTAGCAAGCGTAAAACGTGATCTTGGCAGAAGGGACACACCGATGGGATAGTCGTATCGAAAGCTTCTGAGCTAGTGCTCGGCAAAGGGAGGTTTTTCCCGTGCCAGGTGGTCCGTGAAGAAGCACGACTCTATTCCAAGAAACGAGGTTGACTGGATAGCAATCAGTGATGAATCTCCGGTCAAGGTCATCTACGTACAGTCGACGTTAGCATCGCTAAGAACGAGGGTAGCATATATGTAGTCGAGAAGCTTTAGTTTTATGTTATCCGCGTATATCAGGCCTTCCCATAGCCCTTCCCAGGATCTGCAAGGTAATTCGCAGACACTGGCCGCGAGTACATCCTCACCGCCATCTGCAGAGCTATTGGCGTACTCTTCTACGGTATCATTCTCGGATGGCTGATAAGTGTGTATCTGGAGCGAGATTTCGCTCAGAGAGAGGGAACTTGACGGACAGGATGATTCTGAGACTGCGATGCGCTCGACGGAGGAAGCCAGAGTTGGATCAACGTCCCAGCCACTCAGAACTGATGGGAGGGAGAGACGCTCGAAAGAGGTTGTGATATAGTCTCGCACGAGGTCTTGGACGATATCCATCCTTCTTCGTGCCTTCGAGGCAAGGCGAACCTCGACTGCACAGTGCAGAGTCCAGACAAAGCTCGGTGAATGGATTACATATTCCACGATTTGGGAAGATGGCACTTACCATGAACAGCCCATATCACTGGTTCGCTGGCTCGATATTGGTCCGCTGCAGAGATAGGCACATCCATGTCGTCTGGGTCAGGAGGGCACGCGTTGTTGGCCAAACAACGCGTCCACACGAGATAGCGTCACGTGGTCGGGGAGCCAAATTCAGACGATCTCGTTTCCGAGACAGCCTTTATCGACAGTACCTGACGCGATGTCGGACACCTCCCCTGCAGCATCGTGCCCCACATCAACCACGCAAGAGCCGGGTCAGGAGGTGCTCGATACAGCTCTCTTTGTGCCACCGAGTCCTCTCCCTCACCCTCGCATTGTTATCGAGTTTTGCGATAGGGTATGCGTTGTTTGCTTGAAAGCTCGCATCTCTAACACAAGCGCCCCTTAGTGTCGCTGGTATGGCTGTCTGCCGGCCCGACAACCTTTCAGACTGAATGTCCGTTGACAGGCTGCATCGAGCTTCGTGGGTGTCGACGGAATTACTTTTGACATTTCCGCCTCCAGCCCTTACGGCGGTTTCGGTCGTGCCGTTGAATTCTGATGATACTACTGGTCGGTTCCGTGTCTGGTTAGAGGTCGGGGATGGCTCTCCCATCTTGATATGGGATCGTAAAGTCAACGGGGGCTTCCCGGAGCTCAAAGTACTGGTAAGCAGGATGACGACGGCCTTGATGTCGCATTCACCCTTGCGTAGAAGCAGTGCATCCGAGACCACATCCAACCTGGCAAGTCGCTCGGACATTCTGACAGAAAGCCGTGAATGGGAATGATATGA
>Ga0307508_10005915_pt1 | contig 11542 bp, 11 predicted proteins | sample 9_EM_MG_FD_203089 | JGI IMG/M metagenome (GOLD analysis project Ga0307508, IMG submission 203089) | Populus trichocarpa ectomycorrhiza microbial communities from riparian zone in the Pacific Northwest, United States - 9_EM | ecosystem: Host-associated > Plants > Roots > Unclassified | place...
ATCAAACCTGATACGTTTCCAGGCTGGCCACGCGAGTGTGATGGAGCTCCAGCGGACCCTCGAGAGCGCTGTGATCGACTTGAAAGGCAGTGTGCAACTCTGTCGGATGCAGTGCGAGTCTTGCCAATTGTTCTGCATTCGGAATCGGTTCCATGAGGATGCACACGACTGTAAGACGACGCACACCTGCACGCAGTCTTGCGAGTATTGTGTGGAAGTGGGTGAGCATGAAGAGGAGGGAAAGAACTGCTCAATGACGTGAGTCACATCCCGAATTTTACTCGAGGCATATTTACCATTCTCTTTCCAGAGCTGGACATTCTGGAATGCACATGTAAGCAACGTTCTCAATACATATTATGTGGTCTGATCATGACTGCCACCCAGATGTTCCGTCAACCTCCATTTGTGTGGTGCGGCATGCAAACTCCAGGGCAAAAATGGATGTCTCGGAGAATGTGCCAAAGTAGGGCTGTAATCGAGCTCTCAGTTTGCTGTTACTTATGACTCCAAGGTCTCGAGCCATGAAGACGATGACCATCAGTGCGCAGCAATTACACATGCCTGCGGTGAGGTAACTGTCGCTTTTACCTCCCATAATATTATATGCCATATCTTACATTTCTAGCCGTGTGATCTCTCCACGTTGACGGTCGCAGACGGATGGTACAAATGCAAAGGGAGGTGCAGAATCTCAGTGTAAGCGCTCCCACGGCTGTAGCTATGGTCATGGTCATTCAATCTCTGATATCCTCAGTGACATTGAGCACGAAAGCCACCAATGTGACGCACAGTATTGTCCAATAGCTTGCCAACTTTGCAAGCGGCTTTGCTCGAGTCTTAACCATTTACACGCGTTGGAAGAAGGCACGGTCCACCTTTGTGGGTACGTTGATTCGTGGTGTGTTCACAATTGCAGAGTGAAACACTCTTTGTAGGAAACCACATACTTGTACTCAGCGGTGTTCCGCTCCCGGCGTGTGCGAAATTGATATGGCTCCAGAATCTATCGAAGAAACGTTTAGGGGAAGGCATGAATGCTTCCAGTACACAAAGGTACATTTTCACTTCCCTTGATGCAGGTTCAAACATTAAACGCGCCCGGTATACTAGTATTCGCAAGGTAAATTTTCGCAAGTGCATACTTAGGCTACCGTCTGTTCACAAAAGATACCTAGTCGCGAAACGACTGAAATGCATCAAGGTCATCCCTCCAGGCCAGCTACAGCACGAGGGCTCGCATGATCATAGTTTAGACCCTGACGTCGTTCACTATTGTCAAACAAGGTCAGCTGACTCCGATCATGCCAGTCTCTCAACTGATGCGCGAACAGATGTACGAGTTGCCAATATTACTGTACACTTCTGCTGGGTAGGATTTGAGACCCTGAGCCAGATCAGTGAAGGCTTACCACTCTGTTCAAAAAGGTCATTCACAGCAAGAACATGAAACCAGCCATGGTTCCATGTCAAACGTACGATGGTCTGTTGATGGTCCAGATGAAGAAGGTCTCGAGGTGGAAGGACGACGGTTTTCGACGAATGACGAAGGCGTGCCAATGATGTGCAGTCTTGTGTGCAAATCGCTCGGTAGACACGCCCACATCGATTATTGCAGAGCCAAGACACCAGCCGAGTGTAGAGTGAACAATGAAGTCGAACACATCACAAAGAAACTACGACCGGAACCGGATCGACCAAAGGACTTTTTGACGCACAACTTATTCTGGAAGCGTAGTGGTAAGTCGATCTTTGACACTCTTCAATGCCTAACCCTTTTTCAGGGTTCAAGGATCCGTATTCGCGCGAAGATCAGACGTACTTTGCAAAATGGTAGGTCGAGCTATATGCCTAGTTGCCCTTTGTCCCATACTTAAGTGAATCTTCTAAGTGATTCTATGTGCGCTGGTAGGTTGTCACTATGACTTTCTCGCACTTGTGATGATTTTTTCCACAGACTCCAAGCATGCTGCTTCTGGAGAGAAGCCCGCTACCCCCTCATTCTGTATTCTCCCTATTTTCCATGGGCCGTTGAGCGTCAATAGTGCACAACCGAACCAAGGTTATATCTCAAGGGATGGGCATCAATTCTTGTGTAAGAACCCGGCATCTGTGCAGCAACCATTTCATATGTGGGTAGCTTATAACACAACTGCCAAGAAGCGAGCTGACCACTGGCCATTTACAGCATCTTTTTGATTGATAGGTGAGCAACTTTACTTGGGTGAGGACGTCGTGCCGACAAATTTCCCCAGATCAATGTCAATGAACAAGGATGACACAAAGCCGCTTGAAAACTCGCCAGTATCCGGGAGGATACGTACACGCATGAATAATCGCCTCGGTGCCGTCTACTCTGCCCTGTACAGCTTCTGGTCTGCTCGTCAAGCCACCGTCGGACTCCAGCGTGATGCAAACACCGTCATCTTACACGCTCAGGGCACACAATCTGTGTGCGAAAATGACTCGACGCGGTCCCCAAACGAGCTTCTGGATCTCCTCCTTCGCAACGCTCCGCATGGGGGCAATTGTTTCGACCAGGCTCTCAAGGCTGCTGACACCGCCATATCGAAATGGTGGGATGATGCGCGTCCTCCGGTGGTCATCTTCCTTTCCGATGGAATTGCGTCTGTTTCTGATAGCGTCGTGCGAAAACTCTTCAAGAAAACAGCACAGAAAGGGTGTGTATTGTTCAATTATGGTGCCCGAAGGCTGAATCCAAGCTTTACATTACCTGCAGGAAAGGACTTTCGTTGCACGCCATTTTATTTGGTCCGAAAACGACTTCTGCCCGGATGGAGCATATGGTCACCGTCGCACTCGATGCGCAGGGCCAGACGCCCGCGCTTGCGAGTGCGCCGTCATCCTTCCATGAAGCGCTTGATAGTGTAGGTCGTTTCTCGTGCTTTGAAATGGTCATATGTTCAATCCGCGTTTTACAGGTCCAACTCTCACAAACTTTCCTTGGGATTGCGGAATCATTGAGAAAACCCAGAGGAGCATTGATGCAGTAAGCAATAGGTCAATACCTTGCAGATAATCCAAGGGGGCCAAACTGAGGGTAGGAGAGGGGGTTCATCAATGGCTTAACAAAATCTACTTAAAATGGTTTAAATTAAAAAATTTGATGTTCTGTGGCAACAATCTGATACTGCACCTGTTGAGTAAGTTTTATTTGAAGGCTTTAGCCTTCTATTGTAGTGGGTGTTATATGGAAAATGGAAAATATTTGTAATTTACTGCTCCTTGTGCAGAACCAGTCAATACTACACATTGTATCTCCTCATCTATAAGTCCATGGTAGGGACAAATGTTGTTACAAGAATGACACACAATACACAAAGTCTTATAAAAACTCTGATATGTTATGAATTTTTTTAAAAAAATGACATATGTTTTTCCTGGAATTGCCTTTTTAGTCACTTTTGGGGGGTTAGGCAAGGGGTGCTGGACTGGAAATCCCATACTGGTACCCAGTTAGTTAGTCCAGCCATCAGCCACAAAAAAAAGTGGAACCCTTTGTCACACATGACTAGTGTGCAGCGCCATAAATTTTTTATTGTAAATAGTATAAATGTACTATTTAATAATAAATATAAAAATTCTATGAAGGGTCCTCTTTGTAGTGCTGAAAAGACTTGACAGGAAGGGGGGGTAAACCCTTCTTGCTGGTGAGGGTGCTGAACACAAAGACACACCAATGGGGGCATGTTTTCATGCTTGGCATGCATCAGTGGTGTAGAAAAGACACCAACCACAAACAAACACCAGGATTGTGTCTCTTTAGTGTTCAGTGTGCATCGGTCAACAGTGGGTGTAGAAAGGACGCCAACTACAAAAAGACACCAGCGTTGGTATCTTTTTGTGTTTGGCACATGTCAGTGTGTGTGGAAAGGTAACAAACATGAAAACTCACCTATTGCAGGTGGTTTTTGTGGTTGACATGCAATTCCTGTTGTAGAATATATTTTGTTAGTCCCAATGCGGGTGTTAGGCAACAAAATGTACTGTTTTGGGGGATAGGCATGATGGCCCATCCCCCCCCTCTCAACCTTGCCTACCCATTTTCCTTGTGGATGTGTTGTTGTTGCAACCATCCATTTGGTGTTGTGGCACTGGTCATTTGTTGAACTGTAGCTGAGTGAGACATTTCAGATGGAGTTTGAAATATTATCATATTTGATAATGTATCTGATTATGTAGTTAGTCCAGGCTGGAGTGCCTTTAAAAAAAAGATTTACTGATCCCATATCATTTTTATGAGGCCTTGAGATAATCATATTGTGAGGCATCATCCTCTCCTTTAATACCATTATCTGCACTGTGACATTCTTGTTTCTATATACATATTATGATTGCTTGAGATGGGGTCAGGATCTAGTGTCAATCTAGTGTCTGGTTTGGGTCGGGGTTGGGTGCATTTTTTGGCATCTGACCCAATCCCAGCAAGCACCTGGCACCCAGTACACTCAGATCAGGTTGCATGCTGGGTGTGTTGGGTGCCAGGTCTTTCAATAATAATAAATTATTATATTTTATCTACATATTCACATATTACAGGAATGGGAAGGGACATTTCCTTCCTGATGGCCTTGGAAACGAACTGTGTTGAAAAAATAAATAAAAATGTCAGACACATCTTGTAGGCCCACTCCTGCACTGTTCTCTCTCCCATTCTTGTGCCCCCTCATGTTTCCATGTCCACCTGTTCCTGTAGAATTAACCCTTCCCATTGTGGTCAAAACACATCAAACACAAGTGGGGAAGGGTTGAACCCTCCCCATTCGTGTCAAAAATGGGTAGGGAGGGGTTATACCCTCCCCATTTGTGGCAAGCCAGGTCAAAAACCAGTGGAGAGGGATGATACTCTTTCCATTCACATCAAAAACTGGTGGGGAGGGGTTGCACCCTCCCTGTTCATGTCAAGAGGGTCGAGAATGAGTGGGGGGTTCAATCCCTTCCACTATTGCCCTAGTGTGTAGTTGTTAGTGAAAAGTAGAAAAAATAGATAAATATTGTGGTGCACCTTGGGTGCCTGCATTTTCCTTTCCCTCTCCTACCTCACATCATATCCGCATTGTGTCATTGTGTCATTTCCCCACCTCCTACATCCAGACTCACATCCTTGCATCTGGTTGATAGTCATGGTCATGGTCATATAGTGGTTGTGTGGTTGTGGTTGAGGGTGTGATGTTGGTAATAGGTATGAGAGTGTGACATGTTGATGCCAGGTATGCTGGGTGGGTGGGTGTTGAAGACACCACCTTGACCCTGGCTATTACCCAATCCTGTGACCCAGCATTAACCTGGCATACCTGTACCAGACACTATTCTCAACCAAACCCAACCTGAAAAAAACATCTATAAACTGATCACAACATTTCCCCTTCTGCTCCAGTCCAGGTTTTCTGTTGATGTCTGTTGAGATGGGCCAATGGGTCACAACAACCTGAGCATAGCAGGTTTTGACTGAAATTGAGCAACAGAACAAGGACAATGCTGCTAAATTCAGCCATAGCCAACCAACTATCACCAAGTTTCCACTTGATACAAAGCTCTACAAAATTGTTCCCAGAGCTATAGTACTAGGAGACAGAAAAGATTCAACTAATTTGGCCAAAACTAGAAAAAAGCTAAATTCATTTAAATCAAGGGAGTTCTGAAATTTGAAAAAAAAAGAAAATTAGACCAACTTTAGATGTAAATTAGAATGGGTGATTTCCAAAGGTCCCAAGGCCACATACCCAAAATTGAGTAAAATATAAGTGCATTTATATTTTATGATTTTTTTATTTTTTTATTTTTTTTGACCATTGTGCATTTTTTTTTGAAATTGGAGGACTTCTGAACTAACTGTCACATGATTTTACCTTATATGCATTTGATACATATATAGTAATATGTGCCTGAAACACAAAACCTTACATATTTCATTCAATTTCATTCAATTTGTCTGAAATCTTTTAGAAATCAAATTTCCAGTCTTGTTTACATCAAAAATTGACCTGATATACTTTTTTCAAATTCTGGAACTCTCTTGATTTACATAATATAGTTACATTATCTGGTTTCAGAATTAACACAAAAATGAAAATTAATAGATAAGACCATTAAAAATATATCAAAACTGACTTTGCAAAAACTATAAAAACAGCTACTGTAAGCCTATGGTGAATATCTAAGAAACATAACATTCATGCCAGATAGATCCCAATTTACTATGCTTGAAAGAAATTGTTGCAGAGCCATTCCGAGATATAATAAGTGTGTTGTATGGATGATGCAGGACATTTCTAATAGTCAATGGTATCCAAATAAGCCTTTTTCCAGAAGACAGAATCCAGCCATCTTGATCTATGACCCATGAAGTGTCAAAGCTCGAAATAGCTAATTGCATTGACTGATCACAGACAGGAACAATTTGGTTGCTCTCAGATAAGAATGGCACTGAAGTGACTTCTCTGGTGTCTTGTATATACTCATCTATCTTTGCATCCCACACTCGCACTGACTGGTCTGATGAACCTGACACAATTTGGTTGCCATCAGGTGAGAATGCCACTGAGGTGACCTTTTCAGCATGTCCTTGCAGCTTTCTCAGCTGCTTGCCTGTTTTTACATCCCATATCCACACTGAGTGGTCCCAGGAACCAGAGATGACTTGATTGCCATCAGGTGAAAAGGCCACTGAGGTGACTTCTCCTGTGTGTCCTTGCAGCTGTCTCAGCTGCTTGCCTGTCTTCACATCCCATACCTGCACTAACTGATCCTGGGAACCAGAAATGATTTGATTGGCATCAGATGAGAATGCCACTGAGGTGACTTTTTCAGTGTGTCCTTGCAACTTTCTTAGCTGTGTGCCTGTCTTTGCATCCCACATCTGTACTAACTGGTTCCAGGAACCAGTGATGATTTGTTTGCTATCATATGAAAATGTTACAGCAAGTACTTCAGTACAATCTTCCAGTTTTCTCAGCTGCTTGCCTGTCTTTGCATCCCACACCTTCACCGAGTCCCAGGAACTGGAGACAATTTGATTGTTATCAGATGAAAATGCCACTGAAGTAACTTCTTTATTGTGTCCCTGCATCTTTCTTAGCAGCTTTCCTGTTTTTGCATTCCACACCAGCACTGAGTTGTCACTGGAACCAGAGATGATTTGATTGCCATCAGGTGAAAATGCCACTGAAGTGATGTTTCCAGTGTGTCCTTGCAGCTTTCTTAGCTGCTTGCCTGTTTTTGCATTCCACATCTGTACAGACTGGTCAATAGAACCAGAAATAATTTGCTTGCCATCAGGTGAGAATGCCACACAGTAAACTTCTCCACAGTGTCCTTGGACCTCCCTCAGCTGCTTGGTCATTATTGCATCCCACACATATACTTGGTCCATAGAACTAGAGATAAATCGGTTGCCATCTGGTGAAAATGCTACTGAATCAACTTTTCCACTATGTCCTTGTAACTCTCTCAGCTGCTTGCCCATCTTTGCATCCCACACTCGCACTGACTGGTCCCAGGAACCAGAGATGATTTGATTGCCATCAGGTGAAAATGCCACTGACATGACTGCTCCAGTATGTCCCTGTAGCTTCCTCAGCTGCTTGCCCGTTTTGGCATTCCAGATATGCACTGACTGGTCCCAGGAACCAGAGATGATTTGATTGTCATCAGGTGAAAATGAAACTGACATGACTGCTCCACTATGTCCCTGCAGCTTTCTTAGTTGCTTGCCTGTCTTTGCCTCCCATAATTGCACTGATTTATCAATAGAACCAGAAATGATTTGGTTGCCATCAAATGAAAATGCCACTGACATGACTGCTCCAGTATGTCCCTGCAGTTTTCTCAGCTGCTGGCCTGTTTTTGCATCCCACACTTGCACTGACTGGTCCCAGGAACCAGAGATGATTTGATTGTCATCAGATGAAAAGGCCACTGAAGTGACTGTTTCAGTATGCCCTTCTAGATCATTCAGATGCTTGCCTGTCTTGACATCCCATATCTGCACTAAGTAATCAGTTGAACCAGAGACAATTTGATTGCCATCAGATGAAAATGCCACTGAGGTGAATTCTCTACTGCATTCTTGCAGCTCCATTAGCTGCTCACCTGTCTTCACATTCCACATCTGTATCAACTCAGCCCTGGAACCACAGACAATTTTTTTGCTATCAGGTGAAAAAACAATGCATGAGATATTGATAGTTGTTGATATGATCAGCAATGGTACAACAATACGACCCTTTGGTAGTGAAATTGATGGAATAAAGAAAAACTTGTGTCTCCAATTTTTCCAGACTGGCAAATGCTGATACCACATAGACAATGCAGAAATGTATAAATGTGGAGTTGACTTTGCTGCTGGACTTGCTGCAAAAAAGTCTGAAAAATTTGCAGCATCTTCCAAGTGCTCCAGAAGATCTGGCCATTCCATTCCCTAGAAATATATAAGATACTTGTGTTTCAAAATAATTGAGATCTTTCTTACTCTCTTGAGCCAGTTTTCAGCATCCTTTAGTAATGAAGAACACTCAAATTTGGCATCAATAAGATTCATAATCTCAATCCAGAATAGCAATTTCTTGCATAGGAAATCATTCAGATCACAGAACAGTCTGTCAGTGTCATTCTTTGCAGGCTTTGCCTGATAGAGATGTCTGGCCCAATACCTTGATACATATTGGAGAGTTGGAGAGAGAGTCTCATGAATACATGTATTGAGCCCAGGCACCTCAGAATCAAAGATGTATGATGAGGGAAGGTTGCACATGTTGAAATGCAGAAACTTCTGCATAACAGAAAAGCACTGGTGGGCCAGAAGAGCATGATGAGTAGGTGCATCACAGAATACATCAATTTCATGTGTTGGATAGTTTGGATGAAGGAACTTTGCTTGTGCTTCAGTGAAGATAAAATCACGAAATGAAGCATGGTACCAATAGACACAGCCATCCTTGGAGGAGATGAAAAGAACAGCATGTAGAGAGTCAACAACTTTCTTCACTGTATCCTGATCAGTACTGGTGAGATCTGCCAAGACAGATATGTTGATCCTGGATTCTGCACAGACAACAGTATGGAGGATCTGCAAACGTGTGGCATGGACCCTTGCATCCCGAAATGCAACACCTAATATCTGCTCATACAACTCATCCACTAACAATTGTTCAGTGCTGTCAGTAGGAGTTGTCAATGGCCCAGCATTCAGCACGGCTCGCAAATGGGAGCGCATCTCTGAAACTGAACAAGGGCTATGTGGAGGGGATATGAATCTTACAACGGTGGTGGCATAGATAAACAATCCACCCGCCCGCTCTGACAGTGACCCGAGTTCATCCTTTAATTCCGGGAGTGCTTGCTGCAGGTATTTCTCAATGTCCTTTTGAACATTGGCAGTATCGACCTCGTGGAGCTTGCAAACCGCGTTCGGAGGGAACGACTTACACATGTCGACGATCACAGGGTGTCGTCGGCTTGTTACAAGGAACTTGATCCCTGAAAGCTGACCGCTACAAATAACCTGAAGAAGCTCTTTCAGAAACTCGGTTCCACGGTCGCTTTCGTCAAGAGCATCCACGACAACTATAGGGGTTGGTCGACGCTCTTGCTGAGCAAGGGAGGCTTGCCACGGTTTGGCCAACAGTTTTTCAATTTGAAGACGCAGGGCAGCGTCCACGACCTTCGAGTCCTTTATCAAGATGGATAAAACTTCGGTTGCGTAGGAGTCGAACAGTTCCGCGAGGTCACGGCACAATGTAGTGACGAGAAGCTTTGAGTTCTTGCTGTCGAGCTGGCGCGAGCAGAAGAAGGAGGCGAATGGCAAGCCTTCTTTCTGAAGCGCCTCGCAAATCGTATAAGCGATGGTTGTCTTGCCCAATCCGGCCAATCCGTTGAGCCAATATACTGGCGGGGCTTTCGCGGGGTCCGTCTCTTTCGCCCATACCATGATCTGTGCAATGATGTCTACACGCGTACCCTGGGTGCACGGACCACGTGAAAGGCTATCGAGATTTATGGCAGCATTGAAAGCTGCATCATGAGAGCGACGTAGCATCTGGAAAGCGTGATGCTACAAGAGCATTAGAACTGTATGATTTTTTATCAGTAGTGACACACCTCCAGGACATTATGTGTACCATCTAGGAGTAGTCACAGTCAGTTAAGTTGTCCAGAATAATAGTGATCTTACCCACAATTATGGATGCTCTGGGAGAAGTTTCCACCACTGATCTGCACATTGTTGGCCGCAATCATGGTACTAATGCATATCCAATCGGAAGTCAATAGGAGGGTAGACGGTGCTCACTTTGTTTGTACCTGTGCCGGTTGCTGGGTAGAGATATCATTCACGGTCTGTGAATCATCAAGGCTCGGTTTCGCTACGATTGCTCCAGATATTGCTGGATGTGTGTTCAAGTTAGATGTTCCGACACCCAACTTTGTTAGTGGGGTGGGCGCTTTATCATGCTGAAAGCTGTTTTGGGGAGTAAAGGAAAGAGGCATATCGAATGTAAGTTACTAGTTCAACGCAAAGTTGATTAGTGGCCACATGGCGATGATGGCGTGTGAAAAATCCAAGGTTCTTGAAGCTACTCAAAATGAATATTTACTCCCAACTCTCAGTGAATGCTGCCTAATCCTCTGACTCAGACCCCTGCTTTTATGAAAAACCTCTCCAATGACCCCAGGAAGTGTTACAGTAAAGAACGATACTCCCCACGAGTGTTCCCTTAAACGTCGGTTGCCGGAAGGCCACCATCTTACGCTCCCTCAACTGCTTCAGGATGAAATGCATGAATGTCCACAGTCGTGTACCATCCGGAGTTCGTCTCCTCCCTTGGTGAAAGACCCCTTCGCAGACCTAGGCGTTGAACGACCATGAAAAGGAAGCTCCAGACTGTCTCGGGTACGAGCGTATGGAACGAATGTAACCTATCAATGTCTTTCTATACACGATCATAAAATGCTTACTGGGCTTCTATTCTAGATCTAATCCAATCCAATTAAGAGAATTCACTTTAGATCTTTTGGTCTAGATTTATGGTGGTGTGCCAGGCGGACCTTTTGCCTTGTTCATTACCCACCGCATTCCAGTTCGAATTCGAATCCGTTGACCTGGATTCTCGGCACCATTGGTTGCTTCTTGATCCGCCCTCACAAGTTCAACTAGCGAGACATGGGGACCTCTCCTGACTACTAGCCAACCAACTATTGCGAATTACCCAACTCAAATTACCACCACCAAGAATCTCATAACGCACTGAAAACAATCTGATCACCCACCGCACCGGTACCGCTGCCCATTGACTGAGCCGAAGTTCGCCGCTTCCAATTTGTCGATCAGTCACACAGAACCCCGTATGTCGGCTCTTGCTGACAACAACCCTTCCCCATTCCTTCAAACTCATCATGATGACGATGACGCCTCTTTTTTTTGTGAGACAGAACCCTTGTCTTGCCCGCTGAGGTTGACGACACCATGACCTCGACGGTTCTGATTTGTATATAACCTGCCAGGGGCGGCACTCAGCGTCTGGCT
>Ga0307508_10005916_pt1 | contig 11542 bp, 16 predicted proteins | sample 9_EM_MG_FD_203089 | JGI IMG/M metagenome (GOLD analysis project Ga0307508, IMG submission 203089) | Populus trichocarpa ectomycorrhiza microbial communities from riparian zone in the Pacific Northwest, United States - 9_EM | ecosystem: Host-associated > Plants > Roots > Unclassified | place...
GAGCTGTACAACGCTTTCAAGCTCTGGACGAAGGACGACGGAGGCGCTCAGGCGATGACGCGCCCGAAGTTCGGGGAGCGCCTGCGGTCCGTTCCGGGGGTCCACGAGGTCCGTCTGAAGCACAAGAACAAGAATTTGGGCCTCAACGTGACTACCCACACCGGCCCCGACCGGGAAATCGGCCGTAAAGGTACACCCGAGGCTGTACCGGGCGATAACGACACCGAAAGGGTGTGGGTAGGTGTGGGGAGTGTGGGTAGCCGAGGTTCCTCAACATACGTTGGCACTGAAAGTGAAATGATCAAGGAGGAAAGGAGTCAGGCCTATGTGAAGGAACCTGCGGAACCCACACTCCCCACACCTACCCACACCCCGGTAAACGACCTCCAAGAAGGGTCCGATGGACGACAGACTGATCACAATGGCGGAGTACACGGCACGGGAGGGGATCAAGCTGGATCGGTCGGCGCTCTCCCGCATCGGGAAGAACGCCGTGGCTCTGCTGCGGGCACAGGGAGTGACCCCGCAATACGTTCTGATCAAGAAACCTTCGGCACCGGGATACGCCCGGATGGCGCGGTACCCGGAGCAGGCGTTCCGGGAGACTCGTCCGTAGAGGAGTACGGTCCGGACCCGTTCGAGCCCGAGCCGACCGAGCCCGCACCCCCCGTCCTCAACGGTCCGGTCGCGTTCGACCTGGAGACCCCGAGCGCCAAGGAACTGTTCACGTTCCGTAGCGGGGAGCAAACGCCCTACGCACGCCTGAACGGGGTCCTGGACGGGGGCGGCAAGGAGATCATCACGACCGACCCGGCGGAACTGGTCCGCCTCCTGACGGCCGCTCCCGCCCTGTATGCCCACAACGGCTACCGGTTCGACCTGATGGCACTCGCGTGGCACCACGGGGCCGACTACGACGCCCTGGCGGCGAAGACCTGGGACACCTACGTGGACGCGACCGTCGTCGACCCCCCGGGCGCCAAGGGACAGAAGCCCTGGGCCACGGAGGGCTACTACGGGCTCGACCAGGTGGCCGCCCGTAACGGCCTTCCCGGCAAGACCGACCACCTGCCCGCTCTCGCACGCGAGTTCGCTCCCGAGGGACTGGCCGGCAAGGCGGCGGAGGAGGCCGGGTACGGGCGCATCCCGGTCCAGGACGGCCGGTACAGGGCCTACCTGTCCGGTGACCTGAAGGCGCAGAGTTCGGTCACGGCCGCCCTGCTCGCTGACCCGGACCGGATGGAGTACCGCCGGCGCGAGCAACGTGTCGCTCACATCCAGAACCGGATGACGCTGTCCGGCTGGAAGATCGACGTGCCTCTCCTGGCCGAGCGTGTCCAGGAAGAGGCCGACAAGGTCCGGGAGAGTCTGGGCTGGCTGAACGAGAACTGCGGCATCCCACTGACGAAGTCAGTGGGTACCGGCAGGGGCAAGAACCGGACCTTCCGGGACGAGCCCGTGCTGAGCCCGCTCACGACCACGGCCGGCCGGGAGGCGGTCAAGGCGGCGTTCCGGGACCGGGGGCTGCCGTACTTCCTGGAGACGGAGTCCGGCGCGCTGGCCCTGAACAAGGACGCCCTGGGCGAGGGCAGCTACATGGTCGGCAAGGGTGCGGCCGGGAAGCTGCTGCCCGGCCTGCTGAACCCGGCGCGCATGGCCCGGCTGCCGGAGGCCGACTGGGAGGCGATAGCGGAGATGGCCGGACACATCCGCCTGGTCACCACCGCCGTGCAGAAGTACCAGGAGATCCAGGGCTTCCTCATCGGCGACCGGGTGCACGCACACGTCGGCGAGACGCAGGGCAGCCGCCGCTGGGCCATGGTCAAGCCGAGCATCACGAACCTGGGGAAAAGAGGCGGAAAGGTCGTGCAGCGGGCACCGTTCATCGCCGATGACGGCTGCGTGCTGATCGCCTTCGACTTCGACCAGGTGGACATGCGGGCGTTCGCCGGGCATTGCGGCGACCCGGAGTACGTCGGCATGTTCCTGCGGGAGGAGGACCCGCACTCCATGGTCGCGGATATGGTGTTCGGCCGACATGACGGCGAGTGGCGCGAGCATGCGAAAGCGGCCGGGCATGGCTGGAACTACGGCCTCAGCGTCGGCGGCATGGTCAACCAGGGCATCGAGCGCCCCCTGGCCGAGCGGTTCGATGCAGGTATGAACGAGAACTACCCGGTGCTCTGCTCCTGGCGGACCGAGGTCCGTGCACGGGCGGCGGACGGGCAGCTCCTGGAGAACGGCTTCGGCGCCCTGCTGCGCTGCGACCCGGCCCGTGCGTACACCCAGGCGCCTGCACAGATCGGTCAGGGGACGGCCCGGGACATCATGTGCGAGGGCCTGCTGCGCCTGCCGCAGGAGTACATCCCGTGGCTCCGTGGAGTCGTTCACGACGAGGCCGTGTTCAACGTGCCTCAGGACCGGGTCCAGGAGTGCGTGGAACGGGTGACCGAAGCCTTCACTATGGACCTGGCCGAGATTACCCAGGGACGCTTGCACTCGGTGCCGATCGTCGCCGGGGCGAGCAAGCCGGGGCACGACTGGGCATCCTGCTATTCCAAGGACTGAGCACGGGCCCGGTTCGGCCGGGCTCGGACAGGGTAAGGTTTAACTAAACCGACCAAGGAGGACAAGATCATGAAGCACACGTGCCGCAAGGGCGGGAAGCCGATCACGGCCCTGGAGGGCCCGGCCTGGGCTGCGCCCGGGGAAATCGTCAAGCTGGCCGACGAGGAGAACTGGGGCAGGGTTGCGGTCCTGTACCGCTGCTGCCACACGTACGAGGTCCGGGTGAAGGCCTTCGGTGAACAGGAAGCGGGCACGCTCGTGCTCGGCCCGGACGGGCTGGAGAACGCCTGGGGCAACTACCCGGCCAACATGCCGCCCAAGGGCTACCCCATTCCCCAGCACGCCCGGTCAGGAGCCCGGGTCGGGGGATTGCCGAGGCCGAGGTGACCGCCGGACAGATACTCGCGCTCGTCCTCGGTCTCGTGCTCGGCCTGCCCCTCATCGGGCTCGGTCTGCACCTGGCCGTGGACGACACGCGGCACATGCTCTGGCCCCGGGGACTGCGCTGGTTCCCGCCCGCCTGGGACAGGCTGTCCGACCGGACCGAGCGGCTCCTGTGGCCGGACCGGGACCTGTTCCCGGTCAGCCGCTGCACCCGGTACCTGGAGGGGCTGGACGACTCGTTCAAGCGCTCGGCCGAGCTGTACGGCGTCTGGCCCGAGTGGACCGGCAGGGACGATCTGCACGGCCGGTGGATCTCCTACGGCCGGGAGATCGGCACCTGCCCCTGCGGCTACGTGCAGGACTGCGCCCTATGGTGCGGGGACGGGCACGAGACCGGGCAGTGCCCGGAGAGGCACGAGGGGAGCCTGACATGGCCGGGATGATCCGCAAGATCCTGCGCGCAGCAATCGCGCAGCCCTGGGACTACATGGGCGAGGGGGCTCCGGACGAGTGGGAGTTCAGGCTCAGCCCGGATGAGAACACGCTCGGCCTGTACGACCCCGGGCGGGGTTACTGGGTGCTGCTGGACACGGGACGGCTCACCGTACAGGCCGAGGTGAAGACCAAGGAGATGGACCGGCGCACGGACGACTGGGCCCGGTACGTGGAACAACTGGACGAGGAGTAGACCATGTTCGGACTGAGTGAGGGCGACTGGGGCATTTTCCTGACCCTCTGCGTCATCGCCCTTTGGGCGTTGTTCAGCAAGTTGTTGAGTGTGCTGCGGGCCCGTGGCCGCCGGATCATCGTGCAGGTGGACGGACAGACCGTGCTCGATGCCCGGGGCATGAGCGAGGACCAGGTGCAGTCCCTCGTGCGGAACCTGCGCGGGGAGGACCGGACCGTGATCCGGATGCAGAAGGCGACTGCGGAGGACGTCCGGCAGTGACCTGGACGGCCCGCAAGCGGCACGGCCGGTGGCACTGGGTATGCACCTCGTGCTCGCCGGCCGTTTCGGGTTCCACGGCCGCCTTCGGCCGCCTGCTCGTCAGCCTGCGGCATCATGAACGAGTGCGCTGGTGCCATCACCGGCACGTAGCCCGATCAAGGAGAGTCAAGTGACCACGGACTTGTCCGACTGGAAGCAGTACACGATCACTGCGGGTCAGTTGCGGGAGAAGCTGAAGGACGTGCCGGACGACATGCCCGTCATCCTCCAGAAGGACGCTGAGGGCAACGGCTACTCGCCCCTGAGCAGCTTTGACACCGACGGCGTGTACGAGCCGGAGAGCACGTGGGCCGGGCACGTCTACGACGCCGAGCCCGAGGAAGAGGACCATTACGTTCCGGAGGACGGCACACCCGTTGTCCTCCTGGGCCCTGTGAACTGATCAAGGAGAGCTAAGTGACCACGGAGTACGTCGAGACCCGCATGGTAATGATCGACGAGCTGACCCCCTTCCCGGGCAACGCCCGGCGGGGAGACCCGCACAAGCTGGCCGAGTCGCTCGAAGCCAACGGCCAGTACCGCAGCCTGATCGTGAGGCAGGCCCCCGACGGCCTGATCGTCCTCGCCGGGAACAACACGCTGCTCGCCCTGGAGGCCAAGGGTGAGCTGGAGGCCCGCTGCGAGATCGTCCAGTGCGACGACGCGACCGCCCTGCGGGTCAACCTGGTCGACAACAAGACCAACGACTCCGCCACGTACGACGACGCTGCGCGCGCGGCCCTGCTCGTGCTGCTGGACGGGGAACTGGCCGGCACCGGCTACGACGACGACGAGGCCGACACGATCATCGCCCGGTTCGAGGAGGAGGAGATCACCCCTCTGGCCGAACCGGTGGTCCTGGACTACAACGACGACCAGGCCGAGCGCGAGGCCCGCATCCTCAGCCACGGCGGGCACGAGAGCCGGACCATGGAGAGCCGGGGGATCCGGGACGTCATCCTGGCCATGCCGAGTGATCAGGCGGACGAGCTGGGGCGGCTGATCATGGCACTGAGGGCCACCTGGGGCGCACTGCCGCAGGGAGACATCCTGCTGCGGGCGGCACGGGTGGCGAAGCATGCCCTGGAAGGTGACGAGCTGGACCTGAGCGTGGCCGACGAGCCGTACGTGGGCGAGGACCAGTGACCGAGCTCAAGGCGGGCATGGACTTTCGCCTCCCGGAGCACAGGCGCGAGACGTTCATGCGCTTCTACTCCTGGTCCGTTCAGCACCGCAGCTTCCCCGGGGCTGTCCATCACGTCCTTCCGCACCTGGCCAAGGCGCTCGAACTCGACCTGGAGCAGCGCTACTGGCTGGCCTGGCTGAACGCGAACACGCAGAACCCGGTGACGAGCCTGCTCCTGTTCAGGGTCGCGCCCCGGATGCAGGACCACGAGAAGGCGATCGACTTCTGGCGGTCCCACTACCGGGCGCTGGACTGGGACACGGACCGCCGGTACCACAAGGCCCGGTTCGAGGACGCCGTACGCGGCTATGTCCGGGCCGTGGCTTGTGGCTGTTCTTCGCCACAACACAAGTACTTCCGGGTCGGGTACGAGTGGCAGGCCTGGTGGGACGTCGCGTTCGCCCTGCCGACCATGGGCCGTCTGTCCACGTGGTCCTACCTGGAGTACCTGCGCATCCTGCTCGGGCCGACCGTGGTCCCGGACGCGGACACGCTCATGCTGGAGGACGTGCAGGGGAGCCGGTCGCACCGCAACGGGCTCGCGCTCGTGCTCGGCCGGGACGAGTGGATCGTGGACAAGCAGCTCGGAGCCGGCCGTACGGACGCGGTCTATACGCCGGACGTCCTGGCCGAACTCGGGTACGAGTCGAACGCCCTGTTCCTCCAGGCGCAGCAGCGCATCGGAGCACAGGCCGACCGGCTCAGCCTGGAGAGCGCCCTGTGCACGTACAAGAGCTGGCACAAGCCGAATCGCCGGTACCCGGGCGTGTACAACGACATGCTGTACAACCGGCTTGTCTCGGCCGAGAACCGGTGGGGCCAGCGGTTCGGGGTCATCTGGGACGCCCGTGCGGAGGCCCTGCCGAACAGGCTGCTCCTGGAGCGTTCACCGTACGACCCGGGCCTGAGCCCGGTGAAGCAGAACTGGTACCTGGCCCATGGCCAGTGCCTGAATATGACCGAGGAGTGGCCGTGCTTCCAGAACGACTTCGAGAAGATCGTCCAGAAGCGCGGGTTCGGGGTCCGGGCACGGCCCTGGATCTGAGGAACTGGCTGAGCCCGGTCGAGCTGCGGGACGGGCGCGCGTACAAGCGCGAAGACGCCTGCGCCCTGCCCTCCGGCGTCAACGGGTCCAAGCTGCGCGCCTGCGACCACCTGATCCGTCAGGGCGCTGCGGCCGGCGCGCGCCGGGTCATCTCAGCCGCGTCCGTGCTCAGTCCCCAGAGCGCCATGGCTGCCGTCGTCGCCGCCCGGTACGGGCTGGGCTGCACGATCGTGCTCGGGGGCACCACGCCCCGGACGGCCTTCACGCACCGCTCCCCCGCCCTCGCCCGGGAGTACGGCGCGCAGTTCGAGTTTGTGGGCGTCGGGTACAACCCGGTGCTCCAGGCACACGCGGAGAAGCTGGACCGCTCCGACCCGTTGGCCTACTGGCTCCAGTACGGCATCACCACCGCACCGGACGCGAGCGCCCGGGAGGTGCGTGCCTTCCACCGGATCACGGCGGACCAGTGCGCCAACCTGCCGGAGGGCATCAAGACCCTCGTCGTCCCGTTCGGCTCGGGCAACACCGGGGCGGGCGTGCTCATGGGCCTGAACCAGCACGCACCCCGCAGCCTGGAGAAGGTCGTGCTCGTTGCCATCGGGCCCGACCGGCGCTCCTGGCTGCGGCACCGGTTCGAGTACATGGGCGTGAGCCTGCCCCGCTACCGTGTCATCGATCTGCACGGTTCGGGCTACGCGAGCTACGGCGACCGCATGCCCGGCACGGCGGACGGGATCGTGCTCCACCCGACGTACGAGGGCAAGGTCGTCCGTTACCTGGACGCGAAGGCCCCGGACTGGTGGGTCCGCCGGGACGGCACGACCTGCCTGTGGATCGTAGGAGGACCACTGAAATGAGCCGACCGATCAAGGACGGAGATCCCAGGTACAACCTCGTGCAGGAGATCCTGGAGGGCGACGCCCGTGCGCAGGACGCTGCGGCTCTCCGGCTGCGCACGATGGACAAGCTGGTCCAGGATGCGCAGGACGTGGCCGAGTCCCTCACTCAGGAACTCATCCCAGAGGAGCTGCGCGCGGCCGGGTACCGGTTCGTGTTCGACACCACGCCCATACCGATCAAGGAAGAGGACGCATGACCAAGTACCAGCCCAAGCCCGGCGACATCGGATTGACCACGATCTCCGGTGCCGGGGGCGGGCTCATTCGCCTCGGCCAGTGGCTGAACGGAGACGGCTTCGGCGACCGGGAACACGCTTTCGTCGTCACGGAGTACCGGCAGGGCCTGCCGACCATTCCGTGGATCGTGGAGGCGATGCCCGGCGGAGCGCAGCACGTCAAGAACTGGCACACGGACTGCGTCTACCTCCGCTGCCCGGACGAGCACCGGAACGCGGTCGCCGCTGCGGCGCTCAGGTACGTCGGCGTGCCGTACTCGTTCCTGGACTACGGCGCGCTGGCCCTGCACCGGTTCCACATCCCCACGCCGCACCTGAAGCGGTTCATCTCCGACGGGGGCCATCAGATCTGTAGCCAGCTCGCGGACCAGGCTGCGGCCGACGGAGGCTGGCACCTGCTCCAGGACGTCTGGCCTGGAGATGTCACGCCCGGCGACCTGGCCCGGCTGTACCGGGAGCAGGCGTACGCGTGACCAACCACATGCTCTACATCGCCGGTCCGCCAGGCGTCGGCAAGTCGACCCTTGCCCGGGAACTGACGGCTGGCTGGGACCGGGAAGTGATGGCACATCACCCTGTAGTGCCCCACGTCCGTCTCGGTCACCCGGCCAACGGCCGTCTCGTTGGCCTGGAACTTGGCGTGCCGCGTCCTGCCTTCCCGGGCACGGACGCGCTCAGCATGAGCATCGGGCCCCGCGCCCTTCAGTTCGTACTGGACGCCCCGGTCCCCTTCGCCCTTGGAGAGGGCTCACGGCTCGCTACGCGCCCGTTCCTGGGCGGGCTGGTGGCAGCGGGCGTCAAGCTCCTGTTCGTGTCCCTGAGCGCGCCACAGGAGGTTCTCGACTATCGCTGGAAGGTCCGGGGCGGTAAGCAGAACCCCTCCTGGCGCAAGGGCGCGGCGACCCGGGCGGAGCGGATGTTCGAGTGGGCGCTGCTCACACCCGGCGTACGGACCGTCCGGTCGGAGTCCGTGGACCGTACGGACATGACCGAGGTGGCCGACGAGGTCCGGGACGCGTTCCCGCTCATCGACCTGAGGGAGAGTGCGGCATGAACAGTGAACGGCGTCTGTTCGCCTATGCCCGACAGAACCGCCAGTTGGGGAAGTTCCGGCCGACCCCCCGGCAGCGTCGCCGGATGCTCAAGAAGCTCCGAAAGGAGAGGTCCAGGTGATCAGCATCCGGGTCAGGTCGCGCGTCTCCAAGGAGGAGCTGGACCTCAAGGTCGGCCGGGTGATCGGCGACGACGCGTACAACGTCCTGCTCACCGGGCCGACCCGGGTCTACATGCCGAACGGGAAGCTCCTCTGCGTGTACCTGCCCGGGGCGCTCAAGGACCACGTGACCGAGGAACAGTACGAGGTGCTCCACAGCCTGCGCAAGGAGACCACCAACAACCGGGGCATGGCCTCCGGGAGCAGGGCGACCAAGGTCGGGGAGCAGAAGAGGCAGTACTTCATGCACGTCAGCTCCAACATCCTCGGCGCGTTCGAGGCGAGCGGGACGTTCAAGTTCTGCCGGACCACGGCCTGGACCGGGCGCCACGTTCCGGAGTGGGGCACGCTGCGCCCCCTGCTCCAGCGGGTCGCCTATGAGATGAAGCGGTACGTGAACGACCGGTACGAAGCGCAGATGACCGAGATCGACCGGACGCATCCGGACTGGGTCGTGCCCGGCACCCCGTTCACCACCCTCACGGTTAACAACACGTACCCAACCGGCGTGCACACCGACAAGGGCGACCTGGACGCCGGCTTCAGCACGATCGCCGTGCTGCGCCGGGGGAGCTACACCGGGGGCCGGTTCGTGTTCCCGGAGTTCCGGGTCGCGGTCGACCTTCAGGACGGTGACCTCATCCTCATGGACGCGCACCAGTGGCACGGGAACACGGCCCTGGTCTGCGCCTGCGGCGAGAAGAGGACCAGGATGTGTGAGACCTGCGGGGCCGAGAGGATCAGCCTGGTCTCGTACATGCGCACGGCCATGACCAGCTGCGGAAGCGAAGAGGAGGAGAGCCGGCGTGCCGTGGAATACCGTGAAAGGACCAAGGGAGTGATCAGGTAGCGTCCACGGAGGGTAAGGATCATGGACCCGCACAGTGCCGGTGATCACGCCTCGGTCGAGGCCCGCCGCTGGAAAGCCGTCACCCTGGCCAACCGGGGCCTCACGCACAAGATGATCGCGACGGAGATGGCCGAGGAGTACCGGCGGCACAACCCCCGGCTGACCCTGGTCCAGATCGAGAGCCACGTCGGAGTGGACATCACCCGTGCCCTCAAGGACTACCGCAAGCGCTCGGACCAGGCGATCGAGGAGAAGCTGACCGCAGCCTCGCTGCGCCTCAACGAGATCCGCCGACGCTTGTTCGCGGTCATCGTGGGCAATCACCCGGTTCTGTACCAGGGGGAGATCGTCAAGGACGAAGACGGCCGTCCGCTCCAGGACGCCGCTCCCGTGCTCGCGGCCCTCGGTCAGCTCCGTGCCCTGGAGGAGCAGCAGGCCCGGATGGAGGGCACTAACGCCCGGGAGAAGATCGACATAGCTCTCGGCCGCCGGGTGGACGAGGAGGCGATGGACGTCACAGAGGCGATCCTCGCCGCGTTCGCCGCCCTGCCCGAGCTGGAGCCCGCCCTGCGCCAGCGGGCGCTGGAAGCCGCCGGAGCCCACCTGCGTACCATCGAGGGCGAAGTCGTACGGGAGGTGGAGGAGCCGTGAGCGAGATCCAGGAACGGTTCGGGCAGACACCCGAGGAGTTCTTCAAGCAGCAGGTTGGGCAGGTGTACCACTTCACCGCCGCGCACGACGACCGGTACGTGTGGCAGGAGGTCACGCCGCAGAACCTGGGTGAGATGCCCCGGTCGGTCCAGAACCAGGCTCTGGGCTGGCCCCTGGTGGACGGGAAGACGACCTGGTCCGACTTCCGCCGCTATCGCATCACCGGCTGCGCGCACCGTGCCTACGGTCCGGACGGACTCTGCTTCACCTGCGGGTTTGGACCAGCCGAGATTTAGGTAAATACTCAGCAGAGTCCCGGACCCGTGGCGATGCGACCCACAGGAATGCCGGGGCCGGCGCCCTCCGGAGGGAGCGGGTGGGTCCGCAAGGGACCGGAGGGCGCCACACCAACCCAGACCAAGGACCAAGATCCTATGCCAACTGCGCCGCTGCCGCTACCCGAGCCGTTGGCTCCTCTGTCCCGCCGAGAGCACCGCTACCTCTGGCTCATGTCGCAGGGGTACACCCCCCGTGAAGCACAGAAGCTGATGAACACCACGTCCACCTCGGCACTCAGCACTCGGACCCGTGACAAGCTGCATGCCGTGACCATGGAGCACGCGGTCTACATCGCCTGCCAGGCGGACCTCCTCGGCCCGTATGAGGACTGCGGGTGGATGCCCGGGTACACCGCTCATCACGGCCGCCACGAAGAGCCCTGTAGGGCGTGCCGGGAGTTCTTCATCAGCTACACGGATCGCCAAGAGGCCCCGCCGCTGCGCCAGCCCCGGCTCACAGAAGCCGAGGTGCGCATGCTCCGGGCGTATGACTGCGGGCGCACGTTCAAGTCCCTGCTTGCGACCTGGGGCTGCTCCCGCCGCACCCTCGACGACCTTCGCACCTCCCTGTACCGGAAACTCGATGTAGCCCATCTGCCCCAGAGCGCGAAGTACCGTGCCGCTCTGGATGAGGGCCGTCGCCGGGGATACCTGAAGCCCGTTCACATCGTCCGGGAGGACGTCCCGAACCCCCACCGTTGGGGCACCACAGACCTGACCGACCTGGAACTGCGTACCTTGTCCGCCGTGGCGGACGGCTCCTCGCTCGCTCAGGCGGGCCTGGTGCTGGGTATTCCGGGTTCGTCCGTCAGCTCCCGGCTCGCGCGGGTGTACAAGAAGATGGGCGTGCTGGACCGGGATCATGGGCAGCGCCGGGAGGCCGCTGTGTCAGCAGCTCGGTCGCGCGGCTACTCCGTGTGAACCCTTGACCTGCCTTTTGGCAGCACGGTGTAAAGCCGTTACCGTGCGGGCGGAGGTGGTCACATGGCCGCGCACAGGAAGCCGAAGGAGAAGCGCGCCCTTCTGGCGGGCGCAGTGGGGGTGAGCACAGTTGCCGTTGCCCTCACCGTGGGCAGCGGCAGTCCAGCCTCGGCCGCGAGCACGTCGACGTGGGACAGGGTGGCCCGGTGCGAGTCGGGCAATCAGTGGAGCCGCACGTTCAGCACGGGAGTTCCTCTGGGGGG
>Ga0307508_10005917_pt1 | contig 11542 bp, 13 predicted proteins | sample 9_EM_MG_FD_203089 | JGI IMG/M metagenome (GOLD analysis project Ga0307508, IMG submission 203089) | Populus trichocarpa ectomycorrhiza microbial communities from riparian zone in the Pacific Northwest, United States - 9_EM | ecosystem: Host-associated > Plants > Roots > Unclassified | place...
GACAGCTCAGATCCCGCGCGCCGCTTGCCCACTGTCCGCGCAGCCCGCGGCCGCGACGGCATCGTCGGTACCGCCGCACTCGCCGCCGCAAACGCGCGCTCGACCGCACCCTGTGCCGCTTTCCGCAAGCCCAGGCTAGCGCGTCACGGCCCGACGCTGTTCGCAGGGCCTATCCAAGCAGGCTTGGCCCGGAGGTGGTGGCAGCCGGTCTACGCGCGCCGTTGGCCCACGAGCAGCACATGGTGGCCGCCCGCGGTCGGATGCTTTCGAACGCGACGCACATCGACGTCGAAGCCACTTGCGGCGAGCCGCTTGGCGAACAGCGGCTCTTCTCCTGCCGACCAGTACACGACCGTACCGCCAGGCTTGAGCTTGCGCCGCACCATCGACAACCCCGCGGGTTGATACAAGCTGCTGTTGCCGGCCGTGTTCATGTTGGTGGTTTGGTTGTCGGCATCCAACATGATGGCGTCGAAGCGATGTTGGCTGAGCGCTAGGATATCTGCCACGTCGCCGAGGGCCAGCTCCGTGCGAGGGTCTGCCAACGCGGCTGCGGCCAGGCGATAGGCCGGGTTGCGATTCCAGGCGACCACTTCCGGCACCAGCTCGGCCACCAGCACCCGGGCGTCGTGACCCAAGCTCGCGAGCGCGGCGCGCAACGTGAATCCCAGACCGAGCCCGCCGATCAACACGTGCACCCCCGGCTGCTGCGCGCGCGGCTGGCATGCCACGACGCCAAGCTGCTCCTCTGAAAAAGAGTGCCGCGTGGACATCAGCTCACGACCATTGACGCGGAGCGCGAACTCGCCGTCGCGCTCGACGAGGGCCAGGCTGCTGCCGTCGCGAGTCGTCACCTGCTCTAGCACCGTGGCTCGTTTCATCGCGCTCCGCTTGACCTGATCGCCTTTAGGCCCCCGCCGGATGCGGAGAACGTCGTCAACTCTGCCCTCGCCGCTCGTGTACGTTAGAGCGAGCCGAACGCCACCGCGTTGGGCTTCTTCACCCTGGTTTGGACCGCCGTACCCAAGAGCGCGAGCGAGCCGTCGGCTGGGCTCACGGCGAGGACGAGCAGGGTGTCGTTGTCTTGGTTGGCGACGATCATGTGGCGGTTGTCGCGGCTCAGCATGAAATGTCGGGGGCCTTCGATCAGGCCGCTTGCGGCTTCGTTGGCAATCAACCTGGGTCGACCACTCGAGTCGAGCTTCAACACCGCTATTCTCTGGCAATCGGGAGTGCGAGTGCTGGCATACGCTGTCTTGCCATCGGCGGACACCTCGACTTCGGCAGCGGTCATGACACCGGTCACGGCCTTGGGCGCCTTGCCCTCGGGGAAGACGGAGATGGTCGTCGGGTCGAACAGCATGCCATCCGCGCCGAAGCGGTAGCTCACGAGCTCGCCAGACCAATCGTTCAAGACATACGCGACACGAAGCGTCGGGTGCACCGCCATGCGCCGAGGGCCCGACGGCTTGGGCAGTGACACGCTTGGCACGGCCAAGGCCGTGAGCTTGCCGGTGCCCTCGTCGAGTCGATACTGCGCCACGTGCTCGTCGCCACGACAGACGACCCACACGAACTCGCCGTCGATTGATTGCACGAGACCGTGCGCATTTTTGCCGGCCACTTGCGAATCGCTGGGTTCTGCCAGCATGCCGCTCGCGGTCACGGGGATCACGGCCACGCGACCTTCTGCCGTGCTCGAGCTGGCGGTGAGCAGAGTCTTGCCTGTGCGGCTCGGCACCACCGAAACGGTGTTGCCGCCACCCGACCAAACTTGATTCAGCTCCGTTAGTTTTCCAGAGGCGGCGTCTACGCGAAACGACGTCGCTCGCCCGGGTTCCGGCGCATCGGCGCCGGCTTTTTCACTGATCGCGAACAATAGCTTTCGCGGCTCATCGAGCACCAGAAAGGTCGGCGACTCGGCCACGCCTTCGGTCAACGCCACCGAGTCGAGCGCGCCGCTGATGGGATCGAAGCTGAATGTCTCGATCGTAGTACCGTAGCCACCAACGAACACCCAGTGCTTTTGTGTCTTTTCGAGCATAGTGAAGCCGCCGCGCAGCAATACTCAACCTGCGTTACTTTAGCCAGGCGCGGCTGTGCGGCCCGCAAAAATGCCGAACGTCTTTCTCTATGCGCCGCAAGATTTCCGGAACCTTTGCGTGCTGGCACGGACCCTCGAGGTCTTCGGCCATCATGAATGCTACGTGTTCGATCCGTGGCGACTCGTGCGCGAGCGCTACGGCAAATCTCGCGCCCGAGAGCTGCGCGTGGTTTCAGCCGGCGCGTTCGACAAGCTTCACTGGAACCGCATCGAACAGCCGCTGCCATTCTTGACCGGCTACGCCGGCCGCGTGATCGCGACCGTAGCCGAAGCGCAGGCCAAGCCGCTCACGCATTTTCGATTCGCTCCGTCCGATCTGCTGCTGTTCGGCTCTGAGAGCCATGGGCTGCCCGCTCACGTCGTCGCGGGCGCGACCTGCACCGTAACGATTCCCTCGCGAGGCCAAACACAGAGCCTCAACCTCGCTGTCTCGCTCGCGATTGTGCTGTTCGAGGCGCACCGCCAACTCGCCGGCTGCGACGCCTGAGCGACTGCCCGCTACTTCGTGCCAGCCGGCTCCCACTCGCAGACGTAGCCGTCGGGCATGTCGCAGCGACGGTCGGCCCAGCTGCCGTCGCCCAGTATCGCGATGCAGTGCTCGTAGCAGTGCTGGTTGAACGAGCCGCCGCAGTGCGTATCCAAGCGGTTCGGCTCTTGCGGCGCCCAGTTGGTGTACGCAAATGGCTCGTTGGTGATCCAGGCGTAGGCGCCCGTTCCAGGCTGGGTCGGGGCTACGTCTTCGAGGCCGCCGATCCACTTCGAATTGTTGATGAACTTGAGGACGAGCTGGTTCTCGGTGGCGTTCGCGATAGTCGCCAGGTGCGCGCCGCGCTTGACGCAGTCGGCTTGGGCCATGGCGAAATCCAATTGATCGTAGCCAAAGTAGCAATGGTGGTCTTCCGACTCGAGCGCCCCCTGCGCGTGTTCGGAGCAAACGACTTTACAGTTTGCGTCGCAGCCGTCGTGTCCGGCGTGGCCAGCGTCGTCACACTGCTCGCCTTGTTCGAGAATGCCGTTGCCACAGACCGGGTCCATCGGCATCGGGTCGGGGTTGCTGCTTCCGCCATCGGCCGTGCCCGCGGTCCCACCCGGATCGGGCGGATTTGCCGTGCCACCGCTGCTGCCGCCGCCGCTGCCGCCTTGATCCGCCGCTCCGCCGCTCGCCGTTGGCGGCATGCCTGCAGTCGACGAGGCACCCGCGACGGGCATTGGCTGCACGCCGGTGCTGCCGCCGGTGTTCATCATGTCGGCGTTGGTGTTGGCTCCCTTGCCGCTGTCGGTCGAGCTCGAGCCGGCGGGCGAGGTGCCGCTCGTGCTGCCACCGACGACTAGCGGCGCCGAAGGCGTGCCGTCGGCGGCGAACAAGTCACTATTGGGCTGATTGCAGCCCACGAGGCACAGAAACGCGAGAGTCCCGCAGCGAACGTAGGCTTTCATGGTCGGCTCTCTCTGGTCGCGAACACCGATCAAATGGATCGCAACCTTCGACTCCCCGAAGGGTTACACCCCACGCGCATCACAGCAATAGAGGTGCTGCACACACCTCACCCTTCCTAATTGCGCAATGACGCGCAAATTCAGGTCCGGTTGCGCGCTAAGCCAAGCGGATGAACATCACGAGCATCCGAATGGGCACAACGGAGCACAAGGTGAAGGAAAATTTCGCGCTGGCCGGTGCAAAAATCTCGCACGCCGTCGTGCTCGTCGTGTCGGAAATCTCCGACTACGCCCGCGCGGAGGGTCACGTCTCCGTGGACGCTTGGGCCACCGAAACCGTTCTCGCGTCGGCACGACCGCTGCCCGACAGAGCTTCGTCGTAGGCAGGCTGATTCGCGGTCGCGAGAGGCCCTCTTGGCCACGCATAATCACTTCGCATACAAAGTCATTCTGCGCCGCCCCAAGCCGCCCCGCGCGGCCGCCCATACCACACTCCGCCCCTACACTCCGCCCACACCACGCCCCCCGGCCCGCTCGTTTGGTTACGGCAGCAAGCGCGGTCATTTCGCGATCGGTCCTTCCCCATTTTTGCTCCCGCAGCACGCTTGCGCTCGCCTCGCCCGGTTGCGGGCTTGCGCTCGCCTCGCCCGGCTGCACCGAGCGCCGCTTACAAAAGCTTCTGCGAGTTAGGCCGCGCCTCGGCAGCCCTCCGCAAAACCACGCTCGACGCGCTAGTGTTTGATCTCGGTCATGGCCTGAACGATCGAGCCGTGATGCGAAAGATCGACAGTGGCCACGGGCTTGCCGCTGTCAAGCAGCGTCGCCAGACTGCCAATCTCGCCGCGTGACAGGCGCCCGGCGAGGCGATTGACGCGCTCAGTATCGCCGATGCCGAGCGCGGGGCAGCCCCCCGGCTGCTTGCACTGCGCGGGCGAGCGGCAGAGGCCGGCGTCGTAAGCCAGCGAGAGTTGCAAGTCGGCTTTCTCGCCGCTCGTGAGCTGAAGGCTGAGCGCCGCTTGGTGGTCCGCCGGCACGCGCACCGGCAAGCACGTGAAGTTGCCGTTGCCCCACACGCTGGGATCGTACGCCGGCTCGGTCCAGGCTTTGGGTGCGCTCGAGTTGTCGGGCACGCTTTGAGCCGAAGCGGTAGCGGGCGTCGACCCGGCCGGCGCCGCGCCGCCGCCGAAGCGCGCCTTCAAGTCGGCTTCGAGGTTGCTCATTTCGTGCAGCAGCACTCGGTGCACCTTGCCGTCACGCGCCAGCTCGCCCGCTGCAGACAACCGGACCTCGCCAGCTGCGACCTCGATGTCGATGAACGACCCGCCGTTGCTCTTGGCCTTGAGCCGGAGTTTTTTGGCGGCTTCGTCCTTCGCGACGATGATGTACTTGGGGCCAACCACCTCGAGCACCGCCGCAAAGCTAGCCCGCGGGTCAGCCTGCGTCGGAACCGCGTCGGTGCGGGCGGGCAGCCAACGACCACCGCAGCTGACGCCAAAAGCCAGGCCCAGCAGCAGCGCAAACGCCAATCGCTTCGTTCCCAAAGCCCAAGACATGCAGCCGAGAGTAGTGCCGGCTGCGGGCAGAAACAACGGCCCACTGGACCCAAATCGCGGGCCGAGGCAGGGTTGTCGCGATGCAGGGCGTCTTGGCGGGCCGCTACCGACTCGAGCGACAGCTCGGCAAAGGCGGCATGGGCTCCGTGTGGTTGGCCGAGCATCTCGCGCTCCGCTCGTGGGTCGCCGTCAAGCTGATGGATCCTGCCATCGCCGCGACGCCCGAGGGCGCCGAGCGTTTCCGGCGCGAGGCACAAGCTGCGGCGTCACTGCGCAGCGCGCACGTCGTGCAGGTGCTCGACTACGGCGTCGACGAAGCGACGCCGTATCTGGTGATGGAGCTGATGCAGGGCGAAAGCCTAGCGGCTTGCCTCGAGCGCGAGAAGCGCCTGACCCCGGAGCGCACCGCCGCGATCATGACGCAAGTGGCGCGCGCGCTCGGACGCGCGCACTCCGCGGACATCGTGCATCGCGATTTGAAGCCCGACAACGTCTTCTTGGTGCGCGAAGACGACCAAGAGCTGGTGAAGATTCTGGACTTCGGCATCGCCAAGACGCCGCAGTCTCAGTTCGGCGGCATGGAGACCAAGACCGGCGTCACCATGGGCACGCCCTACTACATGAGCCCCGAGCAGGTGGAGGGCAAGCGGGCCGTCGACTTTCGCACCGACCTTTGGGCCATGGCGGTGATCGCCTGTGAATGCATGACCGGCGTGCGGCCGTTCGATGGCTCGACGTTCGGCGAGCTCTTGCTCAACATTTGCGCGCGCCCCATCCCGTTGCCGTCGTCGCAGGGCCTGCTCTTGCCCGGCTTCGACGACTGGTTTGCCAAGGCGACGAACCGCGACGCAGCGCAACGCTTTGCTAGCGCGCAAGAGCTGGCAAGCACGCTCAGGGACGTCGTGACGAGCGCAGCCGGAGCGCCTGCCTTCAGGGCGCCAGCCGCGGTCATCGCCCCTACGGCCATGATGCCGCCGCCGACGGTCAGCGGGGGCTCGGGACAGGGCATGTATGCGCCTGCCGCCACCGGCGGACCCGGCTTTGCGCCGTCGAGCCAGGACGCGGCGCTGTCGGTTTCATCGATCAACACGTCACAGGCGCTGCAAGCAGCGAGGCCGAGCGCGCTACCCTGGATTTTGCTGCTCGTCGTGCTCGCTGCGAGCGCCGTTGGCGCCACCGTGCTGCTGCTGCGACCCAAGTCGAACGACGTCGGCGCCGCCGCTGCAGCCAGCGCGGCGGCGGCGGCAAGCCACGAGGTCGTGCTCGCGCCGGCGCCCGATGCGTCGATCGCGGTCGCCGCGCCGTCGTCGAAGGCGCAGCCGAGTCACAAGCCGGCGAGCGGCGGCGCGCTCGCTGGACGCAGAGAGGACGCCGCGCCGCCGCCCAATGTCCCGCCAGCGGAGCCGCACCTGGCCCCCGCCACAACGCCAACACCGGCAGCGCCCGCCGCGGGCGGAAAGAACGCCCGCTGCTTCAGCGATCCATTTTCCGGCCAAATTCGCCCCGTCGGCGGCGCCAAGGCGACCGAGGGCGCGACCTTCGCGTGCAAGCAGGATCCGTTCACCGGCGCTTACAAGAAACTCTGAAGGCTTCGGCCCGCCGCGCCGCCGTGAGCCCCGAAGTTACGGCGTTTCGACGATGTCGCGCAGCTGCCGCGTGTACACACCGTGCGGATTGCGCTTGAGGCTGGCCTGCGCGCGCTGCTGGGCGGCCGCGACCTCGCCCATGCCGAGCAGTGATTGCGCGGCGATCAAGTCGGCCTCGGCACCGAGGCCGCCCTTGGGGAAGTCTCGACTATAGTCGCTGGACAGCTTCAAGGCTTGAGCCGGATTGGAGCCGACGAGCGCTCGCGCTTTCTCCAAGACTTCGGCCTCTTCGAGCCTCGAATCGAGCTTCAAGCGTGGCGCGCGATCGGGCGCGCCGGTCGGCAATTGCAGCACTGGCAGGCCTTCGACCGCGACCTTTGCCGGGTCTGGCAGGGCCGCGCGCGGATCGGTAACGGGCGCCACGACGGGCATCGGAACCGGCGTGTCGTGCCGGCTCGCCACGGCGTGCACGACGTAGCCGCTAGCCCCACCAATCACAGCAACGAACGCCCCTTTGGCGAACAAGGAGGACCACACCGAAGCCGCGGGCAAGCTGGCGGTCTTTGCGACCCCGACGGCGACCCGATGGCGCACGGCATCCGAAAACGGCGGCGGCGGCGCGGTTGCTGACATCAAGTCGGCGGCACCGTTCGGGGTGTCACCGCCTGCGTCGAGCCAGCGTGCGGGGGTCTTCACGACTTGGTTTCCATGTGTCCGGGCCAAGCTTCGCGAGCGATCGAGCGAAGCGCTTCCTTGCGCGATAGAGCCGAGCGTACACCGTGCCGCGCGGCGCTCCAAGGCTCTCGGCGATCTTGTTCCGACGTGAATCCCTCGAGCTCGAACATGACGAACACGACGCGGTGTTCGAGCAGCATGGCGTCGAGGGTCCGTTCGAGCTGTTTCGCGCGCCGCGCCGTGACGAGCGCGCCCTCTGGCGAAGGGGCCGAGGAGCTCAGGGTTTCCCTTTCGGACCACTCTCGGACCAGCTCTTCGTGTCGAAAGCGGCCTGCCTTCGATACCCCGCGCCTTGCCGCGAGCTACCCGCCACAGGGGCCAGAACCGCGGAAAAAGGCGGCAAAGTTGACACAGCGCAGCGCATGTTAGACTCCCGGCGCCGTGAAAGTCCGTCTGATTCGAGAGCAGCGCTTCGAGGCCGCCCACCGTTTGCCGAACGTGCCACCCGGCCACAAATGTGCGCGCCTCCACGGCCACAGCTTCAAGGTCGAGCTCGTGGTTGCCGGCCCGGTCAATCCGGAGACAGGCTGGTTCATCGACTACGGCGAGCTCGATGCGCTGTGGCAGCCGCTGCACGATGTGCTCGACCATCACTACCTTAACGACGTGCCCGGCCTGGAAAATCCGACCAGCGAAAACTTGGCGCATTGGCTGTGGCACAAGCTTCGCCCCAGCCTGCCGGCGCTCGAGCGCGTGATCGTGCACGAGACGTGCGACGCGCGCTGTGAATACGAGGGCGACTAAATGGGCTACGCAAGAGCGATCGAGCTGGTGTTCATCGGTTGCGCAGCGGTCGGCGTTTACGGCTTCGTGACTGCCGCGAAAGATGGCGAGACGCGCCGCGCCTGCACGTCCCTGTGCGCCCTCAGGCCCGAGTATGCGGCGCGTAACCGCATCGCCCCCGACTTCGAGCTGCCCTCGATCAAGGGCGGCAAAGTGAAGCTGTCGAGCTTCCGCGGCAAAACGGTGATCCTGAACTTTTGGACCAAGACCTGCCGGCCTTGTTTGGAAGAGATGCCGTCGGTCAGCGACCTGGCCAAGGCCCTGACGGCGCATCCAGACGTCGCCCTGGTCACTGTCACGACCGACGACAGCGCCGCCGACGCGAGAGACACGTTGAAGAGTGTGCTTGGCGGCAGCGACGCACCGTTCGAGGTGCTGATCGACGCCGACGCCACCGTCGTGCACGACAAGTACGGAACCAAGCTGTTTCCCGAGACCTGGTTCATCGATCCGCAAGGCGTGATCCGCGCGCGCTTCGACGGCGGTCGCAGCTGGGCGAGCCCGCTCACCATCGATCTGGCAGAGAGCCTGCACAATCCCTTGCAGTGCACCGTGAGCTTCGAAGCCGGCAAAGCGCGCGGCCCCATGGCCAGCCTGTGCGGTGAGTTCGCGCCGGACTCGGACTGACGGCGAGTCCTGGTGATGAAGCAATTCGTCTGTCGCTGCGAAGACGTGACGCTGCACGAGCTCTTGCAGGGCATCGAGCGTGGGCATCGCGACATCGAGTCGCTCAAGCGCTACACCGGGTTTGGCACCGGACATTGCCAGGGCAAATGGTGCCTGGCGACCTGCGCGCGCGTGCTAGCCGAGCAGGGCGGCGACCCCGGTCAGGGCATCACCCCGCGCCCACCGTACCATCCGGTTTCGCTGGCGGAGCTAGCAAGCATCGATCCGGATTGGGTCTGAGCGATGGACAAGCTCGAGAAGAAGCTGCTGTCGTCGATGGCCAAGGCGTCGTCCGACTTTCGGCTATTGGAGCCGGGCGACCGGGTGATGGTGGCGGTGAGCGGCGGCAAAGATTCGCACGCCATGCTGTATCTGCTGCGTGAGTTGCAGCGCAAAGCGCCGTTCGATTTTTCTTTGTTTGCTCTGAACGTCGACCAGGGGCACCCGGGCTTTCCGAGCGAAGTCTTGCCCGCGTACTTCGAGCGTGAAGGTTACGAGTACGTGATCGTGAAAGAAGACACGTACTCGGTCGTGACCGAGAAGATTCCGGAAAACAAGACCTATTGCTCGCTGTGCTCGCGCCTCCGGCGCGGCATCTTGTACACGCAAGCGCAGAAGCTCGGCGCGACCAAGATTGCGCTCGGTCACCACCGCGACGACGTGATCGAGACCCTGATGTTGAACCTGCTCTATGCCGGTCAACTGAAGGCAATGCCGGCGCGCCTGCGCTCGGACGACGGACGCAACGTCGTGATTCGGCCGCTGGTCTACGCCTCGGAGGTCGAGTTGACGGAGCTGGCCGCACTGAAACAATTTCCGATCATTCCGTGCGATCTTTGCGGCTCGCAAGACAACCTGAAGCGCAAGCAAGTCAAGCAGCTGCTCACGACCTTGAACGACCAGAATCCGACCGTGCGCGCCAACGTGTTCGCGGCGCTCGGCAACGTGCGACCCTCCCATTTGTTCGACGTCGAGCTGCGGCGCGCCATGGGCCTCGACGAAGCGCAAGAAGAGCCTGCCGGCAGCGGCGTTGCCTCCAACGTCGTTCCGCTGACAGCGCTACGGCGCTAGGCTCTGTCTTGGAACCTGCGGCACGCTCGGGTGTCGGATAGGAAGATGAGCGCCGCCGTGAAGCCGTCGACCGAAGGAAACGTAGCCGCGTTCCTGGTTTCGCTGGGGCTGCACGCTGCGGTGGTGCTGCTACCTTTCTTGGCGGCGCCGTACGCCGGCGTCCGGCCTCGCCCGCTCGAGCTGCCAAACGGCATCGCGATGGTCGGTAATTCGATCGAGGTCGACGCACCTACGGCCGACCTCGCCGGGACGCCGGCGGCGCCCGCGCCCGCCCCAGAGACCGACCCGGTCGACGTGAAGTCGCTGCCGGCCGAAGCGGCCCCCGCCATCGAGCCAGCGCCGCTCGCCGCGCTGGCTGCCCTGCCGCGCCCACACGCCAAACCGAAGCCCAAGCCAGTGCCCAGCAACAACCTAGCGGCGGCAACGCCCGGCGCGGATGCGCCGACGACGGGCGCGCCGGCTGCCGGCACCTTCGGACAAGAGGGGCTCGCGCCGGGAGTGCGACGCTTGGGCTACGCGTTCACGCGCGCCATTCCGGCGGCGACCCCCGGCGACGACGCCTGGCGCCAATTGCCGATCGGCCACGTCGGCACCATCCGCATCGAGCTCGAGGTCGACTCCGACAATCACCTGGGTGCGCTGAAGCACTGGCAAGCTCGCCCCGGCGAGCCCGCGCCGCCCGCCGTGCTCGAACGCATGGTCGAGCGCACGCTTGTGCTGCTGCGCGCCGGACAATTCGCGCTCTCCGGCTCGAATCAACCCGGTTCCGAGCGACTCACCATCGACGTCACGCTGCGCGACGATGCCCCCGAAGCCGAAGGCGCCGACGTCGTCGTGCAAAAGAAATTCGACGGCGCGACGCCAACTCACGCCGGGAGCGCCTATTTCCGCTACGGCACCGGCCGCGCTTTCGAAGCCAAAGTTACGATCTCGCCAGGCCGCTAGTTTCTTCGAGGCTGGTTCGGAGGGGCTGCCGCGCCGCGGCCTAACCCGCAGAAACTCTCGTGGCGGCGCTCGGTGCAGCTGAACAGTTGGTGATGGCGAGCGCGAGCGTGCAGCGGGGCCGCGGGCGGGGAGCGTGGAGTGCGTCGAGCGAGCGTTAGCGGCTAGGTGGCTCGGTGCCGTCGTTATCGTGCCGCCTCGCCCGCCACTTGGGCGGGGGGCGGCACGCCGCAGAATCACTTTGTATGCGAAGTCATTCTGCGACGCCAAAACGCCCTCCCGCACGGCTCCAATCTGCCCGCTGAATGGGTGACTTCAGGCCCCGCGTGGGGAAGACGGCAAGGTTTGGTCTCCCGGTTTCCCGCTAGCCCGTTCCTGCAAGCGGCCGGTTTGGCCGGATGACGGCACGTGAGCTTCTGCGAAGTGGGCTGCGACTTGGCAGCCCCATCGATCAGGAGGGGCGGGCGAGCGCCAAGTGTTTGTGTTTGAGGCGTTCGGGGGCGACGGGCGCTTCGACTTCGGCGTAGCCTTGACCGTAGGGGCTGTGGCCGAGGGCTTCGAACTCGCGGCGGTACGCGGCGAACTTTCCGCCGGCTTGCACGGCGCGGTAAAGCGCGAGCGCTTCGGCGACGCCGCCTTGGGCGAGCACGTATTCGACCCAGGCC